>Ga0310697_10001715_pt1 | contig 24750 bp, 25 predicted proteins | sample 172DNAGHGlowgp2_FD_203883 | JGI IMG/M metagenome (GOLD analysis project Ga0310697, IMG submission 203883) | Sheep rumen microbial communities from Palmerston North, Manawatu-Wanganui, New Zealand - 1728 DNA GHGlow gp2 (v2) (version 2) | ecosystem: Host-associated > Mammals > Digestive system >...
TTATATATAACTTCTTCTAATCCATCCATCTGTTCTGCTTAATTCTTCTAATCTCTATTACTTCCACTGGAATGATAGGTTGGTAATAAGTCAAAGCAAGAGCGTCAGCAATGTCAGGTGAACGGCCGATATTCAATTTTATCTCTTCTTTAGGGATAAGCTGAATCTTATTGCTACTATTTAGGATATAACGTGTAGCTTGTAATTCATGATAAAGTTCTTCAGTTATTCCTTGTAGTCCATATTCCTCAAGTCCTTTCTTTACATTTATGTACATTTCCGCACGATTGTTAGCATAAGCAGGATTACTTGCCTTACCGCCAAATGGAACCAATGTTGAGTTAATTCCAGCATCTGACAATCGTTCATTTAGATCTATGCCAAATGCTTCGTCTATGCAGATATGCGATAGCTTATTCTTACCATATTTAGTAACAAGTCCTCTAACTGTTGAGCACATTTCAGCGTTAGTAGCGATTTGCTTTTCAACTATTTCAAGAATCTGTGACTGATTCCTAACGACAATGACATTACTATCTTTACCGAGACCAGCACAGTCAATGCCAATGCAGTAGCCTTCAACGTCTTGTCTTGTGGCTTTATCTGCATTATTCAAAAGCAAAGAAGGAAAAAGAAGACCATCGCCTGAATCTTCAACCAGCTCGCCGAGCATCTCCTGACGATACATTTTGTCATCAATGCAAGTTGAGTGGATAAGGTCAACGGTATCTTGAGTAATAATGTCTTTTTCAAGTAATGACTTCATAGTTGCGTGAATGATTTCAACTTTTGAAGTATCAGCTTTCTTTACATACTGATTCCACCAGCTATTCATACGAGGCGTAGTCATTGCGTAGATCTTTGGAACAATGCCTTTACCACGCATACAGAATGCCATCGTACCTAAAAAGTTAGCTGGTGCTGTTGCTATCTCATCACAAATAGCAATTTCAATTTCAGTAAAGCCACGACAAGTCTCAACGTTCTCATAAGAAAATCCGTAAATTACTCCTGTCTTACCACAAGTGATTTTGTGAGCATTAGCATTATACTTGTATAGAACATGCATTTCATCTAGACGCTTAATGATTTCAACCATCAAGTTCTCAGACAATGCTTTAAAGTCCTGTGCCCAGACGAAAATTCTTTTTCCTTCTTTCAGTCTTAATGCTGCAACCAATGAAGCAACATACGATTTTCCCGAAGAACGGCCACAGTTCAACACTACAACTGGCTTCTTGCTAGTCAGGAATTTTTTCTGATGCGCTACCAATTTGTAATGTACATCCATTATGCGTCCTCAATAATTACATTAAGTTCAGTATCATTATTGACATTTGCGTCAATGTTCTGTTCAGTTCTTTCTGACCATTCATCCTTGAATCGTCTCTTGAGAATTTCAAGATGATTAATTCTGCCTTCGCTGAAATAATGTGAAGTAATGTAATCTTCAATCTTTGTCTTCATTGTCATCAGCCAAGCACACATGTCATTTAGCAATTCCTGAGTATATTCAGCGATAACCTGTGTACCATTCTGCTGGAATGAATAATGCGACCATAGACGATGCGGATTTTGTCTTGTTCTCAATGACTTTGGAAGATAATCTTGAATACTTGCCATAAAGTTAGCAACTGAACCCCAGCTTGGTGGTGTATTGCTCAAATGCGCGCCATTGCCAAATCCCTGAGAATTTAGAATACGGAATGTAATGCCAGCAGTATTCAGTTCATCACTATCTTCATCAACTGGCTTTGCGTCAATCAAGTCAAAGTTAGGTTCTTTCATATTTTCCAAAAGATACTTCATTTGCTTCTGACGCGTCTTACAGTTATTAAGCAGATTGTTGCCTTGAATTCTCTTTCCAGATTCTTCTAATTTAGGTGCACCCATGTGACCTCCTTAAATGAATCTTTCTTTCAACTGTGTCAATAGTTGAATGACTTGTTCGTTCTGATTGACTAACTTCTTAAGTAGGTCAATCATCTGGGTCTGTCTTCTTGAGAGACCACCGTCGCATTCTGGAAATTCTACTTTTTCTAATTCTTTTTCAAGTTTTTTTCGTGCCATCATATACCTCTCACATTGTTCTGGTCAATGTCACCATCTTTGTAAATATTTATCTTTAAAGTGAAGTGATCTGAAATCTAACGAAGTCAGCATTATCATTCTCATCGTTATCTGGACCATAATGATTTGATGCGAAAGTATTCACACACCAGCACACAGTTGAGGCATGAAGTCTATCCATACCAATGTCTCTGAGTCCAGAACGCAACATATCATCAGCTATGAGTCTATGAACGCATCCTGTGCTATACAGTGCGTCATGAAGAACGAACACAGAATTATAGACATAATCATCAGTCCATCCTTTCACGAACCACTGAAAGATCTTTGGTATTGAACCGCCATCAGTTCTAAATCCAGGAAGGATAGTAACTATATAGCGGTCTTTATGATCATCAAATGTAATGGTGAACTTATCATCTATCTGATAAAGATTATCAACTTTATGCCACTTAAAAGGCGTTACATTATAGTTAAAGAATGAAGCCATATCTCCTCCGTAAGCAATTTGTCAAGCGTAGTTCTGCTATTCATTATCTTTACATTACCAGATGAATCTACTGAGAATGAGTCACCGACAAGAATACATCCGCGCGTGTCCTTCAAAGTATTCCCTGCATGAATAAGTATGCGTCTTTCTGGTCCAACAGTAGCGCCAGTAATGAGTGGTAAATCTCTCTTGAACTTTGGTGAGTAAGTCATCTGTAACTTATACGTTCCTGGGTTCAATACACGAGGATCTAAGCTGTAACAGATGAACCTGTCATCAATAAAGATCTTACCCAAATTCGGATACTCTTTAGAATGAATGAGTATCATTTACGCTCCTTCAATGATTCCCTCATTATCTCATTCTGTTCCTTCAGAGCTGCAGACAGATGTTCAACGCTAAGGTTCAACTTGACGAGTTCTCTATTCACGATAGCAAGCTGCTTATCTATGGAATCTAACTTATCTCTGTGTAGATCTACGACTCCTTGAAGATTCGAGATCTTGAAATCATGAGTAAGCAACTTGTCATGAATCTCCAGTGAGTCTTTGTCACGAGTTGCCTTTGTCTGTTCACGGTCTTTCTCAATTCTACCGAAGCGGAACCATAAGTAAAGACCGCCAAGACAGAGTACTACTATTGGCAATGCAGACGGTGACAGTGCACCAACGATTTGAGTAACTATTCCTTCCATGATTAGTCCTCCTCGTAGATGAACGTCATGTTGATGTTATGAATGCCATAGCCAGATGAGTAACCACCTTTGATACCAACGTATTTCATATCAAATCCTTCACGGTAGTTGACCTTGTTGAACATGAATGATACAGTGTTGTTGTACTGGCCTTGAGTATTCTCCGAAGATGTATCTAAGGCAAGCAAGTTCGTAACGTTGTGGTTCTGACCGCTATCATACGGAGTTGATGTGCTGTTATAGCCTTGGTAAAGTGACGCATTCAGTGGAAGTACAGCAAGAGTATTATGATCCGTTGAAGGATTGCATTCAAAGGAACCAATGATCTTGGTAGGATACTTACCGTTATGTACCGGACATTCTATCTGCTTGACGAGCTGATTGTTTCTACCGTCATTAGTCATATCCAAGTGCTTTGTCTCCATGAATACATCCTTAGGTGGTACTGGAGGATTGTCCCACATTACTTTCTGGTTCTCCTTGTTAATGCGAAGAACCTTACCATAGTCAGACGCATTGAAGTTAGGAGCGACGTAGAACTTCTTACTAGCATCGTCATTTTGCAGTCTCGTTCCAGTATCAGAAGATACGATAGAAAGAGGCGAACGATCTACTGTTGGAGTTGGCTGACCTTGAGAATACTGTACCCAAGATACTTTCCCATCACCAGCACCAATGTTCGTTCTAGCCTGTAACTTCTGTTCATCTGTGAAGCCGCCTTGCTCAGGATTTGATTGGTCAATGTTTACACATACTTTGTTCTGAATCATATTCATTTCTCCTTTAATATATTGTCTTCCATTCTGCAGGAATCTGTGCAAGTTCAGCCGCGCCAGACACTGTGTCTCTTCCACAGTCTCTAAATGTTCTTTCGTGTGTGCTTGGGGGATTTGCTTGAGATGATGCTTGCTTATAAATTGCTAATGCGCCAGACTGAACTTTATAGCAATGGTCAAAAGTGCCGTCCATATCCGTTACTTTAGAAGTATTGAATAGCGGAATTCTTGTTAATGAAGAACATCCTTCGAACATTCCATTCATATTAGTAAAGTTAGAAGTATCAAGCAAAGGAACCGTCTGAAGGCTATTACATCTACCGAACATTCCCGAGCCGCTCGTAGCATTTGATAAATCATACTGCGGAACAGTTGTAAGCGATTCACATAGGTAGAACATGCCTCTCACATCTGTTCCTCTTGATGTGTTGAATTTATGAACAGATGTCAACCCTTTACAAAAATAGAACATTCCACCAAAATCCGTGATAGTTGTTGTATCCATTATTGCTACTGACGTAAGAGCTTCGCAATAATCGCACAAGTAGTGAACATCAGTAACGCCTACTAAATTGCCGCCAAGAATTTCAAGAAGATCATTATGCAAAGGAACTAGCAGGTTATTCCAGTCAGAATTATTATAAGTAATGTCAAAGACGTCAGTAGTACCAGGTACTCTAGAAGATTTTATCCCTGACCATTTAAGATCTGGTATGACACCGTCTGTGCATCTTATTCTAATAGTATAAGGCGGCAAGTTAAGTGGGTTATAGTCAACGGCGGTGAACGTTGCATTTACTGTAACATCTGAACCATTAATGAAGAACTGATTACCACTGAGAAGCACAGCGCCAGTCAGTGAGATAGTATCTAACTCATAGCCAGAATCAGGCACGGCTAAGATAGATACAAGAGTTCCAGTAGGACCTACAGTTGGATTTACATAGATTGTCCCGTGCCGAGATTTTCCTACAGTGACATGATAGATTGTTAGCGAAGAATCAAATCCAAGCCAGAATCCATTGAACTTTAATACGTTATTGTCATGTGTTATCATTAGATATCTCCTTATTACTTCCAACCTGATGGAATCTGTGCAAGTTCTGCGGCACCAGTAGTAGTATCACGTCCACAGTTCTCGAAAGCAAAGTCGTGTTTTGACGGCGGGGTTGCTTGTGACGATACTTGCTGATATAATGCTAATGCGCCTGATTCTACCTTATAACAGTTCGAGAACATACAGGTCATATTTGTAACTCTAGAAGTATCAAATAATGGCACTGATTTTAAAGAAGAACAATTCTGGAACATGTATTGCATATATGTTATTTTAGAAGTATTGAACAAAGGCACTGATACAAGAGATGAACATCCATTGAACATATAGTGCATGTTCTTAACATTAGAAGTATCGAATTGCGGAACAGTAGTTAATGAAGAACATCCTTCGAACATACGCATCATAGTTGTTATATTAGAAGTATTGAATTGTGGAACAGAGGTTAAAGAAGAACAATTCTGGAACATATTCGTCATTTTAGTTGGAGCTACACTAGAAGTATCAAATAGTGGTACAGATGTTAAAGAAGTGCAGCTCTGGAACATATATGTCATATCAGTAACTTTAGAAGTATCAAATAGTGGTACAGTTGTTAAAGAAGAACAATTCTGGAACATTTGTGACATATTAGTTACTTTAGAAGTATTGAACAAAGGCACTGATGTAAGTGCAGAACATGTAAAGAACATTTGGAGCATTGTAGTTACACTAGAAGTATCAAATAGTGGTACAGATGTTAAAGAAGTGCAGGAAGCGAACATGTCGACCGTACTGGTTACACTAGAAGTATCAAATAATGGTACAGATGTTAAAGAGCTGCAGGAAGTGAACATCTGTGCTGTGCTAGTTATACTAGAAGTATCAAATAGTGCTACAGTTGTTAAAGAAGTGCAGCCACTGAACATCGCAGTCATATTCGTAACACCTGTAGTATTAGCACCAAGAACTTCAACTACATTGCCGCAACCACGAAGCAAATTGAGAAAGCTTGTTCCACTCTTGTAGATATCGTAAATATCAGTAGTACCTGGAACTAATGTTGCAGATTCATATGTAGGACCTACATATGAACTAGGTGACCTGGTCGGCTTATTACTATCGTTAGTTCTAACTCTAACAGTATTTGGTGGAAGACCCAACGGATTATACGGATCCACTGGTGTAGATTCATACCCGAGAACCTTGTTCAGTCCTCTGCTCATGAACTTACCATTGAATGTCAATATCATAAATTCTTTCTCCTTGACGATAATTAGTTATCATACACCTTTGAATGTAAAGTCTGATTTCAATGTATACTTACCAACTGTATTAGCACTGTTATACTGATATATAAGATCGTCAGTTGATGATGCAGCCGTACCTTGTGCAGTTGGAACTGATGTAGATGGAGTATCTGAACCGTAACGTGCGGTAATGTCATACTCAAAGCAGTTAGTGAATGAGTTAGTCTTTGTACCAGTTATCTTATAGTACTTTACACGTGATGTACTTGAATTAGTTGGAATCATCTTACATCCACATACAAAGCAGTTGGACAGATTTGCTTTACCATTGATAGCTGCAAAGTTAGAACCAAATCTGTTATCTGAGATTAATGTACCGTAGTTCTCAACTTGGCTACCACTATTCTTATAAGTACCATTGAAGACAGTATTATAAGCACCGCAATGACTCATGTTAACGGTTCTAACAGTGCTGCTTGAGCCTTCCCAGATTTGAATGCAAGGACCTGTAACTTCAGTAGCTTGGTTAGCAAGCATGCTGACGATACCATTCTTGAAGATGACGCCTTCCAAAGTGAACACGCTTGCGTCACATCCAATGAGCTTAGCATAATCACCTTTAAAGTAGTAATCTTCAATGACTACGTCCTTAAGCGTAGGTGTGCCGCCAACGTTGAATAACGCAGCTCCGCCCCAACCTCCAGTATTCTTATAGTAAGCACCTCTTATGCTGTGGAACTGTCCATCTAAAGTACCATTGAAGTTAATCTGAGTATCTGGCATAGAGTAAGTAGGAGGCGTTGAACTCCAAGATTCATAGCTTGCATAGTCAGAGTTAATCGCCATATTAACGTCTAAGTATACAGTCTTTCCACCAAATTGATCTTGACTGAATCCACCAGCACTTCCATTACAGAGCTTAGCAAAGGCCATGAACTGAGCACATGTAGTCAAGTGGAATGAAGTATCAGTGGTGTTATACCAGGAATAGTCATAAGTACCATCCCATACGGATTCTACAGGTGATGGTTCTGGTTGAGCAACGCATCCCCAGACATTTCCAAATTTCATCACCTTTCCATTGAACTTAAGCATCATTCCTCCTATACAGTAAAGGTCAACCAAGCGTCTTGAGCTGGACTTGCAGTCTTACTGTAGATTGGCGTACTCTCAATAGTATCACCTGTGTATCTATTAATAGTCACATTCCAAGTACCTTCTGGCTGGAAGTACTCAAAGCAGTGCCACATGAACTGAGTCAGGTTAGCATTATTCTCGAACCAGAATTCTGCACCTTTACCCCACATGATGAACTGGTCATGCTCACCACATGCAGACTCAATGTCACTAGCAGTAAGAACCTGAAGGCCGCCATCCTGAGTATAGAGATATCCTTTCTTAACCATAGATGATGGAACAGTAGTACCATTGAACTTGAATCCTTGAGCAGATACCTGAGAAGAATGACCGTCGTGCCACATAACCTTAACGACGTAACCATCAAAGGCTGGTGCTGAAGAGAATACGAGGGTAGAACCAACATAGGCCTTTGCTATCTTGGTGCTACCGACGTACATTTCTGCTATCTTTGAAGAACCGATATTGCTCATCTTGTATTCTCTTATAAGCCAAGTATCTGAATAGTGATCTTGCTGACATCCGCGATATTGATGCCAGAAAGACATATGTACTTTCCATAATTGTATGAAGGCGGAACAGTATGTCCAAGCGCAGTGAATGTGTAAGTACCTGGTGCTATGACCCCATTTGCTGGCTCCTGATAGTCAATTAAAGACATACTCTCTTCCTGTCCATCAGTTCTACTAGCATAGCTGATTCTCCAAGATTGGTATGGAATTGTGATCGCTTCTGATACTATCACTTTCACTGTCTTTCCTTCGATATTACATCCGTCTGGATAGTCTGGACCATTCCAGTAAGTTGAGGTACTTCCACTTGTGCCTACTGAATTGCTTGCATTCAGAACCATTCCAGCAGGTGCCTCCTTCTTAATGAGCCACTTGTCGTTGGCACTGTTCTTTAATACTTTACCATTTAATGTATAGATTGTTGACATTGTAATTTCTCCTTGTTATATCTATTATGCCTCAGGTATGAGATAAAGTACAGTAGCAACAGGCGATGCCGGCAATGACTGTACCACTTGAACATCGGTAATTCCTGTCAATGTACTCTGCTTACCATTAAGTTCTGACTTAGTAGCAAATCCAGTAACAACAGGAATGTCTGCCTCAACAGCAGCAGTTGCTGTTGCGAGTTCAGCAGATGTAACGTAATCACCAGTGACCGCAATAGTAATTTCCGTTGAAGTCTCGGTGATACCAATTCCAGTTCCGCCAACCACAGGAAGTTCTGGAGTAATCATTGAAGATACTGTCTCAATGTCTGCCTGAATGTCGCCAGTTGCTGCAGCAACTTCAGCCTTAGTAGCAAGGTTATCGGTTGATGGGATAGATGCAGTTACTGACTGAAGTTCAGATTCTAACGCAGATACATCAGCAGTTGTTGCGTAATCTGACAGGTCAAGCTCTTCAAATTCAACTTCTTCCTCATCAGGCAATTCTGGGATATTAGAAGATACCGTCTCAATCTCTGACTGAAGTTCAGCAGTAGCAGCTTCCAATTCCGAAGTCTCAACATAATCTCCAGTAACTGAACCACCTCCACCCTGTGCAGAGATAACGATCTCACCATTCACTTCGTCAATAGTAACATTATTTCCTGCTACCAAAGGCAAAGTATCTGGCTTATGCTTAATGTAAGACGGATCTCCAGTTACGGTCTGAGTCCAATCTGACTGTACTTGAGCAGGAATGTTAGCAGTTGCTGATTCCAATTCTGAATGTGTTACGACATCCGACGGAATCTGAGAAGCAACGTTAGCTGTAGCAGTTTCCAATTCTGAATGAGTAACAACATCAGAAGGAATCTGAGAAGCAACGTTAGCTGTAGCAGTTTCCAATTCTGACTGAGTAACAACATCAGAAGGAATCTGAGCAGTAGCGTTCTCAATCTCACTTTCTAACTGAGCAGTAACATTCTCGAGTTCATCTCTCTCGATGTAATCGCCAGTAACCTGACCACCATCAGCCGAAATGACAATGTAATCACCAGATGCAGTGATATGCACATTCTGTCCTTCAACAAGTGTCTTCTCTGAAGGCTTATGCTTAATGAATGCAGGGTCAGTAGAATCTGATTCAGTCCAGTCACTTTGAACCTGTGCAGGAATAGCACCTGTTGCCTGCTGAAGAACATCAGCAGTTACAGTCTCAAGTTCAGATTCTAGAGCAGTTACATTAGATACAGTCGCATAATCTGACAAGTCAAGCTCTTCAAATTCAACTTCTTCTTCATCAGGTTTGTTCTGAATGTAAGAAGGATCCGAACTATCAGTTTCTGTCCAATCAGATTGAACCTGAGCAGGGATGTTAGCAGTTGCCGCTTCTAATTCTGCGTGAGTAACAACGTCTGATGGAATCAAAGCAGTAACAGTGTCAATTACATCACCAGTTACAGTCTCGATTTCTGTCTGGAGATTTGCTGTTGCTGTTGCAAGTTCTGACTGAGTAACTGCACCAGTTGGCACATTACCGGTTACAGTCTCAATGATTGTAATGATCTCTGAAGACGCTGTCTGAAGTTCATCCTTGGTAGCGTAGACAGATAAATCCACTTCTTCAAATTCTACTTCCTCTTCTTCAGGTAATTCTGGAATATTGGAAGATACCGTCTCAATCTCTGACTGAAGATTTGCGGTTGCAGACTCAAGTTCTGGATGAGTTACTACATCTGATGGAATCTGAGCAGTAGCGTTCTCAATTTCATCTTGAAGTACGGAAGTTGCATTCTCCAATTCTTCATGAGTAACAGCACCAGTAGGAACGTTGCCAGTTACAGTCTCAATGACATTGATAATTTCCGAAGTTGCTGACTGAAGTTCATTCTTTGTAGCATAGACAGAAAGATCTACTTCTTCAAATTCAACTTCTTCTTCCTCTGGCTTGTTCTTGATATATGATGGATCATCAGGATCATCTTCGGTCCAGTCACTTTGTACGCCAGGTTCAATGTTATCAATCTGGTCCTGAAGATTTGCTGTTGCAGATTCCAATTCATCTCTTGTAGCAAATTCACCAGTTACACCAGCAAGTTCACGTTCAATGATAGAAGTAACCATCGGTGGTGCTACTTCTTCAATTACGGAAGTAACGATCTCTGTGGTCTGTTCAACTATCTGTGAGGTTGCATTCTGTACTGTAATCTCAAGGTTGTCAATTTCATTGTGTATGTTCTGAATCTCTGTATTATATTCTGCATACTGTACGAAATCTGCAGTTGCAGATTCAGGCAATACACCGGTAACGGAAATAACGTTGCCAATGATTGAGATGTAATCACCAGGAATGTATGTCTGAGTACCAGCTCCGCCTTTGCTGTCTAACTTAACGATCTGCAATGTCTGAATGTAAGCATCTGACCAATTAACCTGAGGTGCAGGAGCAAAGTAAAGAATATTGTTGCAGTCAACAGTTGAAGACTCGCCTTCGTCCAATACTTTACGAATGAATGTCAACTTAAGGCAGTGACGGTCTGTATTAGCGTATGGACCGGTTTCATCTAACTGCCAGGCAACATCTTCATTGGCATTACCGTTACCAGTATAGACCAAGAGTTCATCAAGACGGTTGACTTCTGTTCCTGTCTGTTGCTGGAAACGAATGACACAGTTAACCAAGTAAATACCTGGCTTAAGGTACATATACTTAGGATACTGATTTACTTCATCGCCGTTGATGTAACCCCAGTCAATGTGGTCAATGAAATCGCCTTGATAGTCAGGTCTGTGTGGAAGAGCAAGTGTCTGACCACGTTCATTTCCTTCAAGTACCTGAGTAGCACCATACTGACCGAGCCAATGTTCAGCTTCATACTGAGCAGGCAATCCGCCAGAACTACCGCCAGATGCAGCAGATACCTTTACATTGTATCTGGACATCAAGAGTGTGCCGAATGCATTATAGACGTAGACATCGTATGAATTTGCTGGGTCAGCAAGTACTATATTTGAACCGAGTGAGTCGAGTGGAATTTGGAAAGGATGCAATGAACCGTTCCAGTCCGAGAATGCATAGTACTTAACGCGTGTACCATGCAGATAAATTTCTATGTAACCGTTAGTAACCGGCTTACCTGCCGTATTAACGATTTGGAAGCACGGATCCAATAGATATCCGAGTTCCTGTGCTTGTTCTGATGTAATCATAATTCTCTATCTCCTAGACGTAGCTGTATGATTCTTTCTATACATAAATAGGTGCGGATATATAAATTTAGAGGTAATAAATATGCAATATCCATCATGGAAAGATCCACATAGGAAGCGAATGATCCATATTTCCTATAAGGATCCTCAATTTACAAAGAATTATGATCTTGACCTTGACGATTTCGAGCATCTGGTCATGAAGTTGAAGGACGGTGAGATTCTAACTGACCCTGAGAATGATAGATATGGACAGTATCTGACTACTATCTGTATAATTGTACTTGAAGGACCAAAGTTCAGAACCAAGCCTTACTATGAGAAACAGCAGATACTTGACCAACAGATCTTCGAGATAGTTCAAGGCATTACTATGTTCGACCCATCTAAGGGCAAGATATATAGCTATGCATACAGAATTGCTTATACAGCAGCGTGTCACTATTACACGAACATGCAAGATCAACGTAAGAAAGACAAGAGAATTACCGAACATTGCCAAGCCTGTCTTGATGATTACATGGATGAATTCTCTACACATAAGAAAGGAGCTATATGTCACCAGTAACAATCGTTCCAGCAGACCGTTCAGGTTGCGGATACTATCGCCTAATGCAGTGGGCACATTTACTGCAGATTCAGAATGAAGATGTCTCAATCATGCCGCCGGGTAAATGGCGAGCAGTACCTAATTCAACAGTAGTATGGACTCAGAGAATTACCACTGAAGATCTATTCGTGAAGTTGATTGCATTCAAGCAGACAACCAAGCAGAAGTTCATTGTAGACTATGATGATATGGTCTGGACTTCACCTATTGATGGTACTGGACTTCCAGAATACAACATCTGCCGTGAGAAGATAAATGCAGAACAGAATCTCATAGACATGAAGAAGTATCTCAATATACTTGCTGATGTTGTTACTGTCTCAACGGAAAGAATCAAGGAGAATCTCAATGGAATTGTTCCTGAAGAGAAGATCGTTGTCCTTCCTAACATGCTGTCATATAAAGACTGGTTCTTCCCATTCTCACAGCCACCTGCACAGAATATCTTCTACTTTGCAGGATCTCATTCTCACTTTGATAATGTCAATAAGAAGCAAGGCGACTTCTCTACTTCACTGATTCAGTATCTATCTGGTCAGACTGTCATGAATAAGGCACTCACGCCGTACTTCCTTAAGCCAGTAAAGTCATACCCAGGTTGCTCAATGGCACTGTATCCACCTCAGTTCTATCAAGAGACAAGGAATGTACGATTCATTATTGCTCCACTTGCTGACAATGAGTTCAATCGTAACAAGTCTGACCTTAAGTATCTCGAATCTGCTGCTGTAGGTCGAGTCTGTCTCGTTAATGATTTCCCTGGTTCGCCGTATGCTGGTGCTCATCCCTATCAGAAGATTCCATGTAACGCTACTCCTCAGACAATAAAGTATATTGTGGACAGAGCAAATGAACATTACAATGAAATTCTCAAGCACCAATGGGACTATCTCAATAAGCGATGGGCAAATAATTACTTACCTAAAGTAACAGAATTGCTTAACCGTTAAGACAAAGAAACCCCGAAGCAGTAGCCTCGGGGTTAATTCTTATCTATTCGTCAGATTACATTGCCACCAAGTTAGCAGTTGCGTCCTTGATGCAGACGTAAGTAGCTGCCCTTGGTTCAACAGTCTGAGCCAATGCAACGATTGCCCAACGAGTCTTGTTGGTACCAGCTTCAACGTTCACAGCACGAGCAGTATGAACGATCACGCCTTCAACAGAATCAGAGGTAAGGTCAGCGTTAGACCAATCCTGTTTCTTGAGTGCGTCGAACTCGAACGAACCCTTAGCACGGATGATACCAGTGAAGTATGAACCTTCCTTAAGGCCGTTAACGAGCTTCTTACCAGCAAGTCCAGCAGCAGTGACGTTAGTCTTGTCTGCGAAGATTGCTTCCTTAGTTCCCTGACCAGCGAAGTCAACAGGACGAACCTTAACTGCGCCATCAACAGAATCTTCAATAGCAATGAATGCCTTCAAAGAGCTAGTCTTGTTACCAACAAGGTTAGTAGCATAGACGCCTTCAATGAACAACGGAGTTCCCTTAGGAATTACTTCGCCAACAGAAGTCTGGATAACGTCCGCAGTTGCTCCCTGAGTATAAGAGGTAACTGTTGCAGTAGAAAGTGCGTTCTCAAGATCCTTAGAGATTTCGAGAGATGGAAGGAATTGCTGTTCGTGGTATTCAACAGTACCCATCTTGCCCATCATACCTTTCTTGTAGAGCGGTTCAGCATCAACCGGAGTAAATGCCTTACCAGCAGCAGATACGATAGAATCAATCTGTGGGTCAATGAATCCATGACGTTCTTCGGAAGTGATAGAACGAAGGAATGCATCAGCCTTGGTCAATGGCAAGAAGCCTACACCAACGAATGCAGTGTTCTGACGGCCAAGATCGTTGTCAATAACGTCCTGTACAAGACCTTCAACAAGTGCCTTACCGTTCGGAATAGCGATTTCCTTATCCCAGTTAACGTCTGTAACTGCTTCAACGTAGTCAGTGTCAATCATTACGTTGCCGTAGAAGCTTGACATCTTAACCTTACGTTCAACGAGGTTAGAAGACTGTCCGGTAATATCCTTACCCTTGACATACTTACCAGCGTCACGAACGACAAATTCCATGTCGTTAATATCATTGCGCTTACCTACCAACTGATCTGCGAGACGAGAGTCAGAACAGACAGTGAGATAGCTACCAACTTCAGCTGCTCTAAGAGCAACAAGGTCGTTATATTTCTTTGTACCCCATACATTATTAGCCATGATTTATTTCTCCTTATCCATGCGGATGATTTCTTAGATAGTTGTTCCAGTACTGTCTATCCTTGACAGTAGGTTCAACTGTTGTTGTCTGATTTGTTATTTGCTTTCCAATGACTGGAAGCGCTTTCTTCGGTTCAACTGGCGCTGGCTGAGGAACTTCCACAGACTGCGGCTTGGTATGAACCTTATCAAGAATTTCGCCTGAGATCTTCTCAATGTTGTGCTTGAGAGTATCAGGATCCTTGCTTCTGAACAGACGGCGTAATGTGTCCATGTTAGTCATGAGTTCCTTGAGAACGATCGGATATTCCTGAAGAGTATCGAGATAGTTCAGAACTACGTCATTCTTATCATGTTCCTTCAATGCAGCAGCAAATGCAGAACCCTTAGACGCAATCAAGTTACGATAGTCTTCAAGTTCCTTACCCTGGAAGCAATGTTCTGTAATGATTCTATCCTGTTCAAGAGCCAACTGATTCTGTTCTGCAGCGTCTTGCTGCTTGATACGATTCAGTTCGTCAGTCATGTCTCGCTTTGCGAATTCATTACGAATGTATGCTTCAGGATCGGCAGAACCATCTTCCTTCGTAAAGTGCTTTGCCTCTAGTCCATCACGCTTCTTGAGTTCTTCTTCCAACTCCTTAATGCGTGCTTCATACTTTGCTTTCTGTTCTTTACGCTTCTGCTTCTCGCGAATAAAGGCATAATCTCTTTGAGAGAGCTTATCCTTCTTATCATCAACCTTAACTTCGGGTTCCTTAGGCTCATCACTTCCTTTGGTATCTTCAGCAGGCTTACCGTCATTGTCTGGCTGCTTTGGTTCAGCCGGTTCAGCTTTATCTTCAACTTGAGCGACGTTCTCAGGTGATTTAGAATCAGACGCAGGAGTATCATCAACTGATGGGGTAGATTCTACTTTCTGTTCGGGTTCACTGGCTTTATTGTTGCCTTCCAAATATTTGAAGGCGTCTTCTGTTGACATTGGCATAAAGGTTGTCATTCCTTAACCGAGGTATTAAAGTAATAGTACAGCCAGCCTCGTTCCAACTGTACTATTCATAAATAGGGGAGTTCTAACGCGGCAATGCACCAAGGCCAGAATTCTTTCCTGTTCCGTTGACGCGCCACAAGTTAATCAATGATCTACCCACAGATCCATTACCTGACAAGTAATTACCTTCAAGAACCTTCTGCACGTCTCTAGGCGAAGCAGGACATGAGTAACCGTCCATAGTTAGAATCTGGGCGACAGGATCATACTGAAGATTATGTACCCAAGACGAAGACGATTGAATTGGTCGTCTAGGTCTAGGATCATCCCAATACTTTGGCGAATATGCTTCACGCATCTCAGCTAAAGCCTTCAATGATGCTTCTGGTACGCCTGTAAGTACAAGATCATAGTAGCCAGGAATATTTCTAGGATCCAATAGTTCAGCATGTTCCCTCTCGGTCTGTCTTTCACGGGCAAGAGGGTTTCCCGACTTCAAGGCATTGTAACTGTAGTTAGGTCCAGTCAATATGTTAAAGAGCATCTTATCCTCCTATCATATCGTTAACAGCGTCTTCAACACCAGCAACGTAGGCTTCCTGTTCACGAATCTCAGTATTTGTCTCATTCTGAGCCTTAGCCATTTCAGATTCAGCAGCCTTGAGATTCATTTCCTGTTGCTTAGCCATTGCGTCAGTCTCGATCTTAACTCCGTTCTGTTCAAGCTTAGCAGTCTCAAGCATCATCTTATCCTGTTCCTGAATCTTGAACTTGTTGAAGTCAAGGATTCTCTGTTCACGGTTGTTAAGCATGCTCATCTGCAAAGTATTCAACTGCTGTCTCAATTCTGCAGCTTCAGCCTTGCTCTTCTCGAGTTCGTTCATTGTCTCATCCATTACTGCCTGCATCTGCTTCATAGTATGAACTGCTGCAGGGTCTTGGTCCTTAGATACGAACTGAACGTTAGGTGGAAGGTTAGCAACGATATTGTCCGACAATTCTGTACCAAGTTCATTCTTGAGAGTATCTGCAAAGTACTTAGCGAGAATTGGCTTCATTTCATCAGGCATGATTGTTCCCATAGCAGAGAGTTCCTGACGAGCCTTCATTTCACGAGTAATGACAGACGGTCCATTCTCCAATGTGAACTTCAAATCAACGCCATTGTTGAGCAATTCAATGAATATTCTACCAAGAGTACGGATTGCCTTGTAAGCATTATTATAGTAAGACGCTGTGTTAGATTCCTTGCTGGTCTCTTGACGTAGAATCTCTGTTGCCGTTCTTTCTCTCTGGTCAATGATTCCTGTCATCGGTACGCCTACAGTATCTTCAAGCAATGTTCTGCAAGTAGAGATAGTAGCCTGAAGGTCACCGGTCTGGAACTGTTCAACGAGAGGAACTGGCTGATGTTCACCTTTCCAAAGCACAGCAGCAGTATCATCTTCATTACATTGAGCAAGGTTCTTAGGCATTACTGCATCGACGTTGATAAGGTAGTTAGCCTTAGCAGAACGACCGACACGTTCAATGAGTGAAGAATAAGCAATGTTAGCACCAAGTTCCAACGGCAAGGTCTGCTGAATGATTCCGTTGTAGTTCAATGAATCATTCTCGAAGATCTCGTTACCAGCCAATCTGATGATTGGTATGAACTTAATTGGCAATGTCGCTCTATCTACAATCTTATCACCAACGATCTTGTAGTAATCAACCGTACCACTAGCATTCTTTGTGAAGTACGAGATACATGCAACAGAATCTTCCGGCATATTCCACTGAGTGAACTGACCGAAGTTAATCATGCACTGAGCGTTAGGATATGTCATAGGCACAACATCATCACCGTAGAGACGCTTTGCTTTCTTCAATGACATAACGTTGATTACTGCACCTTCTTCAGCGTCAGACGCATCAACTGTAAGTACATTTGGATCCAATGCGATTGCGTCAATATGAGATGCAGATTCTACACAGATCTTGGGTTCGCCTGTGAATTCATCTTCTACCGTAGTAGTAACAAGGAATCCGTAACCTGTAAGTACTGCTTTACGGAATGCATCAACGATAGCAGTCTTTACATCTGTATCTGCTTCAATGGCATCAATTCCTTCTTGAACTTGCTCAAATGCTGGATCATCTTTGTTCGTGAGTTCAACGTGCCACGGTGAGTTAGAGATAGGCGAAGAGATTGCATTGACCATAGGATTCCAGTTGTTCAATGCAAGATTTACTCTCTTCTTTCTCTTATACGTCTTAATGTATTCCTTGTCCCAGAAGTCGCCAGAATATCGCTTCATGTCATTCACAGCACGCTGGATAGTAACATTGTAGCGGGCGTCTGATTTCGTTAGGAACTCATTACATTGTTCTATGATTTCGTAATCTTCCATAAATCCTCTTTACCATTCATAAATAGGTTAGTCTTTGTCCAACTGTCTGATACCGAGTCTCAAGGCATAGGAATAAGAACTCATCAATCCTCTGCCCAGTCTACCAATGTTAAAGTTACGAATTTGCCATTCTTCAGTCTGTCCTGGTTCCTTTCCAAGGTCAGGAACAACAATGTTACCTGTGTGACCGTTCGTGTACTTAGCGTCAGTTGACAAGTGGGCACGAACTACAGATGGACCAACAAGGAAATCAACTTTAGCTTCAGAACCACCAATGTAGTATGGTTGGTTAGGCTGAATCTTAATGTTGTCCGTATCATCAACAGGATATTCAAGAACTGAGAACTCAAGATCTACTTCAGCATCATATTGACCAATTACGAACATTCTCATCTTCGTGAAATACTTACTGAAGTCATCAGCATAAGTAGGATTATCAGGATCCGTTGAGATATTTACTCCCAACTGCATAACGCCGACGTTCAAAGGCATCAAGTTAATTCTATCATCTTGGGCAGCACAAAGGTTACCGTTCGCTGATGGAAAGTTCAATCTTTCCACAGGTACATGGTTCAATGTCATCTTGCAGACAAATCCACCAGTATTTCCTGTAAAGGAGTATGTGTTCTGTCTGTCAGAATTCATTACGCCCTTTCTCTTGATTTCCCAAGCATTGATAGATTCTGCATTTGAACGGTTATCCTTAATGACAAGTCCGTCTACCAATACATGGTCGGCAGTAGTGTCCTGACCATCAATGATTAACTTAGCATTGAAGATATTGCTGTCAATGTAACCCGTAATGAACTGGTCTACAGTAACAGACTCACCCATGTACGTTGCAGTATGAGCAATACCAGCCTTAGGAATCAAAGTATAGTTGCTGTTAATCTGGCATCCTTTCAAGAACGTATTCTGAGCCGTAATGAGAGTAGCAACTGTGCTGTCATAGGCTGAGAAGTTAGCAAGTCTGTAAGAACCTGGACCTGTCAAAGTACAGTTACGAAGACTGATAGTTGGCAATACTTCAGGTACAGATTCATCAAGGTCAATCGTTGAGTCTTCTGCAATGAGCGTTACTCCGTCTGTCAACTTAACCTTAGCAACGCATGACTTCAAGTGAAGAACCGTTCCAGTAGGAGCTGCATAGTAACCTGTGCTGTCTTCCAATGTAATTGTCTGAACAGAAGGAATCTGCTCAAGTTCTACCAATGTAGTAAGTGCGTTCTTGAGATTGTCCACGAAGATTGAGTCATTGATGATCTTGTTCTCTTCACAGACAGCATAAGGCATTCCGACATTGACGTAGTTACGATAGTCAAAGAATGGATTACTGTCAGTTGAGCAACGGATTACTTTGTACAGATCCATCTTGCCTTTGAAGTCATCAATGTCATAGCGGCAATCATATATCATTCCGTCTGCATCAAATGAAGCATTGAACATCTGACCAGTAATGTCGCATTCAACCATCTCACAGCCAGAACCGATATGTTCATCGGAATGAATCTTGCAGTTAGTGAATCTCTTGTTCGTTACATCTACATTGACATATACTTCAGCGTTCTCGAAGCCAGTCTGCGTAGTAAAGGCGTCAATGATTACTTTATCATATCCTGTGAAGCTGCGTGGATTCCAGCTTGTCTTTACGAACTTCGCTGTGATAGAAGTATTTCTGTTGACGAACTTAGGGTTGCCATTCCAATCACCGACAATCTCGTTGGAACCTGAATCATTGAATCTTGTAGAGTCAGTAACATCAATTACTGTTGCCTGAACGTTGATGTCATGATACTTGAACCAACGGAAATCTTCTGAACCATTGAAGAATGGTCGGATATCTTTCTCAAGGCAGTACTCGAAGAGCTTGGTAATACCGTATGACTGGTCTTCACTGTTAGACGAATCCTGAGGGAATACGCCAAAGTGTCTGCTGTCACAATGTTCAGTAGGCTGAACCATGATCCAACGACCAGTAATCAAGTCGTCATTCTTAATCACAGAACCACCGTTGTCATTAACCTGAGATTCTGCGTCCCAAATGTAATTGATTGGTTCCTTATCGCCAATCTCATTGTAACCGAGCAAAGTAATTACTTTCTCACCGTCTGTCTCACCGATAGTATCAACATCTGTGCTTCTCAATTCTGCAATAGTACCAACGTTCGGAGCAGAATCTGTAACGATATGCTGTTCTCCACTGAATACATTGTCGCATGAGAACTGAAGTGCCCAAAGTGCAGGGTCATTGACGTTAATTCCATTGGCTGGGAGATTCTCGAATGAACCTGGACCAATGTACTTGTAGAAATAAGCAGTAACATCCGCTTTAATGAATACCTGTTGAGCAGTTCTACCATAGATGTCTGTAAGGATAGGATTGTTCAGTGCTGTTCCATCTCTACTGAAGATAGGAGCAGGTGTGTTACCGTCCTTTACATTGAACTGCACGGCACCATGTAGCGGGTTACCGTTATTGTCTTTATATCTGTTCCACAAATCAAATTGACGCATGTTACTTTCCTTCTAACCATTCTTTGTATGCTTCCCAAAGTGGGTCGCCTTCTTTCTCATTTGGCTTGAATCCCATAGACCAGTCACGAGAATAGTTCTGCTTGTACCAATCCTTTCTTGACTGTGTATTGTCTTCAACAGTACGTTCAGGAGTAGAAGTAATCTTCACAGCAGCAGGACCGACATTCTCACCAGCTCTAAGGATAGCAGCAATCTTATTCTGAGTTCCACTCAACTTAGGTGCGTATACTTTGTCAAGGAAGTGCTTTGAAGATTGAGATGGTACTTCATAGCCTTTCTCCTTTACGCTCAACCAAGCATTCTGTACATCAGGTGACAATTCTGTTCTCCACTTGCGCTGAACTGGAATGATAGCGTCACGGAATCCGCCTTTCTCAAGGTTGAGACTGTTGAGCAATTCAGACTTATACTCAGAATCTGGTAATGAACGAATGCTGTTGTAGATGGTATTGTCATCATAGATCTTTGCGTTAAGCATGTCGTCCATAGCCTTGTGTGACTGATTGAGCAATTCATCATTCTTCATTACTCTGTTAGTCTCAACAATGTCACCAATATACTTAGCACCTCTACCGACATTACCAGTAAATTTCTTTGCTCTGTTAAGTATCAAAGTAGGCATGTATTCCACACCAGCATTGACCATCATATCACCAAGCAATGATCTCAATACAGAACCTTCTGGCTTGTACTTCTCATCTGAATACTTATGATAGGCATCACGACCACCTCTAACTGCTGGACCAACGAACGATCCTGCACCAGGGAGAGCGTCACCAACAGCACCAGCAGCACCAAGAAGCATGTCACGAATTTCAGACTGACCTTCAGATGAGTAAGGATTGAACTGTTCACCACCAAGTACGGATGTAGTTGGATCATCGATGTAACGCTGCTTAGAGTAATCAGAAGTTGGCAAATCCTTATACCAAGGAAGATTCTTTACTTCATCAGCACGCTTTGCTCGCTGGTAGTCATATTCTCTTTGCTTGAGTTCATCTTCCTTGTAGTTATTTGTCTTAGCGAACCATTGCTTTACGTCATCAGCAGAAATGTCAGGATTCTTCTTAGTAAATGAGTACAGTCTTGCTTCTGACGGTTCCTTGCCTTCCATATCCTTGTAGAAATTCGCAAGGCGAGTATTACGGTCACCAATGAAATCTGCAATGTTCTTGTAATTGTCAGTGAAATCAGAATAGCCTTCCAATCTGCCAGCGTTATCTACTAGCCATTTCTCCTTGTCAGGTGCAGCAATGAACTGACCAAGAAGATCCTGGTCAATCACGCCTAACTGATTAGCAATTCTTGTTAGCTGTTCATCACTCATTTCTTCTCCTTACGAACGAGATAAGGTACTTTGTCTTTGAACTTAAGATCATACTTTGTAATGTCATACTTGCCAGTATTCTTGTAGACGGTATTAGCCTCTTTAAGTTCCTTAGCAGCCTGAATCTTTCTTGCTGCAGCATCAGCGGCTTTCTGTTCCTTAGTCTTACCACGGTTAATCATCTTCTGCTTGTACTGTTCTTGAAGAGAAGGATCGGCAATCTTACCAATCAATTCATTGGCCTTAGCAGCAGAAGCATCTGTATGTTCGCCTTTAAGGATTTCTTCAATGTTAGCAATCAAATCCTGATTAGTCATGACAGGTGCAGCAACTTCAGCAGGTTGAGCAGCCTGAACTACCTCAGCGGGAATCTGTCTACCAACTCTCTGTTCTGCATATTCTCGGTTAGCCTTAGCACGATTGAAGTTAGCAAGAAGTACTGCGTTATTCGGATCCTTCTGCAATGCTGTCTGTGCTGCAAAGAAATCGGCATCAGCAAGTCGCAAATTCTTCTGAAGTTCGTCCTTCTTGTATTCTTCTTCAGCAAGCTTCTGTGCTCTAGCAAGTTCCTGAGCATTCTCCATCTGCTTCTTCTGCATTGCTGTCTGAGCAATGACATCATAGCCACTTCTATCTCCGGTAAGAATGTAATTCAAAGTAGCCATGTCAAAGCGAGGATCTGTCTTGAGATCTTGTAGACCAAGGGCAATATCATATTCATTCATCATTTGTATGTACCTCTCACTACAGCATACGGACCGAACATATTCAGACCTTGCATTGCCTTAACGAACTTGAGATATTCTTCTGCATCGGCTTCGTCATTCACTGGCGTACTATATGTATATCCAGGAATCTGTGCATATTCTGCACCTTCAGGCATCTCGATTGCTTCTTCGTAATCATATGAAGGTTCTTTCATCTGATTGTAGGCAACAAGACCACGAGCAAATGCACCAGACAAATCCTTCATAGTATTGCCCCAAAGTTCGCCTTGCTGCTTCTGATAGTTAGAGCGAATCTGTCCGCCACGTTCTGCATTCTGAATCATCGCTTGAATGGCAGAACCGTAATTTATTCTATTTCCATCGTAAATTGACATCATTTCCTCCTTAATAGAGACCAGTCATTCCTAACGAATATTGCGTCTGAGCGTTCAAGCGATCTTGCTGAGCCTTCATTACGTCGCTCATCTGAGCATCCTGATTAGCAAAGTAATCCTGTGCAAGGTTGCCCTGAAGTCCCATCTTATATTCTGTACCTTGACGAATAGCGTTAAGTCTGTTCTGTGCATTACGGAGAGCGTCTTGATACTGAGTATATGCAAATTGCTTATCCTGAGTATAGTCACTCATTGCTGTTCTGTACAGATCGTCAGACTTCTCACTAACTCCCTTTGCTATGTTAAGAGCAGCGCCAGTACCTCTGCCAAGTCCAGCGCCAGCAGCACTATGCTGGATCTGATTAGCAGTGTCGCCAATGATTCTGCTGTAATAGGGATTAATGAAGTCTTCTTTCGTCTTGTCATAATTAAATCCCGGGTCAGTTGCTGCATAATCTTCAGGATTATATTCAGCAAGAGCCTGCTTATATTCATTTACGTCATTCTGAGTACCAAGGCTGCCACGGTTAGCATAGTAATTCTCAATGTCTGAAATCACTTTGCTATATTCATTATCCGTGATCTGGCCTTGTCTCTTCAATTCAGCAGCGGCTTCCTTTCTTGCTTGGAGTTCTGCCTTCTGAGCCTCACTTTGCTTATATGAGGAATAGATTGCTCCACCAAGTGAACCAGCTGCTGCAATACCTGCGGCAATTAAAGGAATCATCTGTATTCTCCTTCTTTAATTCATAAATAGGTGTCTAATTCCACTTCTGAAGGACAAGCACTCCAAAGGCAGTAACGCCTTTATCCAGCTTTGCATTCAGGATGGAATTCTTTACTTCAATGATAGTGCCATCTGAGCATGTAAGGAATCCATCATACACAGAAGGCAATTTCTCATTCTGATACACTGCACCAGAATATAGGTTCACGAATAGGAGGTTCTTGACAACGGTGAACGAGCCTTTCTTGTCACCGTATTGTCCATACTGACCTTTAAGTGCCTCTATATTCTGGTTAGATTCGTCATAGCGAATTACTTTAATGTCCATATTACCTCTACATCAATGAGCAAGGTGACCATTTAATCTGAAGATTCTCAATAGCCAAAGGCACATTCTCAGTAGTTGATACTTCCAAAGTAAAGTATCTTCCCATGCCGCAACCGAACAGTGTAGTATCATATTCATACTGACCAATCTTACCAAGGTATTCATCCTCGAAGTCACTGAACGTAGCGCCATCCCATGAATATCTGAATGATACTCTAGGATTCAACTCCAAGTCGTCATACTGGTCATTGAATGAATGCTGACCGTTATTGCATATCAGTCTGAGCATATCAATGTAGAATGGTTGGTCATTAGAAGTCAATACAGAACCACGTCTCATCTTATAAATGCATTTACCGTCATGTTCTGTATAGCAATTCTCATCCATATAGCAAAGAGCGTCTTTCGTACCAACATACTGTCTGCCATAAGCAAATGTTACGTGATTGTACTTCCAGTAAGTCAGGTAGTTCTTGCTGTCATACGATGCTCTGTAGTGCCATGCGTCTTCATTAATGTCATAGACAAATGTCTTCTGACTGTCTTCAAATGTAATACTGTAGAATACGTGCTGATGCTCTTGCCAGATTGAACTGTAGGCATTATCGAGATTCTTCAGCTGAGTAATCTCACGTTCAATGTCCTGAGTTGATACTCGCTTGATAGTAGTGTCAGATATCATGAAGATACCGTTATCGCCAATATCAGAAGATCCCAACCAAAGTACAGAATTTCCTAGCATTGCAAGTGAGTTCGGTGCTTTGATACCAATGTTACCAGCTGCATTGTCAGGCGATGAGAATGGATTGTTCTTGTCATCATTATATGAGAATACTTGCCATGAACGTTCGCCAAATGTATAGAGCTTTGAACCGTTAGAGCAGAGGGCAATCGTATTGTCAGGACACCATTCTGAGTAA
>Ga0310697_10001716_pt1 | contig 24742 bp, 24 predicted proteins | sample 172DNAGHGlowgp2_FD_203883 | JGI IMG/M metagenome (GOLD analysis project Ga0310697, IMG submission 203883) | Sheep rumen microbial communities from Palmerston North, Manawatu-Wanganui, New Zealand - 1728 DNA GHGlow gp2 (v2) (version 2) | ecosystem: Host-associated > Mammals > Digestive system >...
AGCGTATTATTTTGGGGTTTACGCATATCCCTTCGAGCAGGCAGTTTCCTTTTGTTTCTTCCTCATTTTTCGAGTAAAAACAGAGTTTTTAAAATGTTATTACTCACCATTTCAACAACATTTATGATTGGTATCGGCGCAGCGCTTTTGCTCGTGGGGCTTGCGGTCGGTTATGTCATCACGTCCACGCTGCTGAAAAAGGCAGTCATCAAAGAACAGTTGGCCTTGCTCGAAGAAGCTAAGGAGAAAGCCGAAGTCATCAAGAAAGAACGCATCCTGCAAGCTAAGGAGAAGTTCCTCCAGATGAAGGACGAACACGAAAAGGCCTGCGAGGACCGTAAACGCGAATTGGCCAGCGCCGAGAACCGCATCAACCAGATGAAGCAAGACGCCAACAAGAAGATGGAAGAGGCGCAGCGCAAGAGCAAGGAGGTGCAAGCCACTCAGCAGAAACTGGAAGGCCAAATCGACACTTTCAACAAGAAAAAAGCAGAACTCGACCGCATCTATACAGAGGAATCGAAGAAACTGGAGACCATATCCGGACTTTCGGCCAAGGAAGCCAAGGCACAACTCGTAGAACTCATCAAGGAAGAGGCTCAAGCTGATGCCATGGTCTACGTGAAGGAAGTCACGGAAGAAGCCAAGATGAGTGCTGCTCAAACCGCCAAGAAGATCGTGCTGGAGACCATCCAACGCACGGCTTCGGAGACGGCTATCGAGAATACCGTCAGCGTGTTCAACATTGAGAATGACGAGATTAAGGGCCGTATCATCGGCCGTGAGGGCCGCAATATCCGCACCCTCGAATCGCTCACTGGCGTCGAAATCATCATCGACGACAGCCCAGATGCCATTCTTATCTCTGGTTTCGACCCCATCCGCCGCGAAATTGCGCGCCTCTCCTTGCAGAAGCTCGTCGTCGATGGCCGTATCCATCCCGCCCGTATCGAAGAGGTGGTGCATAAGGTGGAAAAGCAAGTGGACCAAGAGATTATGGAAACGGGTAAGCGTACCTCCATCGACCTTGGCATCCATAATCTCAACCCCGAGCTGATTAAGATGATCGGTCGCATGAAATACCGCACCAGCTACGGCCAGAACCTGCTGCAGCACTCCATCGAGACCGCCAAGCTCTGCGCCACTATGGCCGCCGAACTCGGACTCAACGTGAAGGCTGCCAAGCGCGCCGGTCTCTTGCACGACATCGGTAAGGTAGCCGAGAACGAGGAAGAGCTGCCGCACGCTATCCTCGGTATGAAGGTGGCCGAACGCCTCAAGGAGAAGCCCGACATCTGCAACGCCATCGGTGCCCACCACGAGGAAATCGAGATGGACAACCTGATTTCGCCCATCGTGCAAGTGTGCGACGCCATCTCTGGTGCCCGTCCGGGTGCCCGTCGTGAGGTGGTGGAAGCCTACATCCAACGCCTGAACAAGTTGGAGGAGATGGCCATGTCGTATCCGGGTGTGGTGAAGACCTACGCCATCCAGGCAGGTCGTGAGTTGCGTGTCATCGTGGGTGCCGACAAGGTGAGCGACCAAGACGCCGACCGCATCGCATACGACCTCTCGAAGAAGATCCAGACCGAGATGACCTACCCGGGTCAAATCAAGATTACGGTCATCCGCGAGACGAGAGCCGTGCAGTACGCAAAATAAGAACAATTGCCGTGCATAGATTCGCTTCGGATTTTATCGGCATGTCATACCGAGCCCTTGGGGCAAGTGTATCTATGCCGATAAAATCCTCGGAATGACATGCACGGCAATAACTATCAATTCACATGATAAGAGAAGAAGTCGTTTTCGGTCCCATCCATAGCCGCCGTTTGGGTAGCTCGCTGGGAATCAATTTGCTCCCTGAAAATGGGAAAATCTGTACTTTCGACTGCATCTACTGCGAGTGTGGCTGGAACAAGGATGGTCGCGACGACACCAAGCTGCCTTCGGCGGAAAGGGTGCGCAATGCTTTGGGAGCCAAACTGCAACAGTGTCAAACCGAAGGCATCTCCATCGACTCTATTACTTTTAGTGGCGACGGTGAGCCTACCATCAACCCGGAGTTTTCGCAGATCATCGACGACACCATAAGGTTGCGCAACCGGTATTATCCCAATTCCAAGATTACAGTGCTGTCGAATGCCACGATGGTGCACAAGCCGGAGGTGTTCAACGCCTTGCGCAAAGTCGACAACCCGACAATGAAAATCGATGCTCCGACGAACGAGCTGATAGAGAAAATCAACCATCCGGCCCCTGGGTACGACATCCAACGCGTGGTGGAAGCCTTGAGGCAATTCAACGGCGACTTTATCTTGCAGACGATGTTTCTGAAAAGCAAGGACTTCGACTCATCGCGTCCGGAAGTCTTGAACGGCTGGATGGATATCGTGCGTTTGCTGAAGCCGCGTGAAGTGATGGTCTACACCATCGCCCGTCCCACGCCAGAGGAGGGCCTGCAAAAATTTACTGTCGAAGAGATGCATGCTTTGGTGCAGCCGCTCTTCGACGAAGGCTTTACGATTCAAATCAAGGGATAAGTTTATTCCACACCTACATTCATTCTTCCCATCAGTCGAAGCCATGGGGAGAGGAAGGCAAACAGGAGATCATAAACGATTAAGCCTGGCAGCAGACCTTTTTCGCCCAAGCGTTTCGAGGCGTTGTGATAGATGATGATCTGGCTGCCAAAGCGCAGGAGGAAGAAAAACACCAAAATCGGAATATAGAACACGGCTCCATTGGTGATGGTGAATGCGGGCTTGGCGCACAAGGCGAGCAAGGCAATGAACGACGCATAAAACAAGAATTGCGAAACGTAGAACACGCTTAGCATCATTCTGGAAGGCGTGTCGTATTTTGAGACGGTGGAGTAGCGGCTGCTCTTTTGCCGCGACCAAAGATGGAAGCTGCTGGGCGGCGTGGCGAGGATGGCGTCCTCTGCGTCAATCAGCACCTCGGCGTTCTTCTTGGTGGCTGTTTGGTTGATGAAGAGGTCGTCATCACCCACAGAGGTGGTGTAATGCGAGATAAATCCTTGATGTCTGTAAAACAACTCTTTACGGTATGAAAGATTCTTTCCGATACCCATGTAGGGGTGATGGCAAAGGGCGGCGGAGAGGTAAAGCAGGCCGTTTTGCAGGGTGTCGAAGCGCATGATGCGATTGAGGACGCTTTTCTTTTGGACGTAGGGACAGTAGCCGATGACGATTTCCGTGCGGTTGTTGTAGCGGTTCACCACGCTGCGCAGCCATTGGTCGTTGACAGGCATGCAGTTGCAGTCGGTGAGGATGATGAGGTCGTTTTTGGCTGATTTGATGCCCATTGACAGCGGAAACTTCTTGCCATTGAAGAAGTTGAGATGCTGCTTGAGTTGCACTGGCTTCACGCGCGACTCATTGCGTTCCAGGTCTTTCAGGTATTCTTCGGTCTCGTCGTCGGAGCAGTCGTTCACCACAACGATTTCAAACTCAGGATAATCCTGTTTGAGCAACGCTGGTATCAGGTCAACGAGATATTCGTAGGCATCGCGGGCGCAAAGCACGATGGAGACAGGCTCCAATTCTTCGTCGAGTTTTGGACGTGCGTTCCGCTTGTAGAAGGCGACTTTCGAGAAAAAACCCCAATGGTAGATCAGTTGGATGACAAGGCTGATACCAAAAACGATTAAGATGATGAAACTTAGGCTGTTGTATGAAAAATTGATTTGCACGGCTCGTTTGAATTTAGATTTGCAAAGATAAGAATTTGTTGCGAAAAAAGTCGTACTTTTGCACAAAAATAAAGCGATGAACTTTGATGTTGTTTCCAACGACCCGAAAAGCAATGCCCGTGCTGGCATTTTGCATACCGACCACGGCCCGATAGAAACCCCGATATTCATGCCAGTAGGCACGGCAGGCACAGTGAAGGCTTGTCATCTGCGCGACGTACGTGATGAAGTAAAGGCGCAGATTATTCTAGGCAACACCTATCATCTGTATCTGCGGCCGGGCTTGGAGGTGCTCGAAACGGTGGGCGGCCTGCACAAGTTCAACGGCTGGGACCGTCCCATCCTGACCGACAGCGGCGGCTTTCAGGTTTTTTCGCTGACGGGCATACGCAAAATGAAAGAGGAGGGCGTCACCTTCCAGTCGCACATCGATGGCTCGCGTCATCTCTTCACGCCTGAAAACGTGATGGACATCCAGCGCAGCATCGGTGCCGACATCATGATGGCCTTCGACGAATGCACACCCGGCACCGCCGACTACCACTATGCCAAGCCTTCGATGGAACGCACCCACCGCTGGCTCGACCGCTGCATCGAGCGCTTCAATGCCACCGAGCCGAAATATGGCTACGAGCAGGCACTGTTTCCCATCGTCCAAGGTTGTGTATATCGTGATTTGCGCGAGCAGTCGGCCGAATACATCGCCTCAAAAAACGCTGTCGGCAACGCAATAGGCGGACTTGCCGTGGGTGAGCCTACCGAGACAATGTATGAGATGATAGAGCTGGTGAATGCTATCCTGCCCGTAGATAGGCCACGGTATTTGATGGGTGTGGGTACGCCGGCCAATATCCTTGAAAGCATCTCGCGCGGTGTCGACATGTTTGACTGTGTCATGCCGACACGTAACGGCCGTAACGGCATGATTTTTACCTCCGAAGGCATCATTAACATGAAGAACGAGAAGTGGAAGTTCGACTTCTCTCCCGTCGACCCCAACGGCGAAACTTTCGTCGATGCACAATATTCAAGGGCTTATCTGCGTCATTTGTTCGTCGCGGGCGAAATCCTCGGTCCCATGATTGCCAGCCTCCACAACATCGGTTTCTACCTTTGGCTGGTGCGCGAGGCCCGCAAACACATCATCACTGGCGACTTCGCCGAATGGCGCGATATGATGCTCCAAAAAGTAACTCGGAGGCTTTGAGTCTCGCAGGGACCCTGAGCCTGCGGTCGCTGAGCACAGCCAAAGCATCGAAGGGCCCGCCTCAACAAGGTAATAATGAAAAAAATAGACGCATATATCTTCAAGAAATACATCGGGACGTTCTTCTTCGCCATCTCGATGCTGATTCTTGTCGTCATCATCTTCGACTTGTCGGAGAATATCGACAGTTTCTTGAAACACAATGCGCCATGGCAAAAGGTGGTGGTCGACTATTACATCATGTCCGTACCTTATTATATAAACCTCTTCATCCATCTTTTCGCATTCATCGCCGTGGTGTTTTTCACTTCCAAGATGGCGGCACGCACCGAAATCGTGGCGATTTTGAGTAGTGGCATCAGCTTTTGGCGTTTCCTCGTTCCCTATATGATGGCTGCCACGATGATCGCCATTATGTCGTTGTATTTCGGTAACTTTTTGATACCCAAGACTAACGAAATCCGACGACAGTTCAAGGACGAATACGTGGAACGGCTGAGTCAGAGTGCAGGACGCAATGTGCACGTGCAGATGGGCAGGAATGAGTTTGCATATGTGGAGAGTTACAACATCGCGAAGCAATACGGCTACAAGTTCTCGTGGGAAAAGTATGAAGGCAATGAATTAAAATACAAGGTTTTGTCCGATGTTCTTTATCATGATACGGTGGCTCTTAACAGCTGGAAAATCGACCCATACGCCATCCGTACCATTGAGGGTAAAAACGAGACCTTGGAAAAAGGTCGCGATCTGGATACCTTATTGAATCTATACCCCACCGACCTTTATAAGATGAAGGAGGACTTTGAAGAGATGAATTACTTCGAGTTGCGTGACCACATCCAAGGCATGAAAGAGAAAGGCTCTGAGGGTGTGAAGGCCTATCAGGTGGAGATGCACACCCGCATGTCGTCGCCTGCGGCGGTCATCATCCTCACGCTCATCGGTGCGGCCTTGTCGAGCCGAAAGGTGAGGGGAGGCATCGGAATGCACCTTGGCATCGGCATCACTATAGCGTTTGCCTACATCCTCTTTATGCAGATTTCCAAGTCGTTCGCCATCTCAGGGAGTTTGTCGCCCGCCCTTGCCGCATGGATCCCCAACATCATCTTCAGCATATTGGGCCTTTTCTTACTGAAACGTGCACCGAAATAATTAACTTGTTGATTTATTTGTGCTTAAAGAGTTTGCAAAAGGCGAATTATGCTTTTTTGCAAAAAAAATGCGTCGTCATTACGGAGTTTTGCTTATTTTAGCAACTTCATTTTACCCTAAAATATTAGCATTATGCATATCGCAGTAGCAGGCAATATAGGCTCGGGGAAGACGACCCTCACGGGGCTTCTCGCCAAGCATTTCAACTGGAAGCCTCACTATGAGGAAGTCGAGCATAACCCCTATCTGGACAGTTTCTATGAGGACATGCAACGCTGGTCGTTCAATATCCAGATTTTCTTCCTCAACAGCCGCTTCCGTCAAGTGATGAATATCCGCAACAGCGGTGAGGACGTCATCCAGGACCGCACCATCTACGAGGATGCCCATATCTTTGCGGCTAACTTGTATTCGATGGGACTGATGGAAACGCGTGACTTCGAGAACTATCAGTCGCTGTTTGAGTTGATGACGAGGTTCCTCCAGCCGCCTGACCTGCTGATATACCTTCGCGCCTCCGTGCCGACGCTCATCCGTCATATTGCCAAGCGCAACCGCGAATTTGAGCAAAGCATCAGCATCAGCTATCTCACCAACCTCAACGAGCGTTACGAGAAGTGGATTGAGGGCTATAAAGATGGCAAGTTGCTCATCATTGACACAGACAACATTGAACTTGAAAACCCCGAAGACCTGAGTACCGTCATTGACCGTATCGAAGGTTCGCTTAATGGATTGTTTTGAATATGAAAGTAGTAGGTATTATACCGTCCCGTTATGGCTCGTCCCGTTTTCCGGGCAAGCCTTTGGCCATGATTAAGGGAAAGACCATGATACAAAGGGTCTGTGAGCAGGCGTGGAAGTCGAAACTGGATGACGTGGTGGTGGCCACCGACGACATCCGTATCGCCGACGAAGTGCTGAAGTTTGGCGGCAAGTATGTGATGACCGACCCGAAGCACCAAAGTGGCACCGACCGTTGCTGTGAGGCATTGAATATCTTGGAGACACACTATGATGCGGTGGTCAACATACAAGGTGACGAGCCTTTCATCGACCCCAAGCACATCGATCTTTTGGTCGACATGATTTCGCGTGACGACACACAACTGGCTTCATTGGTCAAGAAGATTGATGATGAGGATGATCTGTTTGGCTCCAACAAGGTGAAAGTGGTGATGGATAAATCAGGTAACGCATTGTATTTCAGTCGTAATCCCATCCCGTATATGCGCAATGTAGCGCGTGAGAAGTGGCTGCAGAAAGGCTGTTTTTTCCAGCATCTTGGGATTTATGCCTATAAGGCCGAGGCTTTGCGCCAAATCGCAATGATGAAGCCCACTGCGTTGGAGTTGGCCGAGTCGCTTGAACAGCTGCGTTGGCTTGAGAATGGCTTGGACATCCGCATGGCCGTCGTCGAGGCCGACAGCCTCGCCATCGACAGCCCTGCCGACTTGGCGAAAGCGATAGAAAGAGCTCAAAACTAATATGATATAGAATAATGATCACCATTGCCGAAGCCATATCCGACCTTTTGTTTGTCCGCGACACCGTGGTGGTGCCGGGCTTGGGCGCTTTCGTGAAGAAACCCATTTCGGCCAAGGTGAACCCTGTGGCGAATTATTTCGCTATGCCGTCAAGCGAAATCAGCTTTGATGCCAACTTGCGCGAGGATAATGACTTGGTCGTCAATTATATAGCAGAGAAGAATGAGGTGCCACAAGACGAGGCACGCCGCCTGTTGGCGATGTTCGTCTCGGATTGCTTCAACACCTTGAAACAAGGGAAAAAAGTGCCTCTGAAACAAATTGGCACTTTGTATTATGATTGGGCTGATGATCTCGTTTTCGAGCAGGACAAAATGGTGAACTACAATGCCGACACCTTCGGTCTGTGTGACTTCACGGCCGAGCAGGTGTTACGTTCGAAGACCAAGGATGAAATCAAGGCGGAGATTGCGCAACAACAGAAAGACAAGAACACGCCTGTCACGGTCGACGAAAAGGCTGTGCATGGGCATGATAAAAAGGGTGAGGAAGAAGCATTTGACGACGATAGCCGAGGCTTCGGCTGGCTGTGGGCTTTGCTGGGAGTTTTACTCTTGGCAGGCATCCTGTTTGGGCTGAATTATTTCAAGGTCATTGACCTTGGAAAGTGGTTCAACAAGTCTTCGAAGCGTGTCGTTAATGTTGAGCCTGGAAAATACCAACTTCCATTCTACACCGTGGATTGGGATGCGATGTTGGAGGAATACGAAAAGACATGGCAACCCGTTGCACCTGTGGAAGAAACCGCCGTCACGGAAACGCCTGCGGAGGCGCCAACCTCCGAAGCCAACATCCGCATCATCGCGGGTTGCTTCGACCAAGAGGAGAACGCGATTCGTCTTGTCAACTCATTGAAATCTAAAGGTTATCAAGGCGCGTTTTATGAGTTGCGCAACAAGAGATGGTTCGTCTCGTTCGGACGCTACGCCACCGACGAGGAAGCCACGACTGCGCTTCGCGAGATAAGGGCCAACACAGAATACAAGGCTTGGATATTGAAATAGAGCCAGCCCCGTAGGGGCGCAGACATTAGCAGGGGATTCGCCTCCTGCGCTAAAGAGAAAAGACATGTCAAAAAAGAACAAACTAGAGAAATTCGCCGAAAACAAGACCTTCCCCAACCTGTTCGAGTACAGCTACGAACGCATCATGGGCGAGGGCTTCCCGCTGCAAGGCAAGTGGCACGAGGAGTTTTTCCACAACGACAACCCCATCGTGCTGGAGCTGGGCTGCGGCAAAGGCGAGTATACCGTCGGGCTGGCACGCGTGCATCCCGAGATCAACTATATCGGGGTTGACATCAAAGGGGCACGTATCTGGCGTGGGCTGAAGCAATCGAACGAAGAGGGTCTGAAAAACGTGGCTTTCCTGCGTGCCCGTATCGACCAAATCGAGCATTTCTTCGGCAAGGACGAAGTGTCGGAGATTTGGGTCACCTTCCCCGACCCGCATTTGGGTGAAGGCGCTCGCAATGCAAGGCACCGCCTCACTTCGCCCGAGTTTCTCGACCGCTATCGTAAAATCGTCTGCCACGATGGCATCCTCAACCTCAAAACCGATAGCCCAGTCATGTATGAGTTCACCCTCCACGATGTGGTGGAAACCCAAGGCTTGCCGTTGCTCTATGCTACCGACGACCTCTACGCCAATGACGACAATCTTGAAGTGAAAACTATCCGCACCTTCTACGAGCAGATGTGGCTCGATCAAGGGCTGACGATAAAGTATATTCGATTTAGAATCAATAAATAAAACTATTGCTATGTATACAGAAGACAACCAACTCTACGTCGCCCATTGCGACAACGGACCTATCTATATGATTGGCAAGATGGCCAACCGCCATGGCTTGATTGCTGGTGCCACGGGTACGGGTAAGACCGTCACCCTGCAAGTGCTGGCCGAATCGTTCAGTCAGGCGGGCGTGCCTTGTTTCATGGCCGACATGAAGGGTGACCTCTCAGGCATCAGCCAGGCGGGACAGATGAGCAGCTTCATCGAGAAGCGCTGCCCAGAGTTCGGCATTGAGAACCCGGATTTCCATGGCTGCCCCACGCGCTTCTTCGACGTCTATGGCGAACAAGGCCATCCGCTGAGGGCCACCATCTCCGACATGGGACCGCAGCTGTTGGCCCGACTCCTCGGCCTCAACGAGACCCAGACCGGCATCCTCAACATTGTCTTCAAGATTGCCGACGACCGAGGCCTGCTGCTTATCGACATGAAAGACTTGCGCATGATGCTCGACTATGTGGCCAAAAATGCCAAGGAGTTTACCACTACCTACGGCACGGTGTCGTCGGTGAGCGTGGGTGCCATCCAACGTGCTTTGCTGGCCTTGGAAGCCGAAGGCGGCGACCTGTTTTTTGGCGAGCCTTCGTTCAACGTGTTCGACTTCCTGCAAACCGAAGGCGGCAAGGGCGTGATGAATGTGCTGGCAGCCGACAAGCTGATGCTCAACCCCAAGTTGTATTCCACCTTCCTGCTGTGGCTGCTGAGTGAACTGTACACCCAATTGCCCGAAGTCGGCGACCTGCCACTGCCCAAACTGATTTTCTTCTTCGACGAGGCCCACATGCTCTTCAAGGACACCTCGAAGGCTTTGGTAGACAAGATTGAGCAGGTCATCCGCTTGGTGCGTTCCAAGGGCGTGGGTGTGTATTTCGTCACCCAGAGCCCCGACGACATCCCTGAAGCCATCGCTGGACAATTGGGTAACCGCATCCTTCACGGCTTGCGTGCTTATACGCCTAAGGAGCAAAAGGCCGTGAAAGCCGCTGCCCAGACCTTCCGTGCCAATCCGACCTTCAACACCGAAGCAGCCATCCTCGAGCTCGGCACGGGCGAGGCTTTGGTCTCGCTGCTCGACGAGAAAGGCGCGCCTTGCATTGTGGAACGTGCCAAAATCCTCTTCCCGCTGAGCCAAATCGGTGCCATCACCGACGACCAACGTCGTGACTTGATTCGTAGGTCGCGCCTTTACGGTGTCTACGACAAGAGCTTTGACCGCGAGAGTGCCTACGAGATGCTTGTTGCTGAACAAAAACAAGAGGAGAAACGCCTCCAGAAAGAAGCCGAGGAAGAAGAGAAACGCAAGGCCAAGGAAGCCAAGGAGAAGTTCTTCCAGTTCACGGAAGAAAAAATCTGCAGGACAGAAAGCCCTTGAGAAGACCCTCAATACCACGGCCACGACCATCGGCCGAGGCATTGGCAACAAGATTGTCAGGTCGATTTTGGGAAGTATCTTCAAGTAAAGATGAAAAAGGGAGGTCCCTGAGCTTGTCGAAGGGCCTCCCTTTTTCAGTCATTCCCAATCTCTTTCAGCATCGGCACGAACTTGAAGTCGCCGAATTCCTCTTTTTTTAGTGAGGCATCTTCTAATTTTGTGATTTTCAGCATAGTCTGACCGTCGCCTTCGGCATTGTCCATAGGGATGACCATGATGCCGTTGGGCTTCAGCTGCTGTACCAATGCCTCAGGGATGCTTGGCGCTCCAGCAGTGATGATGACACGGTCGAAGGGCTGGTAGGTGGGCAGGCCCTCATAGCCGTCGCCCAAGAAAGGCTTCACACGGAAGGGCAACTGTTCCAGGATGTCCTTGGTCTTGAAATAGAGGTTGCGTTGTCGCTCGATGCTGAACACCCTGGCACCCATGGCAGCCAACACACAGGCTTGGTAGCCCGATCCAGTACCAATTTCAAGTACTTTCATGCCTTTGTCGACTTGCAGGAGCTGGGTCTGGAACGCCACGGTGGAAGGCTGCGAAATGGTCTGTCCCGAGCCGATGGGGAAGGCCATATCCTGATAGGCCAGTTCGACGAAAGAGGAATCCAGGAAAACATGGCGCGGCACCTCGTTGATGGCCGACAGCACGGCCTCGTCGGTGATACCCTTGGCGCGTAGCTGGTCGACGAGTTGCTTGCGCAGGCCTTTGTGGCGGTAGTTGTCTTCAATGTTGGTGTTCATGGCGCGAAAATACGCCAAAAAACTGACGCTATGGATGGATAAAAAAACTATTTTTGCACAAATTTTTTATTCATGCTGAAAATCGGTGTTTTAGGTGCAGGACATCTAGGCAAGATCCATATCAACTGCATCAAACAGATAGAGAAATATAACTTGGTGGGTTTTTACGACCCCGCCGACGAAACGGCCCAGCAGGTGGAAACCGAGATGAACGTGAAGCGTTTCGCTTCCATCGACGCGTTGATTGACGTGGTGGATGTGGTCGACATCGTCACGCCTACCATCAGCCACTTCGAATGCGCCTCCAAGGCCTTGCAGAAGCGCAAGCACGTCTTCATCGAGAAGCCCATCGTGGCCACGCCCGACGAAGCCAACGCCCTCAAGAAGCTCGCCGATGAGGCTGGCGTGAAGGTACAGGTGGGCCATGTGGAACGCTTCAACCCTGCCTTCATCGCAGCGGAGCCTTTTATCGGCGCTCCTTTGTTCATCGAGGCACATCGTCTGGCCATGTTCAACCCGCGTGGCACCGATGTCCCTGTCGTCCTCGACCTCATGGTGCACGACCTCGACATCCTGCTTACCATCGTCAAGTCGCCGGTGAGCCATATCAGCGCGAGCGGCGTCAGTATCGTCAGCCCCACGCCCGACATCACCAATGTGCGCATCGAGTTTGAGAACGGCACAGTGGCCAACCTCACGGCATCGCGATTGTCGTTGAAGAACATGCGCAAGACACGTATCTTCCAGAAAGGCGCCTATATCACTGTCGACTTTTTGGACAAGGTGACCGAAATCATCCGCATCAACGACGAGGTGGACGAAAGCAACCCCTTGTCGGCGACCATCACATTGGGCGACGGCACCGAGAAGCAAATCACCTTCGAGCGTCCCGAGATACATCCCATCAACGCCATCAAGACGGAACTGGAGAGCTTCTATGACGCTATCGTACACAACACTACGCCTGCCGTTACCATCGATGACGGCATCAACGTGCTGAAGCTGGCCTATCGTATCCTCGACGCTGTGGCCGAATCGGCTGCCAAGGTGAAGAAATAAACCACCGTTCCCATACAATAATCAAACAGCTATTCCGTTTTCCCAACAAAAGCCATCGTTATGTCAAGGAAATCTACCCTTTTCACTTTTATCATGCTTGCCGTTGTTGTCGTAGCCTTCTCCTCATGCAGGAAATTCCAAGGCTCGCAAACCGTTCCGGCCTATATCCACATCGACTCCATCACGGTGAACTGCGATTATTTCGTTTATGGCGCCAATACGTCCAAGATCACGGATGCTTGGGTGTATGTCGACGACGACGCCATCGGTTGCTTCGAATTGCCTGCCACATTCCCCATCTTGAAGCAGGGTCCCCACAAGGTGACCATCTATGGCGGCATCAAAAAGGATGGCATTAGCGCAGCTCGCTCTCCTTATCCTTTCTATAAGCCATTGGTTTATGAAAACTTGAACCTTGTGGAAGATAGCATTGTCAACCTTCAGCCTGTGCTCAACTATTATCCCATTGGCGAAGGCGTCGAAAAAGGGTGGATGGAAGATTTCGAGACAGCCAATACCTTGTTGCCAGTGGAGGGCAGCGACACGTCCATCATCCGCGTCAGTGGCAGCGAGGTCTGGCATTCGGCCAACTCTTTCTATTCTGGCAAGATTGCGCTGCCCCCCGACTCGCTCGACTTTGCCGTGGCTACCGACGAGTTCACCTTTCATACCGATTATTTGCAATACTGCATGTTGGAGATGGACTACAATTGTAACGATGCATTCTTTGTGGGTGTGATGTATTACAAGAATTATCAGTTGGTTAAGCATCCTTTGTTGCATATTCAGCCTACGGATACCGTGAATGCCGTGCCGCAGCGTTGGAACAAGATCTATGTTAACATTGGTCCCGTTATGAACGAAAACGTGACGGCTTCCTATTTCAAGATTTACCTCACTTCCGACTTGTCGGTTGACCCTATCTATGGCCAGCCCGATTACGTGCATGCTGACAGGCAGAGATACTTTTATTTTGATAATCTGAAACTATTCTATCGTCCGCAATGAACAAGAAAAGACTGTCCTGTATCTATTTCTTCGTCGATTGGATTGCCTCCATTCTGGCGTGGACGTTGTTTTATTTTTTCCGCAAGGCGCACGAAGACCTTTACATCAACTATTGGGACCGCATTACCAACTCATTCAGCACGCCTAGCTTTTGGATTGGTGTCATCGTCATCCCGATTTGCTGGCTCATCCTTTATGCTGTCACGGGAGCCTATGAGAAGGTGTATTTTAAGTCACGCCTGAAGGAACTCGGACAGACGTTCTTCATCACGCTTTTGGGTACCGTCGTTTTGTTCTTTGTCGTCATTCTTGACGATGAAGTGACAAACTATAAGTCTTATTACCAGTCGTTTATTGCTCTTTTCACGTTGCAGTTCCTGATGATCTACATTCCGCGCCTTATCATCACCACTTCGGTGATTTCAAGGATTAGGAGCAAGAAAATCGGGTTCAACACACTCATTGTGGGTAGTAACGACAACGCTTGCGCCATCTATAAGGAAATCGAGGACGAAGTGAAGCCCTCGGGTCGTCGTGTCATCGGTTTCTTGAATGTGTATGACAAGAAAGAATACAAGTTGGGCGAGTTCCTGCCGCATCTTGGCTCTTACCATGAGATTGAAAAGATTGTGAAGGAACAGAATGTCGAGGAAGTCATCATTGCCATCGAGCGTTCAGAGGTGGAGACGATGAATGTGCTGCTCACGGTGGTCGACACGACGGATGCTACTGTGAAAATCATTCCAGCCATGCAGGACTTGGTGTTCGGTACCGTCAAACAATCAGCCATCTGGCAGGCACCTTTGGTGCAGGTGACACCCGAGCTCATGCCCATCTGGCAGAGAGTGGTCAAGCGCGTGTTCGACATCGTGGCCTCGGCCTTGGCACTCATCGTGCTTTCGCCCGTGTTTTTGGTTTGCGCCATCATCGTGAAAGCCACCTCGAAAGGCCCTGTCTTCTATGTGCAGGAACGCATCGGTAAGGGTGGGAAGCCTTTCAATATGGCCAAGTTCCGCAGCATGAGGGTGGATGCCGAGTCGAGTGGCACACCGCAACTGTCGAGCGACGACGACCCGCGTATCACCAAGTTTGGCAAGTTCATGCGTAAGGTGCGTCTGGACGAGATTCCGCAGTTCTGGACGGTGCTGAAAGGCGACATGTCGCTGGTGGGCTATCGTCCTGAACGCCAATATTTCATCGATAAGATCATGGAAAAGGCTCCGTATTACCGCCTGCTGCTCAAGGTGAAACCTGGCATCACCAGCTGGGGCGAGGTGAAATATGGCTATGCCGAGAATGTCGAGGAGATGATAGAACGCCTGAAATATGATGTGCTCTACATCGAGAATGTGAGCCTTGCCTTGGATATCAAGATTTTGATTTACACGGTGTTAATCGTTGTCCAAGGTCGAGGCAAGTGATTCCCTTTCCTGTTGAGCCTTGATGTAGCAGGCGCGACACAGCGGCTCGTAACTCTCCGTTTCACCCAATACCACTAGTTTATCTCCTGCGATGGTGCGGTGCGAGAATTGTGCCTGGCTGCCGCAGCGCACACATATGGCATGTACCTTGGTGACGTCTTCGGCGATGGCCATCAGTGTGGGCATGGGACCGAAGGGCTTGCCCATGAAATCCATGTCCAAACCTGCAATGATGACGCGCACGCCTTGGTTGGCAAGTTGCTGGCACACGTTAGGCAACTCATCGTCAAGGAATTGCGCCTCATCGATGCCGATGACATCCACGTCGGAGGCATAGAAAAGGATCTCGTTGGCGCTTTCCACAGGTATGGAATGCAGGGCGGTGGAGTTGTGCGAAACAACGTCTTCCTCACTATAGCGTGTGTCTACGCCAGGCTTGAAGATTTCCACCTTCAGTTTGGCGATTTTCGCACGCTTCAAACGACGGATCAACTCCTCCGTCTTACCGGAAAACATCGAGCCACAGATGACTTCAATCCACCCTTGTGACCTATTGTGAGAATCTTTTTCTATGAACATGCTGATTGTGTTGGGAATATTTGTAATTTAGCACCTCCAAAACCTTGGAGTGAAAAAGCAAAGATAAAGATAAATCCTATATGAACGAAAAATTCGAGAACCAAAAAGAAATACTGATTTCTATCAAACACGAAATCAGTCTGTTATATCAACAGGTCAACTATCTTCTGAGAAACGAAAAGCCCCTCGAGCTTCTTGATTTGGATGTGCTGATGAACCGCACGCATACTCTTTATGACCAGCTCTGCTCGGTCAGTTTGGGAGATGAAATCAACGAAGACGACGTGCCGTTCGACGCCGAAGCCTTGTCGGGACTCTTTGGCGGCATGGTGGCTGAAGGGGAGGGCCAAACTGAGGAAGAGGCTCCCGTTGAGGAAGAAACGCCTGCCGAGCTGGAGCCTGTGGTTGCACCTGAGCCTGTTATTGTGCCAGAACCTGAACCAGAAATTGCTCCCGAGCCCATCCCGGAGCCGGAACCGGAACCTGTTATTGTTCCAGAACCCGAACCCGAGCCAGAGGTTCAAACCCAACTAGGGTTAGAACCCGTTGCGGAACAACCTGTCGTTGCGGAAAAGCCCGCCGAGTTGTTCGTTCCCGCGCAGGAGCCAGAACCTGTCGTGGAGAAAGAGGACGAAAAACCTTTGGGCGATGAGTTTGGCTTCTTCTTCCGTTTTGAGGACATCCCTGAGAAAGAGGCGGAACCCGAGGAAGACCATCCCATCGTGGAGGGCGAAGGCAAGGTGGTGCATGTGATGGAAGAGATCCCCGAAGAGGACATCCCCGAACGTGATCGTGTGCATGGCGATGACTTGGTGACCGACAATCCCCTTGTGATGCCGATGATGGATGAAGAGAGAAAGGCGGAACGAGAGGAGATAGGAAGGCAGTCGTCGGAAGGTGTCGTTGGCGTTTTTGGCGAGGATGATGCCGACTTCGAACTGTCAACGGGCGAGACCTTGGGAGAGAAGATGATGGGCGATGACAATTCCTTGGCAGCCAAGTTGAAGCAGGCTCCCGTCCATGACTTGAAATCGGGTATTGGAATAAATGACAAGTTCTTGTTTGTCAATGAGTTGTTTGGTGGTAGCATGGAGAAATACAATAAGTCCATCGACAACCTCAATGACCTGAAGACCCTTAATGGCGCGATGATATACCTTAACGAACTGAAGATTGAGTTGCAATGGAACAGCAGCAACGAGGCCTATCAGAAACTTAAGGATTTGGTGTCGCACAAGTTTGAATAAGCCATGTCGAAGTTGTATCTCGTGCCTACGCCCATCGGCAATTTGGAGGACATCACCCTTCGAGCCATTCGCGTTCTGAAGGAGGTGGACGGCATCCTTGCAGAGGACACACGCACCTCGGGCAACCTGTTCCGCCATCTCGACATCAGCAAGCCGATGACGGCCTTCCATATCCGCAACGAGCACCAGGTGGTGGAACGCATGGCCGACCGCATCGAGGCAGGGGAGACCCTGGCCTTGGTGACCGACGCAGGCACGCCCGCCATCTCCGATCCGGGCTTCCTCTTGGTGCGCGAGTGCGTGAAGCGTGGCATCGAGGTGGAGTGCCTGCCAGGACCTACAGCCTTTGTGCCCGCCTTGGTCAACTCGGGACTGCCCGCTGAGAAGTTCATCTTCGAAGGCTTCTTGCCCCACAAGAAAGGCCGTCAGACTAGGTTGCAGGCGGTAGCCGATTATCCTTACACGACCATCCTTTATGAGTCGCCGTTCCGCTTGCTGAAGACTTTGCAGCAGCTTGCCGAGGTGTGTGGCCCCGAACGGAAAGTCTGCGTCTCTCGCGAACTGACCAAAATCCACGAGGAAAACGCACGCGGCACTTTGGCCGATGTAATCGCGCATTTCTCCAAGAAGGAAATAAAAGGCGAAATCGTCATCGTGCTGGAAGGTAGAGACGCTACGTGCAACGTCTCCCCGGAAGAAGACGATTCCGAAGATTGAAATTATCAGCCTTGCTTTTTATGTCATTCCGATGGGAATCTATAAAAAGCAAGGCTGATCATATCTATTTCATCTGTTTCTGATAAGCCTCCAACCGCACCATAAGACTCTTCTTTACACCATTCGAGGTGTAGGTGGCGCCGGTGATGGCATCCACGTCTTGATTCAGGGCTTCTTCGACGGTAAGGCCGTTCCAAGCGTCATACAGACCACCATCCACCACGCGTTGTGCGAAGCGGGGCGTCTCTTGGTTGTCGAGCAGAACCACATTCTTGATCCGATTCTCGGCATCTAATGCTATTAACAAAGGTGTAGGGCCATTGAAACCTTTAATGCCATCGGAATAAGGCGAGGAATAAAGGACGGTGCCCAAGAGGTCGCCTTTGGCGTCCTTGACTTGGTAATAGGCCGTGTCGATAGCCTTGGTTTTGGCAGCATCGCCGAAATAGGGCTGAATTTCTGAAACAGGTAGTTCAGGTAACTTGGGACCACAACTGCACAAGGCAACTATGCTAGCAGCCATCAGCGTGCCCAAGGCTTTTTTAATGACGTTCATTCTCACTTGATTTTAAAATTTTGCGCAAAAATACACAAAACATAGCAACAATTAAACAATTCCACAGCCAACAATTCAACAAAAACACTATCTTTGTGCCATCAAAAACATACGGAACATGTTAGTCATCGGTATTGCAGGCGGGTCGGGCTCAGGGAAAACCACCGTCGTTAAGGAATTGGTAAGGCAACTGCCAGAAAACTCAGTATCAGTCATTTCCCAAGATGCATATTATTATGACAATGGCGACAAGACGCCGGAGGAGAAGAAGCAGATCAACTTCGACCACCCCGATGCCATCGAGTGGGACTTGCTCATCGACCATCTCGACCGCCTCAAGAACGGCGAGACTGTCCCCATGCCGATTTATACCTATGTGACCTGTGCCCGTTCGCAGGAAGTCATTTATGTGCATCCTACCGAGGTCATCATCGTGGAAGGCATCATGGTGCTGACCCAAGAAGAGCTTCGCAAACGCATGGATATCAAGGTGTTTGTGGATACCGACAGCGATGAGCGCCTGATGCGTATCATCCGTCGCGACATCGCCGAGCGTGGCCGTACCTGGGAAGATGTGTTGCGTCATTACCAGACCTTCGTCAAACCCATGCACCAGCAGTTCATCGAACCTACCAAGCGCACCGCCGACATCATCTTGCCGCGTGGCTCCAGTCCTGTGGTGGTCGACATCCTCGCTTCAAGGATTAGGATGCATATCGGAAAGTGATTGGAAATCAGATAAAAGGAAAAAGCCGAACGGAAACGCTCGGCTTTTCTTGTTGCCCAACCAGGATTCGAACCTAGACTAACTGATCCAGAGTCAGTTGTGCTGCCATTACACCATTGGGCAATCAAATCGGCTGCAAAAATACGCTTTTTTTAAATGCTGCAAGAAAAAAGAGGAAATTTTTTTCGTTTTTTTTTGAGGGTCTTAAGCAGATTTGCATAAAGAACTCATTATCAGTACTTGTTGAATCTTGAGCCCCAATTGTACGACACCATGAAGGTGAGGAAGAAACGTCTGTTCCGTTCTGAATCCATGATTGAGATGCCAAGGGGGAAACACTCTGCCTTGACTTCAACGTCGATGGCTTGTACCCGTGTGCGTGACTTCCCAATGTCGAAACTAAGTCCCGCCGAGGCATGTAGGCCTGGTGATACCTTGGTCTCTTTGATGCCTTTGGTGAATGATGACTTGCCAAGGATGTTCAGACCTTCTGCAAAGGTTTGCTCTTCAATGGTTTCCACGTAATCGCCATTGGCACCGGGCTTATATCCAATCACATAGTAATAATAAGGCTTAAGTAATGCCAAAGAGGCGCCAACCGTATAGGTCCAACGTGTTTCGACGCCACCCCAATAGGGTTTGCCGTATATGAGCCGGTCTTGGCCAAAACCAAAGCGGAGCACGTATGCATAGTTCAATTTGCCATAGACAAACGGACGAGTGTTGAATTGGGAGATGGTTATGGTTTTTATTTCCTTGAGCGAGCGTAGAGACACCACTTCTCCGACCCAGTTTCGGGTGACATTGATGCTCTTGATCTTCCCGATTTTAAAACCAGCCCCTAAACCTTGTGAGTGCAAGGCCACTTTGAATGAGTTTTGATGGCCATAGACCAAACGCTCCTCTAAGGGCTTGTCATCTTCACTTTGAATGTCAATGGTTTGCGCAGGCAATAAAAAAGCGCACGCTCCGAAAAACGTGAGCATGAGAATGCGCAAAATCGGCTGTCTGAGGGCAATCATCGCTATGCCTCCCAACACCTGTTATTAATAGCGTGTTTCCTTGACGTACTTCGACGATTCACCGTAAGCAGGGCAACTCTTGCTTGACCCGCATGAAGTCATGATAATGCCTGAAACAAAGGCAATTAACAGTGCGATGGCAAGTTTTCTCTTCATAGAAATCAAATTTGATTTGCAAAGTAACGCATTTTTTCGCGAATTATTACCATCTTTGCAGAAAAATTGTGGAAATGGAAGTCAAGAAACCCAATATCGACGAAAGCTGGTACCAAGTGTTGCGTCCGCAGTTCGAGGCACCTTATTTCGCCGACCTCAAGTCGTTCCTCGTGAGCGAAAAACGGCAGTATGCCGTCTATCCCCCAGGCCCCCTGATCTTCAACGCCTTCAACCTCACGCCTTTCGACAAGGTGAAGGTGGTCATCTTGGGCCAGGATCCGTATCACGGGCCAGGACAAGCTCACGGTCTCTCATTCTCGGTGCCCGATGGCGTGCCGTTCCCACCCAGCCTGCAGAACATCTTCAAGGAGCTGCACGACGACCTCGGCGTGCCCTTGGCGCGTTCGGGTAACCTCGAGAAGTGGGCGAGGGAAGGGGTGCTGCTGCTCAACGCCTCGCTGACGGTGCGTGCCGGACAGGCCGCCTCGCACTCGCGCCACGGCTGGGAGCAGTTCACCGACGCTGCCATCCGTGCCCTCTCTGAATATCGGGAGCATCTCGTATTCATCCTATGGGGAAACTACGCCATCGCCAAGCAGGCTTTAATCGATCCATCGAAGCACCTGATTCTCAAGTCGGTGCACCCCTCTCCGCTCTCAGCCAGCCGCGGCTTCTTCGGCTGTCATCACTTCTCGCAAACGAATAATTACTTGATACAACACGGAATAGAACCTATTGATTGGAGTTTATAATGGGATTGCTTCGCAAGAAATCAGAGGAAAATCTGTTTAAAAATCTATGAAAATCATTTTTGATAGATTTTTGTTTTGATTTTTGAACGATTTAACTTCGTTGAAATCGAAGATTCGGCGGAGCCAATGCAAAGCATTTCTTGTCCGCAGGACAATCCCCAAAACAAGAGAAAAATGAAACAAATCGTCTTCGCCACTAACAATAAAAACAAACTGCGCGAGATGCGCGAAATCATGGAGGGCCTCTACGAGGTCCTGAGTCTTGAAGACATCGGCTGCCACGAGGACATCGTCGAAGACGCCGACACCATCGAAGGCAACGCCAAGATCAAGGCGGACTTCGTCACCAACAAGTACCACGTGAATTGCTTCGCCGACGACACCGGTCTCGAGGTGGAGGCTTTGGGCGGTGCCCCGGGCGTGTATTCGGCGCGCTATGCCGGTGAGCATTGCAGTTACCAAGACAACGTCGACAAGATGCTGGCTGCCATGAAGGGGCAGACCAACCGCAAGGCGGCTTTCCGCACCTGCATAGCATTGAACCTCGACGGTAAGTCCTATTACTTCGAAGGCCGTTGCGACGGCCAGATCACCGAGCAGCAGCGGGGCACCGAGGGCTTCGGCTACGACCCCATCTTCCAGCCCGACGGCTACGACCAGACCTTCGCCGAGCTGGGCCACGAAGTGAAAAACGCCATTAGCCACCGTGGCAAGGCCACGCGTAAGCTGATCGCGTTTTTGAAGGACTTGGGTTGAGTCGTAAATACAAAAGAAGGCATCCGTCATTCATAGTCAACCGGTCGGTAGTGCGCCGTGCGGCCTAAGCCGTGCATTCGAGTGACAACGTGCTGAGCCTACGCCGTGAGTGTTCATCGTGAACAGGGTGCTGCCGGCTCCGGGCAACGGTCAAAGTTGGGGTTCGGTTCGCCCTACAAATGCGGATGCCTTGTGGTTCAGACCAGCTCGGTCTGGAAATTGAGCGCCTGTATTTCCATGTCGAGTTGGCGCAGTTGCGCGGAGCATTCGTCCACCTTCTTGCCGATGGCTTTCACGTCGACCACGGTCACCGTCTTGATCTCCGAGCGCGAGTAGCGGTCTTGTCCCGTCGAGGCGGTGTCGAAGATGCTGCGCAGGTTGCTGACGCGCATGGTCAGCACGTCCTTGCGGGCCATGAGTTGGGTGAGGGTGATGCCTTCGGCGTTGGTGGTCTGCATGTTGGTGGCGTTGATGCGCCAGATGAGGTCTTCGAGCTGCGTGAGGCAGGCGTCGAGTTCCTTCATCAGCTCCGTGGGTTCTTCCGAAGGCGTGTCGCCCTCCTGTACTTTCACATTGTTTTGTATGCGCTGTCCCAGCTGTTGGATGCGCTTCTGCAGGTCTTTCCTGATGCTTAATGCTTCTGCGAGTTTCATAGGGGATGGAATTTTGGTTGCAAAGATAGGCTTTTAAATTGAAAATTAAGAATTGATAATTGACAATTGTCCTTAACGACACACATTCGCCCTAGTCGTCATCGCGGACTCGATCCGCGATCTCCTATAGCTATCCGATTATTTCCTTATAAAGCAATACCCCTTTCGCCGTCAGCAGGTATTTCTGTCGGGGATGGCGTGGCGTGTCGGGATAAAGCAATCGGACGAAACCTTCGGAAATGGCGGGATTAAGGTGAACTTTTAAAAAATTGTCTCGCCCTTTAAGTTCCATGCCCATCATCATTTCTTTTACGGACAGTTTCTGATTTCCGATGACTTGTATAAGACTAATTACGTCTGGGTTAATATAACCTAACTTGTCCCAAACTTGTCCTGTACTTGTCCTGAGCTTGTCGGTGGCTTGTTCGGGTACTTGTCCTGAGCTTGTAGGGTTGCTTGTTGGGTCTACTAGATTAGTTTGTCGTTCAAATTGCCGACCCCTTCTGCAATCTTCCTTGTTTACAGATTCAACTCTGGTGTATGTCTGATACTCTTTCCACGCAGTCCTATTCTTTCGTTTCTTGGCATAATGCTTGTCAAGTAGGTCAGACACTTCATCCATGGTCAGTTCTCCTTCGATGTTTTTGCGGGCAAGTTCAAGAAGATAGTCGGACACCTGCAATCCATCGACGGCTTGCAGGCCGATGGCTGTGCTCCAAGCATAGGCGGCCTCGCGCTGCGCGGGTTCTCCTTGTCGGATGTATTCATCGAAGTCTATGTAATGCTGCTCTTTGGCCATGGCGTGTCGTCGTGAATCGGGCTTCAAAGATACGGATTTTTGGTGGATTGTGGGTGGTTTTTTCTCGTTTTTATTCAAGGCTCAGCAGCCATGTCATGCCATCCTTTCTGCCCATGTCATCCCCACGCTGGGCTCAGCAGCCATGTCATGCCGACGTTGGCATGTGCGAGAGAGGGCATCTATGGCTGCGGTTTTGTCTCCATTGTCCGGCAATAAGGAAAGAAGAGGGTAGGCTTTCGCATACTCTAGGCAAGGTGTTGGCAAGGTGTTGGCATACTCAACCATACCCTTTGAGTATGGCTAGAGCGAAGGAAGGGCGAGAGAAGGGCGAGAGAAGGGCGAGGGAAATGCCTGATTGAAATATGCCAAGAGGCAGCCTTCTCATGAGCTGTATGGCTTGTGGGGAGGTTTTTTTATTGCGACTGTATTAGTTTTCACCGAAAATCGGAAAAAGTTCGTACTTTTGTAAGTTATTTATGCAAAATAGGTAGTTATGGCGTTGGAAAAACAAATAGAAGAACAGTTTATCCGCTATTTAAGCGAGAACCTGAAATACGTATATCGCCCCGACATCAACGACCGCGATTCGTTGGAACGAAACTTCCGCGAGAAGTTCCAAACCTTGAACCGTTGTCATCTGACCGACAACGAATTTGCACGTTTGTTGGAGGAAATCACGGATTCGGATGTGTTCAATGCTTCGAAGCGGTTGCGTGAGCGTAACACGTTTATGCGCGAGGATGGCACGCCACTTCAATATTCGTTGGTGAACATAAAAGACTGGTGCAAAAACGATTATGAGGTCATTCATCAGTTGCGTATCAATACGCGGAATAGTTTTCAACGATATGATGTAATTTTGTTGATTAATGGATTACCTGTCGTGCAGATTGAGTTGAAGACTTTGGATGTCAGTCCTCGACGAGCCATGCAGCAGATTGTCGATTACAAGAACGATGTCGGCAATGGCTATACTAATTCGTTGCTGTGCTTCATGCAGATGTTCATTGTCAGCAATCAGCACAATACCTATTATTTTGCCAATAACAACAAGGAGCATTTCAACTTCAATGCGGAAGAGAAATATTTGCCTGTTTATCAGTGGGCTGATGAGAAAAACAATAAGATAACGGGCTTAGAAGCCTTTTCGGTTGTTTTCCTGCAAAAGTGCCGATTGGGTGAAATGATTAGTCGCTATATGGTTTTGGTGGCCTGCGAAAGGAAGGTGTTGATGATGCGCCCATATCAGATCTACGCAGTGAAGGCTATTGTGAGTTGCATCAACGAGAACCGAGGTAATGGCTATATTTGGCACACCACGGGTAGCGGCAAGACGCTGACTTCATTTAAGGCTTCAACGCTTTTGAAAGACAATCCTGATGTGGAGAAATGCCTGTTTGTTGTGGACCGCAAGGACCTCGACAAGCAAACCCGCGAGGAATTCAACAAATTCCAAGATGGTTGTGTGGAGGAAAACACCAACACTGATGCACTTGTGCGCCGAATGCTTTCCGAGGATTATGCCGACAAAATCATTGTCACCACCATTCAGAAATTGGGTATCGCCCTCGACCCGAAAAACCGTCGCAATTACCAAGAACGTTTGATGCCGTTGAGAGATAAACGCATCGTCTTTATTTTTGACGAATGTCATCGCTCACAGTTTGGCGACAACCACAAGGCTATCAAGGAGTTCTTCC
>Ga0310697_10001717_pt1 | contig 24741 bp, 19 predicted proteins | sample 172DNAGHGlowgp2_FD_203883 | JGI IMG/M metagenome (GOLD analysis project Ga0310697, IMG submission 203883) | Sheep rumen microbial communities from Palmerston North, Manawatu-Wanganui, New Zealand - 1728 DNA GHGlow gp2 (v2) (version 2) | ecosystem: Host-associated > Mammals > Digestive system >...
CGGCAGCTCCAGCTATAGCTGCCCTGGGGGCAGCGACGTCCGTCGGTGGTGGTGCCGTCCCATCCTTGGGAGAGATCGGTGGTGTGGAAGAGCAGCAGGCCGTGGCGGTCATAGAGCCATAGTTCATATTCCAGCACACCGGTGGTGAGAGGTAGGAAGCGGTTGTTGTTGTCGCCGTCGGGGGTGAAGACATTGGGGAAAAAGAGCGACACGCGCCTGAATGGGATGTCCTTGTAGGCGGTGTCGAGGCAGGTGGTGCTGTAGGCTTCCATCATGATGTGCACTGTGTCGCCCCACGAGGGGTCACCGTAGAATTCCACCCACTCGCTGTTGTTCTCTTGCCTTACGCCGTTAATGTACCAGTTGCGGCCGGCCCAGCCGCCCCATTGGAATTCGCGTGTGCCGATGCTGAAGTCTTCGACTATGATGTGCATGTTGTCATAGGTGATTTCCTCGGGTTCGGCGTGCATTGAGGCCACTACCTCGACTATAGGGTTGACGGTGATGCTGGTGTCGAAGGGGCACTGGGGGGGCGATTCGCGGTAGTCGAGGTGCACGCTGTAGGTGGTGGGTTGGGTGGGTGTGACGTGCACCCAGTTGTTGTTTTCTTGCCCGTGGAGGGTGGGGTCGTCGGGCTGTGAGGACCACTGGTAGTAGGTGATGGAGGGGAATCCGCTGATGAGGTCGTAGCCGATGTCCTGGCGGCAGTGCCAGCGGAAGGAGATGCCTGTGTAGGGGATGGTGAGTACGCTGAGCCGCAGTATTATTATGCTGTCGCAGAGGGTGTCGAGGGTACGCGGCATGGTGTCGAAGTAGAGGCCTGAGTATTCGAGGGTGCGCCCGTTGAAGTTATATGTATCGCCCTCGCAGATGGAGTCGATTACCCGCACCGTGGTGTCGCGGCAGGGGCGGTTTTGGGCCTGTGCGGCGATGGCCATGAGGCAGAGGCATAGTGCCATGAGGTGTGGGCTGTAGCGTGGCATCTGTTGGTTGTTGTGGTTTGTTTCTGTTTCAGGCTTTTAGTTGGATAGGCTGTTTTGTATCACCATTTCGTAGAGCTGGCGGGTGCTGATGCCCATGGCACGTGCCTGTTTGGGGACTATGCTTTCGGCACTCTGTCCGGGTATGGTGTTTACTTCGAGGAAGAAGAGCTTTTGGCGTTGGGTGTCGTAGATGTAGTCGAAACGCACTATGCCGCGACAGTTGAGAAGGTCGTAGAGTTGGGCTGACACATGCTGGATATGTTGGCTTATGGCGGGTTCTACCTGGGCTGGTGTGACTTCGTTGCTGAAGCCGTCGTATTTGGCTTGGTAGTCGAAGAATTCGTGGCCGCCGATGGGTATGATTTCTGTTATGGGGAAGACGTACTTCTTTTCTTTGGTGAGCAGTATGCCGCAGTCGAATTCGCGGCCGGTGATGCATTCTTCGACCAGTACTTGGCTGTCTTCGGTGAAGGCTTCGTGGATGGCGGGTAGCAGTTGGGCGGGTTCTTTGACTTTGGTGGTGGCCACGCTGCTGCCCCCTGCGGCAGGTTTTACAAAGAGGGGGTAGGTGAGGCGGGCATTGATGTCGTCGAGCTGCGGTTGGTCAGGTATGCTGTTGAGCAGGATGGAGTCGGCCACATCGACGAGGCCAAAGCTTTTCACCACGGGGTTGCAGTAGCCTTTGTTGAAGGTGAGTGCTGATGTGTAGTAGCCGCAGGTGGTGTAGGGTATGCCAAGCATGTCGAAATAGCCTTGCAGCACTCCGTTCTCGCCAGGGTTGCCGTGGATGATAATGAAGGCCAGGTCGAATCGGTCAACCCCCTCTATGGTGAAGTTGTCGCGGTTGACGGGGCGGTGTACGCCGTCGTCGGTCAGCCAGTGCCAACCACTGCGTTCCACCACGATTTTGTAGACGTTGTATTTGTCGTGGTCAAGGTTATCGTAGACTTGGCATCCGCTCAATATTGAGATGTCGTGCTCGCCAGAGTATCCGCCCATTACGAGGGCTATGTTTTTTTTGTCCATAATGGAGTTGGTTGTTGATTTGTTTGGGTTGTGTTGTTAATGTTTGATTATTGTGCGGTGCTGGCTTTGGCGGAAGGCGCGTTCCTCGTCGCGGCAGCGTTGCTGGGTGGCGGGTGACATGTAGGTGTCTTGGAACCGTTGCCAGATGATGTCGACTGCAAGGTCGGAGGGGTGGCACATGTCGCGAGCATAGAATCGGTAGTCGCGCAGCTCGTCGAGCAGGATTTCGTAGCTGTTGAAGTAGTGCCAGTCGGGACAGTGGGTTGCCAGTCGCTCGGTTGCCAGCAGGAGTGTGCTTTTGCTCAGTTGGTTGCCATGGGCTCCGTCGGCCATGTGGCGGATGGGGCTTACGGTGAAAATGACGGGTGCAAGGTGTGTGAAAGGAAGCCAGGCCTTGACGGTCTGGTCTATGCTGATGCGGCGGCGGGTAAACATGGATGCCGGCATTTTGTGGCAGTTGGCCACTACCTGCCCCTGCATGGATGGGGGTACCTGGCCGGATTGGAGAAAGAAGCAGTAGGCTGTGCCAAAAGTGATGAGCACAACGGGTTTATGCTGCAGGAAGGAATGGGCTTGGTGGATGCTTTGGTTGCAGAGGGTAAGGCAGTCGTCGGGGTCGGGGCGCGAGAAACGGCTGTGGTGCATCCAAGAGTGCCACAGACCTTCGGTTTGCACCAACCATTCGGGGCCTATCGCACGGTCGTCAATGGCTTGCTGCAGGGCAAGGGCTATGGAGAGCGGGTTGTAGAGGGTGCCGAAGGGGTTGCACATCACGTTGAATCCCGCGTGCTGCAGCCGCTGGCCTATCTCGTCGCTGAAGCACGAGCCCAGAAGGAGCAGGGGAGTGCTGTGGTCAAGGCGAAGGGATGAGGCGACGGTTTCGACGGGAGTGGTGAGTTGCATGGCTGATTAGTATTGTACGTTTACGGGCGAGATGTTGCGCACCCCGTTCAGGGTTTCGAGGGCTTTCATTATTGTGCTGGGGTTGACCCGTAGGTCGCGGCTCCGCATGGTGAGGGACAGGTTGTTTATGTTGTCGAGGACGTGGGCTTCGAGCAGCGAGTGGCCGGAGTTCTTTTTGGCCAAGGCCTGCAAGTCTTTACAGAACTGCATGGTGATGTCGTTCAGGTTGATGTCGAACTGCACTATCTTGGTCTTCTTTTCCAGCACCTCGGAGAGGAGCATCATCTCCATGATTTTCATCCGGGGACGTGATTTGTAGACGCTGCCGTCGGGATTGGTGTGAGAGAACTGTTTGACGGTTCCCTTTATGTAGATGAAGCTGTCCTTTACAAAGAAGTCCTTGAATTTAAGATAGTCCCCCTTAAACAGGCGGATGGAGCATGCCCCCTCGTAGTCTTCGAGTGTCATGTTGCCGTAGGGGTCGCCATTTTTGGCTGAGATGCCGGTCTTGGCTTCGGTGACGATACCGGCTATGCGGAATTCCTTGTCCACCCAGCTGTCGGTGAGGTTGCGCTCGTCGACCTCCGGGCAGGTGGCATTGGTGAAATGCTGTATCTCGTATTTGAAGTTGTCGAGGGGATGGCCACTGAGGTAAAAGCCTATGATGGGATACTCTTCGCGGCACTGTTCAACGATCGTCCAGGGTTCGCATTTGGGAATAGCGGGGTGTGCATCCTTTTTTATCTCCTCGCTCATGTCGAAGATGGACATTTGCGACCTGTTCGAGCTTTCTTGGTTGTGCATTGCCCAGCGCACCAGCTTTTCCAGGAAGGTGGGAGCATTGGGCAGGCTGCTGTCGGTGTGGAAATACTGGGCACGGTGCATCTCGCCCACACCGTCGAAGGCTCCTGCCTTTACCATTACTTCGATGTTCTTCCTGTTTACGGTGTGGATGTCCACCCGTTCAAGGAAGTCGAAAATGTCCTTGTAGGGACCGTTTTTCTCGCGTTCAGAAATAATGGCGTCGGCAGCCGATTCGCCCATGCCACTGATGGCTTGCAGACCGAAACGGATTTGCCCCTGGCTGTTGACGGCAAAGTCTATGCCCGATTCGTTGACCGAGGGGGCAAGCACCTCTATGCCGTGTTTGCGGCAGTCGTCCATGAGTTCGGTGATGCGTTTGATGTCCTTTTGTCCGCTGGTCATCACGGCGGCCATGTATTCGGCAGGGTAGTGGGCTTTGAGGTAGGCCGTCTGGTATGCCACCCACGAGTAGCATGTGGCGTGCGACTTGTTGAAGGCATAGGAGGCGAACTTCTTCCAGTCTTCCCATATCTTGTGGAGCTTGTCCTTGGGGTGGCCGTTTTTCGCTCCGCCCTCGTAGAAGAGTACCTCCAGCTCGTTCATCTTCTCGATTTGCTTCTTGCCCATGGCTTTGCGCAGGGTATCGCTTTGGCCGCGGGTGAAACCGGCCAGCTGGCGGCTCAGCAGCATGACTTGCTCCTGATAGACGGTGATGCCGTATGTGTCCTTCAGGTATTGCTCCATGCAGGGGATGTCGTACTCGATGGGTTTGCGCCCCTGCTTGCGGTCGATGAAGTCAGGTATATAATCCATTGGCCCCGGGCGGTAGAGGGCGTTCATGGCTATGAGGTCCTCGAACACGTGGGGCTCCAGCTCGCGCAGATACTTCTGCATACCCGCCGACTCAAACTGGAACGTCCCAACCGTGTTGCCCTCGCAGAAAAGTTTGTAGGTGGCCTCGTCGTCGATGGGTATGTGGTCTATGTCGATGTCTACCCCTCGGTTTTCCTTTATCATCGTGATGGCGTTCTTGATGATGGTGAGGTTTTTCAGCCCGAGGAAGTCCATTTTGATAAGCCCCACCGTCTCTACCACATGGCCGTCATACTGGGTAACCAGCACATCCTGCTTGCTCTCCTTGTCGTAGATAGTGCATACGGGGGCGAATTTTGTGAGGTCGTCGGCCCCTATGATGACACCGCAGGCATGGATGCCCACCTGCCGGTTGGTGTCCTCCAGCTCTGCGGCATAGGTGAGCATGTTTTTAAGGTCGTCGTGGCCGGGGTCCTCCATGATGTGTTTCAGCTCAGGGACGTATTTGTAGCAGTTTACAAGGTTCACCTTGGGCGACTTGCCTTTCTCGTCCTTGATGTTGTCGGGGAAGGCACGGTCGGGGATATACTCCTTGAGTTTGTTGACCGTGGTGAGGTCTATCTTCTCCACGCGTCCCACGTCGGCAATGGCACTCTTGGTGGCCATGGTGCCGTAGGTGATGATATGGGCCACCTTCTCCTTGCCGTACTTCTCTGTTATCCAGTCCAGCACGCGGCCGCGGCCAGCGTCGTCAAAGTCCACATCGATATCGGGCAGCGAGATTCGGTCCGGGTTGAGGAAACGCTCAAACAGGAGGTCATACTTCAGCGGGTCGATGTCGGTAATCCAGAGGCAGTAGGCCACCACGCTGCCGGCTGCGCTGCCACGGCCGGGACCCACGCTCACGTTGAGCAGTTCGCGCGCTGCACGTATGTAGTCGCTCACTATGAGGAAATAGCCGGGGAACCCCATGGTCTTGATGGTGTGCAGTTCAAACACGATACGCTCACGCTGTTCGTCGGTCAGGTGTTCGCCATAGCGTTTGTGGGCGCCTTCCCACACCAACTGCTCCAGGTAGTCGGCCTCGAATTTGATGCGGTACAGTTTGTCATATCCGCCCAGTTTCTTTATCTTCTTCTCGGCGTCGGCCTGGCTCATCACCACCTCGTGTTTCTCGTTTTGGGTAAACTCGTCGAAGAGTTCCTTCTCCGTGATGCGGCTGCGGTATTCGGCCTCGCTGCCGAAACTGGCCGGTATGTCGAACATAGGCATGATGGGGTCGCTGTCTATGCTGTACACCTCCACCTTGTCGGCCACCTCCTGCGTGTTCTCCAGTGCCTCGGGTATGTCGGCAAAGATGGCCGCCATCTCCTCGGGGGTTTTCAGCCACTCCTGCTTGGAATAGTGCATGCGGTCGGGGTCGGCATAGTCTTTCTGGGTGGCGATGCAGATAAGGTGGTCGTGTGCCTCGCCGTGCTCCTCCTCCACAAAGTGCACATCGTTGGTGGCCACAAGCTTTATGTTGTGCTTGTGTGCAAGCTCTATCAGCACAGGGTTCACCCGCTCCTGCCACTCGTAGGTTTCGCGGTTGGCGTTGGGCTTGTCGGTCTTGTGTCGCTGCAGCTCTATGTAATAGTCGTCGCCAAACACCCGTTTGAACCACAGCACGGCCTCCTCGGCGGCGGCCAGGTCGCCTTTCATTATCAGCTGCGGTATCTCCCCGCCAAGGCAGGCGGAACAAACGATAAGCCCCTCGTGATACTTCTCCAGCACGTTGTGGTCAATGCGGGGACGGCTGTAGAAACCGTCGGTGTAGGCAATGGAGGCCAGCTTGCACAGCGACCGGTATCCGGCCTTGTTCTTGGCCAGCAGGATGAGGTGGTAGCCGCTGCTGTCCACTATGCGGTCGCGCCCCGTTTCGGGGTTGCGCTCCTTATAATCCTTGTCTTTGTCATACAGGGTGCGGCGGGCGCAATAGGCCTCGGTCCCGATGATGGGCTTGAAGAGCTGCCCCCGCAGCTGCGCTATCTGGTATTCGGCCTCCTGCTTCTCCTCGGGGGTGGCGCCATCGTTTTTCAGTATCGCCTCCTGCTCCTTTATCTTATCTTTCACCTTGCCGTTCTCTTTGTTGGCGGTGTCGACAAAGTCTTTGATGCCGAACATGTTGCCGTGGTCGGTCAGCGCCATGGAGTACATGCCGTATTTCTTGGCCTTTTTAATCAGGTCGCTAATCTTCGACATCCCGTCGAGCATGGAGTAATGCGAGTGTACGTGCAAGTGTGTAAAATACATGTCAGTATGCAATATGGGCGTTCAACAATCAACGATGCAAATATACACAAAAAAATCCACACCGCGACAATTCTCCCGTCTTAAAAATAAACCGTGACCCACACCCCTGTCGCCCCCATGTATCCAGGTTGTTGGCCCGTTCCATCCTCGGTCCTTCCTCGCCACTTCCTCGTCTGTTTATCGTCAAAGTGTCGAGCAACTGTGGAAGAACTGTAGAATAAGAATCGGTCCTGCAACGAGGTTGCCTCTACCTTATCCCCCTCCAACAGCGAAAAAAACACACCATCTCCGCCCATGTCCCATTAATTGTGTATCTTTGCACAATTAATCAAAAATACCGTTATGAGAATAAAACATTCTTTCACAATCTTTTCGGTCGCGACGATACTCGTCCTCACGGTACTCGTTGCCGTAGCCTGCCGCCGGTCGCGTGTTGTGCCCGCCGTGGACGCCATCCCGGCAAGACCCAACTATGCCGATGCCACGCAGTGGTATGTTATGGAGCGCAATGCCCCGGTCGATGTCTTCTATATCGTCTCCACCGAGACGGGCGACTACACCCTCGGCGGCAGCCCCTGCCACCATGCCGACACCTACAACGACAGCATCCGGCCATTCCTATACGGTGAGATGTTGGGGGTCGACACCCTGCTTTGCAAAAATTTCAACTACTATTCGCCCTACTACCGCCAAAGCACACTGCAAACCTTTACCTCCGACAGCCTTGTCGCCGAGCGGATGCCCATAGCCCTGGGCGATGTGCGGCGCGCTTTTGCCCACTATCTTGCCCACTACAACTCGGGACGCCCCTTCATCCTGGCGGGTTTCAGCCAGGGGGCATTGGCTGTGGTCGACCTCGTCAAACACATGGATTCCACCGTCTATGGCCGCATGGTGGCGGCATACGTCATCGGGTGGCATGTGACGGACACCGACCTAGCCCGCACCCCCTTCCTGCGTCCGGCACACGACAGCGCCGACTGTGGGGTCACCATATGCTACAACTCCGTGCGCGACAACAGCTGCGCCATCCCCATGATTAGCCGCGGCAACCGCATGGCCATCAACCCCGTCAACTGGCGCACCGATGCCACGCCCGCACGGTTTGTCTGCCCCCTCTCGGCGGACACGCTCACCGTCGCCCTCGACACCGCGTCGCTCCTGCTCCACGTCGGCGGCTACACCCGCACCGACTACATCCTGCCCCTCATCGGGCGTGAAGGTAACTATCACAGCCTCGAGATACCACTCTATCAGTACAGCCTCCGCCGCAACATGGCCCTCCGCGCACAGCGCTTCCTCGCCGCTGCCGGCACGCCCCGTTAGTCGCCCGCCTCTTGCTTCGCCGAGGGTCAAGCAATAGTGCATGAGCGACGGCTCAGCCTGCCGAAGGCCTTGCTGCTTTTCGGTGTCTCGCTCAGGAGTTTCTGAAAGTCTTCGTCCGACAGCGTGCCGTCGTTGAACGCCAGCACAAGGCGCTCGTTCTCATCGTTGTCGCTGTCTTCGTTGGCCTCCAAGGCTTTCCCGTTCTTCCGCGCCTCTGCCCTCAAGATAATGTATGCCGACAGGCATTCGGGGCATATCTTTATCAGTTTCTTGCAGATGGTCGTATTCGGGTTGCCAACATGGGTGTTGATTTTTGCCTCCAGCAGCAGCTGTTTCTTGTCGATGCCCTTCTTGTCGTCCGAGTCGTTGGCGGCCAGGATGATTTGGTAGTCCATGTCGTAGGCCTCGTCAAAGCGCTCCAGTTCATACAGGGAGCGCTCCTTGATGAACATTGCCTCCAAGCATGTCCGTCGGCCCAGCACCAAGTCGGCATAGCCGATGGCCTCCTCATACCGCCTCCCATAAAGGCACAGCACTGCGTTCAGGAAGTCGCACGTCATATTGCTGTCCTTCAGCAGTGCCACGCCCTCAGTCTCCCCCATCAGGCACTCGTCGTCCAGCATCACGTCGAACATGCGTTTGGCAAGCAGTGCCGCGTTGCGGTAATCGCCCTTGCGGCACTTCTTCACCACGTAGGTCAGGCAGGTGTGTGCGGCGCCGTCGTAGTCCTTGTTTTTCAGGCAGCCGTATACCTTCTCCCCAATCTCCATCTCGTCGTCAATCAGGGCGGTGTCGTTGTATGAGTTGGCGAAAGCCTTGATTTCGGGGTCGAGGATAATGTGGTGCTGCATCAAGGGGTTGCTCAGCGTCAGTCCCTCCAACGAGCGCATGCGGCTGATGGCCACATAGGCCTGCCCGGATGTAAAGAGTCCGCGCTTGAGGTCGAAGTGCATGCGGTCGAAGGTCATGCCCTGCGACTTGTGGATGGTGATGGCCCAGGCCAGTTTTAACGGGTATTGCGTAAAGGTGCCCACCACCTCCGACTTCATCTGTTTGGTCTCCCGGTCATACACCCGCTCATAGCTTTCCCACACGGTCTGTCCCACGTTCACCTCCGTGCCGTCCTTCAGGGTCACGGTGATGGTGTCCTCGCCCAGGCTCGACACCTTTGCAATCGTGCCGTTCACACAGTTGCGCGAAATGTTCTTGCAGAAGATGACCTGTGCCCCTTCCTTCAGCTTCAGCTGCTCCGGCACGATGAAGTCCCTTGCGTTGAACTTGCCGGTCACCTTGCCCGTGTAGCAAAACTCCTCGCCCTCCAGCGCGGCCAGTTTCTGCTCGTTCATCAGGTCTACCCGCTTGCGATAGGCGGACAGGATGACCGAGTAGTCCTCAGTGTCGTCGGTGTAGCTCACCTGCTGGTTGATCAGTTTCAGGTCCTGCTGCGTGCATTCGTCAATGCGCAGGCGGTTCAGCACGTCGAGGAATCGTCTGTCGCGTTGGCGATACACCGTGCGGAACTCTATCTTGGGCAGGTTCATCCGCTTCAGCACATGCGCCTTGTAGAAGTAGGGCTTGCCCTTCTCCCACAGGTGGCTGAGCATGTCCTCGTCGGCAGGGTCGGCCACCACGGGCGGCAGCTGGAACAGGTCGCCCACAAACACCACCTGCTTGCCGCCAAAGGGCATGTGGGTGTCGAACGCCGTGCGCAGGTAGCGTTCCATACCGTCCACCATGTCGCACCGCACCATCGACACCTCGTCCACGATGATGGTGTCGATATGTTGCAGCAATTGTCGCTTCTCCTCCGACACCTTCATGATTGTCTTAGGGCCTATCACCTCAAAGGGGAAGCCGAAGAACGAGTGCATCGTCTGCCCGCCTACGTTGATGGCGGCAATGCCCGTCGGGGCCAGCACTAAGAAGTTCTTGGCTATCCGCTCCTGAATCTCCTTGATGAAAGTGGACTTTCCCGTCCCCGCCTTACCCGTGATGAAAAGGCTCGTGTTGGTACTCTCAATCAGATTGAATGCCGTCTGCTGGTCGGCATCCATGGTGTAGGTTTGCTGCTGTGTCGTGTCATTCTTTGTTTCCATAATCTGGTCGGTTTTTGTTTCCTTTCCGGCTGCAAAAATACACTTTCGAGGTGCAACCTTTTTGCGCGTTCGTATTTCCCCGATACATCACGATGGGGTGATTTCTGTACAGATAAACGATTTTTTTTCGTTTATCTGTACTAAATTCGTATATTTGCAGTGTTGAAACAATTTTTGGCAAATGACAAAACAAGCACTGAATCAAGTTGGTAACACTCCATTTACGTCAGCTGTCCTGGCTTCTTTGTACCCAGAAACCCGTCAAATCAACGACAAGGCACGCCGTATGGAGCAGGAGGGGCATATCATCCGGCTCAAGCGCGGATTATATGTGCGCAGTTCCGACGATGGAGCCACTATCATCCCCATGCTGATAGCAAACCATATTTATGGCCCGTCATATGTCAGCATGCATACAGCTTTGCGGCATTATGGGCTGATTCCCGAGCGGGTGTATGAAACCCAGTCGATGACCATCAAGCATAGCCGCAGTTTCGACACGCCGATTGGGCGCTTTTCCTACCACTCGTGCCCACCGAACTATTTCCCCCTTGGCATCAGACAGGAGTCGCAGGGCAACGACACCTACCTCATTGCCTCGCCCGAGAAGGCCTTGTGCGACCTTATTGTAAAAACTCCTGGGCTTGCCGCCACCAGTATCAAAAGCCTCAATGGTTGGCTGGCAGAAGACTTGCGCTTCGACATGGATGCCCTCAACCATTTCGATGTGGCACTATTGGAGCAATGTGGCAAGCAGGCACCAGTGAAAAACAACATGATAACCCTTCTAATAAAACTGATAAGCCATGAATGACATATTGGAACAGATGCTTTCGCACTACCCGATGGACACAGCCGATGCCCGCCGCAATGCCCTGTATGAGGTGATGCAACAGGTGGTGCTCTGCGGTCTTTATCGGGGAGGTTTCTTTTCCGAGGCGGCTTTCTATGGCGGCACATGCCTGCGTATCTTCCATGGATTGAACCGATATTCGGAAGATATGGACTTCTGTCTGTTGAAGAAAGACGAAAACTTCACTTTGGAGAAATACTTCCCAGACATCATCGACGAGTGTCGTCTCTTGGGACGCGAAGTGGAGATTACCAAGAAGGACAAGCGCAATTTCGGCAAAGTGGAGTCGGCATTTCTGAAAGACAACACCAATGTGTATAACCTCTCGTTCACCACAGAGAAGAGTCTGAAGATAAAGATAGAGGTCGATACCGAGCCTCCCCTGCAGTTCGACACCGAGGAGCGGCTCTTGTTACAGCCCTTCTCATTCTTCACGCGTTGCGTCACCCTACCCAATTTGTTTGCTGGTAAGATGCATGCTTTGGTGTTCCGACAGTGGAAACATCGGGTGAAAGGGCGCGACTGGTACGACTTCGAGTGGTATGTACGAAATCAGGTACCGTTGAATTTCCGCCATCTGCAAGTGAGGATAAAAGAATTCAATGGTCTGGATGTAAATCGTGAGCAGTTTGTGGACCTACTCAAGGAGCGTCTGTCAAATACCGATATCCGGCAAGTAAAAGCCGATGTGATGCCCTTTGTCCGCAATCCCCACGACCTTGACATCTGGAGCAACGACTACTTCCTCCAGCTGGCTAATATGGTCAGGTATGAATAGTTATCTGCATCGGAAATGATTTAGGGTGGCCCCGTCGACAGCAACAATACTAGTTGGAGACATTGGCTAACCAATATCAATTGATGCTGAGCAACCGATACAACTCCTGAAATTGTATTATTTCCACATTGGTCATTCCCTCATGAATTCTTCTACGCACTATGGAATACTACTTTCCATATTCCTCGGTTGTGCAAGCAATCTGCCTTTCTTGCCCTACCCGTAATCACTTATGTACTCAGTGAAAATCTTTATCTGCTGCCTGCAAACAGCTAGTAGATTATAGTGGATAATGACTATTTTCATCATTTTTTACCCACTATCCACTGTTCTATGGGCAACGACTGTAATCCATCCTTTACTACTATGATTTCATTCTCAATCATGGCTTCATGATAAATCTCCATATACTCAGGTGCATTTTCAACATCTTCTAACTTTAATAAGCAAACATTCTTACCAAGTGCTTGTGCAAAACCTAGTTCCCATGGTACCCATGTAGATGATAAGGAAGACTCGGTAAGCACAAGTAACATTGATCTTGAATGGATTATTCGTTGTGATATGGCCTGAGCAGTCTCTTTGCTCGAAATTTCTCGACGCAAGGATTCACGATCTTCTATCCAATCAATATACACAGAAAGACCTTGCCTATTAAGCATTGTTTTTAGTTTTATTATTGTATTATAGTCTTTTGTGCTATGGGAAATAAAAACGTCAAATCTCTTTTTCTTCTCTAAGTCGTATTCCGACTGTAATATTTCGTTCATAAGTAGTTTAGGGGTGTCCATTTTCTTCGGTTTTATTTTATCTCCTGGATGGGGCTTACCTTTTCTATTGCGGTGTAGGTGTACTTGAGGGAAACCAAATTGCTTTTGTAACGTCTGAAAAGCAAAGAAACGTAAGTGAAAATTTCGTTCGGCAGAATTTACTTTATACATAAATGAGATAGTCTCCGGACATTTAAATATAGCTGCTTCTTCAAGAATTCTCATTCGGGAGTTGACATCCTCTGGATGCGTATGTTTAATATAAAAGTACGTCTGAATAAAATAGTTTGAGAAACATGGCACTACTTTTTGTTGTAATTCCTCATTCTTTTTTAGCCCCCTCGCGTTTTCTGTCTCTCTTTTCTTAGTCTTTAATTCATACTTGTTTCTGAGAGTAACGCGTTCTTTTTCATCCTTTACAATACCTTGATCATGCAAGTTTCTTGTTCTATTTCGTATTGAGATTGAATTGTGAATAAGCAAATTAATAGGTTCTGGAAAAAAATAGATTGGTTTAATGTGTTTGCGAGACCTCTCTCGATCCATCATATCATAGATTCTCTTCTTGTCTACTAAAGATTGCCACAATCCTGCAAAACACGATTTAAATGTTCGGAAATAATCTTCATCAGAAAAACCTATTGGCATCATCTCAGCTACCAGTCGAAGAGGACGTTTCAACTGCTTTGATAGCTTATTCATTTGGTTGTTATATGCACGCTTTGCCACACTCATCTAAGTACGGTTTATCTTTGTACACAAATTATACTCTGATTTATGAAGTGAACGTTGATATGCACTTTCAATATATTCTTGAATCGTCAAATCGTTTTCAATAAATTCATCCCATTTAACAACTATTGCATAACTATCCGACTTGCTATATAACTTGTCATAGTAATCACAACTATGCAGGTGGTTTTCTTTCTTGTTGAAAAGGTTGCCTTTCATTATTGAAAATATAACATCTGTATTCATTAAATCACATTCTTGGGTGCAGCATGTTTTATGTTCAACAAAGTAATTAAAACAACCATTACTATCAGGTAAAACTACATAAATCAAACCATTAGTATGGCTTGTTATTTCATCCTTACTGTATTCACACAAAGAATAGCGTACCTCCCATGGAATCCATTGGGAGCAATCGTACCTACCTCTCTCTCGCATACCTTTTGAGATGAGAACAATGGTTACAGAACTATCATAGATACGGTTTTTAAGTTTTTCCCAAATAGTAGTTTCAGATAGTGTTCTCAAATCCTCCCCATCCTTTTCTCCTTTATAAACATTATAATTCCCCAATCGTTTTTCCAGCACATCAACGTAATCACGAGCCGTGCAATTTGTTATCGGGTAAATATCTTGGACATCAGTATCCCAATACTTGTATGAAACGAAAACTTTATGACCCATAAATAATACATTTAATTAAAAATACATGGCCAGAGGCATACTGCTAAGACAATTAAAAATAATACGGAATAGAACGGCCATGTTGATGGTGATAGCAAAGCACTACAGGTAGTAGCGTATTTATCCTTAACCGCCTTGATATTAAATGAGTATAGATTTTTCTTCAACTCATCCTGCTCATTATACTTGACAGCTTTTACATAATTCTTTTCAATATTAATAAACTTTCTTTCTATCCCAAGGTAATAACTATCTAAAATATAAAATAGAACAATAAGCCCTAATGCTATCCATAAAACACTTCTTAATTCGTTACTTGTCAATTGTAATGCTATTATGGCAGTAACAAGGGTAACAAGCCATGTTTTGCAATTTGCGCTGTTAGCCGCCATCCTATTGATGTTCTCTTGCAAAAGAGAGATATATTGGCGGTCGGTTTCTGTAAATAATTCATTCATTTTATTACTATTTATTTCAGTGGTTAACTTAACTTCCATATGCAAAAATACAACTTTTTTTTCAATTTGAATTATTTTGTATACTATTATAAATTCAAACAATTACAATTCAACAGATTAACTATCAAAGCTTTTGAAGAGTATTACAAGAATTGCAGCTCTATATAGTGTGTGTTAAATGAGTTTTGTAATTGACCACTATTTTGCTTGCACATATATAGTAATAAAGTAGTTCACTCCATTTTTGACATCTTTGTATCACAGAAAGCCGCAATAAAAAGGTTTGTAGATAATAATTACAAAATACACTGCTGATTAACATCGGACACATAACCTCCTTGTCTACTACTTCCATTTATAATATTGAAGAGACTGTCTTCTACAAGCTTCTTTATATCATATTTAAGACTAGTTTACCACCATCACGCTGCTTTCCGTGACAGGCATTCGCAGGAGCGAGTCACGCAGGGGGATTGTGCTATGGACAACATAAGCGGTGTCTTGCCTCTCTAACGGGATTGTCAGCCTGACCCTGCCGTCAGCATCAGAGACGGCATTCACCCCTGCTATTGTGACTTCGACATCGGCTTTTCCTGCATTTGCCTCGGTGTCCCAAAAGGTGAGGATAACATTTCCGTATGGCCTTAGGTCTCTCCTAATGCTGAGCGTAAGCTCCTCCGTTAGCGTCATGGAAGTGTCCACCTTCAGCCAGTTGCCGCATACCATGGTGATACGAACGGGTTGCCCGACAGCACTATGTGGGATATTGGCAAAGTGAGCTATGTCGTTGATGTCATCCAGTGTGTCTCGTTTGGTCTCGTTGTCGAAGTTGATGCTTACTACAGCATTTCGCAGTGGTGGCAGGTTGTCGTTATGTATCGATGCCTCTTGTAGCCGTACACTCACATCCTCAGGCTGGTTGGCTCGCCACACACCGATGATAGCAGCAAACACCGCTACGACCGCTATTATCCCAAGGATGCACCGACGACGCAGCAGCCGTTTGTGCCGCTGCCACAGGCTGTCGAACTCCACGCCCAGCAGTTTGGTGACGAGCTGCACGTATGCCCGTTCTCGGTTAACCCATGGCCGGCGGCTCACCCGCTCATGGATGTTGGCTCCCAGCTGTTCGGGGATGCCCAACTCCTCAATGATGGGGTTGAAGCACTCGCGTTCGGGGTCTTGGCTGTGCGGCTCGCCGTCCACGATAAAGAAATGGATATTCTCCGTCCGCCCCAAAGAATGGAAGTAGGCAATCTCCCAACCCACCCACTTCGCCTTGGCAGAATGGGGTGAGCAGATGACAATCAAATGTCGCGAAGCCCTGAGCCGCGCCTCCAGTTCCTGCCGCAGGTCGCCCGGCTGTATGTCTGTCGGGGCATAAAAGACAGGGGTTATCGGCCTCCGCTTCCACCCGTGCTCCGAACAGAGCGTAGCGGGCATACGGTAACCCTCCAGCTTCCGCTGCAGCCGCCTCCCCCACCGCGCATCCTTCGAGTTGTATGAGATAAATGCAAAATACTTATACTCTTCCTTTTGTTGCATAGCTATACTATTTAATCAACCCCTTTGCTTTCAGTTCGTTGGAGAGACTCGTCCCCTCGGGGTAGTCATCAAGGAACTTTGGGTTCAACTCCAGTACTTTCTTCCACATCTTCAATGCCTCTTGGTCTTTGCCCTGCATCAGCAAGATTCTACCTTTCGAATCATATAAATCAGCAACTTGGGGTGCCAATCCGATTGCCTCATTGATAATGTTGACGGCTCTGGTATAATTGGATTCATAAGCATACTGTATCGCTTTATTACTCAAACATTCGGCAAGGTAATATTGAGTTCCTTCATTCGTCTTATCCAATTCATAATTCTCCCTTGCTAACTTAATAGCTTCATCCGTTTCCTCATTTACCATCATGCGCCAAACTGTTCTATTCTGTAATTCAATTAGTTCTTCTTTATAATTATCGTTAGATGGGGTTGTTGAATAAAGCATTCTGTACAACGGCAATGCCTTTGAAAGACATGTGTCATACTTGTCTACTTGCTCAGTCTCTTCAAACAGGTCTATCAGAATCCCATATGTGGTTCCAAGGGATTCGCCATATACATTGGGTCTAGAGTCAAAGAGCTTCTCATAATGCTCCATCGCCTGCCTGAAGTATTTTTCGCTGCGGACATAATCATTTTGGACGAAGTATAAGACTCCCAAAAGATTATGTGTAGTGGCTAGATTAGCACGATAGCCTTCTGGGTTATCAGAAAAGAGTATTTTCATGTTCTCTAATGCCTGCAATAAATATTTTTCGCTATTATCGTAATCGTGCATGTCTGAATACAGATACATATTACCAATTGTTTGCTGTTCCATAGCTAATCTGTAACGATATGCATCTGGATTAGAATTATAAAGTATCTCTAAGTGATTTAAAGTCTGCATATTATATATTTCACTACTGTCATAGATATGCAATTCATAGAACATTAAACCCAAGATGCTTAGTGTTCCAGATAAGTCAACTCTATACGCTTCGGGGTTTGTGGCCGCAAGTTCTTTCCTAAGTTCCAAGGCTTGCTTTAAATACTTTTCTGCGTTGATATAGTCATGCAGATTGTTATATACAGCGCCCAAGTTGTTCAGTGTGCTTGCGTAATCGGCACGAAACGCATCAGGATTATTAGCAAATAATATTTTTTTATGCTCCAAAGCCTGTTTGTAGTATCTTTCACTGTTCGTATAGTCACCTATATCTCTGTACAAGGCAGCTAAGTTATGTTGCGTCATGGAGAGTTCGGAACGGTAAGTGTTAGAATCGGAAGCAAAGAGTCTTTCATATTGTTTTAACGCAAGCTTTAAATATTTTTCGCTACTATCATAGTCGTGCATACTTCTGAACAAGTTGCCCAAATTGTTTTGTATACTGGCCAAGTCGGAACAGTAGACATCTGGGTAATCGGTATAGAGTCTTTCAGTGTGCATTAACGCTTGTCTATAATAACTCTCGCTGCTGGCATAATCATGAAGGTCGCTGTACAGCCAACCCATATTATTTAGCGTACTTGCAAAGTAGGCACGGTATCCATCTGGATTATCGGAAAAGAGTTTTTCCTTATTATTCAGTGACTGTTTTAGATACTTTTCACAGCTAATATAATTGTGTAATTCGCGGTACAAGTTGCCGAGGTTGTTTTGCATTGCAGCTATCATTTCAACATGATTCTGTTTTTTAGAAAAGCGTAAACAAATAAGATAGTACTTTTCTGCTTCTATAAAAGCTCTCTGGTCATATGATAAATCAGCATATTCCCTTACCCAATCAATGTTTGTCGTGTCCAAATTTGCACGCAATTTGAGGCAATACAATGCTGAGTCCTGCATCATGGGCTGTTGCAGGAATATTAGGTGCTGGCGGTAGAGGTCGTTGGCAAGGTCTTCTTTCTCTTTTTGGGTATACTGCCGGCTCTTGTCCAATACTTCCTGTTCTTGCTGGATTTCTGCTTCACGCTGAGCGTTGGTGGACTCGTATTGTTTCACTCGATTGAAACGTTCTTCTAATGAGCCTTTGGAGCGAATCATGGAGTCAGCCTTGGTGAGCTGTCCCGATGCGATATATGCCTGTACCTGGCGATTAAAGTCGTCCAACTGGTCATAGTCAGTGCTCACATAGCGTTCTGCCATCTCGTTGACAAGTTTCTCACTGGATTGGCGGTACTCCCAAAAGTCGCGCACAAGGGAGTCGTACTTGGCCTGCGTAATGGCATGGGCATCCCGCAACGAGTCCAGTTCGTCCTGTTTCTTACGTATCTCACGCTTCATAACATTACGGACACTCTTGCGGGCCGCTTCAAGGTCGGCCTCGCGTTGTTTCATGTCCTCCAGCACCACTATAAAAGGCAAGTCTTTGGAATAGGTGTGCATCTGCCGCACTGCGTCGGGGTCTGCTAAAGTGTACCCCATCAGTTCAACCCTCTGTAGGCGGTAGTGGTTGGTGCCAGCAGGCAAGGCAAAAGAAAATGCTCCATTTGTTCCGCTCTTGACGGGACTACGATTCTCAATGGTGACAAGGGCGTTGCTGAGGCGCACCCCAGGAACGACACTTTTGCCGTCGGCAGCTAGCTTTCCACGTGTTTTCACATACCCCTGCTGGGTCTGTCCCACAGCAGTCGCCGCCATAACGGCAAACATGATGATGTATAACAATGGTCTTTTCATATTGTATTTCTCCTGTAATTTCTGGTGAAACTATTCACTATAGTTTAGCAAGTATTTATTTATCATATGTCCTAAAAGTCAAAAGATGTTGCAAAAGTGCAATCTTTTTGCGCGGTTGTTTTTCTATCTGTATCTTAATCCTTTCTTCTCATTCGATTCTTTCACTTTCCAGGTCTCTTTCAAATCTGTTTCGGCTCACGGCTATTGTTATTATTTGTTTCTTCGCAACAGCCGTTTTCTCGCCTCGGCATAGTGCAAGCACTGCGTGATTTACCCTCTACTCTCGGCTTATCGAAAACGGTGTTTCCCCTTTCTGTTCTATTTTGTCCCCAACAGCCATTTGGTGGCGGGGAGTACATTGATTGTTTCGTTGTCTTTTTCAATCGTCTGCTCGGTGCCGAAGGTAATCAGCGTGAGGTTACGGCAGTTGAACTTTTTGGCACCTCGCAGCAGGGCATTGATTTCGCGCTGACGCGTTCTTTCGGAAGTGACGTTGTAACTAACTTGTATCAATTCCTGCACGATTCCGTTTTTGGCCACTAAGAAATCAATCTCAAAGGATTTCTCCTTATAGTAGAATATCTCGGCGTACTGGTGGTGATAACGGCGCAGGAGTTCGAGGCACACCACATTCTCTAACCGCCATCCGAGATTTTCAAGCGAGAAGGTGTCGTTGCGCTCGGCGGCCAAAGCCACGTCCACCACATAGCATTTCTCGTTGCGAAGGCGTTCGCTGGCCTTGTAGGAGAACTTCTTTACACCAACAAACAAGAATGCCTCTTTCAAGTAGCCGAAATATTTCTCGGCTGTATGGTTGGAGATACCGAACAACTTAGCAATGGCGGTGGCCGAAAATTCTTGTGCAAAGTTGTCGGCGAGATAGGCGGCCACCTTAGCGAGGATATCTACTTGACGGATGCGGAAGCGCCGAGATATGTCGTTGCGGATGATTGCATTAAACAAACCGTCGATATAGTTTTTTGGGTTGCTCTCGTTCTGCAACTCTGGGAATCCGCCTGTCTGAAGATACTTGTGCAGTGCATTTTGCCGCAAACCCTCGGCTTTGGTGGTGATGGAAGAGACATCTACACCGCTCATACGGCAATAGTCGGAAAAAGAAAAAGGATAAAGCTCCACCTTATTGTATCGGCCTGTAAGATGGGTGATCAGCTCGTTGGACAACAACTTAGAGTTCGACCCCGTGAGAAATATACGCTTTTTTTGCCGCAACAGACGGTTGACAAACAGTGGCCAGGATTCTACATTCTGTATCTCGTCGAAGAAGAGGCAATCCACATTGCCATAAACAATATAAATAGCTTCGAGCAGTTTGTTTAGGTCATCGGTCTGCAACGTCGAAAGACGTTCATCGTCGAAATTGACAAATGCACAATTGATAGCATTGTCTATCAGGTACTTGGTACAAAGGGTGGATTTCCCGCTCCTTCGCACCCCAATGACCACCTGTGCCAAACCACTATCTGGTGATAGCTGTGAAGCCTCGTCGCGATTGCAGAAGACACTCATATCTTCTGACTGAATCTCCTCGTGTTGGTCGGCCACTATCTGGGCTAATTCTTCAACTGACATACGGTAATTTTTTTTTGCAAAGATACGAAATAATTCCTTATTGGGACAAAAAAAGTATATAAAACTTCCTTATTTTCCCAATTTTCGGCAGTAAAACTTCCTTATTTGACCTGTTTCGGCACCCGAAAACTTCCTTATTTTCCCAATTTCCGGCAGTGAAACTTCCTTATTTGTACTAGTGGAACAACCATTGCACTTTCAAACTGTCTTGAAAGTAGGCTCGCTCACATATCATCCATGGAAAGGCCTATCTGGGTGACGCTATATTTGGCCAGATGGGTGCTCAATGAGGCCACCTTTCGGGACAGTTCGGCGGGATTGTATTTCTTTGGCTGTCGCTTGATTTCTGCCACAACAGCGGTCTTGTCGATATCGTTGAGGGCAATCATGTCTATCACGTTTCCTCCTTTGCGGTCCCAATAGTTGCCCACAAGCGTCACAATCATAGTATTTCATGTAATGGGTGTTAATTTAACCGCCATTAAATTAATGACGGTTGCAAAGATAGCAATTATTTCTGACATAACAACTATTTAGCCTTTTTTTAATGATAAAGGCCGTGCATCTGGCTGGCAATTTCGGCTATCTGCCGGCGGAGGTGCTGGGGTTGCAGCACCTCGATGTCGGCTCCGAAGGAGAGCAGTTCGGCTACCAGCTCGCGGTTCACCCGCATGCGAAAAGTAATGGTGTGGTTTTGGTCATCATAGTCGACGATACGCTGATTCTCGCTGAAAGGCTTGGTCTCGACATAGGGGTAACGCTGGTCAGCCACCCGCAGGATTATCTGTTCGACAGCCATGTCGCTGTTGCGGCTCACGCCAATCATGTCGTCGAAGAATGTGCCAAAATCCACCTCTGGCGGACGGTAGGTGTGTCGCCACTGGCGGATGCTGTGTATGCGGTCGAGGGCGAGGTTCTGGATGCCTTCGCGCCCTTCGACTGCGGCAAAAAGGAACCAGCGGCTGTTGAACTGCTTGAGGTAGTAAGGGTGAGTTTTCAAGTCCTCTGGGTCGGGTTGGAAGTAGGGTTTATAACGTACTATGACTGGATGGTGGTTGATAATGCTCTCCAGCAGGGTGGCAAAATGGGCGTTGCCGGCAAAGGCCTCGTTGTTCTCGAAACTGACGTAGGGGTCAGCACTCTCCAAAGGGCGATTGTCGGCGATGGCCTGCAGGGTGGTGAGCATCCATTGCCACTGGGGGTTCTGCTCGTCGGGGTCGCTGTAGCGTTCGCGCAGCACTTCGATAGTCCTTGTCAGTGCGTCGCGGTCGGGGGCAGTCAGCTTCAGCAATTCGAGGTTGTAGGAAGTGTCGGCATAGCGATAGATGTTTTGCTTTTTCAGGTCGTGGTCGAATTCCACGTTGTAGGGCTCAGCCTGAAGGGTTTGTAGGTCGAGTTGCACAGTGCGTTTGGACACCTCGCGGAGGTCGTAGCGCCGCAGCTCGCGGTTGCAGCAGTCCACCAAGTTGCCGATTTGGTAGTAGTAAGAGGTGTCTTGAAAGCAGCGGTTGAGCACTTGGTAGCGGAGCATCTTATTTCGGTCGACGGGCATGTTTTTGAATTTGTTAATTGTTGATGTGTTAGCACCTTATAGTGTTTCTGGATTAGGGTTGGGCTGGCTCTCGTTCTTTCAGGCTGGCGACAGCGTTCTCCCAGGCAATGAGCAGGTGTACCTCTTCCAGTTTGGCGGGCCATAGGCAGAGATCTTCAGCCAGGGTGTCGGTGCCTTTCACAAACAGGGTCTGTCCGGAGTGGCTTTTGTTTACGATAATCCTTTGGGCCTTGGTTTTAAAAAGCCAGGCTGAATCATGCTTGTCGCTCATCCCGATGGGCATTGCAGCCACGCCTTTTGCAAGACGGAGGGCCAGCGGGCGGCTGAAGTAGTAGAAGGAGTCGACGCTGGCAGTGTCGACCTGGATGCACAGCACCGTAGAGCTGTTGTAGTCAGTCGAGGAAATCAGGTTGCCTTCAAAATAGACGTTTTGGGCTATCATGTCAGCTACTTGCTGCGCCACGAGTTCTTCGTGCCGGTCGTGCTGTGCCATGAACAGGATAAGCAGGCATGGTACTGCCACTATCGCTACTACGGCGATGATGGTTCGGGTCTTATTCCTCAAAGGGAACCTCCTTCCCGTTGAGACGGATGCCCGCAAGACGGTAGGAGCCGTCCGGGCGGCGCGTATAGCGGTAGCGGTAAGTGTTTTCTGCAGGGGTTCCCTCCTCGTCGTAGGTGGTCTGGACGCATCGGGTGCGGTTGCCGTGACAGTCGTAGCGGTTCTGCTCGGTGTAGAGCAGGTATTCGTCGGCGGTGTAGATTTCTTTGCGGAGGGGGCGACCGTGGCGGTCATAGCTCTGTAGCATACGGGTCTCGACAATGCCAAGGCTGTCGTAGGTATAGGTGATGAGTACGGACAGATGGTCGTCGGCATCCACCACGCGGTGAGAGGAGCTTACGATGCGCCCGTCCTCATCGCGGTTTACGACAACCTCCTGCGCAGATAGGGCTGGAGCCCAAAGCATACTGCAGAGAGCAAGAAGGACTAACAAACGTTTCGAACACATGGCTGACAGCTATTTCATCAGCTTCTTGTAGCGCAAGCGGTGGGGGGTGTCGTCGCCGAGGCGCTTGCGGCGGTTCTCCTCATACTCACTGTAGCTGCCTTCGAAAAAGTAGACCTGCGAGTCGCCCTCGAATGCGAGGATATGGGTGCAGATGCGGTCGAGGAACCAGCGGTCGTGGCTGATGACCACAGCGCAGCCTGCAAAGTTCTCCAAACCCTCCTCCAAGGCGCGCATGGTGTTGACATCTATGTCGTTGGTCGGCTCGTCAAGGAGCAGCACGTTGGCCTCGCTTTTCAGCGTCAGGGCCAGGTGCAGACGGTTGCGCTCGCCGCCGCTGAGCACACCGGCTTTCTTGCTTTGGTCGGTGCCGGTAAAGTTGAAGCGCGACAGGTAGGCGCGGGCGTTCACCAGGCGGCCGTCCATCGGGATGAGCTCGTTGCCTTCGGACACCACGTCGTAGACACTCTTTTCGGGGTCAATCTGCACATGCTGCTGGTCCACATAGCCTATCTTTACAGTCTCGCCCACGGTGAAAGTACCGGTGTCGGGCTTCTCCAAGCCCATGATAAGGCGGAACAGAGTGGTCTTGCCGCATCCGTTGGGGCCAATGATGCCCACTATTCCGGCGGGAGGCAGACTGAATGTGAGGTTTTCGTACAGCAATTTGTCTCCATATGCCTTGCTCACGCCCTCCACTTCCAGCACCTTGTTGCCCAGGCGTGGGCCGTTGGGGATGAAGATTTCGAGGTTCTGCTCTTTCTCCTTCACGTCTTCGTTCATCATGCGGTCGTAGGCAGCCAGACGGGCTTTGCCCTTGGCGTGGCGTGCCTTTGGGGCCATGCGCACCCATTCCAGCTCGCGCTGGAGGGTCTTGCGACGTTTGCTCTCCTGCTTCTCCTCCATGGCCAGCCGCTGGGTTTTCTGGTCGAGCCAGCTGCTGTAGTTGCCCTGCCAGGGGATGCCCTCGCCGCGGTCCAGCTCCAGAATCCACCCGGCCACGTTGTCGAGGAAATAGCGGTCGTGCGTGACGGCGATGACGGTGCCTTTATATTGGCGCAGGTGCTGCTCCAGCCAGTCGATACTTTCGGCATCCAAATGGTTGGTGGGCTCGTCAAGCAGCAGGATGTCCGGTTCCTGAAGCAGCAGGCGGCACAGTGCCACACGCCTACGCTCGCCGCCGCTGAGGTTCTTCACTGGCTGGTCCTCGTCGGGGCAGCGCAAGGCATCCATGGCGCGTTCCAGCCGGCTGTCGAGGTTCCAGGCATCGTATTGGTCAAGCAATTCGGTCAGCTCGCCTTGGCGCTGGCACAGCTTGTCGAAGTCTGCATCGGGCTCGGCAAAGGCATTGTTCACCTCCTCGTACTCCTTCAGTGCATCCACAATGGGCTGCACAGCCTCCTGCACAACCTCTTTTACCGTCTTGCTGTCGTCCAGCTTGGGTTCCTGTTCCAGATAACCCACGCTGTAGCCAGGCGAGAAGACCACCTCGCCTTGGTAGTCCTTGTCAACACCGGCAATGATTTTCAACAGTGAGGACTTACCGGAACCGTTGAGACCGATGATGCCTATCTTGGCCCCATAGAAAAAGGAGAGGTAAATATCTTTCAAAATCTGGCGGCTGGGGGGAATGAGTTTGCCCACGCCTACCATCGAGAAAATAATCTTCTTGTCGTCTGCCATAACTATTTGTGTATTATGTATTACATATAAGCATAGGCCACTCCTCTAATCAAAAGAGTGGCTTCATTGTTTTATTTCTCAAACTCTTTAACGAACCTGATATTGGACTTCTCCAAGGGAGTCAGTACTTTATCAACATTCAAAAACAGCGGCATGTACCAAGGTTGTTGGAGGAAATAGT
>Ga0310697_10001720_pt1 | contig 24716 bp, 21 predicted proteins | sample 172DNAGHGlowgp2_FD_203883 | JGI IMG/M metagenome (GOLD analysis project Ga0310697, IMG submission 203883) | Sheep rumen microbial communities from Palmerston North, Manawatu-Wanganui, New Zealand - 1728 DNA GHGlow gp2 (v2) (version 2) | ecosystem: Host-associated > Mammals > Digestive system >...
AGCATTGCCAAGCTAAGTCCTGCAATAAGCAGAAACTTAAGTCCTGTTTTCGGACTGTGGCTTTTTGGCGGCGTTGGCGGAGTGATTCGCTGCGGCGGCCTGTTGTCTGGCATTGGATTTTGAGGCATAGCACCTTGGTTTTCCGTGGTTTCCATATAAAAATTTTTTAAGGGGTTATTGATTATTTACATTTTGAAAACGATAATTTGTTTTTTTTATTGCCGTGTTGCGATAAAAAATTTTTTCGTACCTTTGCACCACAAAAAAACGCACCAAAATGCAGATTATTACCGATTTTTCGTGGGTAGGAATTGCCGTGTGCATCGCGCTTGGAGCCGCATACGCCCTAGTGCTGTATGCCCTCGGCAAAAAGCACGAAATGTCAGCGAAAACACGTGCGGTGCTGGCGGTTTTGCGGTTTCTGGCTGTGTTTTTCATCAGCTTTCTGCTGCTCTCGCCCATGCTCAAAACCCATGTGGTGGAGACCGAAAAGCCTGTGGTGGTGCTTCTGCACGACAACTCGCAGTCCATCGTCCTCGGCAAGGACTCCGCCTACTACCGCAACGAGTACCTGCAAAGTTTCGAGCAACTGAAAAAAGAGCTTTCCGACGACTATCAGGTGGAAGTGTTCTCGTTCGGCGGCGCCCTGCAGCAAGGCTTCGACAGAAGTTTCGACCAGCCGTCAAGCGATATCTCCCTCGCTTTGGACGAAATTTCGGACATATACAAAGGCCGCAACGTGGGGGCGGTGGTCCTCGCCTCCGACGGCATCTACAACGCCGGCCACACCCCACAGGTGTCGGGCAGCAACGCCCCCTACCCTATCTACACCGTAGCCCTGGGCGACACCGCCATCCGCAAGGATGCCACGCTCAACAACCTGAAATACAACCGAATAACCTATCTCAACAGTCGTTTTCCGGTGGAAATTTCGGTGAAAGCCGACAAATTGCAAGGCCAGACCAAACGGCTGACCGTGGAAAACAATGGCAAAACCCTGTTCTCCAAAGAGATACGTTACACCTCCGACCATTTTTTCACCACCGAAAACATACTGCTCAACGCCGACAAGGCGGGGGTTCAGCTATACACCGTGCGTCTGCAGACCTGCGATGGCGAGGCTTCGGTGTCGAACAACGTGCTAACCTTCGCAGTGGAGGTGCTCGACAGCCGCCGCCGCGTGGCCATTGTGGCTCAATCTCCCCACCCCGACCTCGGGGCTATGAAAAGGTATTTCGACGCTCGTGAGAGCTATGAGGCGGAGACTTTCATAGCCGACAAGTTCAACGGTAACCCGTTGGACTACAGCCTGTTCGTCCTACACCAGCTGCCAGACAACAACACCGCCCACAACGCCTTGGTCGACAAGGTTTTAAAATCGCAAGTTCCTGCCCTTTTCGTGTTGGGACAGCAAACGGCCTACGAGCGTTTCGACCGCCTTCAGATGGGACTTACGCTCAACGCCAAAGGCTCCCGCACCGACGAGGCTACGGCTTCGGTCAACGGCAGTTTCGGCAGTTTCTCCACCGACGACGGCATCCGCCAAGTGGAGAGTTTTCCGCCGCTGAGCGTGCCTTTCGGCAACATCGCAACTGCAACATCCACACAGACACTGCTTTACGCCAAAATCGGCAATATCGTCACCAACCGGCCGCTTGTGGCTTTCGGTCAGAAAAACGGCATCCGCTACGGCTTTGTGGTTGGCGACGGACTGTGGCGGTGGCCTTTGGCCGACTATCAGCAGAACGGCTCCAGCGAGGCGTTCGGCACCTTTTTGGACAAAACATGCACCTACCTCGCCCAGCAGTCGGCAAAAGAGAAATTCGTGGTACGGGCCGAGGCCGCTTTCGCCGAGAACGAGGTGATAACCCTCGACGCAGAGCTGTACAACGACAATTTCGAGCTGGTGAACACTGCCGACGTTTCGCTTTCCGTGGCCGACGAGAAAGGCACTAGTCGCAATTTTGCTTTCGCGCGCACGCAAAACGCCTACACCGCCGCCATCGGCACATTGCCACAAGGCCGCTACACATACACCGCAAAGACCTTTTTCAACGGAAAAAACTACCATAAAAACGGCACTTTCGCCGTCCAGAAAAACGACATCGAGGGCCACAACCTCACCGCCGACCACAGCCTCTTAAATACCCTTGCGCAAAACAGCGGCGGACAGATGCTCTATCCGCGACAGCTTTCGCAGCTGCCCGAACTGCTCAAAAACCGCGACGATATACGAAATGTGATGTTCAGCCGTTATAAGTATTCCGAGCTGATAAAACTGCCGTGGCTTTTCGTGGCCATTATTCTGCTTCTGGCTATCGAATGGACGGCACGACGCTACAAAAACGACATTTAACACACCGCACAAAGCAATGAAAACCAATCCGTTATCACTACTAAAATCGGAGTTTGCCAAAAATTCGCTTACTCTGGTCTCCAGCAGTTTTATCGGACAGGCCATTGCGTTGCTCATCTACCCTCTCATAACACGGCTTTTCTCCCAATCCGACTTAGGGTTATATGCCACATGGCTAAGCATTGTGGATGTGTTAACTATTTTGTCCACAGGTAAATACGAGGAGTCGGTGATGCTTGGCAAAGATAAAAGGGCGGCTGCGGCCACGGCTCGTCTGGCAATGCGTGTAAACACGGTGTTCTCGCTTGCTGCGGTAGCTGTGGTGGCTGTGTTTTTCGCTCTCGGCAAAGCCGACTACACGGTGTTTCTCATCCCCCCGATGATTTTCTTCTGCGGCACCACGCGGGTGTATCAGGCGTTGTTCAACTACGCCAAAGCCTTCGGACAGATGGCCTTTTCCAATATCGCCAACAGTGTGGCGGCGGCGGCGGCAAAGCTGGCTGCCGGTTTCGCACATCTCACCAACGGCACCCTGCCTGCCGGTAGCCTTGTGGGACAGATGGTGGGCAACATCAACTACCGCATTGCCCTGCACCGTCTGCAACTGCCCAAAACCACGTGGGCCGAGGCAAAGGAGATGGCCTCGCTGCGGCGCAATTTCCCGTTGTTCTCGATGCCGAGAGGCTTTGTCAACAGCTTTTCGTACAACCTGCCTTTCATACTCCTTGCCTATTATTTCGACAACGCATATATCGGACTTTTCTCGCTGGCGATGACCTGCACCTTCCGGCCGGTGAGTTTCTTCTCGGGAGCTTTCCACAGCGTGCTTTACAAGAATTTCTCGGTACTTTACCGCGAAAACCAGCCGCTTATCCCGAAAACCAACAAATTTATCGCGCTGAACGCACTTGTTTTCATTCCCCTCTTTGTTTTGGGAGGCGTTTTTGCCAAAGACATCATCGCATTGCTTTTCGGTAGCCAATGGACGGACTGCACGCAGTATCTGCTTATGGTTCTGCCGTGGATTTTCATCAGCCACCTCTCCTCGTCGCTGTCGTTTCTGCCAAGCATTTTCTCCACCCAGCGCACCGATATGGTATTAAATATCGTGCTTTTCGTGCTGCGACTTGCGGCATTGATAATCGGTGTTGTATATGCTGATTTTGCTTTGGCAATAGCCCTTTTCGCGATAGTAAGTGCGGCAATGAGTCTGATAACCCTCGGCTGGTACTACAGCCTGGCATTACGTTATGATAAATCGATAAAATAAAAAAGGCCGGAGTTTTTCGACTTCGACCTTAGTTCCTCATTGTGTTTATCCCTTTATCAGTCATTCACCGGATTTGGTATCCAGGCCATTATTGTGAACGTCTGCTCCGAGTTGGCAGCTGTGGTGGCCACATTCATATACACTTTTGAGGTGTCGGTGGTAATTGAAACCATCCCGCTATAACTGGATGTGGTGTTGCTTATTACAATCTGCTGTGTTTGTGGACTATACCTTTCTACGTTGAAATTCAGCACATTGGTGGTGTTGTATGCCACATGCATCTGCCAGCCTGCATACTGGGTTTCCAGACCGCCGGTTTCGCCTTCGAAACTTACGTGCAAATTGCCCGAAGCAAGGGCTTGGTTTATCATATTGGAGATGTATTCGTTCAGTCCGTCGTTCTGTATCTGGGTAATAGTCCAGATGTATGGCACGATGTTGAAATGAGTGTAATCGGGCTCAGGATCGGGTTCGGGCTGCACGGGGGTGTTGGGTTTGTCATTATCTTCGGTTTTGTCGCACGACACAAAAGCGAGACTCATTGCCAAAACAACTGCTGCAAAAAGAATGAGGTGTTTTTTCATGGGTTTTATTATTTAATATTTAACAACTTTTTATTTATAACGTTAAAATGATTTTTTTATTATGCAGCTGTTTGAAAAAGTGACAAATGCGAGCCACAATTGCCTTGCTACACATTGTCAGCTATTTACCTCAAAAGTATAAGGCTTAAGGTTGGGCGAGGTGCGGAATTTTACGTTTCGACACCGCTGCTGCAAGGCGTTTCTGTTTTTTCCACCATGCCCCACGGCGGCGTTGAGCTGACTTTCTGGCACCGTTATTACCAAATCGCCTGTGGGCAACGTGGCTTTGCTGAAAATGTCGTGCCAAATTTCGGTCTGCACCAACTCCTTGAAAGCCACGTGGAAAGGTCCGGCAAGGTAGTCGGTGTGGCTGATGAAACCTTCGGTGGGGTGCAGGCCCACGCGCAGCACCGTTATATTGTTGGTTTCGAAGAGATAAAGTATATCTTTGCACTGATTTACAGCCTCTTGCTGGGTAAGCGGAGTGTAAAGTCCTTGCTCGTACCACCGTGCCAGCAGGGTGCGGGCCACCACAAGGGTGGGATAGATGCGGGTGTTGGTGGCACCCAGCTCGATGATACGGCGGGCGGTGCGCAGGGCTTTCTCGGCAGTGTCGCCGGGCAGGCCAAGCATCATCTGCATACCAACTTCGATGTCGTGTTTTTGGATAATCTCCGCCGCACGCTCTACGGTTTCGGCGGTGTAGCCGCGACGTATGCGGGCAAGCACCTCGTCGTCCAACGACTGCACGCCCAGTTCCACGGTGGTGACGCCGTTGGCTTTAAGGAAATCCACTTTGTCGTCGCTTATGTAGTCGGGACGGGTGGAGAGGCGTATGCCCTGCACTCCTATACGTTGGCAGTAGGGCCGCACAAGGTCGAACAGGCGCTGCTGCTCCGACATGGGGATACCGGTGAAATTGCCCCCGAAAAAAGCCAGCTCCACATGGGTGCCCTCCTCGAAAGTGGAGGAGTAACGCTCAATGGTGGCCGTAATCTCCTCGTCCGTAGGCATGTGCTGCTGACCGGAAATGACGCGCTGGTTGCAGTATATGCACTGGTTGGGACACGACACTTCGGGTACGAAGATGGGGATGGTGCGGTGCTTGAGTGGAGGCATTTGTTTTATTTTTATACTATTTCCCAATGTCCTCCCCTGTCAGGTCCAACACGACGAATTTTCCCTTGTTCCTTTAATTTTTTTATATTTTTGTTTATTCCACTCGTAGTCATGCCAAGTATATCTGCTATTTCAGAAAGTGTAATATTGGGATATTTAGATATTAATTCAATTATTTTCTGTGCACTTTTCTGTGCACTTTTCTGTGCACTTTTCTGTGCACCTTTATTAGATGATTTGTCTTTTTTATCATTGTTTTCTGGGTATGTAATAGCCATAAAACGTTCCCTTTGTATTGTAGCCAAAACACCTCCACGAATTTGTGTAAAAGTAGGTATTTGTAAGTGTTCTTTTGAAAAATCATCACGAATTTTTTCGTATCCACGCCCCCAGTTTTCAATAAATCCTGCCATATAGAACACCTTTGCTATCAAGCTGTTGCGAGGATGGGACTCGTGTATAGTCATTAGGTTTTCTTCCGTTATCTCTGGCGGAAACACTCCGCTATTCCATATCTCCATGCGGTCATTCCAAACACGCATTTGAGTGAAAGAGCCTCGGTAATCACGATGAACAATGGCATTGCAAATAATCTCACGCAAGGCATCTTCGGGAATTTCCAATGACTCAATGCGATGCAAACCCTCATAGCTTATTGGAGAAATTAAGTATCGAGTACGCAATGTTTTAATAATCCTGTCGGGCATATAAATGAGTGGACAAGCAATATTATCATCAATTATTAAATCAGCCTGAGATGCACCAAACCGACCTATACGAAAAGATACTGTAGGACAATAATATTCCACATCTTTTCCAAATAGCACCAATGCTGCAAAAGTAAGTTCGTCTTTTTTGTTTACAAGTCCCAATTTTTTTAAAATAACCCCTACATCTTCATCTTTTGCTTTATTATCCAAACGCTTGGCTCTAACGGCAGCGTCTATGAAATAACGTATTGCATCTCGGTTTATATCTTCCATTGTTGCCTCCGGTTCGGTATGCTTATCCCATGAAATGTTGGCTTTTTTCAACAAAAAATCCGTTAAAGACATACCGCTCAATTCTTGCAGAGTACTTCCGCTTCGCATATAATATTTTCCATTGCAAGCAATTGGTTGTTCGGAAGGATTAATGTGAATTGCCAAAAAATGTTTATCACTTTCCGACAACAGCTCTATGCTCGGCACTATTCCAGTTGCTTGGACACATTTATTTGGAAGGTTTTGTAATAAATACTCAGCGTTTTTCACCCCACAAACCGCACCATTGTCATCAACTCCTATATAAAGTGTACCACCCTGAGCATTGGCAAAACCGCATATCCATTTAAAGTATTCATCTTTCCATGTTTGCTTGTACTCTATCTTTTGAGATTCCATAGTAATTGTTGCTTATTTGTATTAAACGTTGATGTTGCATTTTTATTGCATACTTTTTGATGTTTGGGTTTAGGCATTTACTAATTGCTTTGGCACTGCAAAAATACGGTTTTTTGACGGAAATATCACTTTTATTCGGATTTTTCAATTTTTTTTCGTAATTTTGCAGAACAATTTTTTAGCAAATCACAATAAGGATTATTCCGTTGTGAAAACATTCAGGGCGGGAAATTTTTCTCGCCCTTTTTTAATTTAAATTACATATTATGAAGAAAATACTTGGTTTAGACCTTGGTACCAACAGCATCGGCTGGGCAGTGGTAAATGCGGATGAAAATGGAAACCCCGTATCAATAGAAGGCATGGGAAGTCGTATAGTTCCTCTAACGGCGGATGATACAAATGAATTTACAAAAGGCAACGCCATCTCAAAAAATCAATCACGCACAGAAAAACGAACCGCACGTAAAGGATATGACAGATATCAATTACGACGAAACAAATTGACTCTGGAATTTCGCAAACTAAATATGCTGCCAGACGAACAACTTATAAAGTTGCAACCTTTAGAATTATGGCAACTAAGGGCAACTGCAGCTACTGAAGGACACAAATTAACACTACCGGAAATAGGTCGCGTGTTATATCATATAAATCAAAAAAGAGGGTATAAACATGCAAAATCTGATGAAAGTGCCGACACAAAACAAAAAGCATATGTAGCCGAGGTAAATGCCCGTTATGCAATGATAAAAGAACGTAAGCAAACCATTGGACAATTTTTTGCTGAAAAACTAAAAGAAAATGAAATAGAAACAAGCAAGGGAAAACTATATACATATAGAATTAAAGAACAGGTTTTTCCGAGGAGAGCATACGAAGCGGAATTCGACCAAATTATGGAATGCCAAAGGGTGTTTTATCCCGATGTGTTGACTAACGAAGAAATCAACAGATTACGTAATGAGATTATTTTCTATCAGCGTAAATTAAAGTCCTGCAAACATTTGGTTTCCCTTTGCGAATTCGAAAAACGAGAATACAAGAACAAAGACGGAAAAATAGTTATTGATGGACCAAAGGTTGCACCAAAAAGTTCACCATTGTTCCAAGTTTGCAAAATTTGGGAAGAAATAAACAATATAACATTGAGAAACCGCAGAAATGATGAACTATATATAAGCATGGATCAACGTCAAGCAATGTTCGATTTTCTAGACACACACGAAAAAATGACATTGAGTGATTTATATTCCATTCTTGGTATCAGCAAAAATGACGGTTGGTGGGGTGGAAAAGCTATTGGAAAAGGGTTGCAGGGAAACACAACAAAAATTGCCTTGAAAAATGCACTTGGCGATTTTGAGAATGCAGATAATCTATTGCAATTCAAACTCGAGTCAATTGATAGTAATTTTGTTGATGAGGAAACTGGCGAAATAATCCAGATTATAAACCCAAATTTGGAAAAAGAACCTCTTTATGATTTGTGGCATACGGTATATTCCATTTCAGATAAAGAAGAACTCGCAAATGCATTAAAAAAGAAATTCAACATAAATGATGAGGACATCATTAATAATCTCTATGCGATTGATTTTGTAAAGCCTGGCTATGGTAACAAATCTGCCAAAGCTATACGAAGAATTCTTCCTTATTTGCAACAAGGTTTAAAATATAGCGATGCTTGTGAATACGCTGGTTTTAGACATTCAGAAAGTTTGACAAAAACAGAAAATGAACAACGACAACTTTTAGATAAACTTCCAGCTATTCAAAAAAATGCACTTCGTCAGCCGATTGTTGAAAAAATTCTTAACCAGATGATCAATGTTGTCAATGCTTTGATGGTTGAATATAAAGAGCATTTTTACTCGATTCGCGTCGAATTGGCAAGAGAATTAAAACAAAGCAAAGACGATAGAAATACCACATACTTACAGAATGAAGCCATGGAAAGATTAAACGATGCTATTGCAAAACGTTTAAATTCTGAAGGTATTAAAACAACTAAAAGAATTCTCGAAAAATATAAATACATTTTTCCAACCAAGGGGTGCATCGATAAAAAAACCGGAAAATTTGTTTCTAAAAACTTCGAGAATTTGTCAACTGTAAATCAGTGCATTTATTGTGGCAAATCATTCTCTTTAACTGCTGCTTTAAATGGTGACGGATACGAGGTTGAACATATTATTCCTCGTGATTTAATCTGCGACAATTCCCAAAGCAATAAAGTTTTATCGTGTCGTAGTTGTAATTCTAAAAAATCCAATAAAACAGCTTTTGACTTTATGCGTGGGCAAGGAGAACAAGCGTTAGAAGATTATATTGCCCGTATTGAAAAATGGTATAAAGACGGCATCATATCCCCTGCCAAACGAGAGCATCTTTTACTTTCGCACGAGGATTATTTGAAACGAAAAAAAGAAGGTAAAACTACTGATGAAGATAAAAAATACTGGGAAGATTTTGTTTCTCGACAAGCTGGTGAAACACAATATATTTCGCGTGAAGCTATTAAAATATTAAAGCAATGTTGCAAAAATGTAAACGCAACCAGTGGTGCTGTTACGGCTATTCTGCGACATCTTTGGGGATACGATGAAATATTGCATCAGCTTGATTTTGAACGGTATAAAAAAGCCGGGTTGACAAAAATTGTGACATGGGAAAGCGATCATGGCAAAAACAAGCACACCAAAGAACAGATTGTAAATTGGACTAAACGTATTGACCACAGACACCACGCCATAGATGCTTTAGTTATTGCTTGTACCCAACAAGGTTTTGTTCAACGTATAAACACACTAAACGCCGACGAAACAAAAGATTTGATGAAAAAGCAAATAGAATCGTCCGGGGTAAAATTTGAAGAAAAAAAAGATTTGTTGAATAAATACCTTGCGTCACTCACACCCTTTTCAACACAAACGGTTGCAGATAATGTGGACAAAATACTTGTTTCTTTCAAAGCTGGTAAAAAATCAGCTTCAACAGGTAAACGGATTAAGTATGTAAAAGGGAAAAAAGTAGTATTGCAAAAGGGAATTATTATACCAAGAGGCGCATTACACGAAGAAGGTGTTTACGGACAAATTGAGATAAATGGGAAAAAGGAAATTGTAAAAAAATACAAATTAGGTAAAGGTGCACAAGGATTTGTTTTCACAGGAAAAGAAACATATGAGAAAAAAGTAAATAATAAAACTGGCGAGATTCATGTTGTTGATAAAATCAAAAATGTTCTTGACTCAATTGTGGACGTAAATATTCGTTCTAAGATTTTGCAACGCTTAAACCAAGGTTTTGAAGATGGCAAAGATTATCGAGACGATGTTAAGAAAGCTCTTGATAATTTGAATGATTTGGACAAAAATCCAATATTTGCCGATGATAACAACACTATACCTATTCGTACGGTCCGTTGCCGAACAGGTTTGTCAGCTGTAGTTCCAATAAAACACAATGAAAAAGGCGAACCAATTGGCTTTGTAAAACCTGGCAACAATCATCACATTGCTATTTACAGTGATAAAAACGGCAATCTCCATGAACATACAGTAACTTTTTGGCATGCTGTTGAACGTAAAAAATATGGAATTCCTGTAATTATTGAAAACCCGCAAAGCGTTTGGGATAGTATCATCGACAAACAATTACCAGAATCGTTTTTAGAGAATCTTCCCGATGTGAAATGGACTTTTGAAATAAGCCTACAACAGAATGAAATGTTTGTTTTGGGAATGGAAAACGAGTCATTTGAGGATGCTGTACGAAATAATGATTTTTCAACAATAAGCAAATATCTATATCGTGTACAAAGCATCTCGGAATCGGATTACTGGTTCAGGTTGCACATTGAAACACAAAACGACAAGACTCCTTCTGCAAAATTAGCAAATAAATATCATAGAGTAAAAAGTTTAAAATCCTTCCATGAACTTAATCCACATAAAGTTTATATTTCTGTTATAGGTAAAATCAAAGCGTTATGAGCAACATCAAACTATTTCAAAACAAGAAAATCCGTTCCGTATGGAACGATGAAGAAGAACAATGGTATTTCGTTGTGGAAGATGTGGTTGCCGCACTAACCGACAGCGCTGATCCAAAGCAATATGTAAAACGTATGAAACAGCGCGATGCAGAACTGGCCAAAGGGTGGGTACAATTTGTACCTACCCTTGTAGTTCCCACCGCTGGTGGTAAGCAACGAATGAGCTGCGCCAATGTAAAAGGCCTTTTCCGCATTATCCAATCCATACCCTCGCCCAAAGCCGAGCCTTTCAAACAATGGCTGGCCACAGTGGGCTACGAACGTGTGCTTGAAATCGAAAATCCCGAGCTGGCACAGGAACGTATGAAAGAGCTGTACGAAAAGAAAGGCTACCCCAAGGATTGGATCGACAAACGTCTGCGTGGCATAGCCATCCGCCAGAACCTTACCGACGAATGGAAAAAACGTGGCATCACATCCGAATCGGATTATGCCATCCTTACAGCAGAAATCTCTAAAGCCACTTTCGGCATGACACCCTCCGAATACAAGGAGTTCAAAGGCCTCACCAAGAAAAACCAGAACCTGCGCGACCACATGGACGACCTTGAACTCATCTTCACCATGCTGGGCGAACGTGTTACCACCGAAATCTCTGAAAAAGAACAACCCGACACCTTTGCCAAAAGCAAAAACATAGCCCGCAGGGGCGGAAATGTGGCCGGCAAAGCACGCGAAGCCACCGAAAAGGAACTCGGCAGAAGCGTGATTTCCGACAAAAACTTCCTGCCCGACAGCCAAAACCCTAAATTAGAAGAATAGCAATGGTAAAACGCACCCTCTGTTTCAGCAATCCCGCCTACCTGTCGTTAAAAAACGGACAATTGGTAATTAAAATGCCCGAACTGGAAAAAAACAACACTCTGCCCGAATCCTTCAAAAAGGAGTTTGTAAAAACCATCCCTATCGAGGATATCGGGGTTTTAGTGATTGATAATCAACAAGTAACAGTAACCCAAGGGGTTTTGGATTCGTTGTTGGAAAACAACAGTGCCGTGGTTTCGTGCAACCACAACCATCTGCCCACCGGATTGATGCTGCCTCTTTGCGGAAACACCACCCAAAGCGAGCGTTTCCGCTACCAGATAGATGCCTCGCAACCTCTCAAAAAACAGCTTTGGCAACAAACAGTGCAGTGCAAGATTCGCAATCAGGCGGCCGTTCTGCACCAAAACACCGGAACGGTGGTGAAAAACATGCTTGTGTGGGCCAACGACGTTAAAAGCGGCGACAGCGACAACCTCGAAGGCCGTGCCGCAGCCTACTATTGGCGCAACCTGTTTCCGCAACAGCCCGATTTCACCCGCGACCCCGACGGCATTTCGCCAAACAATATGCTCAACTACGGCTACGCCATTCTGCGTGCCGTAATAGCCCGCTCCCTTGTTGCAAGCGGAATGTTACCCACCCTCGGCATACACCACCACAACCGCTACAACGCCTACTGTCTGGCCGATGACATTATGGAACCCTACCGCCCGTATGTTGACAAACTTGTTATCGACCTTGTGGGGGAAATAGGCTTTGCCGAAGAAATCGACACTTCTATAAAAATGAAACTCTTGCAAATACCTGTTACCGAGGTATTTATCGGAGGACAACGCAGTCCGCTGATGGTGGCGGCTCAGCAGACCACTGCCTCGCTTTTCAAATGCTTTTCGGGCGAACTGCGAAAAATAGCTTACCCCGAAATAAAAATGCAGTGATGGACCGCTTCAGCGAATACCGTATTATGTGGGTGCTGGTGCTTTTCGACTTGCCTACCGAAACAAAAAAAGAACGCAAGGCCGCCGCCGATTTCCGAAAAAAAATAATGGGCGACGGTTTCACTATGTTCCAGTTCTCGATATACCTGCGTCACTGTCCCAGCCGCGAAAACGCCGATGTTCATATAAAACGCGTAAAATCTTTTCTTCCCGAACTCGGACAGGTGGGAATTTTGTGCATAACCGACAAACAATTTGGCGAAATGGAGCTTTTTATCGGAAAAAAAGAGGAAAAAATGCCCGAAATTGGACAACAATTGGAGCTTTTTTAGAACAAAAAAAGTACCTTTGCAAACAAAAAAATCCCGCTTTTTTGGCGGGATTTTTTATTCCTAAAACAAGTTTCATCCTTTTAATTTACAACACTTTGCAAAGATTGTGATGTTTAAGAACTTGCAAAGATACAATTTTTTAGCGAATCACAACTGAAGATGGATTTGGCTATTCTCAGTCCTGATGTTTAAGAACTTGCAAAGATACAATTTTTTAGCGAATCACAACATAACCTGCAAGGACCACCACGCCCTTGTGGATGTTTAAGAACTTGCAAAGATACAATTTTTTAGCGAATCACAACTTGGAATCGTGGACGTTGTTTGAAAGCAGAGATGTTTAAGAACTTGCAAAGATACAATTTTTTAGCGAATCACAACTAACGAACAAATTTTTGCATTAGGGCAGGAGATGTTTAAGAACTTGCAAAGATACAATTTTTTAGCGAATCACAACACGTGCGTACTTGATGAACTACGGCAAGCAGATGTTTAAGAACTTGCAAAGATACAATTTTTTAGCGAATCACAACGTAAGATACGCAACCTTGTGGACGGGATAAGATGTTTAAGAACTTGCAAAGATACAATTTTTTAGCGAATCACAACTGTGGAATTTTTCGGGGTCTGTGCCGCCCGGATGTTTAAGAACTTGCAAAGATACAATTTTTTAGCGAATCACAACAGGGACGGCGGACGCTACAACAGCCGTTGGGATGTTTAAGAACTTGCAAAGATACAATTTTTTAGCGAATCACAACTTGTTTGAGCATTTCAACCATTTGCCGTTCGATGTTTAAGAACTTGCAAAGATACAATTTTTTAGCGAATCACAACTATCGCCGAGACGGAGAAATACAAGTACGAGATGTTTAAGAACTTGCAAAGATACAATTTTTTAGCGAATCACAACATACTTTCAAACACCCCGCAAAATTCGACAGATGTTTAAGAACTTGCAAAGATACAATTTTTTAGCGAATCACAACGGTTACGGTTACATTGTGCAACGTGTCTGTGATGTTTAAGAACTTGCAAAGATACAATTTTTTAGCGAATCACAACGGACAGCTCCGAAGCCCGCACCGCCGCCGCGATGTTTAAGAACTTGCAAAGATACAATTTTTTAGCGAATCACAACAGAGTTTCCAGTCGGATTAGCGGAGCTTTGATGTTTAAGAACTTGCAAAGATACAATTTTTTAGCGATGAAGAAAAATCCAGTGGATTTTTCGATAGCGGAGCGGAGAATATTTTTTAGTTGTTTAGTTGTTTTACTGTTTAGTTTTTTTTGTTTAATGCAAACTGATTGAAATCCGTGAACTGTGATGATGTGCCTTCGACAAGCTCAGGCACCGAGCGGTGGGTGAGCTTGTCGAACCCCCGCATCGTTTAACTCCAAACTCCACACTCAAAACTCCAAACTAAAAACTAAAAATCATTGTCCATTGTAAATTACTCATTACAAATTACTAATTACACATTAAGGTAAACCATCAAGTTGTTGTAGTTGCGTTGCAGGTCCGACTCCTCTTTCTGGCTGTGGAAACGGCTGTACTCCACACTGTAGCCGTGCCGTTCGAGGCTCTGCACCACGGGAGCCACGTTGGCGGTGTCGAGTTTCACCATCACCGTGAGGTTGGTGGAGTTTTCGTCGGGTATCACGCTGAGACTGACGATATGCGCGCCGTTCTCCTCCACAATGTAAGCCATCTGGCTCAGGTGCAAGTCGTTGCTACTCACTTGATACCAAATTATGCCGTTCTGCTGGTTTTCTCCGAACACCGTCACGGCCTGCAGCAGACTGCGTTCGGTGAGCACCCCGAGGTAATTGCGTTCCTCGTCGATAACCGGCACTATGTCGATACCCTGTTCGAAAAGCACGTTACAGGCGTCGAAGAGCGACTGTCCGGGCTGCACGCTATAGTCCTTGGCGTAGTTACGCACGTCGAAAGGGGTATCAGCGTCGGTCTGCAGCTCGAAAATGTCTATCTCTTTCACAAGTCCGAGATATTTTCCGTTTTCAACAACGGGCACCGAGCTGTAATCGCAGCCGTCGAAAATGTCCAATATTTTGAAAATATCGAACTCGGGTTGGATGGTTATAAATTCTTTGTCTATATATTTTTCTATCAGCATTTTAACTTCAATTTTCCAAGGTTTTTCGTTTCAAAAATGTTTCACGTGAAACATCACTACAACATATTATGTATCAAGTATTTAATATTTCTGAATCGTGGCTTCAAAATTTTACGGTTTTCAACAATTTCTTTCGGTTTTTCAACAGTGTTTTTGGCGGTTTTCAGTAAAGTTCCAAAAATTCGGTGTGATTTCCACATAATTCAATGGTTTTCAACATATCCGCCACCGAAATCACCAACGAGGCACGGTTGTCGTTGGGGTGGAAACTCACCTTTTCGCAATCGAGCAGGGTTTTGTCCATAAACAGAATCACCTCATGATTTACGTCGTTGAGTAGTGTGAACAGCGACACCGAGCCGGGACGCACGCCGAGGTACCGCTGCATCCGTTCCTCCGAAGCAAAACTGAGCTTTCCTTGGTGCAGACGGTGTTCCAAGTCGTGGATGTCGAGCTGATAGCGGGAGTTGAGGATCACAAGGTAGTGCTTGTTGCCTTTGTGGTTGCGAAAAAAGAGGTTTTTGCACAGAGTGGTGCCCTCGCCGCGGTAGTACTGCGCCGCAATCTCGATGGTCGGAGCCTCGGGATGCTCGTAGTAGTCGAAAGGTATTTCATTGTCTTTCAGAAATTTATATACTATCTCCTGCCCTATCATTGCTCCGAAGTTTTATGATAAACTAAACATCCCGCTTCCGACGGATGGTCGTAAACCAAGGTGTCGGCGGACTCTTTGCGTAAGGCCCACACTATCATGATATCGCCGGCGGCACCGGAACTCAGCGCAACGCCTACCAATGTCCACAACAAACTGCCCACGCAAATGCCAATTATCGTCGGGACTATCCCCAACAAAATCAGCGGCATCAGCGCACCAATCACATAATGGCGTTTTTTCATCGGCACGTCGATATGGCAATACACCGCGCCGGTCATCATACCGAACTTCAGATGCCGGAAACCCTTGCGGGTGAGACCAATCCACGTAAGTCCGTGGATAAGTTCATGAATTACAATGCCTATCAAGAAACATAACAGAAACCAAAACATCAGCGTGCTATTGAACCGCACATTTTCGCCGCCCCAAAGCAGGAACAAGGCCACCACGCCCAGCATTCCGAAAACCACAAACAAAACTATGGCCAACACATTGGCCCACAGTATGCTGATGGTCTTTTTCTGCGGCTCGTAACCCTCCACAACAGGCAGTTCCTCAGGCTGTTTCATAACAACAATTTCAACTTCCAATTTTCAATTTTCAACTCTAAATTTTAAACTCTCAATTATTTCAATTTTCAATTTTCAACTCTAAATTTTAAACTCTCAATTATTTCAATTTTCAACTTTCAACTCTCAATTTTCTAAATTATTCCCAGCTGTTTCGACATGTCGAGCATACGCATAATTGGGCGTTTGGCCTTTTCTATCATATCGTCGCTCATCAAAATTTCGGGGGTCTCGTCTTTCAGACAGTTGTAGAGTTTCTCCAACGTGTTCATTTTCATGTAACTGCAGTCGGAGCAGGCGCAACTGCCACCGTCGCCGAGGGTGATGAACTCCTTGTCGGGATTGTTTTTCTTCATCTCATACAGAATTCCCGTCTCGGTGGCGACGATAAACTGTTTGTTGTCCGACTTTTCGATATATTTCAGCATTGCCTTGGTGGATCCAATGAAATCGGCCACTTTCAGCAGGGCACCGTTGCATTCGGGATGGGCTATCACCTTGGCCTGAGGGTATTTAACTTTCAGTTTAATGATTTCTTCGGCCTGCATTGCGTCGTGCACCATACACACACCGTTCCAGAGCACCATCTCGCGGCCGGTTACGCTGTTGATGTATCCGCCGAGGTTTTTGTCGGGGGCGAAGATGATTTTTTGGTCCTTTGGCAGTGAGTTTACGAGTTTTTCGGCGTTGCCGGAGGTGCAAATCAAGTCGGACAAGGCTTTGATTTCGGCCGAGCAGTTAACGTACGAAATCACCATGTAGTCGGGGTACTGAGCTTTGAACTTGGCAAAATCCTCTCCTTTGCACGACTCCGCCAAAGAGCAGCTGGCCTCCATGTCGGGCAGCAGAACTTTTTTCGACGGGTTGAGGATTTTGGCGGTCTCGGCCATGAAATGAACGCCACAGAAAACGATGATGTCGCAGTCCACGTTCAGGGCCTTCTCGGCCAGAGCCAGACTGTCGCCCACATAGTCGGAAAGTTTCTGGATATCGTCAATTTGGTAGTAATGTCCCAAAATAACGGCGTTTTTTTCTTTTTTCAAACGCTGGATTTCTTCTTTTATTTCTTTCGTATTCATTTGATTTTTAGTATTTTAATTTATGTATAAATGATATTTATACATAAAAGACGATTATTTTTCGGTTGTCGTTTTCGTTTGCAAAAGTACGAAATATTTTGCTATGTCGCACAATCAAAAGTTTTGAACAGACATTTTATTTATTTATTCCTTATTTTTATTTTCAATTTAAATTAAAAAAAAGAAAGAAAGGTATATAGATGTTAATTTGGTGTAAAAAAAAATGACCGAAAATTTTTTATTTCGGAAAAAAGTGTTTTATCAATTTTTATCAATTTGTTTTGTTTTGAAATTCAGAATTTTCGTTGTTTATAAACAATGTGTTGATAACGCTTCTAACCGAATTTTGTTTATAAATAAAACTCAAAAAAATGTTCAAACCGATGTGTGTTTTTATTGATAAATGGCATTTTTTTCACAATTTCGAAAGAGTCGAAAAATTATTCACAGCTTATTTCGCTTTTTGCCAAAAATATGAACATTTATTTTGTTACTAACTTTTATTTTAATGAAAACCAACCGATTAAAAGTATTAAACTTTGGCACGTTGAAATCTATCTTTCTTTGATTCATAACAAATTACATAAAATTGTAATTTTGTAGATTGAAAAAATTTATCAACAATGGAACAAACCAACAAAACTATAGCCATCGCTTGCGACCATGCAGGCTTTGAACTTAAGGAAGAAGTAAAGAAATACTTAACTGAAAATCAGTTTATTGTAAAAGACTACGGAACCAATTCCGCCGATAGCGTTGACTATCCCGACATGGTTCATCCGCTCGGTCGCGATATAAACAACGGCACTTTCGAACGCGGCATTGTGATCTGCGGAACAGGAAACGGCGTGCAGATGACGGTGAACAAATACCCCAACGTGCGCTGCGCTCTCTGCTGGATTCCAGAAATCGCCGCCCTAGCCCGTCAGCACAACAACGCCAACATCTTGGCCATGCCTGCCCGCTTTATATCTAAGGACATCGCTCTTGAAATTGTAAAGACCTATCTCAACACCGATTTCGAAGGCGGCCGTCACGAACGTCGTGTGGAAAAAATAAACAAAACTCTGTAATTTATTAACAATCCGTTATTTATGAAAGGCTCATACTACGACAACTTTCTGTCCGAAACGCGTGCTGCCGCCGAAAACAAAAGTTGGCAAAAGCAGGAGAACCCTGTTGTAGATACGGAGTTTTATTCCGACTATAATATCGCCAAACAGCGTCTTAGCCACAGCCTGCAGACTTCAGTGGAGGAGATGGACAAACTCCTCGTTTCGTTCGACAACAAATGGGTGCCTTCCAACGGAAAAAAATATTGGTTTACTAACTACGATGACCTTCTGCGCGGACTGCGCACTTTGGTTTGGGAGAAAAACGTCAAAACTTGCCATATCGATGACCCCGATAGCTATCTTTGGACGGAAATTGGCATCGATGCCTTTTTGAAAAAGGAAAAGGTCAAAGCCAACAGCGATTCTCCCAACATTCAGTTTTTCGAAGTCAACAAAATTATCGCCGAAAGCAACACTTTCCTCATCCTCGGCAACGAAAATACTATCAAAATGCTGAACAACAACGCTATAAACGTTTTTGTTACGGGCATTGAGCAGATTATGAAAAACGCCGACGATATAGAACTGTATCTTAAAGTACTGAAAGATAGTGATATAAAAAACGACAAAAAACTCTTCCCAATACTATACACCCCCACCTCGAAAAACAAAGACAACCTTTTCATTTTGGACAATATGCGGAGCAACGTGGTGAACTACGTTCCCCAACGCTCGGCACTTGCCTGCATCCACTGCGGACGCTGCAGTCAGGTCTGTCCCGTGTTCAAATGCGCCGGCCACAAAGCCTACGACAACATTTTTTCCGGACCCATTGCCAACATACTCCTCCCCCACCTCGAAACCATCGACGACTACAAGTTCGTCTCCTACGCCTGCATTATGTGCGGCAACTGCGAAAAAGTGTGTCCCATCTCGCTCCCGCTGCGCGAGATGATTATCGAAAACCGCCGTTTCTTCTACGAAAAAGGACACCTCTCCTATTCCGAAAAAAGCACCTTCAAAAAAATCGGCAAAGCCATTTCCAACAGGAAAAAGCTGAACAAGATAAAGTTTGTAAAAACTATTAAGTTCAGAAGTCTGATGTCCAAGGATTTGCGCCGACACCGCAAGTTTCCTCCTTTCGAGAAATATTCTTTTAACCAACAGTATATCAAAAATTTAAAAGAAAAATTCAAATAATTATGATAGATTACAGCAAAATTAGTTTTCCTTTGAACGAAACTCAGATTGAAAAGGAGATTAATTCGATAATTTCCAACGAGTTGAGTGCCGAACAGCGTTCCGCAACACTTCGTCAGCTGCTCCACAGCATCGACAACACCACCCTCGAGGGCAGCGACACCGACGAGCGCGTCATCGAGCTGTGCAACAAGTCGAAACGTTTCTGCAACCCCGACAAAAACATACTCCCCGTGGCTGCAGTGTGTGTCTATCCCACTTTCGTAAGTCTTGTAAAAAAGCAACTTAAAGGCACGGGCATCAACACCGCCTCCGTGGCAGGTGCCTTCCCTTCGGGACAGAGTCCGCTGCACGTAAAACTGGCCGAAATCGACTTCGCCATCGAGCAGGGCGCCGACGAGATTGATATGGTTATCAGTCGAGGAGCCATGCTGCAGGGCGACTACCAGCAGGTGTACGACGAAATTGCCGCCATACGCGAACTGTGCTGCGACGTGCATCTCAAAGTAATACTCGAAACCGGCGAGCTGCAAACCCCCGACCTCATCTACCGTGCCTCCAAAATGGCCATCGACGCCGGCGCCGACTTCATCAAAACCTCCACGGGCAAAATCTCCGTGGGTGCCACCTACCAGGCAGCCTATGTAATGCTTACCGCCATCGCCGAAAATCTCAAAGAAACCAAAAAAATGGTCGGTTTCAAGGCCGCCGGAGGTGTTTCTACCGTCGAACAGGCTATTGCTTACGCCCAATTGTTCAAAAAAATTGTAGGCGAAAAATATTTTTCAAACCAATGGTTTAGGATTGGCACAAGCCGTCTGACAGAGAAAATTTACAACGAAATTTTGGCTATTTGATAATTTTTTCGTATTTTTGCACTTCATTATGGATATGAGTTTTAACAAATAGTGAGTACAAAAGCAGACGCACAGATGATAAAACCATTACGAAAAAAACTGTCACGGTACACGGCTCCGCAGGAAGCCAAAGCAATGGGAGTGTACCCCTATTTTCGCGAGATTTCCAGCGATCAGGACGCCGAAGTTACCATGAACGGCAAAAAAGTGCTGATGCTTGGCTCCAACAGCTATCTCGGACTTACCAACCACCCCAAAATCAAGGAGGCCGCCAAAGCCGCCATCGACAAATACGGCACAGGCTGCGCCGGCTCCCCTTTCCTCAACGGAACTCTCGACATTCATATTGAGTTGGAAAACACCCTCGCCGAGTTTTTCGGCAAAGACGGCGTGATGCTCTTCTCCGCTGGGTTTCAGGCCAATAGCGGCACCATTCCCTGCATCCTCGGACGCAACGACTTCCTTATCTACGACGCCACCGACCACGCCTCCATCATCGAAGGACGCCGCATGACCATCGCCGACGCCAAGAAATACCGCCACAACGACGTGGCCGACCTCGAACGCATACTGCAACGCTGCCCCATCGACACACCAAAACTGGTGGTTACCGACGGAGTGTTCAGCATGGAAGGCGAAGTGGCCAAACTGCCCGAAATATCAGCCCTTTGCGAGAAATACCAAGCCACCCTGATGGTGGACGAAGCCCACGGCCTCGGCGTTTTCGGCAAAGAAGGACGCGGCACCTGCGACCATTTCGGTCTGCTCGACAAAACCGACATCATTATGGGAACCTTCAGCAAGTCGCTGGCCTCCATAGGCGGTTTCATTGCCGCCGATGCCGACACTATCAACTATATGAAACACGACGTGCGGCCCTATATCTTCACCGCCAGCATAGCACCAGCCGCCACTGCCGCAGTGTTGGCAGCCCTTAAGATAATGCGCTCCGAACCCGAAAGGCAGGAAAACCTGTGGCGTGTTACCAACCGCGCCCTCGAAGGTTTCCGTAGCCTCGGCTTCGAAATTGGCAACACCGAAACACCAATTATCCCCCTATACGTGCGCGACAACGAAAAGACTTTCCGCGTTACCAAAATGCTCCTCGACGAAGGCGTTTTTGTAAACCCCGTAGTGTCGCCCGCCGTGGCACCCCACGACACCCTCATACGTATCTCGTGGATGGCCACACATACCGTGGAACAGGTGGACTACGCTCTCGACAAAGTGTACAAATGTTTCAAAAAACTCGAACTTTTGTAATCAATGATTACGAAAAATACCTTTAATGTGCCAACGGCACATCGTTCTATTAACCCCAGACGGCAGTCTGGGGATTATACCCAAAGGTAATAAGCATCTCGAAGGATGCGACATAACGTCAATAAATAAAAAAACAAAATAATACTCAGATGGAAATAAAGGTAAAAGAGGTTACAAACCGCCGCGATCTGAAGAAATTCATTGTCTTCCCGAACAAACTTTTCAAAAACGTACCCACCTACATACCCCCTCTCATACGCGACGAAGTAGCCCTGCTTACCGACAAAAACCCCTCTCTTGAGCACTGCAGCCTTAAGATGTGGCTCGCCTACCGCGGCGACGAGATTGTGGGACGTGTGGCAGCCATCATCAACCGTACCGTAAACGAACATTGGAACAAAAAAGCCGTCCGTTTCGGATGGTTCGACTTCATCGAGGATTTCGACGTGTGCAACACCCTGTTGGACAAGGTGATAGAATACGGCCGCGAACAAGGCATGAACAAAATCGAAGGTCCCTTCGGTTTTACCGACATGGACAAAGAGTGCTGGGTTATCGATGGTTTTGAAAACTATCAGAATATCAGCACTTTGTACAACCCAAAATATTATATCGACTATATCGAACGTCTGGGCTACAAGATAGAATGCCGCTGGCAGCAGTTCAAGATGCCGGCCTCGCAGCCCATCCCCGAAAAGGTGGGACGTATCAACGAGCTGATTCTCAAACGTTACAATCTCAAGCTCCTGAAGTTTAAAAAACGCAGCGAGATAATGCCTTACGCACGTAAATTCTTCCTTACCATCAACGCCTCTTTCAAGGACCTCTACGACTTTGTCCCCCTCACCGACAAGGAGATAGACTGCTATATCAAAGAATATTTCCCCTTTATCAACCTGCAGTTCGCCAATTTTGTGGTGGATCAGGACGACAACCTTGTGGCTTTCGGCCTCAGCATACCCAGTCTTACCAAGGCCTACCAGAAAGCCAATGGCAAGCTGTTCCCCTTCGGCTGGTACCACATTTTGAAAGCTCTGCGCAAGTTCGACGAGATAGACCTGCTCCTCAACGGCGTGCATCCCGACTGGCAGAAACGCGGCGTGCACTCCATCTACTACGCCGAGATGAACCGCAACGCACAGCTGAACAAGGTGAAATGGGCCTACACCAACCCCCAGATTCTCGGCAACGAAGCCGAACGCGTGTGGGAAACCACCTACGACACCACCCCGCTGATGACACGAGCCGTCTTCTCCAAAAAAATCTGATTTTTTTAGTTCGGAGGTCGGAGTTATGAATACATTTTTTCTGCCCCCAATTGCGACATGTTATGTTAATGCTACATTGCTATTACACAGCATATTAGCAAATCGCATTCAAAAATATTTTTCCTTTGCTGTAATATTTTAGGGGTAAATGTAATTATTATATGTAAATCGTAATATAGAACAAAACCCATAACAAAATGAAAAACCTTGTTTCTTTTATTATTCTCACCATCAGTATATTAGCACTTTCGGCACAAACCAATCTTTTCACCCTTACCGGCAAGGTGGTGGAAGAGGACGGCAAAACGCCGCTGCCATACGCCAACGTGATGCTTAAAGGCACTCCCTACGGCGACATCACCAACACCAAAGGCGTGTTTCGCTTTTCGGTTCCCGCAGTAGATACTGCCAACGGCACCGTGCAGATTTCCTTTGTTGGCTACCAGACAAAAACAGTGGCCGTAAAAGACCTTGACAAACCTATACGCATAAAAAACAATGCGATAGAACTGAAAGAGTTTACCAAAACAGAATACATAACACCCGATGCTCTTTTGAAAGAGGTTATACGCCGCATCCCCGAAAACTACCACACCGACACTTTTGCCTCGTCGTTCTATTGCCGCGACTGGCGTACCCTAAACGACAGTGTGTATTTTTTCCTCGAAGCACCGTATATAATACGTAATGATGGTTATGTCCCTGCAAAAAAATATCGCTATGGTCAGCCAAACAAACGAGTTTTCTGTCCAATTGCTTTCCGTTATTTGATGGATACCAACTATGTTTTTTCTCTTGTTTATAAGGATGAAAATAATGTTTATACTTTATTATGCGAGTGGAATGTATGTTCCTCGCCCGATGATTTAGTCCATGAACTTGTCAAAAAAGGTTCTTCAAGATTTCTTGAGACTTTATATTTGTCACAGTTTTCAGATGGTGTAAACGAATACTATAAAATTAAGGCTTATAATAACTTTTTTGACACTTCGAAGGCTGACTATCTGACAACGCTGATAATCAACAAAAGCGATTTCGCTATTACCGACATTACCATACAACAAAAGGATCCTGACAAGAAATATATAGGTAAATTTTTAATGAGCAAAACTCCTATGGAATCGATATATCATAACAAAGATATTAGGAGAATACAATATCGAAAAGTAAACGGAAGATATTTGCTGTACTCTTTCATAGATGAAACAGACGATTTTATAACGGTTCGCGACAGTTATGTGAGTAAAGGCATGGTCAAATATCTAAGCTTTCGACACAACAAAGTTTTCATACATCAAGGTCTCACGGGGACGACTATAAACGACACTACCAATCTTTGTTTTGAAGGCGTCAAGATTGCCAAGGATAGGTATTTGACACCATATTTTACACAGTATCACATAATTCCCCAAGACACAGTGCGCTATGGCAAAGACTGGAAAAAAGGCTATACAATTCCCCAGTTGGATTTGGAAATTGAGCGACAACTGAACAACAAGATTAGTCGAGCAGAACAGTAAATACAAAAAACCCTCAATCAAGGACGTGTTTCAGATTATCTGATTATCCGATTGTCTGAAAATCAGTGAACTGTGATCAGTGATCAGTGAACTGAAATGGTCGCAGCCGTTAGTCATTGGTCCTTTGACTTTAGACCTTTGACCTATAAAGTTCCGAACTCCGCTCTCCGAATTCCGAACTAATTGTCAATTGTTAATTGTTAATTGTCATTGGTGTCCGATAAAAGTTTTTGAAAAAGTTGAAAAAAAGTAGGGCTGACGATATGAGATGTCAGCCCTTTGGTTTATCTTTGCAGTTACGAC
>Ga0310697_10001721_pt1 | contig 24714 bp, 20 predicted proteins | sample 172DNAGHGlowgp2_FD_203883 | JGI IMG/M metagenome (GOLD analysis project Ga0310697, IMG submission 203883) | Sheep rumen microbial communities from Palmerston North, Manawatu-Wanganui, New Zealand - 1728 DNA GHGlow gp2 (v2) (version 2) | ecosystem: Host-associated > Mammals > Digestive system >...
AAAAAATAGTAAGAAATCTAACAAATCAGATAATTATATTTTTAAAGAAGATTCTACTGGCTCCAAAGAAACTATAAATAATATAAATTCTGTATCAAAATCTTTACCTAAAAATGAATTTGCATTTATTGGTACTATTAAAAAATTTACTAAAGACTTTGTATTATGCGAAACAGTTTATGATAATAATAAATGTGTAGGTTTTGCATTATTTACAAAAACTAATAAATTAAATGAAGATGATGAAATATTACATCCAAATACATTATTAAATGATATAAAATTTCCAATAGTAAATATTTATTTAGCTATTAGAAGTGAAGCTAGAGGTAAGCATTTATCTCAACAACTTATAAATAAAGCCATTCCTCATTTAAAACAATTAGGCTATGATAAAATATGTTGGTCAGCTTGGTTTAAAAATATAGCTAGTAGAAAAGCTGCTATTTCATATGGATTTAAAGAAATAGGAATTTCTAAATATCCAGATGATAAAGACGGTTATCATATTTTTATAAAAAACATTTAATATAGCTTTGGTGGCATAATAGATAAAAAAGTTAACCTTATAATCAAGGAGATTTTTATGACATTTTCTCAAGCATTGACATTAGCAGAAGAAACAAAACCTCTCAAAAATGGTAAAAAGGGATGTGTTTTAATGGATATAGATGACTGCCTTTTAAAGGCAGATGGAAGTCAGATTTCTATTATTAAAAGAAAACCAGGTGAGCCAGAAAAAAGACTTACTTCAGAAGAATATGCAAAGGATCCAGATGCTGGAAAACCAGAAAATAAAAAATGGTTCTCTTATGAAGAATTCCGTGATCCAGTAAAAGTATTTAATTCAATTGTAAATGGTACACCACAGCTTAAACAGCTTAGACTTTTAGACCAGCACGTTCGTGCTCAGTGGGATATCGCATTCCTTACAGCACGTGGATTGCAAGACGTTGTAGATAAGGCACTTAGAGAGTTCCTTAAGTTTAGAGATAAAGATGGAAAACTTCAGCCAATTGGTGATAATCTCAAATCTGGAATTTCTGCAGCAGTAAATGATGAAGCAAGAGTATATCCTGGAGCTACAGACCCAGAAAAGAAAGCAAATGTTATTAAAAAGATTTGTGCAAAATATGATTATGTTAAGTTCGTAGATGATGATCTTAAAAACGTTCAGTTTGCAAAGAGTCTTGGACTTAAGAATTTGCAGGTAATTCACGCAAGACCAAATAACTAAGGAATAAAAATGACATTTGAAGAGGCTTTAAATCTTAATGAAGAAACTGGAATAATTATTGAGGAAATTGGTGATGATTATGTTCATAACACTAATGGAAAAGGTTTCTTCAGTATATTAAAAACTGGAAAACTCGACGGTAAAGTTCAGAAAGACAAGGTTACTCCTTATCCAAAAGATAAGGAGCTTTGCATGTCACGTTCTGATATGAAACCACAGCATACTGGATATTCTCCATCTCAGTATCTTAAGTTTGGAACAATGATAAAAATCTCTTTAAAGATGGATAATATCAGAAATGACTTGAGACTTAAAAAACCATATCCAGTTTCTTATGGTTATTTCAATAAGATGAGAAGTCTTAAATATGAATTAAACAAATATAAAGAAAAAATTAAGACTCCAGAAGGAAAGAAAATTTATAGAGATTTAAATAAAACTCTTCTCGATAATAGTTATAGACATGAAGGTATGAAAAAAGCTCCTTCTGAAAATGAAATTAAACAGATAGTTTTAAAACTTGGAGAAGTTGAAAACATAAAAACTGAAATGAATGATGCGCTTGAAGCATTTTACAGTATGCAAGAAGGTGGAGAAGAGAGATTAAGAGTACCGTCAGGAATTCCTGTTAGAAGTAAATATATGACAATTAGTATTCCTAATATAATTTGGGAAAATGATGGGAAAACAATTCAAAAGGCAATAGATGATTTTCAGAAAAAATTCGGGTTATCAGACCAAGAAATAAAAGAATTATTTAAGAGATATAATGATACATCAAGAACTGCTTACAGAATTAAGAATAATCTTCCAAAAGTAAGTAATTTAGACAAATTAAGAAAATTTAGTTACTAGGAGAGGATATGACACTTAGAGAAATTATTAATGAAGAGTTGATTTATGAAGAAAAAGAATTTGATCAAAAAGAAATAGAAGAAAATGGATTTAAAGAACTTAATGAAAAAAATTTTTATACATATTTTAAAGAGGGACAGTTATCTAAACTAGGTGTTAAAAATTATAATGAATATATTGAAAAAATAAAAGAAACATTTTTAAATGTTTTTAAAAATAGATCTAACTCTAGCTCTTCCAATATATATAAATATTTTGATAAGCAGAAAATAAATAATTTAGATGAAGAGATGTTTAATAAAATATTAAACAACATAAAACTTTTTGTAAGATATGGAAAAAATAAAAGTAATGAGGCTAGGCTTGATATTACTTATTGTTTGAATGGAAAAAGACCAAATGCCCTTACTAAAAGAGCAACTGGTAACAATACTCAAAGTATTTTTGGTTACATACAGAGTCTAAATAGTTTTAACGAAAATATAAAAAAAGCGGAAGATGAATATAATAATGCAAAAACAAATATTATTATACCATTTTTTAAAGAATTAAAAAAACTTGGAAAAGTAAAAATAAAAACATCAGAAAAAAAAGAAAGAGAAATAGATTTATCAAAAATATATATAGAAGAAAGCACAAAAACATATGATGGCACAAAAAATATATTTATTAAATATGATAGAACTAACTTGTTTACTGTTGGTAAATCAGAAGGTAGATATAATAATTTAGTAAATTTTATTGAAAAAAGCGGAATAAAAAATGAAGATGGAAGTATTAATACAGAATTATTAAGAAAAATGTTAACAGATAAGCATGGTGGTTCTAATGCAAAGGGACTAATAGCAGAGCTTGAAATTTTATTTTTACCAAAAAAAGAAGCAAAAAATCAAGGTATTTCTACGCAAACAGTAAATATTGAAGATCTTGATTTATCAAAATTAAAAACAGATACATTATATGCATTTAGCTATCAAAGAGGTGTTACAAGAGAAAAAGATAAAAATGGAAAAGTATTACATAATAGTGCAGATATAAATTATACATTTAATAATATTTCTATAGATATAGAAGTAAAAAATGCATATAATGATTATGCAAGTAATACAAACTATAATGAGTTTAATGAACCTTGTAGTGAAGGTGCCTCTAGACAAAAAACATTATACTGGATTATATCATTATTATCACATGAAAACTCTAAATATTCAATAGGTGTATATAAAGAAAAATTTTCTGGAGTTAAAGACAATAGGCCAGTATATGTTGATAATACTCAAAAAGGTTTAACATTTGTAAAAACAGATGATGAATTATATAATGCATTTAAAAATGCAAATATTAAGTTTTTAAGTGAAAATAATTCTTTAAGAATACCATCATATGTTTTTAAAGAAATATCACAAAATGAAATAAAAAGAATTTCTTCTTTAGAAAATTTAAATAACAATTTTATAAAACCAGTTTTAAATAATATAAATATGGTTATAACGGCAGATGGAGATATATCGAAGGATCAATATAATAAACAAAAAGAAGGAATAGAAAATTTAAATGGTGATGTAAATTATTCTGTCTTTTCTGATAAAATGAAAGAAGTTGGCAAAAAAATAAAAAAGAATGTAACAGCAACTGGAATGGCTATAGCAATGGCAACTTCAAAAGTTGATCCATATCATAAATCATCTCAAAATTATCAGAATACAAAAATAGAAAGGCAATATAATCAAAACCAAGAAATATTTAAGGCAGCTAAAAAATCTCTTGATTCAATTATAAATTTCTGTAAAAAATATGGATTAAATAATTCTTTGCAGGAAGCAAATAGATTACTTCCACTTTTAAATAAAAAAATGGCAGCCTCTGTTGAAACTAAATACTTTAATTACTAGAAAATCAGCCACTCAAAGAGTGGCTTTTTTATTGACCATTTTTAAAAATGTGATATTATGACGCTACTAATGTGGTAGTTCTTAGAAAAATGACCTCTAAGAACACTAGCAAAGTTAATCACCCACGGAGTTAAGAATGGATAAAAAAGTCATTAAAAGAAATGGTCAAGAAGTAAATTTTGACGAAGAAAAGATTAGAAGAGTTATCAATTTGGCAAATAATAACAAAGATGTGCCAGATGATAAAAGAATGAATGAAGAGCAGATAGAAAAAGTATTCCAAGTAGCTCTTAAAAAACTTGAACCTATGAACAATGTTAAGGTAGAGGACATTCAGGATATAGTTGAAAACGCCCTCATGCTTAAGAATCATTTTGAAATAGCTCGTTCATATGTTCTTTATAGAAATAACAAAAAACTCAATAAGAAATTTTCAGAAGATGAAGAAAAAATTATTGCTGTTCTTGACGGAACAAATGAATCTGTAAAACAGGATAATGCTAACAAAAACTCTGATATGCTTGGAACTCAGAGAGATTATATGGCTGGAACAAAGTCAAAAGCCATTGTTAAAAAGACTTGGTCAAAGAAAATTATTGCACTTGATACAAAGGGAGTTATTCATATTCACGATAAAGATTATCGTGCAATGCGTATGACAAACTGTTGTCTTGTTAATCTTAAATATATGTTCAGAAATGGCTATATGCTTAATTCAGAATTTATGCATGAACCATCTGACTTCTTGGTTGCTTGTACTTGTGCAACACAGATTGCTCAGCATGTTTGCTCAGAACAATATGGTGGACAGACAATGTCTTGGGCCCATATTTCTTATTATGTAAATAAAACAAGACAGAAATATAGAAAAGCTGTAAAAGAAGAATTTGATTCTGTAGGAATTACAGCAACAGAAGAACAGATTAATGAAATTGCAGAGCAGAGAACACTTAAAGAAATTAAGAAAGGAGTTAAAACATTCCAGTATCAGATTCTTACACTTTCTGGAACAAACGGACAGTCTCCATTTATTTCTGTAGCAATTAATTTTGCTGAATGCGAAAGTGAACAGGAAAGATATGACCTTTATCTCGTAGCAAAAGAAGTATTTGAACAGAGATTAAGAGGAGTAGAAGATGCAAATGGACATAGAGTTTCAGCTCTTTTCCCAAAAATCCTTTATTTCTTGGATGAATATACAGCAGAAGGTGGAGAATATTTTGACAAATTAATGCCGCTTATTTGTAAGTGTGAAAATGAAAGAATGGCTCCAGATTTTATTTCTTCTAAGGTTCAGAAATCACTTAAAGGAAATACAATTGCTTATCCTTGTATGGGGTGTCGTTCATTCCTTACAACTGAAGGAACATATCTTGAAGATGGAATTGTTAAAAATTGTAATGAAAACTTCTACGGAAGACATAACAATGGTGTTATAACTATTAATCTTCCTTATGTAGCTCTTGAAGCAAATAAAATTTATAATGAATTAATAGCACAAGGAGAAAAAGTTTCTCTTAAAGATATATTCTTTGATAAATTAAATGAATATCTTGAAGTAATTTATAACGATGGATTTGTTCAGACATATAAGAGATTAAAAGGAACAAAAGCAAAAGTTGCTCCAACTCTTTGGGTATGGGGTGCACTTGCTCATCTTGACCCAGAAGACACAATTGATCATCTTATTACTGGATGGCGTTCAACATATTCACTTGGATATGTAGGACTTTGGGAAACTTCAATTGCTATTACTGGAAAGAATCATGTGGAAGATTCAAACTTTGCACTTTCTATTCTTGAATTCTTTAATAAGAAACATGCTGAATGGCATACTAGATTAATGGATCCAGAAGATCCAAATTCATTCTTAAACACTTCTTCTTATGGAACTCCAGAAGAGAATACTACAGAGAAGTTTGCAAATGCTCTTAAGAGAGACTTTGATATTATGAAAGGAGTTAATGACCATGGATTTGTAACAAATTCTTATCATATTATTCCTTCATATTCTCCAAACGGAGATGGTAGAGGAATTGACGCCTTCCACAAACTTGAGCACGAAGCTAAGTTCTTGGCTCTTTCATCTGGTGGAGCTGTTTCTTATGTAGAAATTGCAGATATGCAGGATAATCTTCCAGTTATCGAATCTGTTATAAATCATATGTATAACACAATTCTTTATGCTGAGTTTAATATTAGGAAGCATATTTGTTATAAGTGTGGTTTTGAAGGAGAAATTCCATTAGTAAGAAATAAGTTTGGTAAACTTCTTTATAAGTGTCCAAACTGTGGAAACGAAGATGCTTCAAAAATGAATATTTTGACAAGATGTTGTGGATATGTATTTAACGCAGCAAATGGAGCTTGCCAGGGAAGATATGAAGACATCAACGCAAGGTTATTAAATCTTGGTGGTGGAAGAAGTATGAATTATCTTACAGGAAAAATAGCAGTATAAGGAGTTTGATATGCCAAGAAGAGCAAATGGAGTTTATTATGTAGAAAGAGACTGGGATGCTTTTATAGCCCCAGTAACAACAAGTAATCCAGAAACTACAATTACTACTACTGCATCAAATGGTACAATAGTAGTTAATAATGATGGTAATTTAGGTATAACTAGTAGTGGGTACACAATACCAATTACTTCAAGAAACTATATATCAGATTATGTTACTTATGATTACACAACTCATGATTATAGTAATGTAACTATTCCAACTTATGAATTTACATATAATCCAAAAAGTGGATTGTTAAACTTTGATGGGTATAGAGTAAAGCCTCCAAAGAGGTGCATAAGAATATAGCATCAGAAAAAAACATTGTTTAAAATAGCCATAAGATTTCTGTACGGGAAGTTAAATTTTAGATACGGAGAATCTTATGGCTATTAAACTTTCTGATAGTAAATCTTTTAAACTAGAACCGATTAGAAAAAATAGGTGGGTATTCCAGTTTTCTGCAATTCCAGGTAACGATGAAAAGCAGAGTGAAGCATTGGCTTTCGTATGTAAGACTTGTAACGCTCCAGAAATTTCATTTAATCCAACAACTGCAAACCGTATGAATGAAAGATTCAAGTATGCTGGTCTTCCAGAATGGAACCAGATTTCTTGTACATTCTATGATTATATAAGAAACTCTACTGGCGGAGCTGGTGAGCTTTCAGCAGGTGATATTCTTTATAACTGGTCTTGTATGATTTATAACCCACTTACAGGACAGATGGGATATAAAACACAATATGCAACTTCTGCTACATTGGCACAGCTTGACCCAGCTGGTAACGTAGTAAGAGCTTGGAATATTTTTGGTATTTTCCCAACTAAAGTAAACTTTGGTAACGGTCTTTCTGCAACTGACGGAGAGATTTGTGAAATTGAAGCAACATTTGATTACGACCTTGCTATCAAGATCACAGATGCTAAGACTGCTACAGAGTCTGCTTAATTTTTATTACTTTTTTGTTACAGGCTGCCAAGATTTGGCAGCCTTTTTTATTTTCTAAGATAATTTTAAAGGAAAAAAGAATGGCTAGCGGAAATGTTAAAAATAAGTATACTTGCGTTGATGATCATATAGAAATTGAGGCGGGCGGCTCAATTATAAATATAGATTTTAATTCTGCAAAAGATTTGTTTAATTCTATAAAAAACTCTGGGGTTGTAAAAAGTGCAGAAACGCAACAGGAAATCCTTGCCGGTCTTAATGAAAATATATTGTATGTATACAATATGATTATAAATGGAAGTTCTTATTTTTCAGGCATAATGTCAAAAAAACAAAAATACTCAAAAAAAATTTCAAAATTACTAGAAACAATAAAAAGAGAAATATGCGCAGAGTATTGGGTTGAGTTAAAAAATGATAAAAACTACAAAGAAAAATCTTTAAGTGATGTAATAAAAAACTTAGGCGGAAATATAAAAAATAATATAGAAAATGGAACTAGTATATCAAATTTTGTAAAAAAATATTATGCTTCTTATTTAAATGATTATGTAAAAACTCATAAAGGTGAAGATATAAGTGGCTTTTATGATTATATAAAAAGTATTGGAAGTTATGGCTGTTCTATTTATGGAAAATTCGATGATTATATAAATAAAAAATCATATATACAATTTGCAGAAAACGCAGACCAGAATCCATTTAATGCTTTTAGTGATTTAACTGCCATAGAAACATCTAAACAATTTATTTTAAATGGAGAACATTGTAAAATAAATCATTTTGGTTTTATACCATCAGAAGCATTAGTTAGAAGTTGGGCGGAAGATTTAAATAAAGATCTAAAATCATCAAATCTTCAAGTAGATGCAGCTGTATTAAATAGGTATATATCAGCATTAAAAAAGAAAGAAACACCAAGAGAGAATAGTGAATTTATAATATCAACAAAAGGTACTGGTAATGCACTAAATCAAATTTTTGTTGATTTTGAACAGAATAGAATTTCAGACGCATTTAATAAGCATTTTTATTTTGATCCTGGTAATATAAAGGAAAGTGAAAATAATTTTATTATAGATAATAAAGTCTTTAAAAATAATGATTTCTTTAATACTGGACTAAGTAGCGTAAAACTAACATCATCAGGAAATATATTAAAATATGTTGCAAAATGTTTAAATAACTGTTTTAAGCAAATGAAAACCGCAGAAGCAAATAATGCAGAAAATATAATGCAATATTTTAGAAATAATGTTAATGATGGCTTTCGCGGCCCAATAGAAAAGTTTGAAGAATTTTTAGATGTAGATAATTATTATGATTTTTACTCAACAATGTCTCCAAGAATTAAGCTTACATTTAGATATAAAACATCAGATGGAAAAGATGAAAAATGTACAATAGATAATATAAGATACTCATTTATAAAATCAATGAGTATGGAAGACAACGGAGCAAAAAAATTTAAAATAGTTCTTTATGATAGAGACTTTAATACACCAATAAATGATGGTTATAAAAATTATGGAAGCCTTGATAAAGTAATAGCAAAAACATTAAATATTAATACTAATAACAAAAATAGTGCAGATAGAGATTCAAAAAATGTTAATAGATATAAAATAGGCTCATCAAATTTTGGAGATTTATTAGGTTTTAAAACAAAAGATGCTACAAATTGGAATTTAAGTATAGAATATGGCTTTAACGATAATGATGGTGGAGCACCATCAAAAATTTTAACAAATTATAAAGTTGAAAACGATGGAATGGCGTATGCTGGAAAAACAAGGTATTATGGTGGAGCAGAAAATGGAAACCTTAATAGAAATGGAAGATGGTGGGATATAGAAACAGAAGATTCAAAAACTGATAATAAAACTTTATCTGTAAGAAGTAATAGCTCCAATCAAACAACATCAAAGGCAAAGGGAATAAATACTATTATAACTGGATATAAAACAAAATTTACAGAAGGTGGTATTTATTATACAATAGAGGCAATAGAATATAAATCAATAACTCTTAATACTTATAAAATATATCAAAGATATACAAATATAACAGGAACTCCGAAAGAAGTATTGTATTCTGTAATGAGAATAATAAAAGGGTTATTTAGTGGTGAGATAAATGTATATCTAGAAAGTGATTTGGCAGAAGAAGGTGGAATTTATGAAGAAACAGAGACTATTACAGAAGAAGATGAAGATGGGGAATCTATAATAGGAACAAAAATAAAAGAAATATCTGTTTCTCTTGGTACAAAAGATGCACTTTCTATGTATAGAAATAGTGGAGCTGGAGATAATAAAATAACTACAGACTTTGAAATAATAAAAGAAAGTAAATCAAAAATGTATAAAAGTGTTAAAAGCTTACTAGATGATTTATGTGCAGCAATGCCAGCTAAATTAGATGAAAGCACAGCAACGGAAGATGTTGTCATAGAAGATGAAGATGGTAATAGCAAAAAAGTAAATGAAGCTCATAAAACATATAGAAGATTTACTTATTTTGCAACAGAAGAAAAAGGAAAAATAAATATTACATTTTGCTATCAAAAACCTAGAGAATTTAGAAGAATAAGGAAATATAATTGGGGACCAGCCAATTCCAAAAATAGTGTTATAAAATCTGTAGATATAAATACAGAAAATGAATATTCTCTTCTTTCTAGTATGACAGTTATAAATTATGATAAAGAAACAGGTGGTCCAGTTAAAGGAATAATAACAAGAGATGGAGCTTATATTTCAGATAAGGGTAGCTTTATTACAAAAGAAGGAAGTAAAGCAGATTATATTTATTCGCCTGGAGATGGAGACACAGAGCAAGAAATGGCATTAAGTTATGCACAATGTCTTTATAGTGGTGAAATAACAATATTAGGAGATCCATTTTATAATTTTAATAATTATATGATGCCTTACACTTATCCAATATATTTAGATTTTAAAATTCCAAGATCTGAAATAGATATAATTGATAAATACTCTGGAAATAAAACAAAATATAAAAAAGAAGAAGATGTGTTAAATGCAACTCCTTATGGATATTCACATTTTATGTCTGGATTTTACGTTGTTACAAGCATAAAGCAAAATATTTCGGAAAGTGGGTATACAACAACATTAGGTGTTATGTCTTATCCAAATATTATTAAGGATATAATTCCATCAATGTATAAATAAGCTTTATTTAGAAAAAGTTAAAATTGAGGCTTTTTAAATGGAAGACAATGTAAGCATGATCTCCCAAATGAATGAAGGGATTAAAGACTTTAATAAAAATCTTGAAAAAACAGATCTCCTTATGGGAGGGATTGGAGATACTCTTAAAACAATAACAGACTGGGTTGGAGCTGGGACTATTTCTCTTGGGCTAAAAGATATGGTTTCTTCGCTTATGCAAATAAATGAAGAGGCTACAAAGTCTGCTGTTATTTTAGGAAAAAAAGCATTTGGAAAAGATTTAAAAGAAAATATAAGAGATATTTCAAAAAATATAGTAAATCTTCAGAAAGAAATAGGAATTTCCACAGAAAAAGCAAAAAAATTCACAAACTTATTCTTGGAAGCAAGGATTACAGAAAATCTTCATGATGCTACTGCGGCAGCTGCAATGTTTGAAAGGGCTACAGGGGCAGTTGCAGAAAACATTACAGACATGTACAATGAAATGTATCATGGAGCAAAGATGTCTACCGAATCCATTAATTCAGTAATGGCATCTCTTGCAAAGGTACAACATACAGCTGGACTTACAGAGAAGGGAATGAATGCTGTAACAAAAGAAGCTGGAAGAATGGCTGTACAGTTAAGGGGATTTGGAGCAACAGATAAACAAATACAAAGCATGACAGTTTCTCTTGGCAAGTATGTTTCATCTATGGAAAAAGTTGGAGTAAGTGCACAAGAAGCAACTGCTTGGGTACAGGAGTTAACAAATCCAGACAATATAGAAAAAAATATAGGACTTTATGCCCAGATGGGTATTTCTATGTCAGATGCACTTAGTGGAAATTTCACAGCAATGCAACAGGGAGAGCAAGAGTTTGCACAAAGAATAGTAGATATGGGTCCTATTGCTGGTGCTGCATATGCAAAACAATTTGGCTATTCTTATAGTAAAGCAATGAAAACCATGAATCTTGAAGATGCTGGAGTTATAGATGTAGACCCTCAAGAACAAGCAATGGAATCACTAAAAAAAGCAAGTGAGGAAGTCCTTGGAATAACTGGAAAAATATCTCAATGGTTTTATCAAATAAAAGGAAGCATACTTCAACTTGGTCCAGTTATATTAGCTGGAATTGCTGTTGTTATAGCGATGTTTAGAAGTAAAATTCTTGGAAAGGCAAAGAAAGCAATATCAGATACTGTTGGTGGTGGAATTAAGGAAGGAATAGAAGGTGCTGATATAGCTTCTGGACTTGCTGGATTATTTAAGAAAAACTTCGATAAAATCAACAATAGTGGTAGTGGATATGATAAAACAGCTGATGTAGTAAAAAATTATAATACTATCGCGAATAATGGTGGTGGAATTGGAGCAAGCATTACTGGAGCATTTAAAACTTATAACGCACAGGTAAAGAACGCTTATGCTGAAAACAAGCAAGCAGAATTGACGCAGTTAGCAGAAATTCAGATTACAAAGAATAAGCTTTATGATGAAGAAACAAAGAATATTCAACATTTAATAGAAACACTTAACAAGGCAAATGTAGATTCGAGTGATTTACAAAAAATTGTAGCAGATAGAAACAATGCAAAAAATAGTGGGCCAAAAAGTATAACTGAATTATTTTTAGATAATGATAAAAAAAATAGAAAGTTTAAGACAAGTGCAATGCAAGATTTGGCAAAAAAAGAAATTGAAGGCACTCAGTCAGAATTGGCATCTAAGAAGAATAGCTTAGGAGAACAAATAACTTCTATTGGTTCAAATGTACATAATGTATTTAGAACTGGTGTTAGTGGAAAAGGTGCAGAAGATGCAATAAAAAGATTGTCCGAACAAACAGGTGCTAGTTATGCAGCTGTTGAAAATGCATTAACAAACTCAAATGGAACATTTAAAAGTTTTGCAAAACAATTAGCACAGCAAGAAGGTGGAACAGATAAATTAGTAAAAAATCTCGATGAATTAAAAACCGTTAATGAAGGTTTAAAAAAATCCGAAGAAGATTTAAAGAAGGTTAATGAGCAAACAGTAAAAGATCCAAAAACTGGAGTTTTAACAAGGATTTTTGAACCTATGACAAGACCAATCACAGATACAGTGTCTAAAATAAAAGATGGATATGGTGATTGGAAAGAAAGAAATGGTGCTAAAGACATGCATGGCATAAAAGGTTTTGGAAGGGCTCTTGGTGTTTCTACTGGAAGAACTGCAGTAAAAGGAATAGTTGGACTTGGAAAATTAACAAAATCTATAGCTGGTCTTGGCTTGAAGATGGGTGTAATGGGTATTGTAATGAATCTATTTAAAGGATTGTTACAAAATGTAATGAGTAAATTACAACCATCTTTGGACAAAATAATGAATACATTTTCTAAAGTATTTGATGATCCACAAATATCTGGAGCCATAGAAGACATAGCCTCTATTTTGATTGATCTTATTTCTGACTTAGGCCCTACTTTTGGTAATTTACTTAAAGCACTTGTTGGGGATATATTAATACCTCTTGTAAGATTTTTGCTTCCTCCTTTGTTAAAAGTATTAAGTGTTATTGTTAAAGTATTATCGTTAATACCTACCTTGTTATCAAAAATTCCAGGAATTGGAGAAAAATATTTTAAGCCAGTAGCAACCGCTCTTGATAAAACTTCAAAGGCTTTATGGGATGCGTCTGATAATATGAAAGAAGGAAGTAAAGTAACAAAAGAAAATACAGACGCCGTTAAAAAGTCAGGTGAAGATAAAGCTGCAGATATGAGGGTTGTTTCAAAATTTGGAACGACACAATTGGTAGAAAATGGGGCAACAATTGGAAGAGATCCATCAACAGCAGAAACGGCAGCGGCAATGCAGGAGACAAAAGCTGCTATACAGGAAAGTAAAGCAAATGATGAAGATTATAAAGAACAGCAAAAGCAATATAACGAAATGCTTGCAAGTGGAAACTTTGAACTTCAAAAGGCTGTGAATCTTATTCTTGAAAAACTTTCTGGAACAATTGGGCCAATAGATGTAAATGTAGCTAGCAGCTCTGTTAGGTTATAGGAGAAAAGGATGATAACTTTATCTAGTATTTTGGAATTTGATAATTTTAAATCATTGCAATATGATAATATATTGATTGATAAAAACATAATTTATTTTAATAAAGAAAATAAACAAGATGTTTTACAGTTAAATAATAATGGCAAAATTTATTTTAATGGAAAAAGAATATATAATTCATGTAAAGGATGTGTAAAATGCACTGCCTGCGATAGTTGTCAGGGATATTGTTATAGTAGTTGTGTAAGCTGTTATAATAGTTGCGCTAGTTGTCATAGCTGCGCTGGTTGTACTAGTTGCACAAGCTTTTGTAATGGATGTAATTCTTGTGTAAGTTGCCAAACATGCAATAATTGTCATGGTACTTGTACAACTGCTTGTCAAAGTTGTACAAGTTGTGATGGATGTACTGGCAATTGTGATGGTTATACTCCTTGTGATTTTAGTTGTAATGCTTCTTATGGATGTGGAACGTATAGTTGTACAATGGAAGGACATGCTTAGAGGATAGTTGATAAAATGATAACAATTGGTAAAACAGCAAATAGAATTAATTTTAGTGATAAATATTCGACATATATTGGTGGTTTTACTAGAACTGGAAAGACTGAGTTTGATGAAAGTTTGAATGGTAATACATATTTTTTTGATACAAATAATAAATGTAAAGAAGCACAAATTTCACAGGAAAGAGATTTAAATAATCTTGAAACGATTGCCAGTTTCATTGATGAGAACACTAAGTTTTGGACTTGCAAAAGCAATAATGATTTTGATTACATTTGCTTTAATTGTGTACAAGAATGCCAAAAATGCCAAGAATGTCAAAACTGTAATGCTAGATGCCATAGCTGTAATGGCTGCGACGGCTGTAATGGTTGTAATTCATGTAATAGTGGATGTCAAGGGTGTACTAATTGCAATAGCTGTAATACTTGCGATAATGGACAATAGTTACTAAATAGCAAAACATAAATCAAGTTAACTATATGGCAGAGTTTGAGTTTACACAAAGAGAAATTCCATACGGTCAAAATCCAAATTATAGTGATAAAATAGATTTTGATACATCAAAATTTAGACCTAGTGGCCAAAATCCAGATGGGGAGTTGAGGGAATTACTTGGAAAATCAAATATGTCAAAGTCTGTTGACGATGGTGTTACTTCTAATAAAGTAAAAACTGGAATTAACGATCTTGATTTAAGGGATTTTTCCACAAAATTTACTTCAGACCTTACATACAAAAAAATAGATAGTGGTATTGGGCAAATAGGTGATTTTAAAACAGAAGACAATTTAAGTGATGGTGGAGTAGAAAATCTTAATACTCAAACTCTTACAGATGGCTCATTTTTTGATAGCTTTGGAAAAGCAATGGGCAGATCAGCAATATCAGCAATTCCAGGATTTAATGCCGTTGCAAATATTGTAAATACATTTTGGCAAAGAGAGCCAGAAGGTCTTAATAAAGCAATAATTGGTATTGATGGTTTAAAAGAAAAAGCGGCTAATAGAAAACTTATTCCAAATGCTGGAATGACAAAACTAAACGATAATGAAAATTTCCCTCTTGGTACACTTGAAAGCAATAGATTTGGAGCACTTCATACAGATGAGGCAATTGGATTTTTACAGAGTAAAAAAAATGACACACCTAAAATAACCAATCTTTTAAAAAATGCTGGGTTAGATATTGCATCAAATGCGCTTGGACTTTTAAATAGTATCTCTGGTGTAAATATTGGTGGCGAAATAGAGTTTTGGAAAAATAGTGAGTCAATCGAACAATTAACTGCAAAAGAAATGATGGCTTTACAGTCGGTAAATATGGTTAATATTTATAATGAAAAACCAGGTACTTATGTAAAACCAATGAATGATGAAAAATTTAAAAAAGACTATCTTGAAAAAGTATTTTTTGATACTTCAGATAATAGTGTATTGTATAATACTAGATTTGATGCTTTTTCAATTGGAAGAGTATATGTAGAGCCATATTTTAATAAACAAAACATGGAAGTTTTTTCAATACCATTTCAGTTTAATCCAGAAATTTCAGAAGGTGGGCTTACAGCAGAATATGCAACCGAAAAGATTTTGGGAAGAATTACGGCTGCCAGATATTATATAAATACAGATAGTGGAACAACTACAATTAAAACAAAATATATAGCAACAAATCAAAATCATGATGTTGATTATATAAATGGTATAGCAAGAAAAAATTATAAAGACTTAGATTCGGAATGGTATGAATACTGGACACCAGAAAGAATAAGAGAAATAGAATATAAATACAGATCTTTAGTATTTCCAACTAGAGATGGAGAATATTTAGTAAAACCTCCAATAGTTCAAATATATATAGAAAACGAGCAACTACCAACAATTGCAAATGTATTGGCATACCCTATTGCGCAAAATGGTGAAATTTTAAACAAAAGCTCTGGAAAAGATGCTTCTGAAGATTCATATGTTACATACACAAATAAGCCAGTTTTTGAGCATACAAAGAATTTTAAAGATAGTTTTACAACTACAAATGGTGGAGAGGGAACTCCAAAAAGATTTATAGTAACAGAAGTAAAAATAGAGGATTTGGAAAATACAAATGGGTGGAATTATGATTATACTGAAGGGTATAAAAGAGGTTTTAATGTAAGCATAACATTGGCAGAAACAACAAGAAATTTCTTAGACCAGGTTCCTGATTTTAAAGCTTATTATGATGCTTTTGTTAATAGTGATCAGGTAGATTCGGATTATTATAAAGAATATGGTTCAAAATATGATGATCTTACTGGAGCCGCCAATGTTTCAAAAGAACATGCGAAAGCAATGGATGAATTAAAAACTGCAGAAGAAGCAGCTGCTGCAAAAAAAGCAAAAAAAGAAGCAGCAAAGGAAGAAAAAAAGAAAAATAAAGAACTAAAAGATGAAAACAAAAGGTTAAAAAATGAAAGTAAAGCTGCGCAAAAGCAAATAGATGAATTAAACAAAAAAAATAAAATAGCTGAAGAAAAAGGCGGTATTGATACTTCTAACTTGAGATTTGGAGAAAATGGTGAAGAACAGGCAAGGTTAAAAGAAATTATAGCTAGTAATAATAATGCGATAGCTAGCAATAATAGCATAATAGCAGAACGTAATTCCGAATATAGTGCAGCGAGATCAGAATACAATATGGCGGTTAAAGATTTAGGTATTGCATTGCAAAACCCTAATATATCAGTTGGAGGTTGGTATTAATGACTAAATCAAATTTTGAGAGGGATATTTTTTCAAAAGAAATAGGAGATAGGATAAAGGGATTTATACCATCTTCAACAATAAAAAAATTAAGAGAGGATAATCAGGCATCAAAGGGTCAGGTAATGATAGGTATGGAATACAGACCAGATAAAATATCTGCTTATTATTATGGTTCAACTGATTATGATTGGGTAATTTTAGCTGTCAATACAACAAAAGGATTACAAGACTTGACATTAGGAAAAGAACTTGTTATACCTTCTATTAATTTAATAACTACATTAGGAGTTAAATAATGCTTTATAAAGCTAGGGTTATATCGAATGGTGAGTTTACTCAAACTGGAAAAATAAGAGTGAGGATTTTTAAAAACACAATGCAAGATCTTTGGAAAGATCTTGCATTAATTCCAGACTCAATAAAAAAAAGTAATAGCATAATAAAAACAGATTATGGGTTTAAATCAAAATCTAGTGAAGATGAAGCATATGTGTTTTCAATGTATGGTGGTGGAAATGATTTTGGTTTTTTTGCGTTACCGCAACCAAATTCGCTTGGAATTGTTTCTACAATAGAGGATGATAATGGCTCTGATAAAATAGAGTATGTATGGCTTGGCTCTTGTTCTTTTATAAGTGGTAGAACAATAAATCTCCCATCTAATTCAGAAAAGGATAGAAATGGCGTTAGTAAAGGTTCTAGCGGCATTTCATCAAATGGTTTTGTTATAAAAACAAAAAATACAAATTATATGGACTATAATACTGTTACTTCTGAAGATCTTGACTTTTCGAGAAAAGGGTTTACAAATCTTATAGCTGTAACTGATAACGGTATAGAGCTTTATCACAGAAATGTTGTTAACTCTAAAAGTAATGGTATTACTGTGACTGGAACATCTAAAATTCTGCTTAATTCAGCTGGGTTATCTGGTGAATTTTATCCTTGGAAAGATAATATGCCAGATACAGATACAAATTCTACATTTTTTATAAAATCAAATGGAGAAGTGCAGCTTAAAAGAATGAAAAAAGATCAAGCTAGTTGTACTATATCAACTGGAGCTGAAGTAGATGTCCTTAATAATAAAGAAGTTGGGGTTATCAAGCTTTCTGTTGATGGTAAAGAAATGTCTTCTAATTTTACAATGAAAGACAATTCTATAGAAGCTGCTATTAACGGAAATACTTTAAAACTTTCAGATAAAGATGGTATTTTTATTACAGCCGCAGATAATCAGAATATATCACTTGATGCTAAGCTTATAAACTTAGGTACCGCTGGAAAATCAGTTGTGCTTGTGGATAACGCACTTGCAGATGCCATGGGTGGAGCTGGTTTTAATGGTGATGGTGTTACATTCTTTGCGTCTGGAACGGTAAAAGGATAAAAGAAAAGGAGAAAAAGTTATGGATGAGGTAAATTTTAAATTTACACCAGCTGAGGCGCAGATTTTAGTAGATGGTCTTAGCGAACTTCCTTTGAAAAAAGGATTGGCAGTTCTTCAAAAGTTGCAGGGGCAATATAATGCCGCTACAGCAGAAGAAGAAAAAAAGCAGGAAGAAGTGCTAACTGAAGAAAAATAAGTCCTGAGAAGCAAAAAGCCTTGGAAATTTTCCAAGGCTTTTTTAATGGTTAATTGATTGATTTTTTTTAATTAGAATACTGCATCTATCACGTCTTTGAGTGATTTGTTATTATTAACTTTCTGTTCTTCCTGCTTTTCTTCATAAACTGTATCAGATACAGCATCTTGGCAAGATGGTGTTCCAACAACATCAATAGAAATAATTTTACAAGGCCCAACTACTTCTTTAACATCTTCTGTTAAAGGAATACCAAGTTCAGCTTTTGTTTCGTTTGACATTGGTTTTGTTTTACCAGTCATTCTTGTAGAGAAACAAATTTTAAATCCAGACTTTGCAAGACCTTCTACAACCTTTCCAGCTTCTGTAAGTGTTGGAACTGCTTTACCACTGATAACGCCAGTTTCCTCGTCCCATTTGAATTCTGGGAATGTTACAGCAATTCTTTCAAGGTTTACGTGTGCATCTTTTGCATGTTCGAGTTCGCCAAAAATTGGCTGACCAGATTTCTTGCTTCTAGCAACTGCTTCGTTATATGTTTCTCTTAAAAGTCCTTTTCTGTAAACTCTTCTATTTCCATTTATTTTGTCAGATTCAGAAAGAATTCCCTTAAAGGCAATACGCTTAACACCTTCTCCGATTTCTTCTTCTATAATTTCAACCTCGCTGTTTTCAACGAATTCTTCTGTTAATAGTTCTTCCATAATTATCTCCTAATAATTAAAAACCTTTTCTTATTTAACTTCTGTCTGAAATAATTAGCATTCTTTTTTTATTACATTTTTTAAATTCATCGAATGTAAATAATTCAAGATTGCCACCATTTTTATTTCTTGGATTCTTTCCCCAAGGGTCATAATACAAGAAACCTTCTTTGTTCATATCTACAATTGTTATATAGTGTCCAGTTGTTTTATCATCTGCATAAGATGTTACAATAGCACAATTTTGATTTGATATGGCTGCTTTTGCAATTGTTATTAATTCTGTTTGTGTATCTGTATAGATAGTTTTTGCATTTACGTGTGCTAGTTTTTCAGCAGCATATCTTAAATTTTCAAGATACTCATTTTCACATTTACCATCACCATGCTCTGGCATTTCTTTATCAAATTGATATATATAGAAGAAAATAAGGTCTGCTTGAGACATAATATTTTTTCCTTCTACTTGTGGAAGCTTTACATAGAATTTGTTATTAACTGCTTCTATGGCACAAGCAAGTGCATTTACATTACAAGTTTCAAGATGAAAATTTACCTGCTTTTGTACCCTTAAATCATAAAGAAATTTTTCAATAATTCTATTTGTTTGCTCATATCTAACATTTTCGTTTTTGTATTTTGCTGCCATACAGTTAACTTAAAAAGTTAAAATTATAATGGAGATAGATATGACTCTAAGACAATTACTTGATAATATTCAGTATGGCGAAGAATATATGAAAAAGGAAGCCAACAAAAAGGCAATTCTTGAAAACTATGATGAAGAAATTGACATGCTTAAGGCTTCATCTAGAATTAGAGATATTGCTAGAAATACAGTTCTTGAAGAAGAAGTTGCAAAGAAGATAGAAAGACTTTGCGTTAAACTTGAGTCTTTTGAAGAAAAAATCGATGCGAACAAAGAGATTTCTCCAGCTTACAAGAAAATGCAGTGTTCTGCAATTATGGAAAGTTGCAATGATCTTATAAAAGAAGTAGATAGCTGCAAGAGAAATTCAGATGTTCAAAAGAAAGAAGGAATTGCAAAAATTGTAGCTGATGCAAACTACTTTGTTAAGAACTACATTGATTCACAGGCTGTAATGAATGAATCTAAAAATCCTCTTTTTGCGTCTTATATCACAGAAGAAAAGAAGCAGCTTGAAGAATATCTTTAATAAATCTTGACAAAAAAAGTGTAGAAAATAGAATAAAAAGAAAAAGGAGTAAAAATGGATTTAAAAGATATCTCTAGAATTGGTCTAGGCGGTTGTGAATTGCCATGGGACCAAAATAAAGCTAATGAACTTATAAATTTTGCTTTAAAAAATAATATAAATTTTTTTGATCAGGGATGGCGCTATGGTGGTGAAGAGCATAGATCAGAAAAAATACTCGGTTCATATATAGAACAAAATAAAAAAGTAAGAAATAATATTATTATTTGTGATAAATTACCATTTGCAGAAGATTTATATAAGAAGTTTGGCTATAATGGTTCTAATATAGAAGATGTATTTGAAAAAATATTTAACGAACAATTGGAGTGTTTAAAAACTGATTATGTAGATATTTATATGATCCATGCAATCGATGATTGTGCATTTATGACAGAAGATAAATATATTGCGGCTGTAAAATGGATGCAGCAAAAAAAAGCAGAAGGAAGAATTAGACATATAGGCTTTTCTGCACATATAGATCTTTATAAGCTTAATTATTACCTTGATTTATTTGAAAAAAACTTTGGCAGGGGCGTAGTTGATACAGCAATGCTTACATATAATATATTTAGTGGTTCTAATTGGGTAACTCAAGAAACAGGGATATTAGTATTTGATAATCCAGGTCCAAAAGGCCTTGAGCTCTGTAAAGAAAGAGGTGTAAAAGTTGTCTCAATGATGCCTCTTGAGGGTGGTAGAGCTTTAGAGGTATCACATGATAAAACATTTACAGACTGGTGTTATAAATTCATATTTGATAATAAAAATATTATATCTACATTAGCTGGAACCTCAAAAATAAATCACCTACAACAAATGATAGATGTTCTTAATAGAAATAATTTTTTATCGGTAAAAGCAGCAAATGTTGACACAGGTAAAAAAAATATAAAAAAAGAAAAAAAGAAGGAGAGTAAATAATGGAATTTTCTATAAATTTATTTGGTGGTGCTAAATGTAATGCTATGTGTAGTTATTGTTCTGCACATCTTATAAAAGAAGAACATCCAGAAATAGATCTTGACGCTATTGTTAAAACAATGAAAGGAAATAGAGAACTCCAAAAAGTTTTTAGTGGAAAAATAAAAGATAAAATAACAATAAATCTTTGGGGTGGCGAACCATTAATTCATATAAAATGGTTTGATCCAATAGTAGAAAGACTTGAAAAGGAGTTTGGAAATTATATAGGTGGATATTTTATTTCAACTAATGGTATACCACTTGCAGATAAAAAGGTTGTAGAATGGATTTATAATTTTAATAAAAATAAGCCATTGTTTTTACAACTTTCACATGATGGTCTTGGGCAATATTATAGGACAAAATGGTTTGACCCGCTTTTTTCCGAAGGAACAAAAGATGTACTTGTAAAATTAGCAAAGGATGGAATTTTTACTTTGATTAATTGTACTATGTCTGCCGTTAATCCATCGATGTTTGCTAATATGTTTTATTTTAATAAATGGATATACGATAATGATATTCCTCGTGGAAACATTGAGATTAAACTAAATCATATAAATGATTCTGATTATTGTTCAGAATTTGATTTTGATGGAGAAGAGCTGGATACTTATATTCATGAAACAGAACTTGCTTTTATGGATTCATATTCTCTTATAAAAAAATATGGGGAACCAGTATTTAATAATTGGCTAGATTATCCAGAAAATAAAAGAGATAATGGCTTTCCAAGATGGTGGCATCCATATGCTAATTATTTTAACAATCAGCTTATGAGAGATGGTTTGTATGTATCCCCAGGTGGATGTGGACAATTTGCTATAGGGATGAATGATCAAACATGGGTTATTAATTCAAAGGGAGAATATGTAGCTTGTCAACTTTGGGATACAAATGATGGTATTCAAAATATGAAGCTTGAAATGCCCGAATATTGTAATGAGTGTGAATATAAAATTTATAATGAGTGTCACCCATGTCCAAATAATACATATCCAAAAGAAAAATGTTCTTATCGTAAAGCATTTATAAGAATGATTCTTAGGCTAAAAGAGATGAGAACGTTAATGAGTAATCTTGAAAATGATATCAGGAATGAAAAAAATAATTGCAATAATGGTCATTGCGAATGTAATGCTAACAATTATTAATCTAAACATAATTTATTAAGATAAAAAATGCTAAAGCCAATCTTTTTTGATTGGCTTTTTTTTATTAAAAGTTAAAAGTATGACACTTAGAGAAATAGTAGATAATACATTAGATGAGCAGTTTGTAATTAACGAAGGTTTCGTTACTTGCCCTGCTATTTTTTATTATGCATTCTCAAAACCAATCGGTTCACTTAAAGTAACAGCAGAAAAAATAAAAGCAAAGGCTGGTCTTAAGTCTGGGAAAGGTGAAAATGCTACTATATATAAATTAACTCCAGAACAGAAAGATTTTCTCAAAGAAATAAGACATAAGTATGGTTCTAGTATAGAAAACCTTATAAAGACATTTAGAACAAATATCGCAGCTCCATATCAGATAGCAAAAAGAGCATCAGAAGATTATGGTAAATCAACTTCTCTTACTAGATATGGAATGACAAAAGATGAGTATATGCGTGCTTATGAAAGCGGAAGAAATAAAATTTTAAGAATGAATAAAAAAGATGAAGCTTTTATGAGTAGCAAATCAGACCTTGATTCAAAAAGAGCAGCACTTGATGAATTAAGAAAGAAAATAAATGATTTTAATTCTGGAGCAAATATTGCAATAAACACAGCAATGATAGAAAAACTTTTGGCACCAAGAGGGCTTGATAGAGAGTCATTTGGATGGCCAATTGCCGACCTTGAATCTGCATATCTTAAAATAAAAAAATACAAAGAGTTATTAAACAACCCAAAATCAGATGAAGATGGTAATGAAGTTTTCTATGATTACAGAGGTGGAAGAAAGGTCCCAAGAACAAGAAAATATATTGCAGAATATATAGAAGATATTAAAAAATATGGTTACGCTGGTGGAAAGCTTCAAGATCGTTCAAAAGAAAAAGAAAATGTTTCAAAAAAACCAGCAAGATGGGAAGAAGCATTTAATAGATATATGCTTAGAAAGGATATAATAAAAGATTTCGAAAAGAATTTTTCAAGAAATGAATATATAGCTGTTTATAAAAAGATTTTGCAAGATGAGCTTAAGAGAGCGGAACAAAATTTTAGCGAATCTAAAACAACATTTATGAATGTTCTTCCAAGGCATACACTTAATGACAGAGAGAAAAAAATTTGGAAACTCAAACCAACTGGTGTGATTAATTCTGGAGATATTAATGATTGGTATCTTGCAATAAAACCAGAAGATTTTGGAACTAAAACTGTAAAAAAACCAAGACAGATAGAAAGAGCAGAATATGAGATAAAGGCTGCAACAAAGAATTTTGAAAATGCTCTTTCTAAAATTCTTGATGAAGAAGAAATGGCAAAACTTAAGGAGTTAAGACTTATAGACAACTTTATAAGTGTAAAAATAAGTAAGGAAGATAACTTCGTTAAAGATGTTATTTCAAGAACTGAAAAGAAAGAAGGCGAAGAAAAAGAAGACAAAAAAACAGGAGAAGAAAATGATACTAAGCGAAACGCTGATGAATAACTTTAGTAACAACATTCTTGCAGAAGAGGGCGGAATTCCGCTTAAAGGAAAAACATCTGCAAAAGTTATTACCCATAAGGATACAGATGGTCTTATCTCTGGAATTACAATGGTACATGCTCTTGAAAAAAGAGGTATTCCAAGAGACAGAATAACTATTCAGTTTGCACAATATGGTGATGATGACAAATCATATGAAAAGTTCCTTTCAAAGAATGATAGTGAATATGTATCTGTAACTGATTTTGCTAAATTTCCAAAAGTAAAGGTTTATGATGTATTCCAAACACTTTTGGGGTGGCCAAAAGATGGTATATATAAATTTAGAACTTTTGCAAAAAAAGATTTTAAATCAATGAAATTAGATACTTTCAAAAAAGAATTTAGAGATAATTATTCTCCAAAAGAAAATAAATTTACAGATGATTCACTTACCTCTCTTTTTTATGGAATGAGAACTTTGCAAGATGAGCTTAAGTCTGGAAAGTCAAGCCTTAGTGGCTCTTCTAGTGATCTTAGAAAATTAAAAATGATTACAGCAAAACCAAATACTGTAGAAGATCATCATGAAAATTCTAATGGTTCGCTTTCTGGTGGAGATAATGGAGAGATTGCGATACATTCACCTTCTGAAGCAAGCCATTTGGCAAATAAATATATACCA
>Ga0310697_10001724_pt1 | contig 24668 bp, 20 predicted proteins | sample 172DNAGHGlowgp2_FD_203883 | JGI IMG/M metagenome (GOLD analysis project Ga0310697, IMG submission 203883) | Sheep rumen microbial communities from Palmerston North, Manawatu-Wanganui, New Zealand - 1728 DNA GHGlow gp2 (v2) (version 2) | ecosystem: Host-associated > Mammals > Digestive system >...
GCTACGAGAACAACGTGAACGTGGGCACCGCCACCGCTACCGTCACCGCGCTGGCCAACAGCACGAAGTACAGCGGCACAGCATCGAAGACCTTCAGCATCACGACGGCTGCCCTGACCGTCACCGCCGACAATAAGCAGGTGACCTATGGCGACGCAGCACCGCAGTACACCGTGAGCTACACTGGCTTCGCGAACAACGAGACAGCCGCCGTTCTGGGTGGCACGCTGGCACTGGCCTGCGACTATGTGAAGGACCAGAGCGGCGTGGGTAACTACACCATCACGCCTAGCGGACTGACCAGCAGCAACTATGCCATCACCTTCGCCAACGGCACACTGACCGTAGGCGCCAAGGCGCTGGAGAACGGCTTCATTGCTGACATCGACGCGCTGACATACACCAGCCTGGCTCAGACCCCTGCTCCCGTACTGACCTTCCACGAGATGACCCTCGTAGCCGGCACCGACTACACCGTTGCTTACACCGCCAACACGAACGCCGGCACCGCCACCGTCACCTGCACCGGTCAGGGTAACTATAGCGGACAGGCCCAGAAGACGTTTACCATCGACCAGAAGGAAGCTACGCTGCAGTGGAGCAATACTGAACTCGTCTGGACGGGTCAGGCCCTGAAGCCGACCTGCGAGGTGACCAACCTCTGTGGCACAGACAAGTGTGAGGTGACCGTAGACGGTGCACAGGTGGAGGCCGGTACCTATACCGCTACTGCCACGGCATTGGCTAACGCCAACTATAAGCTGCCACAGGCAGTGACCTGCGAGTACTCCATCACCAAGAAGATTGAGGACGACACCGTTGACCCCATTGCCGGCAACGTGAAGGCTGAGGTATATGACGAGACCACCAAGCAGGCCGTCATCACCGAGATGACACCCACCGAGGGCGAGACGACCTACACCATCCCCGCCACCATCGGCGGCTATGACGTGGTAGCCGTTACCGGTAATCTGAACAAAGCCAAGGGCATCACAGATATCTATCTGCCTGCAGCAGTCGTCCAGGTAGACGATGCTAACCTGAAGACCGCCAGCGGCAGAGCTCGCGTGCATGCTCCTATCCAGTCGCTCGGCAGCTATGCCGCTATGCTCCCCGACCATGTCAGCGAGTACAAGGTGATGAGCGAGGTGAAGCAGACCGCCCAGCGCTACTGGACCTTCTCGTGCGACGTTGACGTATTGCTGCCCGAGGGCCTGGAGATCAACTACATCAAGGCACGCTCTGCCAGCGAGGTGACGAAGGTAGTGGTGAATGCTGACAAGATTCCTGCCAATAACGGCGTGATGCTCATCGGCGAGCAGGGTGTGACCTACACCTTCGTGGCCCTAGAAACGACCAGCACTGGCGGTGACTATAGCGGCAACCTCCTGGAGCCCGTGCTCACGGACACACACTACGCCTACGCATCAGGATACTACGTGCTGAAGAACGGCCAGTTCCACGCCATCGCCAACGATGCCGCCCAGATTCCGGCCTGCAAGGCTGTGCTGCACTTGTCTGGTGCTGCCGGTGCCCGCGTGCTGAACATCGTGGACGGAGATGCTACGGGAATTGAGAGTGTAGAGTTGAGAACTGAGAACGGAGAGTTTGCTACCGCTGCATGGTACACGCTCGACGGCCGCAAGCTCAACGCTAAGCCAACGACAAAGGGCATGTACATCTTGAACGGCAAGAAAGTGATTGTAAAGTAATGTACTGAAAGAAATTATCAAAGAATTATGGAAAGAAATTATCAGAAATTAATCAGAAATTTGGCTGTGCACAAAACAGCTGAATAAATAATTTCTGGATAATTAATGGTAATTTCTTTCAGAACAAAAAAAGAACTAAGATCTAAGAACGTAGAATAAAAAGAGAACGAAAAGAATTATGGAAAGAAATTATCAGAAGTTAATCAGAAATTTGGCTGTGCACAAAACAGCTGAATAAATAATTTCTGGATAATTAATGGTAATTTCTTTCAGAACAATAAAAAGAACGAATATGAAAAAGATATTATTTGCATTGTTTGCAGTAGGTGCGATGACGCTGACGTCATGCCACCAGGACGACGTTCCCGCAACAGCCATTGAGGTGGTAGGCGAGGGCATATCCAACAACCAGGTGGAAATGATTTCCGGCAATACCCTGCAGCTGGGAGTGGTGTTTACCCCGTCGAATACCACGAGGACAACCGTCGTGTACTCATCGGACAACGAGGCCGTGGCTACCGTCTCTGCCGACGGTGTCATCACCGCCCACGACAACGGTTGGGCCACCATCACCATCAGGAACGCGGAGTGGCCCTATGCCTCTACGAAACTGAAGGTGCACGTCACGGGCGCTACGCTGCCGGTGGCTGGCGACGAGGTGTCGCAGGGCGAGGCTGAAGCCCGCAAGATGGAGTCGCCGGACGAATGATGAGTGTCTGACTCCGATGAAGAAAAAGTTGGGCTGACAGACTACGAGGGCTGTCGGCCCTTCTTCATTTTTTGCCTTGATTGATGATATAGATGCCGAGGGTGGCCAGACCGGCAGCAAAGATGTACTTGGGATAGAACGTCTCGCCAAGACAGAGGCAAGACGTGAGGGCTCCAACAACGGGAATGAGCGAGTTCCAGATGGCCACCTTGCCAATGGGATTGCAGGTGAGCAGCTTGTTGTAGAGGGTGAAACCGATGGTGGAGATGGCAATGAGCAGGGCGAGGATGCAGAGTCCCCACAGCGAGACATGAGGAAGGGTGGCCCCCATGAGCAGGCTGGGGATGATGAGCAAGGCACCACCTACAGCGAGACTGTAGCCCGTTCCCACAAAGACATCGATGCGCTTGTTGACACCACGCGTCAAGAGACCTGCGCAGGCACCACAGAGGGCATTCAGGATGATCAGTCCGTCGCCAAGCAAGGTAAATGCCCCACTCTCTTTACCCCCAACGTTCAACGTCAGAATGCCCGCAAAGCCAATGACGCAGCCTAAGAGTTTGCGATAGGTCATCTTGTCGCTCTTGAAGAACACACAAGCCAGGATGACCAGCGTGAAGACACTCATGGAGTTGAGGATAGCCGCCCGTGCGCCCTGACTATAGGATAGTCCGACATAGAAGAACGCATAGTGCAACGTGGTGTTCGTCAGGGCAAAGAACAACAGGAACAGGGCGTTGCGAACGTTGCTCTTGGGCGCCGTCTCCTTATAGCTGAACGAGCGACCTGTCAGCAGGGCGATAACAAGGATAAGGCCACCCGCAAAGCCAAAGCGAAGACCCGCAAAGAGCATCTTGCTGGCTGTCATATCCTGCGCGATGCCAAACTCTGCGAAACCCAGTTTGACGAGTGGGAACGCCCAGCCCCAGCTGAAAGCAGCGAGGAACGCCAACAGCGCCACCCATGCAGGTCGCTGGAAGATGCTGGAAGAAGACGGGGTGCTCATGGCAGCATGTGCTGAGGCGTTCAGCGCCTCAGATAAGGATTGTATTGCAACTCGTCGGCAATGGTGGTCTGTGGGCCGTGACCAGGATAGACAACGGTATCCTTGGGCAAGGTGCCAGCAATCTTCGCCAGACTCTGCTCCATCTGTTGCCAACTGCCCTCAGGGAAGTCCGTACGCCCAATGCTCATGCGAAACAGCGTGTCGCCAGAGAACACCACACCTTCCTCTTTGCAATAGAACAGGCACGAGCCATGACTGTGGCCAGGTGTCTGGATGACCTGCAACGTGTGCTGGCCAAACGTGATACTGTCGCCATCGCTGAGCAGGCGTCCTACGGGTGGCTGGTCGTCGCTGATTTCCATGCCAAAGAGGGCTGCTGCCTGCTGAGGCAAGCGCTCCACCAGTTGCTGGTCGCCAGCACATATCTCTACCTTCAAGTCATACTGCCGAAACAGGTGGGCATTGCCGAAATTGTGGTCCAGATGGCCATGCGTGGCCAATAGATGGACGGGCTTCAGCTGCTGCTTGCGAAGGTAGTTGTCGATGGCTATAGACTCCTCGTCGTAGTAGGCGCCACAGTCGATGATGACACACTCACGACTGTCGTCGCTCACCACATAGCAGTTCTCCTGCAAGGGGTTAACCTCAAAACGCTGGATATTGATCATCGCCATTTAGTATTTTACCTTGATTCTCTTGATGCTACTCTCGTTTTGCAGACGGTCCAGGGCCGTAACGACATAGACCTGCTGCGTCTTGTGTGGCTGGTCGGGCAGTTCGAAATGGGTATTTTCCGTGATGGCGACAATCTTAGACGGGTCATCAATATCCACACGCTCCTTCTTGTCGAAGCGATAGACGACATACTTCACGGCCTCGTCGCTCCACTTCTTGGCCTTCGGAGCCGTCCAGAAGAGTACACGCTGGTCGTTGACATCAATTGCTTTCAGCTTTCTGACCTTACCAGGAGCACTCTTGTCAATCCACGGCGTGGTGGGTTGCAGAGCCGGATAGTACCAGTAGTTGTTGCGCAACTGTGTGCCATAGTTGCCCACGTTGTCGACAGCAGCCTTGGCATACCACAGCACAGTACCCTGGACACGCTTCATCTCGCTGTGCAGCGCCATCTTACGGGCCATCTGATTGAACTTGGCCGTACGCTCCACGTCTTCGCCAATATAGAGGTTGGTGTTGCGGATGTTGTTGTCCCACCAGTGAATCAGCTCATCGTAGTCGGCCGCCTTGTTGCCAATCTCCCAATAGATCTGGGGCACGCAGTAGTCCATCCACCCCTTCTTGTCCCACAGCAGAATGTCGGCATAGAGCTGGTCATAGTTCTGCAAGCCATTGGTGCGACTGCCCTTGGGGTCACTCTTCTGGTTGCGATAGATGCCGAAGGGCGAGATGCCCAATTTCACCCACGGCTTGACGGCGTGGACAGTCTGGTAGAGCTGTTCCACGAAGAGGTCTACGTTGTGGCGACGCCAGTCACCTATATCGGTATACCCCTCGCTGTTGGCCGCAAAATAGGCAGTATCAGGGATGTCCACGCCTGCCACAGGATAGGGATAGAAATAGTCGTCGATGTGCAGTCCGTCGACATCATAACGCTCCAGGATGTCCATGACGACAGCACAGATGTAGTCGCGATTCTCCTTCAGCGCTGGGTTCAGCAGCGTCAGTCCGTCATATTTGAAGCAACGCTCTGGATGACGGCTGACCACATGGCCAGAACTGTTGGCATGGGCAGCCTTCGTCTTGGCACGATAGGGATTGATCCATGCGTGCAACTCCATGCCGCGCTGGTGACACTGTTCAACCATCCACTGCAGGGGGTCCCAATAGGGCTGTGGCGCCCTACCCTGCTGACCTGTCAGGTAGTAGCTCCAGGGCTCCAGCTTACTCTCATAGAGGGCATCACACTCTGGGCGCACCTGGAAGATGATGGCGTTGCAACCATCCTTCTGCAGCTCGTCCAACTGGTAGGTCAGCGTCTTCTGCATGGTCTCTGTAGACATGCCCATGAATTGTCCGTTGACACTCTGTATCCATGCGCCACGGAACTCACGTTTCTGCTGCGCCTGAACGGTCAGGGCCAACAGCATCATCAGGAATAAAAGCGTTCTTTTCATGATTAGTCTTTTAGGTAGTCATAGATTTTCTCTGTCCAGTCGGCGCCATTCTCAGGACAGTATGTTCGCATGCCCAACTGACTGGCAACCATCACGTTGCGAGGCCCGTCATCGACAAAGAGCACCTGCGAGGCGAAGGTCTTCTCCCTGTGCAACACCTCGCGGAAAATAATCTCCGAGGGTTTCATCATCTTCAACTGATAGCTCAGATAGCAGGCATCGAAATAGTGCGACACGGGGTGTCCGTGACCATCGAAATGCGGACTCTCTGCCCACGCCATCATAAACGGATTGGTGTTGGAGAGCAGCAACACGCGATAGCCCTCCTCGTGCAGACGGCGCAGGGCATCGAGATTGCGCTGAGGGACCTCCTTAGCATAACCCTGCCAGGCGTATTCACACTGGTCCATCGTTACCTCGTAGCCCACCAGCGTGGAGAGTTCCCTGCGGAAGTCCTCCGCACTGATCAGTCCCTCCTCCAGTTGTCCGAAGATACCACTCTGCTGGTAGGGGTCCAGACGCTGAGCGACATCGGCAACGCCCAGTTCCTCGAAGCGACGTATAGCTTGTGACTGGTCGAGGGTGATAATCACTCCTCCCAAGTCGAATAACACGGTTTTTATTTCCATAAGTTCGGTTTATTGTTGCGGGCTTCCTCCAGCGACAACAACTCCTGCTGTTGCTGCTGATAGTCGTGCCTCAGTTGTTCGTATTTCTCGTCGAGCTCGCGCTCAACCTGTTGCTCGTCGTCCATCAGTCGGGCGGCTACCAAGGGGTTCTGTGAGGCATCTTTCATCCATACCACAGGACCACCATAGACAGGCGCTATCTTCAGGGCTACATGCAGTTCGCTGGTGGTGGCGCCACCAATCATAATAGGTATATCCAACCCTGCACGCTGCATCTCGTAGGCCACCTCGACCATCTCCTCCAGACTGGGCGTGATAAGTCCTGAGAGGCCAATCATATCGACCTTCTCCTCGATGGCTTTGCGCACAATCTGTTCAGCAGGCACCATCACACCCATATCGATGACTTCGTAGTTGTTGCACGTCATGATGACGCTGACAATGTTCTTGCCGATATCGTGGACGTCACCTTTGACGGTAGCCAACAGTATCTTGCCGGCCTTCTCCACCTTGCTGTCGCCACGCTGCTGTTCGATATAAGGTTGCAGAATGGCTACTGCCTGCTTCATGGTACGGGCGGTCTTGACGACCTGTGGCAGGAACATCTTGCCTGCGCCAAAGAGTTCACCAACCTGATTCATACCAGCCATCAGCGGACCCTCAATGATACTGACAGCCTTAGGGTACTGCTGCAGGGCTTCCTGAAGGTCTTCAGCGAGATAGTCACCAACACCCTTCACGAGGGCCTGCTTCAGACGCTCGTCGACAGAGGCAGGGCGCTGTTCGTGGGTGGTTGCGGGAGCGTTAGCGGGGGAACCGCCAGACGCACTTTCTGCCATCAGTTGGTTGGCCAGTGTTATCAGTTTTTCGCTGGCATCAGAACGACGATTCAAGATGACATCCTCGATGATTTCAAGCTGTTCGGCAGGGATGTCCGTGTAAAGAACTTTCGTAGCAGGATTTACAATGCCGAAGTCCATACCAGCCTGAATGGCATGATAGAGGAAGACGGCATGCATGGCCTCACGGATGTAGTTGTTGCCTCGGAACGAGAACGACAGGTTGCTCACACCACCACTGACATGAGCGCCAGGAAGGTTCTTGCGAATCCAGGCTGTCGCACGAATGAAGTCGGCAGCATAACTGTTGTGTTCCTCCATACCTGTGGCTACAGCGAGAATATTTGGATCGAAGATAATATCTAATGAATTCATCCCAACCAGCTGGGTTAGAATGCGATATGAACGTTCAGCAATCTGAATACGTCGCTCGTAGCTGGTAGCTTGTCCTTCTTCGTCGAAGCACATCACCACCACAGCAGCACCATAGCGCTTCACGTCGAGCGCATGACGGATGAAGACTTCTTCGCCTTCTTTCAGCGAGATGCTGTTAACGATGCCCTTGCCTTGCAGACATTTCAGTCCTGCCAGGATGACGTTCCAATCAGATGAGTCAATCATCACAGGAACGGAAGCGATATCAGGCTCGGCAGCAATAGTGTTAAGAAAATTCACCATTTCCGAACGAGCATCAAGGAGTGCATCGTCCATATTGACATCGATGACGCGAGCACCATCAGCCACCTGTTTGCGGGCAATGGCGATGGCCTCGTCGTACTTCTTCTCCTGGATGAGTCGGAGGAATTTTCGTGAACCAGCAACATTACAGCGTTCACCCACATTCACGAAGCGCACCTCTGGGGTGACATCCAATAGTTCCAGTCCGCTGAGCCACATGGTATCGGGCTTGGCAACCGGTTTGCGAGGTGTCTTTCCCTCGACGAGTGGTACATATTTGGCGATAAAAGTGTCGTCCGTACCACAACAGCCACCCACGATGTTCACCAACTGCTCATCAATCATCTCGGCAATCTGTGGTGCCATCGACTCTGCCGTCTCGTCGTAGAGTCCCATGGCATTGGGCAGTCCGGCATTGGGATAGGCACTGATATAATAAGGTGCCTTGCGTGCCAACTGACGCAGGAAAGGCAGCATCTGACGGGCACCAAACGAGCAGTTCAAGCCCACCGAGAAGATGGGATAGCTGCTGATGCTAGCCAGAAAGGCGTCGAGTGTCTGTCCACTGAGTGTGCGTCCTGCCAAGTCGCTGACTGTGGCACTGAGCATGATGGGCAGTTCTACGCCACGCGCTTTCATGGCTGACAGCGCAGCATCGATGGCCACCTTCGCATTCAGCGTATCAAAGATGGTCTCGATGAGCAGGATGTCCACACCACCCTCTATCAGTGCGTCCACCTGTTCGTAGTAGGCGTCAAACAGCGTGTCGTAAGAGAGTTCGCGCAGAGCGGGATTGCTCACGTCAGGCGACATGGAGCAGGTCTTGTTGGTAGGACCTACAGAGCCTGCCACGAAACGTGGATGGTCTGACGAGGAGAACTCGTCAGCACAGGCTCTGGCAATGCGAGCGCCTTGCAGGGCCATCTCGCGGGCTTTGTCCTCGTAATGGTAGTCGGCCTGCGAAATGCGCTGGGCATTAAAGGTGTTGGTTGTGATGATATCAGCACCAGCCACCAGGTATTTTCGGTGGATGTCGGCGATGACATCAGGGCGCGTCAGGTTCAGCTCGTCGGAATTGCCAGTCTTGCCCAGCACCTTTCCAATCATTGTGCCCATGGCACCATCGAGAACCAGTACGCGTTGTTTAGCTAAGTCGTTGAGTGTTGTCATTTGTATACCTTCATGGCACGATCCATCTCGCGCCTGTCTTCCTTTTCCTTCAGCGTCTGACGCTTGTCAAACTCCTTTTTACCTTTACACAGGGCAATATCCATCTTGGCACGGCCTTTCTCGTCGATGAATACCAACAGGGGCACAATGGTGTAACCCGTCTGTTTGGTAGCCGATGCCAGCTTCTGTATCTCGCGCTTCGTCAGCAACAGTTTCCTGTCGCGCTTCATCTCGTGATTGTTGTAGGAGCCATAGAAGTAGGGCGAGATATTCATGCCCTTCACCCACAGCTCCCCATTGATAATCACGCAATAGGTGTCCACCAGTGAGGCCTTGCCCAGACGGATGCTCTTAATCTCCGTACCCGTCAAGACGATGCCTGCCGTGAACTCCTCGATGAAGAAATACTCAAACGAGGCCTTGCGATTCTTTATCTGTACAGGACTCTTCTTGCGAAGTTCCTCTTGTTGCTTATTCACTATCCGAATTAATCTTTAATGTTTAAAAGTGCACAGCAGAACCGACCCTACTGTGTTATTTTTGCGAATCTCTCAACGTTGTTATCAATATAGCGAGCTATCTGTTCTGTCCACTCTTCTTCCTTCTCCACAAATTCGTCATCCATATCGTCGAACTCTGGGTACTGCTCAAAGAGCGCCATGAATTCTTCGTCAGTACAGTCGCGCTCCAAGGGTTCGTGGTACTTCTGATACAACGAATGGGCATCGTATATCAGCTTCGACAGGTCACGCAAGCCCCACAGTTTCAAGGCTTTAGCCAGCGGATTCTTGAAGATGAATGGGCCATAACCATTGTGTATCAACTGCACAAAGCCACCATCCATGACCTCCTCATGCAACTGGTCCCATGCCAGCAATGTGATCTGGTCGCTGTTCAGTTCCGTCAGCGTCTCATTGGTCAGCTGACCACCAATAGCCTCTTTGATAGCCGACACAAAAGCGCCCACGAAAGCATCCATGCCCTCGCCAGCCGCCTTGCGCAACACGCTGTCACTAATCGTTACTTCTGTCATAGTATGACTTATACCACTCTGCAAATTTTCTTAATCCCTCACGAAGCGTAATCTTTGGAGTAAAACCGAAGTCGCGCTCCAATGCCTCAGCATCAGCATAGGTTGTGGGTACATCACCTGGCTGCATGGGCACCAGCTTCTTGTGCGCCTCGAAATCGAAGTCCTTGGGCAGTACACCAGCACGCACCAGTTCCTCCTGCAGGATATTCACAAAGTCCAGCAGGTTCTCAGGCTGACCTCCACCAATATTATATACTGCATATGGAGGAACGGGCAGACCATCCTCACCATTCTTACGCTCTGGCGCACCTTGCATCACGCGCACCACACCTTCTACGATATCATCGACGTAGGTGAAGTCACGGCGACAGTTGCCATAGTTGAAAATCTGGATGGTTTCACCCTTCAACAGCTTGTTGGTAAAGCCAAAGTACGCCATATCCGGACGACCAGCAGGACCATAGACCGTGAAGAAACGCAGACCCGTTGTCGGAATGTTATACAGCTTCGAATAGCAATGGGCAAAGAGCTCGTTGCTCTTCTTGGTGGCTGCATAAAGACTCACAGGATTGTCCACGCGGTCGTCTGTAGAGAATGGCACCTTCTTGTTGCCACCATAGACACTTGATGACGAAGCGTAGACCAGATGTGCGACAGGATTGTGACGACAGGCTTCCAGAATATTGTAGAAGCCAATCATATTCGATTGGATATAAGCATCAGGATTCTCAATGGAGTAGCGCACACCAGCCTGAGCAGCCAGATTCACCACCACATCGAACTTATATTCCGCAAACAGGGCATCAATAGCTGCCTTATCGGCAATATCGCCCTTGACGAACTTCCATGTCGTACCAGCAGGAACGCTCTTGTTCAGCTCGTCCACACGATAGTCCTTCAACGACACATCATAATAGGCATTCATATTGTCGATGCCGACAATCGTGGTCCCTGTGTAGTCCTTGAAGAGGCGCTTCACCAGATTACTGCCAATGAAACCAGCAGCACCAGTCACCAGAATGGTTTTATTATTGAGATCTATCTTTTCCATTGTGTTTATTCTTAAATTCTTGATTAATTTACCATATTTCTCTACAGTTTGACTTTGTCGAGCCTGCTTACGCTCGACATCCAAAATTATATTTTGCCTGTTCTCGCTAAATCGCAGGCTTCATAATAAGTATCGAGGCTTCCGATATCAAAGCGTCCGGCACTCATGGGCCAGGCATGCATGGTGGTATGCTCCACCATATAGTGCGCTAAGTTGCCTGGAGCATCCTTGCCACAACCGTTCTCCACAGAATGACGTACCAAGTCCAGGTCCTTCTTCAGGTAGATATAGAATGGTGGCACAGCCCAATGACTCTTAGGCACCTGCGGTTTCTCCTCCATACCCAGCACCTTCATCTCTGCGTCGAGCTCTACAACACCTGTGCGCTGCAGTTTCTCAATGCTTGGCTGCTCGTGGCACATGATGCAAGATGTGCCTTTTTCCTTGGCGAATTTGACAAATTCGCTAAACGAGAAGAAGAGAAGGTTGTCTGCAGCAACAACGAGCAAGTCGTCATCGATGTGGAGTTTGTCCATCGCAAACAGCAAATCACACACAGCACCAAGACGTGTCTCGTTGGTTTCCGTGCCGTCATCAACCACTGTGATGGGCTTTGTATATTTCGAACACGAATTACTCGAATTACACGAATCTTTTTTATTCGTTTGATTTGTGAGATTCGTGTTCGTTTTAACCCACTCCTCGAATATTCCTGCGAATTTGTGGTTAGTGATGATGATGTGCTCATCGATCTCTGGAATCTGATCGATGTCATCCAACATTCTACCTAGGATAGTGTTCTCTCCTATCTTCAGTAACGGCTTCGGGAAGTTCTTCGTCAACTCCCCCAACCTCGTCGCATATCCTGCTGCTATTACAACACATTTCATTTTTTTCTTATTCTATTTTGACCACGAATCTATCGAATCTTACTAATCATTTTCATTCGTTCAATTTGTGAGATTCGTGTTCGTTAAACAAATCTGGCTCCATTATCAGGCTTCACCCAGAACACCTGGAACGTCTTCTCGTACTCTGGGAACTGCTCAAGATATCTGGCGGTAAGTTCCTTTTCGATGGTTTCTTTCTGCGATGGATCAACCAGCGCGATACATGCTCCTTTGAAACCTGCGCCAGAGAAACGTCCGCCATAGACGCCTGGCAACGAGCGCATAATCTCATAGATGGCAATCAGCTCAGGGCTACCACACTCATAATTATGAATAGAGCTCTCGCAGGAGTCAAAGCTTAGCTTTCCGAAGAGCTTCAGGTTACCCGTCTCCCAAGCCGTAACACCCTGACGCACGCGACGATACTCTGAATAGAAATGTTCTGCACGACGAGCAAAACGGGCAGGCATGGCGATGCGTGTTTTCTCGAATGTAGCCTTGGGAATATCCCTCAGGAACGTCTTGTCGAAGGTCTTCAGTGGTTGCTCTGTATAGGCCAGCATGTTCCATGCCGCGGTCTTACACTCATACACGCGAAGGTTATAGTCAGAATTCACCAACGAGCGTGTCAATCCACTAAAGAAGATACCAATCTCAAACTCCGGCATCTCAGGGTTGCGCTTGATGATGCGCCACTCGTTTGAGTCGCAGTCCAAGAACAACAAGCCGTCTTTCTTACCCAGGGCGATACATGCCTGGTCCAGCAATCCGTTATTCAGTCCGATATACTCGCGTTCAGCCTCCGAGGCAATCTTCACCACCTCAAAGGGCTGCAGGGTGATATCATTGGCTTTCGCAAAAGCCATCACATAGGCGATGAGCACAGCAGCACTCGAGCTAAGACCACCCACAGGCAGGCTACCCTGGATGACGCCATTGATACCATGCTTCAGTTCAAAGCGCTTGCGTAGCGCAAACTTCGCACCACGGGCATAGTCACCCCAATGCATCTCACGCACCTGTGAGGGTTGGTCAAGATCGAAATCGACAATGCCTTCAAACGTCTTTGACTCAAGGTGCACATGACTGTCGTCACTGACATCGAACCACAGGTCCACACCCTTATCAATCGCAAAACCTGTCACCAGTCCGTGCTGGTGATCCACATGCGCACCCAAGGGACAGACCCGATATGGTGCAAAGATATGATACTGATATTCTTTCATAGTATGTCAAAAATGGTTGCATCGCAATCCTATAGAAGGAATCGCGATGCAATAACGGCTAAACCCATAAAAATAGCAAGAGCGACAAGCGCTATCTTTAAAAACTTCTCAACCTTCTTGCGGGTCTCAATCGCTTGCAACGAGCGTTGTTTGAAGAGACTTGCGCCATCTTTCTTATGATGGTGGTGATGGTGATGATGATGTTCTTCTGCCATATTGCACTTACCTTAAGATGTTATACAAGAGAGAGGTCAGCGAGATGAGGATGCTCGTGGCACTGAACCAGAGTGTTGTCATGCTACCTACACTAGAGTTCTGAGCCTTCACCTTGTTGGGCTCTACATAGATAATATCGTTCTGCTGCAGATAGAAATAAGGTGAATTAATGATGTTGGCATCATTCAGATTCAGTGTATGAATCTCCTTCTTACCAGAAGCATTCTTACGAATCAGTTTCACACGGTCACGCACACCATAGATGGTCAGGTCACCAGCCTGTGCCAATGCCTCGAAGACGTTGATTTCCTCACGAGACACCATATAGCTACCTGGACGTGCTACCTCACCCAATACTGAGATAGAGTAGCTGGACATGCGAACAGTAACAATAGGATTTTCGGACTCAGCCAGATAAGGCTTAATCTTCTCCTGAATCATGCGCTCACACTCACGCTTGGTAAGACCAGCCACATGCAGACGACCGATGATGGGATAGTTGATGCAACCCTCAGTGTCTACCAAATAAGGCATCAAGGTACCACCAGAACCAGAAGAAATGGTGCGTCCCTGCTGATAAGCATTCTGCATCAACAGGTTGAAGGGCAATGACACCTCAGGATTTGTCGTGTTCACAGAAATGGTCAACTCGTCCTTGGGCATAATCTTCGCATCGTAGAGATACTGAGACTTGTCGAAATTGACAGTATCACTATTCTTCAGATAAGGGATGTTCTTTGAACTACCGCACGAAGACATGAGTGCGATGAGCAATGTAACGGTGAAAAAAAGACTTAGCTTCTTCATATACTTTATTTTTTTTGATTCAATAAAAAACTTAGAACTGCCACCAATGCTTTTTCTTCGGAGGCTGATGGTCATCGAAAGAGGTATGACTGGCTTCTTCTAACAAGTGGTCCCACTTCTTGTGATGCTTAATCATGCGATAGATGGTTCCCCAGTCGGGCAGACCACCCAGGTTGCGGTCGTCGATAAAGACATCAACCTTCAACTTACGAGAGAAGTGGGGATTGTTCTCGACCGTCTCCTCAGGATAATCGCGATTGATAGCGTAGAACTCCAAACCGCGTTCCTTGCACCAGTCGACTGCTGCTTCGAGCAGCTCACCCTCGCGCACTGACCACAGGATGACTTTATGATGGTCCTGTACAAGCATCTTCAGCGTCTCCACAGCAAAAGGAATTTCTTCTCCAATCTGCGGATAGCGATGCTCTACGATAGTTCCGTCAAAATCTACTGCTATTGTCATTATTTCTTAATACTGTCGTCGTCTTTGTTACTGTAACGTGAATCAGCATAGTTGCCGTAGCTACCGTAGTTACCATAGCCATACTTGCCGTAACCGTACTTACCATAGCCATACTTGCCGTAGCCGTAACGACCGTAACCGTAGCGACCGTACTTGCCATACTTGCCGTAGCCATAGTAGTAGCCGTACTTCTTCTTCGACATGTCCACACCATTGAGGACGATGCAAGCATTGGGAAGCTTGTTCTCCTTCGTGAGACCATTGACAACACCGATGTTTGCCTTTGGAGTATAGTCAGCACGACATACATAGCAGCAGACATTGGCAAACTTGGCAATCTGCAGCGTATCAGATACCAGACCCACAGGAGCGGTATCAAGGATGATATAGTCGTACTGCTGCTTGAGGATTTCCAAAGTATCCTGCAGGTTCTGACGAGCCAGCAACTCAGTGGGGTTAGGAGGTGTAGGACCAGCCAGCAGAATATCCAGATTGTCGTTGACACCAGAAGGAGTCATCTGCTCACGAACATCTTCAGCCGTTACCTTGTTCTTCACCAACAGGGCTGTAGCACCAATCTTACGGTCAGTGAGACCGAAGAGTTTACCCAAGGCAGGTTTACGGATATCCAAACCGCAGAGAGCCACCTTCTTACCCAGCAAAGCAAACGATACTGCCAAGTTAGCTGCAAGGAATGTCTTACCTTCACCAGAGGTTGACGAAGTGAAGAGGATGATCTTCTCATCTTCCTTCAACATGAACTGGATATTGGTACGCAGTGAACGGAATATTTCGTCAATCTGATTATTCTTGTTAGCCTGTACCACGATTCCGGCTGTAGACTTCACGCTGTCACTGGCTACAGGCACATCGGCAATAATAGGCAGCGCGGTAAGCTTCATAACATCGCCACGGCCCTCAATGCGATAGCGGAAGAAGCTAAGCAAGAAGATTACTCCCAAAGGCAGAAAAAAGCCCAGCACAAGTGCTGCCAACATAATGATGGCACGCTTAGGACTAACCTGACCAGCGGGCTGAGGATCGTCGATAAGCTTACCCTTGTCGACAGTAGCTGCCAGCGAAATGCTGTTCTCCTCACGCTTCTGCAGCAACATCAGGTACAGACCAGAACGAACGTCCTGCTGACGACCAATCTCAGTCAACACACGCTCCTGCTCAGGAGAACGACCAATACGACCCTGGAACTTATTATACTGTTCTTGAATGTTCCTACGCTGAATGTCTGCTGTACGGCGAGCCTGCTTCAAAGCGCTGTGGATAGAAGTCTGCAACTGATCCAGAGTAGCTGTCAGCGTCAGAACCTGAGGAGCATGGCTACTTGCTGTCTGCAAATAGCGGTTGCGCTCCTGCACAGTCTGATTGTAGCTGGCAATCAGTGCTGTAGAAGCAGCATCTGTCATACCTACATTAGAAGGAATGATGCAATACTGGTTGGCAGGGTTGTCCACAAATTCGCGCAGATAGTCAAGCAACTGAATCTGGGCGGTGGCATCCATCAACTGAGTTGAATATTGGTTGCTCATCTGAAGCGACTGAGCAGCATCCATCTTAAGGTCAATCAGCTCGTTGGCTTTCTTATAGCTCTGCAGCTTGCTCTCAGTACTTCCCAGTTCATCGTTAATCTTCTTGATACGATCATTGATGAATGCCTCCGTCTTCATCGCTATCTCGTTCTTGTCGGCATTAGCCTGACGGTTATAGCAGTTGACTAGGGCACGCAGGAAATCAAGACCACGCTTCGTATTGGCATCTGTCAGCGTAATCACAGCAATATCTGTCATCTTAGAGCTAGCTGCCACACTCATAGCACCCAGATACTTACGAGCAACAGTCATAGGAGGCACGATGTTAACAATCCAAGTACCATCCATATTGTCCTTAGCCCTGATGTTCTTACTGAAAGTCAGGGTACCATAGGCTGTCTGACAGATTACTGGAAGTTTCGTGATAACCTTTGTAAAAGTACCATTGGGCTGACCATTTTTAAATAATGTACCCGACACCTCTATATTATCATCTTTACGATTCAAGACAAGTTCCATCGAGCGCGTCTCGTCGAGCAGTAAATAGTCAAGACTATCAAGGCTAAGACGATCCAAATCCACATTGATTGGTTGTGTGCCATAGACCAGATTTTTCTTTACATAGCCCTTGCTATAATATTCCGCATAGAGCTTCAGGTCCATCACAGCATCGCGCAGCAGAAGGTTCGACTGCAGAATTTCCATCTCATTTTCCAAACCTACAGAGTTGGTCATGAAACCCAGGTCCTGCATGTTCGACAGCATATTTGCACTGCTACGGCGAGAGCTCTTATCTTCCTTAATCAGCATACGCGCCGACACCGAATAGGTGGGCGCAGTATAGCGCAGGTAGATAAAAGCGCCACACAAGAAAATGAAAATGGTGAGTAGGAACCACTGCCAGTTAAGAATAAGTACGGCAAAAAGATTCTGGAATGAGAACCATGACTCGCCCTCGTTCTCAGCGCTCAACAGTTCCTCGTTTTCTGCAAGATTAATTTTCTTTTCTTCTAATGTCATATCTATTAGTTTTTCTTTATTTCCGACAATTCTGTGCAAAGGTACTAATTATTTCACAACCGACAAAACTTTTTGTTGAAAAGATGCATTTTTACCACTAAAGATTTGTTTTCACAGAAAAAAGTTTATAACTTTGCACGCAATTTTTAAAGCATTGGCTTGTTGTGTCTTCATTTAGAGAGAAATATAATTACAAAGAGCTCATCCGATTGTTTATTGGATATTGGCAGTGGTTCCTATTGTCACTATTCATCTGTCTTTTTACCGCCTATCTCTATACACAATATGCAACGCCTGTCTACGAGATGACAGGGAAACTGCTCATCAAGACTACAGATAGCGACCAACGCCTGCGACTTTCCAACCGTCTGTCGTCTAACGGCCAATCATATGGCATAGCAGCCAATAACACTGGTGTCGACAACGAAGCAGAAATCATCCGATCAACAGTCCTGATGCTCGACGTGGTCAAGCAGCTAAAACTCTATGCGGTCTACCAGAAAGAAGGTTGGCCTAAGGACGAACAGGTCTATCGCACCCAACCCGTCAATGTTGACTTGGATGCCGCCCATCTTGACACGCTCGACTATATCGCTTACGACGAGTTGCGTTCTATCAGGATGAAGATGGAACGTGAGAGCGATGCCAGTAGCACTATCGTCGTTAAAGGTGTGCTGAAAAGCGGAAGAAAAACGGCATGGGGGTTCTCGCGACACATCAAATCATTGCCCGCAAAGATAAAGACTCCTTTCGGCACACTGACCTTCACACGCAATCCGGAAGGTGAAGAGATGCGTGCTGGCGAGGAATGGAGCGTGACCATCAATCCCCCACTCTACCATGCGCTACGCAGTCTTCGTCAGTTTGCAGCAAAACCGGCAAAGCGAGGCCGCACATACTTAGGAACAACAGGCAGGTACTACACAAATAAGTCGTCCATCATCCATCTGTTGTATGCGGACCAGAACATCAAGCGCGGAACAGATATTTTAAATCAACTCGTCACCAGCTACAACAACCAGGCAAATGACGATAAGAACGAGATAACGCTCCACGTCGACAATTTCATTAACGAGCGCCTTGTCAGCCTCAACAAGGAATTAGGAGGTGTAGACGACAGCATCACCAGCATCAAGGAAAAAGCTACTTTATCGTTACCCAGGACTGTCTCTAATGCTTTGAGGGAGTCAAACAAGTATTCCACAAAACTGATGGAGGCGGCTACACAATCCATGATTATCGACGACCTGATTGCATACATCAACAAACCTGCCAACAAGAGTTCTCTCATCCCGTCCAGCATAGGACTGAAAGACAGGGTTAGCCTGCAACTCATCAGACAGTATAACACGTTGGTGCAACAGCGTAACCGTTTGTTACTATCGACATCAGAAGAATCGGTTCAAGCAAAACAACTCAACGCCACCATCATTGATGTGCATTCAAGCATATTGACAGCTCTGCAACAAGCCAAGCAAGCCACAGACATTACCAGCGAAGCTTTGTGGGCACAATATGAAGACTATCATCAAGACGTTACGAAAGCGCCAGATGTGCATCGAGCGCTGACTGATGTGGGGCGTGAAATGCGTGTAAAAGCATGGCTCTACCGTCTGCTCCTCCGTAAGCGTGAGGAGAACAGCATGTCGCTGGCAGTAACTGTTGACAGGGGTAATCTCATCGACGCCCCTCACAGCGTTGGACGCATCAGGCCACGACTATGGCTGGTGTATGGCGTGGCACTGGGTGTGGGACTGGGTGGTCCCTATGCGGTGCTCATCTTCTTAGGACTGTTGCGCTATAAGCTGGAAGACCTGGAAGAGCTGAAAGAGTTGACCCAACTACCCATCATTGCCAACACGCCTATTGCCAGCGATGCCGACAAGGACGAGACGGGTATCGTGGTTCGCTTTGGCCGAAACAGCGCCATCGACGAGGTATTTAGCATGATGCGCACCAACCTGCTCTTTATGATGGGGGAAGGGCGCCACGTGATTCTCTTCACGTCGACGACTTCAGGTGAAGGAAAGTCGTTCAACTCTACCAATCTGGCTGTCAGCTATGCGCTAACTGAAAAGAGGGTTATCCTCTGCGGCCTGGATATCCGTAAGCCTGCATTGGGCAGTCTGTTCAATCTTTCAGACCGTCGGAAAGGAATTACCACGCTGTTGACCAAGGAGACAGTGACAAAGGAAGACATAGAAAAGCAAATCCAACCATCAGGCGTCAACGACCATCTGGACCTGCTCTTGTCGGGTCCTATTCCGCCCAACCCCACCGAACTGTTAGCGCGCGATAGTCTGAGGCAGATACTGGACATTCTAAAAGAGACCTACGACTATATCATTCTCGATACAGCACCAGTAGGTCTCGTTACGGACACGTTGCAGATCAGCAAACTTGCTGACGTAACGGTTTTTGTCTGTCGTGCAAAATACACGCCCACAATTGCTATTGCTCAGCTGAACGGCATGGCAGAGGAAAAGCTGCTCACCAACCCCTGCATCGTTCTCAATGGCTCTTCGAATTAAATCAGACTGTCGGCCAACTGCTCCAGCAGGGCTTCATCGCCTGCCTTCATGCGCGAGCGGATGGTGACCATGGGCTCTACGATTTCGCAGTCCTTCAGGGCTTCTATCATGCCCTTCATCACCTTACCTGCTGTTGGTGCCCAACTGCCGTTCTCAATGATACCGAACTTGCGCTTCTGGTAGTTCTTGATCTGCAGGTGATAGAGGAAGTCGTGCATCACGGGGAACACGCCAGCATCATAGCTGGAAGCGGCTACAACAATCGTGGGATAACGGAAGGCATCCTCGATGACCTCAGCCATATCCTCACGACTCAGATCGCTTACTACGACCTTCTTAGCACCCTTGTCACGCAGTATCTCGCCTAAGCGCTCAGCAGCCTTAGCTGTGCCACCATGAATGCTGGCGTAGGCTATCAATATACCCTCGCTCTCAGGCTCATATTTGCTCCAGGTATCATAGAGTTTTAAAGCTGCTGCTAAAGGTTCTCCCTTCAGCACAGGGCCATGCAGTGGACAGATGGTCTGAACGTCCAGAGCAGCCGTCTTCCTGAGGACGCCCTGCACCTGCACACCATATTTACCACAAATATTAAAGTAATAGCGACGCGCCTCGCAAGCCCAGTCGTCAGTCTCGTTGACCAGTGCGCCAAACTTTCCAAAAGCATCAGCGCTGAAGAGCACCTTGTCCATACTGTCATAACTCATGATAACCTCGGGCCAGTGCACCATTCCTGCAGCAATAAACTTTAGCTCATGCTTGCCCAATGAGAGTGTATCTCCCTCCTTGACAGTCATCACACGCCCTGTAAAATCTACGCCCTCAAAGAAGTTGGACAGCATCTTGACGGCCTGGGCACTGCACACCAGTTGCACATTAGGATAGGTCTCCAGCATCCAAGCGATGAGTGCCGAGTGGTCAGGCTCCATGTGGTGAACCACCAAATAGTCCGGCTGGCGTCCATTCAGAGCTGCCGTCAGGTTCTTTTTCCAATCCTCGCCCTTACGACGATCGGCCGTATCCAGCACAGCAATCTTCTCATCATCAATGAGATAGGAATTATAACTCATGCCCTCAGGCACCACATACTGACTCTCGAAAAGATCGATGTCGAGATCATCCACACCGATATACTTGATGGTTTCGCTTATCATATTCATCGTTTAATTTGTTTGACTTTATTTTGCAAAGATACAACTAAGCGAGCAAAATACCAAAGAAAAATGAATATATTTTTTGTAGAAAAAGTGAGGATGCCCCCTTTGTGTCCTTTACAAGACAGGCTAATACGCGTGTGGCTCAGCCTAATACGGGATTGTATTAGGCTGATAATGGGTGCTTTTCAGGCTGTCTTGACAAATAGTATAGACAAAGCCGTTGTTGCGGTCGACAACTGTCTGGAAGTGTACACGCTGCAGGAGGTCACCATCAAAATCTATCCGTATTTATAGTTAAATTATGTTATATCAGAGTTAAAGAACTGACGATAGGCCTCCACCTTTTTGTCGAAGGACAATGGGTAGGCACGGGAACTGCTAGGCAATCTATATAGAATCAAACCGTTTGAAACCTCAACAGATGTGTTCACCTTGGGAATATTCGAGATGCCAAGGGAGGCGCAGATAGTCTCTGTGGCCTTTTCACCTGTGGTAACGATGGCACGAAGATGGGGCAGCTGCTGAAGCAAGGCCGGGATGTCGGTAGACTCCACCACTTCAAGGAACTTATCGGAGGCATTGTTCTGCAGGCGACGGATGGCCGTAGAGGTATCAAAGAAGGCAAGCCCTTTCTCTTGGCAGAAGGCCACAATCTCATCTATCTTGAAATGTTTGTTTGGCACATCCACGAAATGGTTCTTGTCACCAAAGAATATCTGTCCCTCAATGCGCCAGTGGTCATTGATAAAGTTGGGATAATAAAAGTCCATGCACCATCGCTTGCGCTGGGGCGGAAAACTACCCAAAAACAGCACCTTGGCGTTCTCAGGCAAGAAAGGCTTAAGCGGGTGGTACTCTACCCCACCCGTGCTGCGTTCAATATTCTCTGTATTCAGATAAGAAGTCATAGTCTTTATATTGTAATCCAACGATTCAATTTCTCCCAGAATGCTGGTATCCTGACACGAATAGGGCTATCAGCATCTGGTTCATGGACAGCGAAGCCTCGCTCTTCGAGATACTGCTGACGAAGATCTTTCACGGCAGTACTGGTCTTGAGTGTATCGATACATTCTAAGTAAATGCGGAAAAGCGTCGGATAGAGATGAATGAAGTCACAATTGATACTATCAGCCATCTGCTGGTGTTCATCGTCTAAACGCAACGTTTCTCCTTTTAGCAGCCGATTACGAAAATGTCGCACGTTCTGTTTCATACGATATACGGCAACGCGATAGGCTAAATCAGACATTTCAAGCGCCTCTGCCATATCCTTATTGGGTACAGCCCGCTGTTTGTTGAGCATAGTCAACAAGGAGCGCAGGAAAATGAAGCGGCCACGAGGATAGAACACCTGATGGGCGTAGGCAATCAATTGCGAAACGACACGAATCTTTTCCTCATCGCTAACCCCTCCTTCTCCCGCTATTGCCAAGTGTGCTTCGCAGTTCGGCTGCGAAGATATCCCTCTCCCTTCTGCCTCAGCCCGGTTGCTTAAGTAATTGCGGAAGGTGTTCAACAGCCACGTCTCGAAAGCATCCTTTTTCTTGATATGCTTCAGCGGCTCATAAGGATAGCGCCCACACTCGCGAAGATATAGGAAGAAGTCGTCAATAACATCCTCGTAATCGTCGCAGAGATGGTTACTGTAGGCTTCGTAGTGTTCGTGCAAGGGGTGCTTCAAACGGTCGTGCAATAGGTAGTACATCGCCTCATCGTCACCCTTCAGAATCATCTCCACAAAGTCCGGCACAGGGACACCTGCATACTTGATTACTTTGCCAACACAGTTCCCCTCGCCCTTAAAGTTCCCCTCGCCCCTTGGAGAGGGGTTAGGGGTGAGGCTGGAGCTAGGGGTGAGGCCCATCCACTCCTGTCGTTCTTTCTCCGACATTTTCTCGATGGCATAGCGCAGCATGGTGCGAGGCATTTCGTGAGCATGCTGACGGAGGAAGTCTCTTAATAAGTCCATTGAGCATCGTTTTCCCATCTCGCGAAGCATCCAACCTACAGCCTTGTGCATCAGGTCGTGCGGATGATGCAGGTGTATCTCAGCATAACGCAAGCACCACGACGGGTCGCCCATCTGCGAAGTCTTCCACGAACAAACGATACTCATGCGCTGCTTCCACAAGTTGTCGCTTTGGGCTAATTCGTCTAATACCTTTATCTTATAGTCTTTGTCTCCCAGACTAGTCGGCAGCAACAACCAATGCCCCAAAATCTTATGCACAGACAAATCTACTAGGTCCCAGTTGTTTGCCTGTTCAGCATATTGCAGATAGAGCGTTAGGATTTCGTCTCGCCCACGGATAGACTTCTCGTCATTCTCCAATCGTTTGGTGGACAGTTTCTCAAATTTCGCGACCAAAATCAGCAGACCGCAAAGCCTCACCTCGTGCCATTTACTCATCAGCAGTTCTGGCACCTTATCAATGGTCAATGGTCCATGGTCTATGTTCAATGCCATCTTCACCACCTCCCTTGTCTGTGGCACCTTCAGCCCCAGGAACTCATCGCCCTCGCCATACTCGCCAGGCCCCGTCTTAAAGAACCCCATGAGTATCCGTCGCTGTTCCTCATTCTGCAGCGATTCCATATACGATATTATCTCTTTTGCTGTCATCAGTATCTTAGTTCTTTTCTGTCATATATTTCCAATAGCGACGCGGCATATCCTGCAACTGTTTTCGAGGATTCATGCGCTCTTTGATGCAGATGGCCTTGAAGTAGGTGCGCCAGAGGTCCTGGAACAACTGGTCGTTGTCGCTGAGCATGTCTGCATCAAGTTTTCCATTCGATAAATCAAACGGCACAGTAGCCTCGTCCTCGAAGGTGACGCGGACGGGCGCATTACTCCCCTCTCTCTCTGGAGAGGGGCCGGGGGTGAGGCTATAATAGTACCCATAGTGCCGCTTCGCATCATAAATCAGCCACGGCTGGTCGTTAAATCGGTCCTGAAAATGGTCGATAATGATGGGCAATACATTATGGTCTGGTGAGACGACACCCAGATATGTTCCGTCTTTCGCCTTCTGAAAACGAATAAACTGCTTCATCCTCAGTTGTTCATGCAGTACACGACGGGCGATATTCGTTACGGCGAAGACATCTACATCAGCAAAGTTCCGCGAAATATCGCCCTGACTGAACACCTTACAGATATAATGGAACAGCGGTGTGTTCAGTTCCCGCAGTTCCGACAGCCAACTGACAGAAATCAGTCGCAGAGCCTCGCGCGTCAGTTCCCTCTCAAGTCCGGTCCAAACCCGACGTGCTTTCTCTTCGTTGGACGTCACATGATAGGTATGGTCGCAGAACAATGGCAACGCGTCGCCTTCCGCCAGCAACTGCTCTGGTTGTTCTTTCAGATAGAAAGCATCGAAAACCGCCGTCAGCAGTCCGTCCATTGTTCCGTCAAACACAAATACCGTCATCGTACTATCTGCTTAATCCGTTCAATCCGTGGTTTTAAAAATCTCCAAAATCCAGTTTTAGTTGTTGTTCTTCTGCCGCCCGTTTTTGCTGTGCCTTCGAGACAAGCAATGGTCTTAGCCGTTCTGGTCGCAGTTCGTTGATGCCGACGATAGGCTGTGAGAACTGTGAGGTCAACTCGTTGCATGTAATAAAATACTTCGCCTTCTTCATGACGACACCCATCTTCTTAAGGTCGTAAGAAGTAAGACGGTTAAAGCGACGCGAGTTCACAATCAGATAGGCCGACTTGGTGCCAAGCCCTGGCACTCTTAACAGCTGCTCATAATCAGCCGTATTGATGTCCACAGGGAAAAACTCTGGATGTCTGAGTGCCCAGGCGAGCTTCGGGTCTACCTCCAAGTCGAGGTTCGCGTGCAT
>Ga0310697_10001725_pt1 | contig 24623 bp, 16 predicted proteins | sample 172DNAGHGlowgp2_FD_203883 | JGI IMG/M metagenome (GOLD analysis project Ga0310697, IMG submission 203883) | Sheep rumen microbial communities from Palmerston North, Manawatu-Wanganui, New Zealand - 1728 DNA GHGlow gp2 (v2) (version 2) | ecosystem: Host-associated > Mammals > Digestive system >...
ACAAACGCTTTCGCCACTTCGGCAAAGCGAAAGTCCACATGGACCTCGGACTCTTCTTCATTGCATTCAACCTCCAGAAAATGATACGGGGTGGCCTCCGTACCATCATAACTGGCCTAAAATGGCTTCATGAGAGCCTTTTCGAGCGACTTTGTCGACTTTTCTGCATTTGCACCACCACTTATTCAAAAAGCTTCACGGTCACCATAGCGACTTCCTAATGCCAAACCTATTAGTTATAAAAAGTCAGAGGGTGCCTTTTGAGACACCCTCTTCTCTTTACGACCGCAGACCGTTCCTTGGCCGATTGTCTTTCCTCAGTTCTTCGACAGTTCGTCGGGAGTTCGTCTGCATAACATCGAATAACAACAAAAGAATTGTAAAACATCAAGGGAACAAAATTCTTCGCAACAGCGGCGTTGCTTCTGTCCCTTATGGCAACACCGGCCATGGGGCAGCGCAATACAGTTGGAACCGTAAGGGCGAAAGGGGGAGCTTTCAACAGGGGTTTCCCCACCGGGGCCGAGTGGGAGTATGCCGCCTGCGGCGGTGGAGGGTCCAGCACAGCCCCGTTCCTGAGGGTTGATGAACGCAACTCGTTTGCTCCCAAGAAAAGCCGAAACCGCATCGGTCTGCGTTTGGCTTTGTCCGATTAGGGTTCTGTTCGCCTGGCTAATCCTCTACGCTTCCACAACGGTTGTTCTGTTGTGGAAGTTTTTTTGTTCCCCCGTGTTTGTAAGGGTCTTTGCCCCTTTTTGCCTGTCGGGGGGCATGAATAAAAGGTGCGGCACTGCCGTGTGGCGGTGTCGCACCTGTGTTGTAGGCCGAATGGGGTGTGTGTTATTCGGCGGGAGTGGCTTCGGGTTTGAGGAAGACCACTAAGTAGTGCTTGAGGTCGATGAACTTTTTGGCAGCGTCCTGGATGTCCTTGGCGGTGACCGATTTCACGATGCTGTCGTAGTCGTTGACTACAAAGTCGCGGCTTTCGTTGAACTGGTAGCTGGCCATGATTTGGCCGAGCCAGAAGCCATTGTTCTGCTTGCTGTTCTGACGGTTGATGATCTGCTGTTCCTGAACCTTGGCGAGGGTTTCGGCGTCGGGTCCTTCCTTGATGTATTGGTTGAGGATTTCCATGGCAGCGTTTTCGATGAGGGCGGTGCTGTCGGGGTTGCAGTTGATGTAGAAGGTCCAGTCAACTTCCTGTTCGGGCAGGCGGCTGTAGGAGACGCTTACGCTGGGGCTGTAGGTGCCGCCCATCTTTTCGCGGATGATTTCGAGAGCGGTAATCTGCATGCAGGCGCTCAGCTGGTCGATGATTTCGGCGTTTTTGGGGCTGTGCTTGTAGCCTTTGGTGGTGCCGGTCATGAGCATGATGCCTTGGTTGTCGGTGCCTTTGTAGGCGGTGCCGCGCTGGATGCCTTTGAAGGTGTAGTCCTTGAGTTTTTTGTACTTTTCGGGTTTGGCCTTGGTGGTGGGCAGGTTGCCGAGGTATTTGGCGATGAGGGCTATGTCGCTCTCCTCCAGGTTACCGACAAAGAAGAAGGTTTGGTGGGCGGCGTTGCTGAAGCGCTCGCGGAAGATGTCGTACATGCGGTCGAGGTTGAGGCTGGCGATGTGCTCCTCGGTGGGGATGGCAATGGCGCGGGGGTCGCCGGGACGGCTCATTTCGATATATTTCTTGATGAACACTACCTGCGGGTTCTCACCGATGAATTTGAGTTGGTTGCGCAGCTGGTCGATGTTCTTGTCGAAGGATTCCTTGTCTTTGCGCGGGGCTTCGTAGTAGAGGGTGAGGAGCTGGAGCATGGTTTCGAGGTCTTTGGGGACGCAGTTGCCGCTGAAGCCTTGCGAGTTGGAGCCGATGTTGGGGCTGATGCTGACGTTGCTGCCTTTCAGTTTTTTGCTGAGTTGGGTACTGCTGAACTGGGCTATACCGGCATCGTCAATGAATCCGGCGGCCTGGCTGGCGTTGAAGTATTCGGCGTCGCTGTAGAGCGAGGTGCCGCCCCAGGCATAGGATCTCATCTGGATTTCATCGTCTTTGAGGTCGCTGTCTTTCACCACGAATTTCACGCCGTTGGGGCAGGTGTATTCCTTATAGCCGAGAACGGTGTTGGTTTTGGTGAGTTTGGGGGTGACGGCAGCCAGTTGTTTGTCGAAGAGGGGCTCTTCCTTGTAGTTGTCGACCCAGGCGGCGAACTTGGTGTTGCGCACGCGGTTGTAGATGTTGAGGATGGTCTGCTCGTTGGGCACGTTGTAGCCTTCCTGCTGGGGTGCGGTGAGGTTGAAGACGAAGTTCTCGTTGGTGACCCAGGTTTTGATGAGGGCGTCGCATTCGGCCAGGGTGATTTCGGGTATGAATTCCTTGGCGTAGCGGTTCTCGGCCATGATGCCGGGGATTACCTCACCTTCGAGGAAGTTGTTGGTGTATTCGTCGGCGAAGTTGTTGCTGTTGGTCTTGTTGGCCTCTTTGGCCATTTTGCGGTAGCGTTCCAGCATCTCTTCTTTTTGGCGGTCGAGTTCGGTTTGGGTGAAACCGTTCTGGACGGCGCGGTAGATTTCGGTCAGGACGGACTCGACGGCTTCTTCAATGCGGTTCTCCTTCGGGGCGCAGTTGCCGATGAAGGCGTCGCACGAACGGGCCAGGAATCCGCCATAACCGGCACCAGCGTAAAGGAAGGGTGCGGAGGCTTTCTCGTTCAGCTCGTTGAAACGGTCGTCGAGCATGCCGCTCACCAGTGAGCGCACCAGGCTGGCGCGATAGTCGCCCACGGTGCCTTGTTTGGCTTTCTGGTGCTTCCACAGCATCATGACGCTGGCGTTGGTGGCTTCCTTGTCGGTGGCGATGGCCACGAGGGGCTCTTTGTTGTCGGGAATGTTGAATTCGGGACGGGGACGGGGATTTTCAACGGCCTTGCGGCTGTCGAAGTATTCGTGTATCTTGGCTTCGACGGTGTTTACGTCGATGTCACCAACGATGATGACGGCCTGGAGGTCGGGACGGTACCAGTCGTTGTAGAAACGCACGATGGTGGGACGCTGGAAGTTGCGGATTACATCCTCAAGTCCGATGGGCAGGCGGTCGGCATACTTGGAGCCTTTGAACATGATGGGCCATGTGGCTTTGCGCAGACGGTCGCTGGCGCCAAGGCCACCACGCCATTCTTCGAGGATGACGCCGCGCTCGTGCTCGATTTCCTCTTGGTCGAAAAGGAGCTTGGAGGCCCAGCCGTCGAGGATTTTGTAACCCATCTCCACGAGGTCGGCATTGTCGGAGGGAACCTCTACGTAGTAGACGGTTTGGTCGAAACCGGTGTAGGCGTTGATGCCGCGGCCAAATTCGATACCGTTCTTCTGCAGGGTGCTGATCATTTCATTGCCCTTGAAGTACTGGGTGCCGTTGAAGGCCATGTGCTCGCAGAAGTGGGCCAGACCCTGCTGGTCGTCGTCTTCGAGGATGGAACCGGCGTTGGTTACCAGGCGGAACTGCACACGGTTCTCCGGCTTCTTGTTGGCGCGGATGTAATAGGTGAGACCGTTGGCCAGTTTGCCAATCTTCACTTTTTTGTCTACGGGCACCTTGGCCGAGAGGTCGGTGCCTTTCTCTTTGTTGGGTTTGCTGGTTTGGGCAAACGCCATGCTGCTTACGAAGAGCAGAAGCAGCAGTGTGGTGAGAAATCTTTTCATTGTTTGTCGTTTTTGATTATATGTTACTTTAATTATTTTAGTTGTTTAGCTCTCGCGGTATTCGAGCAGGTCAGAGGGCTGGCAGTCGAGTTCGCGGCACAGGCGCTCGAGGGTGCTGAAACGCACGGCGCGTGCCTTGCCGGTTTTGAGAATGGAGAGGTTGGCGGGCGTGAGGTCTACCCGCGCGGCCAGCTCGGTAAGGGAAATCTTGCGCTTGGCCATCATCACATCAAGGTTCACCACAATCATATCCTAATTCGTAAATTCGTAAATTGACTATCACATTAACACATTCATACGGTCAATTCCTGTTCCTCCTGCATTTGGTGACCGATGCGGAAGATTTGGGAGATGAAGATGACGGCGAGGCCAAAGAATATCAAAGTAAAGTGGATGGTGAACGAGGCTTGTGGCTGCCACTCCGTCCCGGCCAGCAGGTCGCGTGCAAGGGTGCGCTCCAGATAGGCGCCGGTATCCACACACAGCGAGATAACCACCAGCAGGATGCCTGCCACCATCATCAGCGACGCATTGCGTGCAGGGAACGGAAGCCCCCGTTTGGCGCTGCGGTAGAGCGACACCAGCGTTATCACCACCAGCACAAAGATGGCTGCCATAGCGGCCACGACAAACGTCTGGAGCACCAGTACCCATGCGATGCGCGGGTCGCCCGTCACCTGCGGGTCGCGGGTATAGAAATCCATGTCGAAGCGATTGATATGGGCGTGTGCCTTCACGTCTTTGCCGGTCAGATCTATCGGCTGTTCCATGTCGTGCATCGTGTTGTCGGTGCGGAGGTCGGTAATGCTGAAAGCATACGGCGACACGGGGGTGGACAAACCGCCTGCCTGTGGCGACTCCTCGGTGGTCACAACACCCACCACAAACAATGCCACACACACCAACAGGATGCCTGCAAAGATGCCGTACAAAAGTTTCAGTTGTGCTATAAACCTATTATTCATCATTATAAAAGCAAATAATGCGATATGGCGTTTTCTTTAACGCGCTGCAAAGATACGCTTTTTTTCCAAATTATTATCGTTTTTCGATATTTTTCTCCCTCGGTAGATGGTTATAGTGTTAAACATTGCTAAATAGTGTTAAATATATGCAACAAATCGGCACCTTGTGAGTCATATAGGGGAAAGGCATTCGCTAATTCGTAAATCGACTAACACATTAACACGTTAACACATTAACACATTCATAATGTAGGAAATTACTGGCAAACATATATGAAACATAATGTTATGAAAAAACGGATCACACTCTTCTTGTTGACAGCGGCGACGATGATTGGTATTGGTGCTGCACAAGCTCTGCAACTGTCTGACTACGTAGTCACAACCGACACTGCAGAATATGTGTCCATCTATTCTCCTTCACGCTATGGCACCTGGATTTCCATCCCGTTTGACTCCCCCCTTTGGGGACTGGACATTCCGCAAGGAACAGGTATCTGTTTGCGCAAATCATACCCCTTGCCCCTCTCAAGAGGGGATGAAATGGCGTTAAATAATGTTAAATTTCACCGGAAGGGGTATCCAAAAACAACCTTTCGACTCTTATAAGTGAAGACGCACCATCCGGTGCATATGGAAAAGGATGAATTAGACATTATATTATTAACTAAAAGATTGGAATTATGAAAAAACACATTTCACTTTGGCTGCTATTGGTGGCTTTTGCGCTGCCTTGGGTGGCAGAGGCCCAGTCTCCGGGGGCGAGCCTTGTGCTGATTGGCGACACCACAACCATGGGCGCTTCCGGCAGTTTCTATATCCCTTACCAAGCGATGAATAGCGGCTGCACACAGCAGTTGGTGTTGGCCAGCGAGATGAATGGCGAGGCGATAATTACAGGCATCGACTTCTATTGCTACCAGCCTACCAGTACTGGCCGGGCCAATTGCACCATCTATCTTGCCAACACTTTTGCGAGTGATTTGTTCTACAATATGGTGCCCTATGGCGCCACGTTCCAGGCGGTGGCTGTCACCTCGCTGGCCTGCACCGCAGGGTGGAACCACTATGCTTTCGACACCCCGTTCCACTACTTCGGTTCCGGCAATCTGGTGGTGGCCGTGGATGCTCCGTGGGGCAGGGGCGGCAGTTCGTTCAACACTGATTATGTACAGGGACGGGCACGCTACAGCGACTTCCCGATTGCATCCATCACCCAAAATACCTCCTCCACCGCCACAACCTACCGCAACATCATGCGTCTGCACACACAGCCTGCAACTCCGGTTGCCACCTGTCCGGCGCCGGTGGTGTGGGTCGACTCCTTAGGCTCCGATGCTGTGCGCCTGCGCTGGAGCCCCGGCTACCAGGATACTTCTTGGACTGTGGAATGCGTTGCCGATGGCGACACCGCCTGGCGCAGCAGTGGCTTGCTGTGGGGCGACACGGCATACACCATGACAGGCCTCTCGCCCAACACACATTACTTTTTCCGTCTCACCGCCTTTTGCACCGACACCTTCACATCGGTCATGAAGCATGTACTCACCAACTGCACCCACTTGCCACTTCCCTATAGCGAGAACCTTGAGGGCTCGTGGCAGGTGCCCTCGTGCTGGAATACCATAGCGGGCGCGGCAGGAACCATGCCCGGCATTAATTCAAGCTACAGCCATTCTGCCACACGGTCGGTGAGGCTTCAGGGCGGGGCAGTGGTGCTGCCGGCCTTCAACACCACTCCCGACAGCCTGGAGCTGTACTTCTGGGCCAAGAGCAACGGTGGCTCCAACCGCAACCTTTATGTGGGCATGGTGACCGACCCCTTGGACCTCTCCACCTTCTATCCTTTAGACACCGTGGCAGTGCCCAGATCTGCCGACTGGGTGTCGGCGTCAGTACGAACCAACCGCTATCCCCGCTCGTCGGGAAGACTGGCCATCGTCACTGCCGACCCCCTCAACACATGGCTGTACATCGACGACATAGATGTGAGCCACATCGTCCCCTGCGAGGCATTGGCCCCGGCAACCGTCGATTGGAAACTCGACACGGCGGCACTGGTACGCTGGACCGACACGGTGGGGGCGGTATACTACGACGTGGCCTACGGCCCCACGGGCTTTGTGCCTGACTCTACTACCATAGTTACCGATGTGCGTACCGACAGCCTGCTCCTGACCGGCCTGCTGCCCTACACCCAATACGACGTCTACGTGCGGCCCGAGTGCGGCAGCTTCACCACTCACTGGTCGCCCGTAATGACGTTCCGCACCCTTTGCAGCCTCATGGATACGCTGCCATTGGTTGAGGATTTCGAAACCTACGCCGTTGGCACACATCCTACTGTCATACCCTGCTGGCAGGGAACGGTGTCCTTGAATACCTTGGTTGCCAACCTGCCGGGCGATGCCCACTCGGGCAGTAAGGTGATGCGCTTTGAGTGGAGCATATACGAGGCAGTGGTGAACCAGAAGATAGTCCTGCCCACAATCAACACGGCAGTGCTGCCCATCAATACGTTGCAGCTCTCCTTCTGGGCCAAGAACGTGGAAAATACATACAACCGCTACGACCCTGCCCGGGTGCTGGTGGGCGTGATGGACGACCCTGCGGTGGACACCACCTTCCAGTTAGTGGACACGATTGACATTGTGGGCGAAGAATGGAGCCGCTACGACGTGCCGCTCTCCTCCTATCGCGGCATGGGCAGAAATATTGTCATCCTGAGTTGCCCGAGCATTGGCACCCACAACAACTGGTATGCCTACTTCGACGATGTATCGATAGACGTGGCTCCCCCCTGTGCCAACGCTACGGGCGTGAAGCTGACAGGGCTCACCGCCACATCAGTGACCGTGGAGTGGGACACTGCCGACAGCGGCACTGTGTGGCAGACTTTCATCGACACCCTTGCCACCGCCACGCCCACGGCTGACACCACTGTGCTTACCGCTCCCGTTTGCACGTTCAGCGGCCTTACTGCCCTAACACCCTACTATGTGTGGGTGCGTGCCATCTGCCCCAAGGGCGACACCTCGGGCTGGGAAGGCCCCCTGCAGGTGGTGCCCGGCACCTGGAACATGCGCGCCAACAAAAATGACATGCTCACCATGTGCGGCGTGAGCCTGTACGACAATGGCGGCCCGACAGGCGACTTCAGCTATCAGACCTCCCGGCTGGTTCTCCTGCCCGACATGCCCGGCCATCTCGTCAGCATCAGTGGCTACTCCCACTGCGGCGGCGGCTCCCCACTCACTATCTACGACGGAGTGGGCACCACGGGTCCTGTGCTTTGGACCACGGGCCTCAACAACAACTACACGATAAACCTCGGCCCCATCCGCTCTTCCACTGGTGCGCTGACCCTCGAGTTCCGCGGCTCAACAGCATTCTATACCTACGAAGGCTTTGCGCTGCAAGTGAGTTGTGTGCCGGACACCTGCATCGTCCACGACTTGCAGCTCGACCCTGCAGTGCCGGCCAGCGACTCGGCGATTGCTCTCACCTGGCAGTGCAACGGGGCGTCGCGCTACCAAGTGGAATACGGCCCTGTGGGCTTTGCCTTCGGCAGCGGCACCACCGACAGCACCACGACCAACCACTACACCATCTCCGGCCTTGGCAGCCTTGACCGCCGCGAGGTGCGGGTGCGCAGTATCTGTGGTGTGGGCGACACGGGCGAGTGGGTGAGCGGAGTCTTCTCCACCCAGCTGTGCGCCGATGCCGTCTACCGCGAGAACTACGACAGCACCCTCTGGGAAAACACCACCCCAAATATGCCGATAGGTTTCAACGGCAATCCCTACAGCTATGTGCAAACCCTCATCGACTCGGCACACCTGGCAGGCCTTGAGGGCGGCATCACGGCATTGGCTTTCCGCCCGGCCGACCACATCGCCGCCGACCATCAGGGTCGCATCAGCGTATATCTGGCCAATGTGCCGGACACTGCCTTCACCGTCGGGCCGTTGCTGCCCGATGGCGGGCACCGCTTTGTGAAGGTGATAGACTCGGCCAACTTCAGCCACGAAGCCACCACCGACTGGCAGCTCTTCAGCTTCGACCGCCCCTTTATGTGGGACGGCCACCAAAACCTCCTCGTCGCTGTGCTGCGGCAGGACGGCGGCAGCGGCTTGCGGACCGAATATGCCGGCCACTACCGCTACTCCGACATCCTGAACAATATCAACCGCGGCTACATCATTTCGGGCTACAACCCCATCGACATCGACAGCGCACGCACCTATGCCTCGCCCTACTACAGCAGCTTTGGCACCCCTATCTTAGGCGACATGCGCCTCTTTACCAACACCTGCTCTCTCCCCCTCTGCGCTCCGCCAACCATCGACAGTATTGTCGCCGACCACGAGTCAATCACCGTGGCCTGGAGCGGCACCGGCAGCGAGTATCAGATCAACATAAGTCCCGGCTATGCTGTCAATGTGCCTGTAAGTGGTAACAGCTATACTTTCACCGGCTTGCAGCCTGCCACCACCTACCATGTCACCCTGAGGCAAAACTGCACGGCCGACAGTCTTGGCTACTCCGACCTGGTCACCGTCGAATACACTACCGACACATTCCTATGTCCTGCCCCCGACACCCTGTATCTGACCGGCATCACCCACACCACAGCCACCTTCGACTGGCCCTCGTCCGGCAACGACAGCGTGTGGCAGCTTGAGGTGTGGCAGCAAGGCGAAAGGCACCGCTCCATCTCCGTCACCGAGCGTCCATACACAGTGGATGGTCTCGCGCCCGGCTCCGACTACCTGGCCTATATACATGGCTTCTGCGGCAGTGCAAACCAGATAGCGGGCGAGTGGAGCCCCGTGGTGCAGTTCACCACAACCGCCTGCCCGGCAGTGCAAGGGCTCGACACCACAGGGGTCACCACCACGTCGGTGTCGCTGGTGTGGGAGGCCGACACAATGGCACAGGACTACCTGCTCCAATACGGCCCTGCGGGCTTTGTGCCCACCGAGGGCGCAGACAGCATGGTGTCCGGCAACAGCTGTGTGGTTGTAGGGCTGAGACCCGCCACGGCCTACGACTTCTACGTCCGCACGCGCTGCGCCAGCGACTGGGAGGCAAACGAATACACCTGCCTGCCCAATGTCGTCACCCGCCAGGCGGTGGGCATCAACCCCCCGGTGGCCGACAATGCGGCCTTTGCCGTAACCATCGTGCCCAACCCCGCCAAGGGCGCCACAACGCTGCTCCTCGAGGGGCTGCCCAGGCAGCACCGCGGTGCCGTTGATGTGACCGTGTCCGACCTTACGGGCCGCGAAGTGATGGCGCGCAGCATTGCCTGCGACGGCGACTGCCGCCTGACGCTCGACATCACCGCCCTGCCCCAGGGAGCCTACTTTGTGCGCATTGCCACCGACGGGCATTCGGTAGTGCGCAAACTCGTCGTGAAATAATTTTCTGCCACCACAATAAATATGAAAACCAAGGGCGTTGCTCCGTGCAACGCCCTTTTTCCTCTGTAGTAAATACGACTAATGTTCGTCGGCGTTGCCGGTGTACTTCTCCAGCGCGTGGCGCAACTGCACGGGGGTGACATCGTGGTGTATCTCGCCCCCAATGGCATAGGATATGGCTCCCGTCTCCTCCGACACGATGACGCTTATCACGTCCAGCTGCTCCGTCACGCCGATGGCGCTGCGGTGGCGCAGTCCCAGGTTGGGGTCGATGTCGGTGCGCGAGGTGACGGGCAGTATGCAGCGGGCGGCCACCACCCGGTTGCCATTCACAATGACCGCGCCGTCGTGCAAGGGCGAGTTTTTGAAAAACAACGTCTCAATCAATGCCGACGAGGCTATGGCGTCCACCACCTGGCCGGTACGCACCAGCTCTTCCACCTCGTTGGCCCGCTTAAAGATGATGAGGGCGCCCGTCTTGCTCTGCGACATGTGCATGCACGCCGTGATATAGGGCTCGAAATCCACCCCCTTGTGCTTGCTCACGTCGCTGCGCCAAAACTGCAGCCGCTTGGCCAGGGTGTCGCCGGTGAGCTGCGTCTTGGTGCCCACCATGAGCAGAAACTTGCGTATCTCAGGCTGGAACACGATGACCAGGGCTATGAGCCCTATACTCATCACCCCGCCCAGTATCTGGCTGCTGAACCGCATGTTGAGGATGTCAAACACGCGCCATGCTATATACAGCACCAGCAGTGCCCAGAATATGCGTATGATGTTGGTGCCTTTAAGCATGCGGTACAGCTCGTAGACAAGGAAGGCCACCATGAAAATGTCAAGTATGTCGACAAATCGTATTTGCGGAAAGGGAAACATAGTGATGTCTTGTTTTTAGTGCGTCCAGTTTCATATAACGGGCTGCAGGCCGTTTTATTTTGCCCAGAGCCGAAAAAATGCCGCTGCCGCCCACGGCGGGCTGTTGCCCCGCTGCCGGGCCGTTTTTTCGTCTGCACATTATCTGCAGTTCTTCGACAGTTCTTCGAGCGCACCTGCATAAAGTGTGGACGAAGTGTGGAGTGAATGTGGAATGGCGAGCGAGCCGACAGCGGGCGAGGGGTGGGGTTGGGGCGGTGGAGGGGAGAGGGTCAGGCGGTTGCAGAGTGGGGTGTGGCTGGCGGAGTGGGGTAGAGCAGTTCGACGGCCAGGCGGGTGGGGCGCGGGGTGTGGACGCGGAGGATGGAGGCCCCGCCCATCAGTGCCACGGTGTTGAGGGCAAGGGTGCCCAGCTCGGAGTCGGGCAGGAGGCCTGTCTCCTGGGGCGGGAGGAGGGACGAGAGAGGGGCAAGCCGCTTGGTAATCATGGATTTGTTTGAGAGTGCCACCAGCATGGGGTGCTGGCGGAAACGGGCTACGAGTTCGGGCAGACGGTGCAGGAGTTCGTGGTTCTGCTCCACGGTTTTGGCAAATCCCAGGCCAGGGTCGAGCCACACCTCGCGGCAACCAAGGCGGCTGAGGGTGGCAAGGCGCTCGTCGAAGTAGTGCGCAAGGTCGTCGACGATGTCGTTGTAGCGTGTGTTTTCGGGCAGTTGCATGGTGGCGGGAGTGCCGCGCATGTGCATGAGTATGTACGGCACGCCGAGCTTAGCCACGGTGGGCAGCAGGTCGGGGTCGAGCTGTCCGCCCGATATGTCGTTGACAATGTCGGCCCCGGCTTCCACGGCGCGTGCGGCGGGCAGGCTGCGGCAGGTGTCGACGGAGATGACGGCGTCGGGCAGTTCGCGCCGCAGGAGTGCCACTAAGGGGGCGAGGCGTGCAGCCTCGTCGGCGGGAGCGGGCATGGAGGCCCCCGGCCGCGACGACATGACGCCGAGGTCGAGCAGGTCGGCCCCCTCGGCTGTGAGCCAGCGGGCGCGGGCTATGAGGGCGTCGGGGGTGTTGTAGCGGCCCCCGTCGTAGAACGAGTCGTCGGTGGCGTTGAGGATTCCCATCACCAACGGGCGATGGAAGACCAACTTGCGGCCCCGGCAGGTGAGGCTTACGGGCGAAAAGGGGTGTGGATAATTCATGGTTGAAAAAAAAGTTGTATCTTTGCAGTTTGGATAAATAAACGCGTTTTTGTTTTTTTAATTGTATAACAGCAATAAAAAAACACAAGTGTCGTTATGGAGAGGCGTGTGCATTGGCACCGGGCGTTTAGGCCGCGTTGGCCGCCCGAGGGTTGCCGGTGTGCCCGCCAGGATAAAAACAAGTAGAATGGACAATACAACAATAGCAGAACAAGCGCCCCGCACGGCTGAGGAATTCAAGTCCGAGATAGCCCGTTGCCGTGAGATTTTCGAGAAGAAGACACGCGACTACGGCACTTCGTGGCGGGTGTTGCGGCTGCCGTCGCTTACCGACCAGATCTATATTAAGGCCAACCGTATACGCAGCATCGAGGAGAGCGGCGAGAACCGCGTGGGCGAGGGGGTGGAGCCGGAGTTTGTGGCGATGGTGAACTATGCCGTTATGGCCCTGATCCAGCAGGAGCTGGGACCCGACGGCGAGCAGGAGGTGCCTTTGGACGAGGCCTTGGCCTTGTACGACAAACACATAAACCGCGCCGTGCGGCTGATGCTCGACAAGAATCACGACTATGGCGAGGCCTGGCGCATGATGCGGGTGAGCTCGATGGTTGACTTGATTTTGATGAAGCTGCGCCGCATCAAACAGATTGAGGATCACCAGGGCCATACCCTTATTTCTGAAGGGGTGGAGGGCGGTTATATCGACATTATCAACTATTCGCTGTTCTGCCTCATAAGGCTTGACAATTGATTGCTGCCCGTTGGCAGGGTATATAATATTAACGATTATAGAATTAAGAGATTATGTGTAAAGAAGTGAAAGATACAAATCTTAACTGGACGTTGAACGTGGTGGCCCGCTGGGTGGTGGGCGTTGTGTTTCTGTTTTCGAGTTTTGTGAAGGGGGTGGACCCCCTCGGCACATCGTACAAGATAACCGAGTATTTGACCACGTGGACTTTCTTAGGGATGAACTTCGACTGGCTGGTGCCGATGGCCACTTTTATGGCCATGTGCTTGATTGTGGCCGAGTTTTTGGTCGGCGTGCTGATGATTACGGGTTCTTTCCGTCGCTTTGGGGCCTGGCTGTTGCTGCTGATGATGGTGTTCTTTACCGGAACGACGCTGTTTGACGCCATCACCAACGAGGTGACCGACTGTGGCTGTTTCGGCGATGCCATTAAGCTGACAAATTGGCAGACGTTCTGGAAGAATATTGCGTTAGATGTGCCCACGGTGTGGATTTTCATTACCCGCGGCCTGCGTGCCAGACGCCGTTTTGAGCGCGACATGCTGGTGACCATTTTCGCTGTTGTGGCGATGGTGATTTTCGGGTTGTTCAACATTTATAATGAGCCTTGCATCGATTTCCGCGCCTGGAAGGTGGGCAACCAGATGGTTGACATGGACGAGAGCCTGCAGGTGAAGAGTTATGTGACTTACCGCAACAAGGCGACGGGCGAGACCGACGAGTTCCTGTCGGAGGAGCTGGTGCGTAAGATGGAGGACCCCGCCTGGGAAGAGGCATGGGAGTGGGAGAGCAGCCGTGTGGTGGATCCGCACGAGATAAGGGCCGCCGGCTTTTCGATGCTTGACTATGAGATGAACGATCACGCCAAGGAGCTGATTGGCTCGGAGGGCTATGTGCTGATTGCTACGGCGCACCATCTGGACAAGGTGAACGAGCAGGGTGTGGAGAGCCTGCGCTGGGCAGTGGAGTATGCCAAGGAGAACAACATGCAGATGGTGATGCTGGTTTCGGCATTGCCCGAGGAGATGGAGGCCTTTAGGGAGGTCTTGGCATCCGACGGTGTGGACTTTTATTTTGCCGACGCCACAGCCATCGAGACGATGATGCGTTCCAATCCCGGCTTTGTGCTGCTGAAGGGGGGCAAGGTGGTTGGCAAGTGGCATTACCGCCGTGTGCGCAACATGTCCGAGACCCGTTTGGAAGAATAACTAAATGTATTAACCAATAACAGTATTACTTATTACGCTTTATTTGCTATGATACAAAGAAAACAGACTGTATTCCTGCTTTTGGCCGCGTTGCTGCTGGTCATGTGCTTTATGTTTCCCATTGCCAGTTTTAAGGGTTCGGCACCGCTGGGTGTGCCGGTTACGGGCGATTTGAACCTCGTGGCCAAGGATGTGCCCGAGACGATGTCGCAGATTTTGAACGGAGAGCCTGTGGTGATGGGTCAGCGCGGCTTTGTGAATGTGTGGCCGCTGATGGTGATAACCATTGTGGTGGCTGCCATTGCCTTGGTGAGCATATTCCTGTATAAGAACCGAGTGGTGCAGATGCGTGTGGTGGCTGTGGGTTTTTTGCTGAGTGTGCTGAACGTGTTTCTGGTGTTTATATGGGCTGTGGACGCTTTTGTGGACAAGGCGTCGGCCGCCATGGCCTGCACTGAGGTGAAGGTGACGTATGGCGTGTCTACCTGGGCCATGATAGCGGCTGCGGTACTGATGCTGTTGGCACAGCGCTCGATTAAGAAGGACGAAGAGAAGGTGCGCGCCGCCGACCGGCTGAGATGACTGTGAGACAGGAGATACATAATACAGACCAGCTGCCCCAAGTGGCACGGAATTTGCTACAAGAATATAGTGAGGAGCGCTTCTTTGCCTTCTTTGGCAAGATGGGGGTGGGAAAGACAACGCTCATCAAGGCCATGTGCGAGGTGCTGGGCGTGGAGGACAATGTGTGTAGCCCCACGTTTGCCATCATCAACGTGTACAGCACGGGCGAGGGGAGACCGGTGTACCACTTCGATTTCTACCGCCTGAAGAATGCCGAGGAGGCCTACGATATAGGGTATGAGGAGTATTTCTATAGTGGGGAATACTGCTTTACGGAGTGGACGGAGAAGGTGGAGGAGTTGCTGCCGGAGCATTATGTGCGGGTGGAGCTGCAGGAACACAACGGAATAAGAACAATAACAACACAGACAATAGATGACTGAATCGGAAATTCTGGCTAAACTTGCCGCCCAGGCATTGGAAGAGAAGAAGGGCGTGGATGTACAGATACTGGACATGCGCGGCCTGTCTACTCCGCCGGCGGCTTTTTTTGTGATTGCCTCGGGCAATGTGCCGTCGCATGTGAGTGCCCTCTGCGACCATGTGCATGAGACGGTGAAAAAGGCCATGGGGTTGAATCCCACCAAGGTGGAGGGGTATGCCAACGCTGAGTGGATATTGATGGACTACTTTGATGTGGTGGTGCATATTTTTCAGCAGGACCGGCGCTCGTTCTACAGGTTGGAGCAGTTGTGGGGAGACGCTGAAAGAGTGAAGGTTTGAAGGCAATGGCGCATGACTACGACTAACTATTTTTGACTATATGGCAGAAATGAACAATAACAGACAGGGCGGCGGCAGGAAACCGAACCAGCCGGGCATGAACCCTGGGCAGGCTCCGAAGCGGAGCTGGATTATCTATGTGATTTACGGTATTATACTGGTATCGTTGGGGTATTTGCTGCTGGGTAAGGACGGCGGCGGGAAACCCCAGCCTATTAAGTGGGCCAAGCTGGAGTATATACTGGAGCGGCACGACTATTCGCGTATCGTTATCGTGAACCAGGAGTATGCCGAGGTGTATATCAAGAGCGAGGCCATGAAGACGGATACCAGCTACAGGGATTTGATGGGTCGCAATATGCTGAACCAGCAGATTCCGGAGAATGGGTTCTATCGTTACGAGTTTGTCACTTTTGAGAATTTTGAAAAGGATTTGGAGAAAGTGGAGGAACGCACGGGTGAGCGGATTGACCTTACGCCGGAGAAACGTTCCAGCATGTGGCGCGAAATGCTTTGGCTGTTTGGCCCGTTCCTGGTGCTTATCCTGTTTTTTGTCCTTATGAACCGCATGTCGCAGAAGCAGATGGGCGGAGGCGGCGGTATCTTTGGCGTGGGCAAGAACAAGGCCAAGGTGTATGACGGGAAGACCCCGACTAATGTCACTTTTAAGGATGTGGCCGGTTTGGCCGGAGCCAAGGAGGAGGTGATGGAGGTTGTGGATTTCCTGAAAAACCCGCAGAAGTATACCGACTTGGGTGGTAAGATTCCCAAGGGTGTGTTGCTTGTAGGGCCTCCGGGTACCGGCAAAACCCTTTTGGCCAAGGCTGTGGCCGGTGAAGCCAATGTGCCTTTCTTCTCCATGTCGGGTTCCGACTTTGTGGAGATGTTTGTGGGCGTGGGTGCTTCGCGTGTGCGCGACCTTTTTGATGAGGCCAAGAAAAAGGCTCCCTGTATTATCTTTATAGACGAGATAGACGCCGTAGGACGTGCCCGCGGCCATGCCGGTTTGAGCAACGCCAACGACGAGCGTGAGAACACGCTGAACCAGTTGCTGACGGAGATGGATGGTTTCAGCAGCGGTACCAATGTGATAGTGCTGGCTGCCACCAACCGTGCCGATGTGCTGGACAAGGCTCTGTTGCGCGCAGGCCGTTTTGACCGGCAGATTTATGTGGAACTCCCCGATTTGGAGGAGCGCAAGGCGATATTTGATGTGCACATGCGCAACCTGAAACTGAATACCGACAGCCAGAGCGAGGGTTGTGTGGACCGTGATTTCCTGGCTAAGCAGACCCCGGGTTTTTCGGGTGCGGATATTGCCAATGTGTGCAATGAGGCTGCCCTGTGCGCCGCCCGCAAGGGTAAGAAGATGATTGAACGACAGGATTTCTTGGATGCCATCGACCGTATTGTGGGTGGCTTGGAGAAACGCACGAAGGTGTTGACCGAGCATGAGAAGCGTGTGGTGTCGTACCACGAAAGTGGCCACGCCTCGGTTAGCTGGCTGCTGCGTTGGGCTAACCCACTGATTAAAGTGACCATTGTGCCTCGCGGCAACTCGTTGGGTGCGGCATGGTACCTGCCCGACGAGCGGCATTTGACCACCTATTCTCAGATGTTTGACGAGATGACCAGCCTTATGGCAGGGCGTGCCGCGGAAGAGGTGGTGTTTGGTGAGGTTGGCACCGGTGCGCTGAACGATATGGAGCGCGCCACCAAGATGGCCCAGTCGATGGTGGTTTATTACGGAATGAGTCCCAAGATTGGCAATATCAGCTTCTACGACTCGTCGGGACAGACTGACTATGGCTTCACCAAGCCGTTTAGCGACAAGACTGCCGAGGTGATTGACTCGGAGGTGAACCGCATTGTGGAGGAGGCCTATGCCCGTGCCAAGGAGATTATCGTGTCGCATCGTGGACAGCTTGACGAGCTGGCAGGCCAGTTGTTTGAGAAAGAGGTGCTGTTCCGTGACGATTTGGAACGGATTTACGGTCCTCGGGTGGCCGACCTGGAGGCACAGAAAGCAGTGGAGAACAAACAGGACGAACCAGAGGCACAGCTTCCAGCCGGTGAAGTGGCTGGCGAGCATACAGAACTCCCTAACAATAGCGAAGCATGAAGACATTTTGGATACGCACTGCCAGTGCAACGGTTTATGCGCTTCTTTTTCTCGGCTCCATCTACAGCGGAAGGCTGGTGGGGGAGACGTGGGGCATAATCATCCTGTCGGCTTTTGCACTTTTTGTTGCCATGGGTTGCACGTTTGAGTACTACCGTATGGTGGAGAAACAGGGCGCGCATCCTGTCAAGCCCTTGGGCTACGCCTTCAGTGCCATTACTATTGTGGTTTGGGCTTGCAACCAGGTGTATGATGGCAATGTGTTTGAAGTGGAGGTGGGCGGATGGCTATTGCAGCTGTCGCTTGTGGTAACGCTGGCTGTGCAGTTGTGGCGCAAATCGGAGCAACCGTTTGCCGACGTGCTGCATACGCTGTTGCCCATGCTTTATGCTGCCTGGCCGCTGTCGATGATGCCGTATCTCCACTATTCGATGAATGTGCTGGTGATGTGTATTGTCATGGTGTGGGTGAACGACTCGTTTGCCTACATGGGTGGCTCGTTGGTGGGGAAGCACAAGATGTGGCCGCGCCATTCACCGGGCAAGACGTGGGAGGGAACTGCCATCGGCGTGGCAGCTGCAGTGGCTGTCGGATTGCTGGTCGGCCCCCTGTTCGATACTTGCCTGGCCTGGTATGATTGGCTTGTATTGGCGTTGGTGTGTAGCATAGTGGGCACACTGGGCGACCTGACCGAGTCGATGCTTAAACGCTCGGTGGGTTTGAAAGATTCGGGCAACATCATGCCTGGCCACGGAGGGTTCCTTGACCGTTTCGACAGTCTGCTGTTCATTTTGCCTGTGGCTACCGCTTATTGCTATTTATTTGTTTAATATAATGTTTGTTTGATATGTATATACACAAAGAAGGACGCAAGTTGATAGTGGGGATGCTGGCGGTGGTGCTGGTGGTCTATGCTGCTATGATATTCTTTGTGCAGCACTGGACTTTTTTCCATTACCTGTTTATCACTATACTGTTGGTATTTTGGGTAATGGTGGCACTTTTTTTCCGTATACCGCGCCGTATCTTCACCAACGACATCCAACGGCTGATTGCCCCAGCCGATGGCACAGTGGTGACGGTGGAGGAGACTTATGAGAAGGAGTATTTAAAAGGCGACTGCATACAGGTGAGCATTTTCATGAATGGCACCGACGTGCATGTGAACCGCTACCCGTGCGACGGTGTGGTGGAGTACTACAAGTTTCACCGCGGCAACTATTTTGTGGCCTCGTACCCCAAGTCGAGCGTGCTCAATGAACACTCGTCGGTAGGCATGCTCCTGGACGATGGCTCCCGCATTCTTATCCGCCAGGTGGCTGGCACCATGGCGCGCCGCATTGTCTGCTATGCCCGTCAAGGCGAGCAGGTGCGCCAAAACCAAGAGATGGGGTTCATCAAGTTCGGCTCCCGTATCGACCTCTTTGTTCCCAAGCACTTCATGGTGGATGTGAACCTGCAGGATGTGGTGCGGAATGGCGTGACACCCATCTGCACTATTGCCGGGTCCCCGGCGGAGAGTCCCAATAACAACGAAGCGTTATGAGTTTGGCATCCCAGATACTGTATGAAGACAACCATCTGATTGCCCTCAACAAGAGGGCAGGCCAAATAGTGCAGGGCGACAAGACGGGCGACGTGTGCATGGCCGACGAGGTGAAATCGTTCCTAAAGGAACGCGACGGCAAGCCTGGCAACGTCTTCTGCGGTGTCATACACAGGCTTGACCGCCCCGTGAGCGGGGTGGTGGTTTTTGCCAAGACCGGCAAAGCCCTCAGCCGTATGAATGCTATGGTCAAAGACCGTTCCTTCAGCAAGGTGTACCGTGCCTTGGTCAAGAATATGCCACCGGCAAGCGAGGGGCATCTTGAGGATTACCTGGTTCGCAACGAGCAGCAAAACAAAAGCTATGTAGTGCAGGACAAGGACCGCACCGGTGCCAAACTGGCAGTGCTGGACTATCGGCTCATCGGAACCACACAAGGCGGCTACCACAGGCTCGAGATTCACCTTCATACCGGACGGCATCACCAAATTCGATGCCAGCTGGCTCATATGGGATGCCCCATCAAAGGGGACCTGAAATACGGCGCACCCCGCTCCAACCCCGACGGGAGCATATCGCTCCATGCATTCCGACTGCAGTTTGAGCACCCCGTGCGCCACCAGCCCGTCGTCATAACGGCACCCGAACCCTGGCCCTGCGACTAAGAATTTGTATATATAGTTCATCAAGGTAATATAAAAAACAATGAAAACACTAAAAGTAATCCTATTGACAAGCCTTCTGGCCCTGATTCACACCTCCGTGTCCGCCCAAAGCCTCACGCTTCTTTCCGCGGACGGCGATGGCGCCACCCTCACCTTCACCACGCCTGAACCGACGTTCAGCGTGCAGCAGGTGCAAGGCCAGCCCTACACCGTAGTCGCCCTCCCCGGGGCGGTACCATCATCCCAGTTGGGCGCACCCGACCTGCCCATAGTCTCACAAATGGTCGAAATTCCCCTCTGCAGCGATGTAAAGGCAATCGTAACCGACGTCCAGGTGCTGCCCATCGGCCGGGCCAAACATCCGCTCATGCCCGTGCAGCCGCCACCCAGCAAATCGCAGCGCGCCCCCCTGCCCCTTGCCTACGACAGCGCACTCTATGCCCACAACGGCTACTACAGCCTTCCCCCAGCCACCATCCAGCCCTTAGGCGTGGCACGCGACCGCAACCTCGCCCTCCTGCGTCTCTCACCCCTCTCCTACAACCCCGTCACCGGCCAAATGCAACTCATCCGGTCCATGACCGTAAAGCTGCAGTACAAAGGCGTCGACATGGCAGCCACCGAGCGCATGCACACCCGCTACCACTCGCCCGACTATGCCGTGGGCCAGCACCTCCTGCGCGCCCTGCCCGAAGGCAAAGCCGTCCGCCTCGATGCACCCCTGCACTACCTGATCATCTCGCACAGCAGCTTCCGTGGCGCACTCGACAGCTTCGTCAACTGGAAAAAACGTCAAGGCATGCTGGTCACTGTAGCCTACACCGACGACCCCGCCGTGGGAACCACCAGCACCTCCATCGCCAACTACATCAAAAGCTACTACACCCATGCCACCCCCACACTCCCCGCACCTACCTATCTGCTGCTCGTGGGCGACCACCAGCAAATACCCGCCTTCAACTCCCAGCGTCCCAACCTACCTCTCAACGACCACGTCACCGACCTCTACTTCGCCACATGGACCGACGGCGACATCATCCCCGACTGCCACTACGGACGCTTCTCGGCCCGCAACCTCTCGGAGCTGACCCCACAGATTGAGAAAACCCTCTACTATGAACAATACGGCTTTACTGACGACAGCTACCTTGGCCGAGGCATACTTATTGCGGGACAGGACCAAGGCGTGGCTGGCGACAACGCCTATCGCTTCGCCGACCCGGCAATGGACTACATAGCTGCTTACTATATCAATGCGGGTAATGGCTATAACGATGTGAGATATTACAAGAACAACACCACCTTTGCCCCCACTGGCGTTACTGTGACTGGCAATTCCCAAACCGCTAACACGGCCTCGACACTCCTTGCCTACTATAGTTCAGGATGTGGATGGGTGAACTACAGCGCCCATGGCTACGACAACGAGTGGTCGACTCCGAATTTCTCCACTACCCATGTGGCCAGCATGACCAACAAGGGCAAGCCCTCGGTGATGATTGGCAACTGCTGCCTGTCTGGCAAGTTCAACACCTCCTATTATGATGCATGCTTGGGTGAGGCGCTGCTGCGCAAGGGCGAAAATGCCGGGGCAGTTATGTATATCGGCGGTACCAATTCCACCTATTGGCCACATGACTTCTGTTGGTCGGTGGGAGTGCGCAATAACATCAGCAATACCATGAATCCGGCTTATGATGCCTCCCATTTGGGCATGTACGACCGTCTTTTCCACACCCATCGAGAGAGTTTTAGCGCCTGGCACACCACAGCGGGTTCTATGGTTATGGCCGGAAACACCGCTGTGCAGGAATACAGCAGTGGTGGCTATGCCGACTACTATTGGGAAATATATGAGCTTTTTGGCGACCCGTCGCTCATGCCTTGGTTGGGGACAGCCTCAGATATGACTGTCGACGCGGCTTCGACCATTAGTATCGGCTCTGAATCCTATACCATTGAGGTGGCTCCTCACGCCTATGTGGCCTTGGTCGATACTACAACCTTTACGTTGATTGCCGCCGCCTATGCTAATGCCTCAGGACACGCTACGTTGGCTCTTCCTTCCGACCTCTCAGCGGGCACCTACCAGCTCTCGGTTTGGGCGCAAAACTATAAGCCCTATTTCCAGCAGGTGAGTGTCGTGGTTTTGGATGGTCCCTATATTATGGTGACAAGTATTGCTCCGTCCAACGGAAGCCTTAAACCTGGGCAGATATCCACGTTCGACATATCTGTAGCCAATATTGGTACACAGTTGCCAACCCTTGGGCTTATCCATCTCGAGTCTTTGACCGACGGGGTAATGCCCATTCAGCCTGTGGCTCATTTCAGCAGCATTGCCCCTGGCGATACTGTTCAGCTCACCGGTGTATGGCCCACTTATGTTTCTGAAAGCCTCACCGACGGCGTAAAGGCCAAGTTCACCGCCACGGTAGAGTTCGGCCCCGGAACTTCTACCAAAAAGGCTGAGTATGCAGTCAATGCCCCGTCGCTGGCTGTCGTCGATCCCTGGCTGAGCCCTGAGCTGCAGCCTGACAGCACTTCGATTATCACATGTCAACTTGTAAACAGAGGAAGTGACACATCAAACAATACGACCATCACCCTGCCCAACCTTTTTGGCTTTATGGTGGATGATGCCGCCCCCGTGCCAGTGGGGCGTCTTGCCCCTAACGATATAGTGAACCTCTCCATTCCTGTTACTATGGTGGCCTCGTTGCCCAATACGACCATACCCTTCCATCTCATCGCCAACGACAGTTGCGGCAGCCGCCTGCTCCAGGTGCTTTCCTATCGTGCCGGAGGCAGTCAGATGGAAGACTTCGAGACAGGCACCCTTACAAAGTTTAATTGGATTCAGAACAGTAATCCGTGGGAAATAACTTCTTCCAATCCCTATGCTGGTGCTTTCTCTGCCCGTAGTAAGAGCGATTTAGGCAGCCGAAGAGAATCGCGTATGTCTATCAACTGGACCTCCACTCTCGACGATTCCATCAGTTTTTACTACAAGGTATCAAGCGAGGAAGGATATGACAAATTCACCTTCTATATTGATGGAGTGGAGATGATATCCGCCTCGGGCGAAGTGGACTGGACGCTCGTGTCATTTCCCGTCAGAGCCGGTGCTCATATCTTTGGCTTTAGCTATACCAAGGACTACTACACAGTTGCCGGTAGCGACTGTGCATGGATTGACAATGTCAGCCTCCCCTTTGCCGGCGAGTTAAGTCGCTTTGTTGTGGATACCGTATGTCAGAACAATGAATACAACTTTGGTTCCCTCGACATACCTACTGAACATACCGGCACATTCAACTACTCCGATTCCCTCGATGGCCAAATGGCATTCCTCTCCCTCATGGTGTCAGCAGCCCCGCAGGTGTCCATACAGGTGATAGGTACCCCTGCTATCGGCGAATGTGTATTGCTCAAGGCAACCGGCGCCGATTCCTACGTATGGAACACTGGCGACAGCACGGCTTTCATTTCAGTTTGTCCTCAGTCGAGTGGCGAAGAGTATACGGTAGAAGGTTGCCGTGCCGGATGCTGTGGCTCGAACAGTGTAACCTTTGATGTACTCGGATTGGACGACCGTCCGGGCAGCCAATCGGTAACACTGTATCCCAATCCGGCTCATGGCCAGGTTACCGTTCAGGCTGAACAGATGCGCAAACTCGAGATAATAAATATTGTTGGGCAATCTGTACTCCGCAAAAATGTGACCTCTTCCTCAGCCGTGATTGATTTGCAAGGCCTCCCCAAAGGCATCTATTTTGTTAAAGTGGAGACCGCAATGGGCATGGCTACCGAGAAACTTGTACTTCGATAGTAATAATTATTTACCTATAGATCAGCCGGGTGAATAGCCCGGCTGATTTATTTGTAGAGAAAAAGTTGCATATTGGGTAAAAAAATGTACTTTTGCATCACAATCCATGTTGTTTGGATTGGGTTAAAAATGACAAACTAATTCACTCGGATGAAAAACAAGTATTATGATTTAGTCGATCAAACATTCGACTTTCCGCAGGATGAATTCCGCACGGAAGATGGTGAACTCTATTTCCACGACATCCCACTCATGGAGATAATCAAGCAATATGGAACGCCGCTCAAGATAACATATCTGCCCAAGATAACTTCGCAAATCCAACGTGCCAAGCGCATGTTTAACGTGGCCATTGCCAAAACCGACTACAAAGGCACGTATAATTACTGTTACTGCACCAAATCAAGCCACTTCAGTTTTGTCCTGGAAGAGGCTTTAAAAAACGACATCAATCTCGAAACATCGTCGGCCTTTGACATCAACCTGATACAAGAATTGTACAACCAAGGACTTTTAGACAAAAACATCTTCATAGTCTGCAATGGATACAAGCGACAGCAGTACATAGAAAACATTGTATCCCTATACAACGACGGATTCAACAACGTGGTGCCTGTACTCGACAACAAAAACGAGTACTACGCCCTCGACCGCCAACTGGAAAACCCGTCCCACCCCATGTATCTGGGCATCCGCATTGCATCGGAAGAAGAACCCAAGTTCGACTTCTACACCTCACGTCTCGGTATGCGTTATAGTGATATTGTCAGCTTTTACGAAGATCAGGTGAAGCCCAACAAAAAGTTCACCTTTAAAATGCTGCACTTCTTCATCAACACCGGCATCCGCGACACGGCCTATTATTGGAACGAGCTCTCCAAGTGTGTAAATGTCTATTGCGACCTCAAGCGTGTTTGCCCAGAGCTCGATTCGCTCAATATCGGTGGTGGTTTCCCGTGCAAAACATCCCTTGCTGCCACATACGACTACGAATACATGGCCGAGGAG
>Ga0310697_10001726_pt1 | contig 24620 bp, 18 predicted proteins | sample 172DNAGHGlowgp2_FD_203883 | JGI IMG/M metagenome (GOLD analysis project Ga0310697, IMG submission 203883) | Sheep rumen microbial communities from Palmerston North, Manawatu-Wanganui, New Zealand - 1728 DNA GHGlow gp2 (v2) (version 2) | ecosystem: Host-associated > Mammals > Digestive system >...
GGTCAGCCAAAGCATCATCACAAAGGCAGTAGTGACAGAAGTTGAGCACCGATTCCACTGTGCCTTCGGGACTGTGGTCGATAACCCAACGCAAGTTCGGAATCTGAAGGTCCGTGATGCCGACATGGCTCACCAATCCTTTCTCTTTCAGTTCCACAAGCGCCGGCAATGTTTTATCAACCACCAGCTGCAGGCCGCCCGGCAGCGCAGCCTGGAACTCGATATCGTGGACATTAATGATATCTATATGCTCAACGCCGAGGCGCTCCATGCTCTCGTAAACACTTTCCTGTGCACGACGGCCGCTATAATCCCAGGTGTTGACACCGTCCTTGCCGTAGCGCCCGACCTTAGTGGAGAGGATATACTTCTCGCGAGGCAGCTGGCGCAAAGCACGGCCCAGCACACGCTCGGCACGATAATGACCGTAGTAAGGTGAGACATCAATAAGGTTCATGCCGCCTTCGAGGGCTACGCCCACCGTTTCCACGGCCCGGCCTTCGTCGATCTCATGGAACACACCGCCTAACGACGATGCGCCGAAACTAAGGGCTGACACCTTCAAGCCCGTCTTTCCTAAATTGCGATATTCCATCTTCAAAAAAGCTAATCGTCTTGTTTCTGCCGACAAAGGTACACAAAAAAATGGCGTCCGCTGCAAACAGACGCCATTATTTACGCATATCGTATCAAAAAAAGTCGAAATATTATCGAGGCTACCACCTTTCAAGGTTCTTCGGCCTTCTTTTTTTGTTCTATGACAGGCTTTTCCTCCTCGTCAAAGGTAATAGGGATGCAGAGGTGACGCGAGTTAGCCAAACTATGAGGCATCCAAACGTCAGCCATGAAAAAGAGATCCTCGTTCTGCACACTCGTCTGATGCCATATCCATGTCCCCTGACCGCCAAAGGTGCGTTTGGCATCATCACCTCGCATCGGCGATTCATGCTGCGTCCAAGGTCCGGCGATGCTTTTCGAGGAGAACATGCGTGCCTCATTCGGTGTCCATCCGGTGCAACCGCTGCAGATCAGCCAATAGGTGCCATTGCGTTTCATCAAACAGGGAGCTTCATTCTGCCCGCCCGGTGCGATGCGATAGTAGCGGCCTGTATAGCCGAGATAGTCAGGGGTGAGCTCAGCAGCTTGAATCGTAAGGTTTTCCTCGGATGAGAAGATGTGCCAGGCTGTGCCATCGTCGTCCACGAAGACCGTCATATCCCGACTCATTTGACCGGCCTTGAAGTCTCTTGCCAGGAGCAAACCGTCCTTGATCGCCATACGCCAAGTCGGTGTCCACCATTCGGGATAGTCGCTTTCCTTCAGCGACGAAGCCTTTCGGATGTCTGCCTCCGTGAAATCAGCAGGCCAATGGTTGGCATTAGGGCGCTGAGCATGGTGGAACGTAAAAGGTCCTTCGGGCTTCGGACTCGTTGCAAAGCCCGTCATCGCCGCGGCATAGCCCTGCCCTTTCAGCTCAAGATGGAAGATCATCACAAACAGCTTCGTACGCTCATTCCACACCACCTTAGGCCGTTCGATGATGCAACCGCGTTCGATGGGCGCTCCTATCTCATCGACCACCGAAAGCACGAGGCCCTGTTTCGTCCAGGGCAAGGACAAAGGCGCGTCAGATGCCTTTGTCTGCGATTCGGCAATGGGCGCGGTATAAAGATTCACGCCCAGCGACGTAAAGCCGCGTTCGGGACGTGCTTCGCCATACCACAGCCATTGTCCGTCATGAGCGATGATGCAACCGCCATGAGCGTTGACATGATTTCCTTCGGTGTCGAGCGTCGCAGCCGGCATCGCCCGTTGCGGATGACGGCTGCGACCACGGGCACCCCAAGGTCGTGATGGTGAGTTCTCTTGCGCAAGAGAGGCGAGACTGAACGCGAACAGGACGGCAAAGGAGAAGTGACGTGACAGCTGAGACAAATGCATAGGAAAAGTTTTTTTAGCTATGGCCTGTAGTTTTTGTTTCGACATGCCATCCGTTAGAAAGTTTAAAATAAATGGTAGAAAAGGTAGCTTTTTGCGACTTTTTTTGTACCTTTGCCGCAAATTTTAAAACCAACGAAGATGCAAATAGGTGATAAAGTAAGATTTCTCAACGAAGTAGGCGGCGGCCGCATCACAGGTTTCCAAGGCAAGAATATCGTTCTTGTCCAGGACGAAGACGGCTTCGACATTCCCATGCTTCGCTCTCAAGTAGTGGTCGTTGACACCAACGCCAACAATTTCGCCGTCAGGCAGAAGGAAGAGGCACCCAAGCCTCGCGTCCGCCTCCTCGAAGACGATGCCAGCGACGATCCGTCGGCACGTCCGACAACCTACCAACCCAAGCCTCAGGAGCGCAAGGGTGGCGACCGGCTGAATGTCTGCCTGGCCTTTGTACCGGAGGACTCGCGCGAGCTCACCAACACCCGGTTTGAGGCTTATCTGGTCAACGATTCCAACTATTATCTCAGCGCACTGTTTGCCAACAACGAAGGTGCTGCATGGCACGCCCGCTGGCAAGCCACGATAGAGCCGAACACGAAGCAGCTCGTAGATACCTTCGACCGCTCGGCACTCAACGACCTCGAACGTCTGAGCGTGCAGTTCATCGCATGGAAGCAGGATAAGCCCTACCTGTTCAAGCCTGCCGTCAGCGTTGAGCTGCGTCTTGACCTGGTGAAGTTCTACAAGCTTCATGTCTTCCAGTCCTCTCCCTTCTTCCGTGAACCCGCCCTGGTCTATGACATCGTTCGCGACGACAGACCCATCAAACAGGTCTTCGTCGAGGCGGAAGAGGTGCTCGAAGCGTTACGGGAGCCGGAGCCGGAGCCAGAGCCGGAGCTGGAATCGGAGTCAGAACTTGTGTCGGAACCTGTTGTGCAGGAACAACCTGAGAAGCCCCGGGGTAATGCCGTGCCTGGTTATATCGAAACACTCGAATCGCTGAAAGCACCGATGAACGCGGTGCCGCAGCGGACGCGTGAAGAGGAACGCGAAGCGCTGAAAGCGGCGAAGCGTGCACTCAAGGCCGAGCAACAAGCGCTCAAAGCCAAGGAGCTGGCTCAGAAAGCCGAGGAGCAACGACGTGCGAAGGCACAGGCAGAACCGCGGAAGAATGTCATCGACGTCGATCTGCACATCGATGCGCTGCTCGACAACACCGAGGGACTATCCCCCAACGTATTGCTGAACACACAGCTCACGGAATTACGCATCCTCATGGATCGCCATATCCGGAAAAAGGGTCAGTGCCTCGCTTTCCTGTTTGACAAGAACGACATCGTGCTTCACGAAGCGATTATCAAAGAATTGCAGCACCGCTACCGTTCCTCTACCATCGAAGATTCACCCTCCTATCGTCCGGGTCTCGGAGCCATTTTGGTTACCATCTGAGTGAGGAATGAAGAATGAGGTTATGAGGTTATGAGGTTATGAGGTTATGAGGTTATGAGAAATCCTAAAGACATACAGATTGCCGACTTCGCTTACGAGCTGCCCGACGAGCGTATCGCCAAATATCCGTTGGCAGAGCGCGACAGTTCCAAACTTCTGATTTACGACCACGGCACGATTACACATCGCCATTTCCGCGATCTGCCCGAGCTGTTGCCCGAAGGTTCGCTCATGGTGATGAACAACACGCGCGTCATCCAAGCCCGTCTGCATTTTCGCAAGGACACCGGTGCGCTCATCGAAGTGTTCTGCCTCGAACCGGCTGAGCCGCACGACTACGTGCTGATGTTCCAACAGACGGAGGCCTGCACGTGGCATTGTCTGGTGGGCAACGCCAAGAAATGGAAGGTCGGAGCATTGGAGCGCGAGATCGTTGTCGAAGGCAAGACGCTGACATTGAGCGTGGAGCGAGGCGAAGAGGACCTCGTCCATTTCTCGTGGAACGACAGCACGGTCACTTGGGCGCAGGTACTCGATGCCTGTGGCGAGTTGCCCATTCCGCCTTACCTCAACCGTGCCACGGAAGCCAGCGACCTGAAAACTTACCAGACGGTCTATTCCAAAGTGAAAGGCAGCGTTGCAGCTCCTACGGCAGGCCTCCATTTCACGCCTGCCGTGCTCGAAGCCATTGACCGCCGCGGCATCGAAAGGGCGGAACTGACGCTCCATGTCGGCGCCGGAACGTTCAAGCCCGTCAAGAGCGAACGCATCGAAGGCCATGAAATGCACTCCGAATGGATCTATGTCCCTCGGCGCGTCGTCGAGGCTTTGATCCGTCACAATGGCGAGTGCACAGCTGTCGGTACCACCAGCGTCCGCACGCTGGAGTCATTATATTATATAGGTAAGAAGATCATGGCACACCCTGATGCCACCGAGGACCAGCTCAGAGTGGGGCAGTGGGAGCCATACGAGGCGGAGGAGACGGACGAACAGTCGTCACTCCCGCAGCTGAGGGCCATCATCGACTGGATGGATCGCAACCACACGAATGCCCTCCACACCTCCACCCAGATCATCATCGCTCCCGGCTACCGTTATCACATCGTGCGTCGTATGATCACCAATTTCCATCAGCCGCAATCCACGTTGCTTTTGTTGGTCTCTGCTTTTGTGGGCGGCGACCGTTGGAAGGAGATCTACCGCTACGCCCTCGACCACGACTTCCGTTTCCTCAGCTATGGCGATAGCAGTCTGCTCATACCTTAGGGATAGGTTTATTCCCGTTTTATTTGACAAGTTGACGAGTTGACAAGTTCTTCGCAGAGCGAAGCGAGCAGAGCTCGAGCGGACGAGTTGTTAGTTATCGTTATCGTCTTCGTTATAGTTACTTTTATTCTTCATTCTTCATTCTTCATTCTTCATTCCTCATAACCTCATAACCTCATAACCTCATTCTTCATTCTTCATTCTTCATTAACTTGCCTTATGAGAAAGAAAACGTTGTTTTATCTGTTGGCGCTTGTGCTCATTCCCTGCGTGGCAATGGCAAAAGAGAACGTCCCCGACGAACCCGCACGTCTGCACTGGATAGGCAAGACACCTGTGACCGACCGTCCCGTCAGTTTCGGTATCCCGTTCAATAAAGGTGAGATGAAACCAACTGACGGCTTTGCACTAACCACCACCAGTGGGCAGACCATCGCTGCCGACTTCTGGCCTACGGCCTACTGGCCCGACGGCTCTGTCAAATGGGGAGGTTTTGCGGCTGTAGTACCTGCGGGCACGGAAAGTGTTGCTTTCGCGAAGACGAAGAAGGGGAAAGGATCTTCTGCCGCAGGGGCTCTGACGGTCAACGAGACCAATCGGCAAATCAGCATCAACACAGGCAGCCTGCAGGCTTATATCTCAAAAAGCGGAGCGGCCTTCATCGACAGCCTCGTGCTTGGCGGAACGAGAGTGGCCGGTTGCGGGCAATTGGTCTGCACTACGCAGGATAAACCCTATGCCGAGGACGCAGGAAGTATCACGTTTCACAACTACATTTCTTATATTGAGAAGGCTGAGGTGGAGCGCGCAGGCAACGTGAGGGCGGTGGTGAAACTTGAGGGTTATTGCCTCTACAATATCAACCAGCTGAAGATAGTGGCCACATCTGCCGGCTTCGGAGAGGAAAAGACGCCTACCCAATGGTTGCCCTTCACCATCCGCTTGTATTTCTACGCAGGTTCCAACCAGGTGAAGATGGCCTACACCTTCACTTACGACGGCGACCAGAACCGCGACTTCATCCGCTCGCTGGGTGTGCGCTTTGAAGTGCCGATGCGCGAGCAGGCTTACAACCGCCACGTGGCCTTTGCCACACAAGACGGAGGAGTTTGGACAGAGAGCGTGCAGCCGCTCAGCGGTCGTCGCATCTTGACAAAAGGTCGTGATATGAGTTTCGAGTTCCGTCAGGTGGCAGGCGAGCGCATTCCGGAGCCCGATTCCTTTGATCAAACGGGGCAGGATCTACTGCATCACTGGGCAAAATGGAACACCTACCGCCTCACACAGCTCTCCGACCAAGGTTACGCCATCAACAAACGCGCCCACGCCAACAACCAATGGATTGGCACACACACGGGTCAGCGTGCCGCGGGTTATGTCTTCGCCGGTGATGTCAGCGGCGGCCTTGGTTTGAGCGTCAAGGACTTCTGGCAGAGCTTTCCCGCCTCGTTACAGGTGGATAGCGCCACGCACGACACGGCCTATATGACCGCTTACCTGTGGAGCCCCGAAGGCGGAGCCATGGATTTGCGCCACTACGACAACGTCGCTCATGACCTCAACGCCAGCTACGAAGATGTGCAGGAGGGAATGTCCACGCCTTACGGTATCGCGCGTACCTTTATTATATCATTACTCCCCGAGAGCACCTATCCGGGCAAGGCGGCCGTGGCACAGCGTGCAGCCATGATGGCTGAGGATGCTCCGCTCGTCTGCACACCCGAGTATCTCCACTCGCGCCGTGCCTTCGGCGTGTGGAGCCTGCCCGACAGCAGCAACGAGCGTCGCGCGGCCGTCGAACGCCAGCTCTCGGAATACCTCGATTTCTATGCCAAAGCCGTTGATGAGCGCCACTGGTATGGCTTCTGGAACTACGGCGACTTCATGCACCAGTACGACGCAGCCCGCCACGAGTGGAAATATGACGTTGGCGGCTTCGCTTGGGACAACACCGAGTTAGGCAGCATCTCGTGGCTGTGGTATTCGTTCCTGCGCACGGCACGTCCCGATGTCTGGCGTATGGCTGAGGCCATGACACGCCACACCTCGGAAATCGATGTCTATCACCTCGGACCCTTTGCCGGCCTCGGTTCACGTCATAACGTGAGCCATTGGGGTTGCGGTGCCAAGGAAGCGCGCATCTCGCAGGCTGCCTGGAACCGTTTCTACTACTATCTCACCACCGACGAACGCACGGGCGACCTAATGACCGCTGTGCGTGATGCCGATCAGATGCTCTACACCATCGACCCCATGCGCCTGGCACTACCGCGAGAGAAATATCCTTGTACGGCTCCAGCACGTCTGCGCATCGGACCCGACTGGGTCGCTTATGCCGGCAACTGGATGACGGAATACGAACGCACCCGAGATTCCAAGTACCTCAAGAAGATACAGGCGGGCATGAAGAGCATAGCGGCCTTGCCTAAGGGAATGTTCACGGGGCCTGGCGTACTGGGCTACGATCCCGCCACGGGCATCCTCTCCTACGAAGGCGACACAGCTATCACCTCAACCAATCACCTGAAGCTGATCATGGGTGGCTTTGAGCTCATGCACGAACTCATGGAGATAGCGCCGAACAAGCAGTTCGAAGCAATCTATCTCGACCACAACGCCCGATATCATCAGATCACCAAGAACCGCTTCCGCATCAGCCGCCTCAAGGGCTATGCAGCCTCCAAGCTCCACGACAACGAGATGGCGAAAGATACGTGGCGCGATATGTGGCAATACAGCGACCCGCAGCAGCACTACCGCTTTGATCCTCATCCGCTCCTGCCGCCCGAAGTGCCCCAGCCCCTCACCGAGAGTATCGCTACGACGACCAACGACTGCGCCCTTTGGAGCCTCGATGCCATCTATTTACAAGAAGTTATTCCACAAGAATGAAAAAGATTCTCCTCTCTCTCATTGCCCTTCTGCCCCTTGCCGCTACGGGGCAGACCTTCAGAGTGACTGTTACCAATCCTTCAGACACCGACCGCAAGGACGTGCCTGTCGTGGTGGACCTTCACAAGACACTGAAGAAGAAAGCTTCCAACGTCCTTTCAGCAGAAGTCATTGCTCCAAGCGGTTCCTCCCTGCCTTCACAGCTCGACGACCTCGACGGCGATCTCATCCCCGATGAGCTGGCCTTCGTTGCCGACATCCCCGCGCGTTCCACCCTCTCTTTCCGCGTTCAGTGCTCGGCGGTTTTATCGCAGAGTTCCTTCCCCCCTCGCACAGCTGCCTTCATGAAGGTTTGGGATCGCAAGTACCGCTACCCTTACATCAACAGCATTGAATACCAAGGGCGCAACGAGCCGCTCGCCACTTATGACGCCATCTATGGTCACGGCGCACAATGGGAATCCGAGCTCGTCGGTTTCCGCGTCTATATGGACCACCGCCAGAGCATCGACATCTACGGTAAGCCATCGCCGCAGCTCGTCCTGGAAAAGACCAATTTCTACAGCACGCGCGAAGACATCGCCGCCGGCCTTGGCTGCGACATCCTCTTCGCCGGTCCCAGCGTGGGCGCCGGCTCCTTCCGCGGCTACGTTGACGGTCAGCCCACTTACGTCGATAGCGTTGAAGCCCGCGGGCAGCGCGTCATTGCCTCCGGTCCCGTCCGTGCCATTGTCGAGGTGACAGACAAGAATTGGTACTACGCCGGTCATACCCTCCAGATGCGGCAGCGATACACCATCTATGCCGGGCACCGTGACGTTGAAGTGGACATACAGCTGTCTGGATCCGATGTCAACGGCCTCGCCTTCTGCACCGGCGTGCAAAAGCTGGAACTCGACAACGAAGGTCTGATGGATGCTGCCAACGGCCTCGTCGGTTCTTGGGGACGTAACGTTCCCGACAAGGCTGCCGAAGACCTCGTCGAAGGCGTAGGGCTCGGCGTCAGCGTTCCAGCGCTTTATCTCACCTCGAAGAAGGAGGATGCCTACAACTACCTCGACATCCTTCACCCCGTCGATGGCCGGATCCGCTACCACCTTGCCATCTGTGCGCTGATGGAACTTGGCGGCTTCAAGGATGCAAAAAGCTGGTTCAACTGGCTGCACCAATGGCAAGCCGAGCTGAACCAGCCTTGTATGGTTAAAGTCAAGCGTTAGAAACGATAGGCGATACCGACGCTGACATTGACGCGCGGACCCACATAGTAGTCACAGCCTTCTACGAAGTCGTCCAGACAACGCTTGGCGCTGTACTTGTACACGCCTTCTGCCATCACATATAAATGCTCGGTGATGTCATATTGCAGTCCGGCACCGATGTTGAGACCGAAGCAGCCTTCACGGTTGCTGTAGTTGCCATCATCGTAGTGACCGTGCATGAAGGTGGCACCGGCAATAGGATAGAGAGAGAAGCCTTCCTTCAAGTAGAACACATAGTGGAGGTTCAGGTTCACGTCCCAGAAGTTGACGTTGCGACGGTTGATGAAGCCGTTGAACGAGCCTTCGAGACGGAAGGCATGAGTGGCATAGAACTGCAATTTTGCACCGAGACCCCAGTTGAGCACGGGGTTACGTGTTCCGTTGTCGAGGTTAATACCTAAAGCGAAGTCACCGGATTCGGCTTCGGTTTCGTAGTCATAAGCACTTGCCGTAAGTGAGAGCAGTGCCATACTGAAGAGTAAGAAGATCTTTTTCATAATGCTTAATTTTATAGTTAAAAAGACGTTTTTCGTATTTAAAGATGCAAAAATGCTCTGCAAATATAGCGATTTATCGTTCTTCTTGCACACTTTAAACAAAAATAATGCAGTTTTTGCCTCACTTTTCACGTTTTCTTATTACTTTTGTGCCAAAGAAACTCATAAATGGACACTAAAACGTAAGAAAAATGAACTTAGGAACTCCTGAAATTATTCTCATCGCCCTCGTGGTACTGCTGCTCTTCGGCGGCAAGAAGATTCCCGAACTCATGAAAGGTCTTGGCAAGGGCGTCAAGAGCTTCAAGGATGGCGTGAAAGGTCTCGACGACGAGGTCAACAGCGTGACCAAGGACATCAAGGACGCTGCTGAGTACAATAAGGACGAGACGAAGTGATGGAAGAACAGATGACCTTCTGGGATCATCTCGACGTCCTGCGCGGAAGCATCATCAAGGTATTGGTGGCCGGCGTGGTCATGGCCATTGGCGTCTTCTTCCTGAAGGACTATCTCTTCGACATCGTCCTCTGGCCGCGCGACAGCGACTTTCCCACCTACCGCCTGCTCGGGGCTGATCCCTTCGAGCTGAAGCTTGTCAACACCGAGTTGACCGAGCAGTTCATGATCCACATGAAAGTGTCGTTGGTCATGGGCTTGTTGGTGGCGTCGCCTTACATCATCTATGTCTTGTTCCGCTTCATCCAGCCTGCCCTCTACGACAACGAGCGGCGCGCCAGCTACCGCCTCGTGGGAGCGGCCTACGGCATGTTCATAGTCGGCATCGTCGTCAACTACTTCCTCATCTTCCCGCTCACCGTGCGCTTCCTTGGCACCTACAGCGTCAGCTCCGAGGTCGAGACGCTGCTCACGCTCTCCAGCTATGTCGATACGCTCCTGTTGATGAGCCTCGTTTTCGGCATCGTCTTCGAGATTCCTGTCATCGCCTGGCTCTTGGCACGTTTCGGCATGTTGAAAGCCTCGTGGATGAGCGAATATCGGCGTCACGCCATCGTTGCCATACTCATTGCGGCGGCCATCATCACCCCGACAGCCGACATCATGACGCTCATCGTCGTCTCCCTGCCGATCTGGTTGCTCTACGAGATCAGCATTTGGATCGTTAAACTCACCAACAAAACACCTCAAACTGAAGAAGAATGCTTAGAAGAATCCGTATCGCACTCGCCCTCGTCGTCATCGTCCTCCTGACGTGGCTCTTCGTGGATTTCACGGGCACCGCAGCACCCATTGCCGGTTGGCTCGCGAAGATCCAGTTCCTGCCTGCCTTCATGGCCCTGAATGTCGGCGTCGTCATTGCCCTTGTGGCGCTGACGCTCATTTTCGGGCGCATCTATTGTTCCGTCATCTGCCCACTGGGCATCCTCCAGGATTTCCTGGCACGCTTACGTCCGCGTAAGAACAAGAAGGTGGGCCGCTACTCGTTCTCACCCGAAGTCCGTTGGCTGCGCTACCCCGTGTTTGTCCTCTTCGTCATCGCTATGATTGCCGGTGTCGGTTCCTTTGTGGCGCTGCTCGCCCCCTACAGCAGTTTCGGACGCATCGCCTCGAACCTCTTTGCGCCGCTTTATGAGTGGATCAACAACGGCTTCGCCGCCATTGCCGCCAAGTACGACAGCTACGCCTTCTACCACGTCGATGTGTGGATGCGCAGCCTGCCTACCTTCATCATCGCCGTCGTGACGCTCATCGTCCTCGCCGTGCTCGCCTGGATTGGCGGTCGCACCTATTGCAACACCATCTGTCCCGTCGGCACCTTCCTCAGCTTCCTCTCCCGCTTCTCGTTCTTGAAAATCAAGTTCGACGAGGACAAGTGCCGCAACTGCTCAGCCTGTGCCAAGAGCTGCAAGGCGTCCTGCATCGATTTCAAGAACCACAAGGTTGACTACTCCCGCTGCGTTGTCTGCGGAGACTGTATTGAAGCCTGTAAGTTCGATGCGCTCCACTATGACAACTCACGCTTGCATCGCCGAGCACTACTCCGCAACCAAGCCACCGTTCCCGATGCTTCTGCGTCGGGTCAAGCCTCCCCCACTCCCGACGAGAGTCGTCGCTCCTTCATCATCGGAGCCGCGTTGGCAACGACGACAGCCGCCTTCGCCCAACAGAAGAAGAAGGTTGACGGCGGTCTGGCTGACATCGAAGACAAGGTAGCCCCCGAACGCAAGACACCCCTTACCCCTCCGGGCTCCCTCTCGGCACGTCACTTCGCTCAGCATTGCACGGGCTGCCAACTCTGCGTAGCCCAGTGTCCCAACGATGTCCTGCGTCCCTCCACGGGCTTGCTCACGATGATGCAACCCGTCATGTCCTACGAACGCGGCTACTGCCGACCCGAATGCAACCGCTGCTCCGAGGTATGCCCAACTGACGCCATACGTCCCATCACCCCCGAAGAGAAGTCCAGCACGCAGATTGGACACGCCGTGTGGGTGAAGAAGAACTGCATCGTGCTCACTGATAACGTCGAATGCGGCAACTGCGCCCGCCACTGCCCCACAGGTGCCATACAAATGGTTCCTCTCGACCCCAACGACGAACTGGGCGCCTACATCCCTGCCGTCAACGAAGCCAAGTGCATCGGCTGCGGAGCCTGCGAAAACCTCTGTCCTGCCCGTCCCTTCTCGGCCATCTATGTCGAAGGTCACGAGGTGCACAAGACAGTGTAGCGTTGAAAATTGAAAATTGATAGCTGAAGCATTCCTATATGAATAGACGTTCTTTCCTCAAATACATGGCTGGCGCCACGGCCGCCACGGCTCCCGCCGCAGCCCTCGTCACCGCTTGCCGGTCGGGTGAGGCGCCTAATCGCGCCAACTCTTCCTCCATGACCACCCGCGTCAATCCCAACACGGGCGATGTTGTCTCGCTCCTCGGCTACGGCATGATGCGCCTGCCGCAGCTCCCTGAAGGCACACCCGACGACTCCGTCACCGGACCCTTCGACCAGGAGATGATCAACCGCCAGGTGGATTATGCCCTCGAACATGGCGTCAACTACTTCGACACCGCGCCCGTCTATTGCCGCGGTCTCTCGGAGCGCTGCACCGGCATAGCCCTCAAACGCCATCCGCGCGACAGCTACTTCATCGCCACCAAACTCTCCAACTTCGGCACCGAGCAATGGGAGCTCGAACCTTCCAAGGCGATGTTCGAGAACTCGTTGAAGGAGCTGCAGACCGACTATGTCGATTACCTCCTCCTCCACAGCACGGGCGGCGGCGGTCGCGACACCGACGGCAAAGAACTCAGCGGCCTCGATGTCTGCCAGCGACGCTTCATCGACAATGGCCTTACCGATTGGCTCGTCGAACAGAAAGAGAAAGGTCGCATTCGCAATCTCGGTTTCTCGTGGCACGGCGACTACCGCGCCTTCGAGCTACTGCTCCGTCTGCACGACGAGGGCCGCTACCATTGGGATTTCGTGCAGATCGAGCTCAACTATCTCGACTGGTTCTACGCCAACGAGATCAATGGCAGCAACGTTGATGCCGTCAAGCTCTATGACGAGCTGCAAAAGCGTGGCATACCTGCCGTCATCATGGAGCCCCTGCTTGGCGGACGTCTGGCGAGCCTCAACGACGACATCGCTGCCGAGCTGAAGCAGCGCGACCCCGAGGCCACTATCGCCTCCTGGGCCTTCCGTTTCGCCGGCACTCCCGAAGGCGTCCTCACCGTGCTCAGCGGCATGACTTACATGGAACATCTCGAGGAGAACGTCAAGACCTATTCGCCGCTGAAACCCATCACCGAGGATGACCACGAGTTCCTCATGCACATCGCCGAAGAGATTTTCGGTCAGAAGGAAATTCCCTGCACCGCCTGCCAGTACTGCATGCCCTGCCCTTACGGCCTCGACATTCCCGGCATCTTCGCCCATTACAACAAGTGCATCAAGGAAGGCAATACGCCCCAGAGCAGCGGCTCGCCAGCGTACCGCCGCCAGCGCCGTGCCTTCCTCGTGGGCTACGACCGCAGCGTGCCGCGCCTCCGTCAGGCTGACCATTGCATCGGCTGCAACCAATGCACCTCCCATTGCCCGCAGCAAATCAAGATACCGCGCGAGTTGCAACGCATCAGCGACTACGTCGAACAGCTCCGACGCTATTCAACAACACTTTGATTTTACACACTCACTTTTTTTGATAAAAAAGGTTGCATTATTTGGTGGCCGTGTAGCTTTTTGCTATCTTCGCACCCGAAAACAACAATCATTCATCTAATAAAAGGTATAACGAACGATGGGAAAGGTTCTTATCATTGGCGCTGGTGGCGTTGCCACGGTCGCCGCGCATAAGATTGCGCAGAATGCTAATGTCTTCAACGACATCATGATTGCCTCGCGCACCAAAGCGAAATGCGACAAGCTCGCTGCTGCGGTGGAGAAAGCGACGGGCTTCAAAGGCATACGAACCGCACGCGTAGATGCCGACAACGTGGCAGAACTCGTGGCCTTGTTCTCGGAGTATAAGCCTGACATCGTGGTCAACCTGGCCCTGCCCTATCAGGACCTGACCATCATGGAAGCGTGCCTGCAGACAGGATGCAACTACCTCGACACCGCCAACTACGAGCCCAAGGACGAGGCACACTTCGAGTACAGCTGGCAGTGGGCTTACCGCGAGCGCTTCGAGAAGGCAGGGCTGACGGCCATCCTCGGCTGCGGCTTCGACCCGGGCGTCACCTCGATCTACACCGCCTACGCCGCCAAGCACCACTTCAACGAGATTCAATACCTCGACATCGTGGACTGCAACGCAGGCGACCACCACAAGGCTTTCGCCACCAACTTCAACCCCGAGATCAACATCCGCGAAATTACGCAGAAAGGACTCTATTGGGAAGATGGCAAATGGGTAGAGACAGAGCCCCTGGAGATTCACAAGGACCTGACCTATCCCGAGATCGGCCCGCGCGACAGCTACCTGCTCCACCACGAGGAGATCGAGTCGCTGGTCATCAACTATCCGACCATCAAGCGCGCCCGCTTCTGGATGACCTTTGGACAGCAGTACCTCAAGCATCTCGAAGTGATCCAGAATATCGGCATGAGCCGCATCGACGAGATCGAGTACGAAGCGCCGTTGGCCGACGGCACAGGCACCGCCAAGGTCAAGATCGTGCCCCTGCAGTTCCTCAAGGCTGTGTTGCCCAACCCGCAGGATCTCGGCGAGAACTACGAAGGACAGACCAGCATCGGCTGTCGCATCCGTGGTATTGGCAAAGATGGCAACGAGCACACCTATTATGTATATAACAACTGCTCGCACCGCGCCGCTTACGAGGAGACAGGTATGCAGGGCGTCAGCTACACCACAGGTGTGCCGGCCATGATCGGCGCCATGATGTTCCTCACCGGCAAATGGGTGAAGCCAGGCGTGCACAACGTCGAGGAGTTCGACCCGGATCCCTTCATGGAGCAGCTCAACAAGCAAGGCCTGCCCTGGCACGAGCTCCACGATATCGACCTCGAACTGTAATCCCGTAATAACGTAATCCCGAAATAACGAAAACAGAAAAATAATGGCAAAACAAACAGAACAACCAGCCAACGACCGCGCTGCGCGGTTGCAGGCGCTACAGATGGCCATGGCCAAGATCGAGAAAGACTTCGGCAAGGGTGCAATCATGCGAATGGGCGGAGAAGCCGCCGAGAAGGTCGAAGTCATCCCCACCGGCAGCATAGGACTCAATGCTGCCCTCGGCGTTGGCGGCTACCCTCGCGGACGCATCATTGAGATCTTCGGCCCCGAGTCATCGGGTAAAACGACCCTCACCATCCACGCCATTGCCGAGGCGCAGAAGGCCGGCGGCATAGCAGCGTTCATCGATGCTGAACACGCCTTCGACCCGACCTATGCACAGAAGCTGGGCGTCAACCTCGACGAGCTGTGGATCTCGCAGCCCGACAATGGCGAACAGGCTCTCGCCATCGCCGACCAGCTCATCAGCTCCTCCGCCGTGGACCTCGTGGTCATCGACTCAGTGGCTGCCCTGACGCCGAAGGCCGAGATCGAAGGGGACATGGGCGACAACAAGGTAGGCCTTCAGGCACGCCTCATGAGCCAGGCCCTGCGCAAGCTCACCGCCACCATCTCTAAAACCAAGACCTGCTGCATCTTCATCAACCAGCTGCGCGAGAAGATCGGCGTCATGTTTGGCAATCCCGAGACCACCACGGGCGGCAATGCTCTGAAATTCTACTCCAGCGTGCGCCTCGACATTCGTAAGGTCACGACCCTCAAGGACGGCGACGAAGCCATCGGCAACCAGGTCCGCGTGAAGGTCGTCAAGAACAAGGTGGCACCTCCCTTCCGCAAGGCTGAGTTCGAGATCAGCTTCGGCGAAGGCATCAGCCGCACAGGCGAACTCGTCGATCTCGGCGTCGAACACGGCATCATCAAGAAGTCCGGTTCATGGTTCAGCTACAACGACTCGAAGATCGGACAAGGCCGCGACGCCGTGAAGAAACTGCTCGCCGACAATCCCGAACTGTCTGAAGAGATTGAGGCCAAGATCATGGAAGCCATCCGATCCAAGCACGAGGCATAACCCGCCCGCAAAGACAGTCTTCCCAAAAACAAGTTTCAGCTTTCAGCCTGTATGGTAAATGCGTAATCGCTCAATACCATACAGGCTGAATCTCGATTCACCCTACGTACGCTCTTTAGACGTATGAGCTCCGTCCATTGACCATCATCAGGAAGTGGGCCATTCGTTACGGAAGGAACCTTTGACCGCAAACCTCATATCTTATAGAAGACTTCGTCCTTGGATATAACCGTAAAGCCCCACCCTCTTAACCGCATAACCCCATCTTCGACGTGAAATCTGTGTTTCCCGCCGTGAAACACAGATTTCATGGACGGGAAACACGCGTTCACCGCCGAGAAACGTAGAATGACGAATTACTATAATAACCGCCATTATAATAATGGCCATTATCATTTTTGATGATGCTTATGGCAACAAGAATCTGCCAAAGGACAGTCGGCACAGCGCACATCGTCGCAGCGCTTCGTGGTGAAGCGTTTCCAAAGGCGGCGAGCGGTGTAAGCTACGCAGGCCAGAAGGATGAGGGCGACGAGAAGGGACTGCATGAGGAAGTGAAAAGTGAAAGAGTGAAAAGTGAAAAATAAAAGTTACTTTTCACTTAAAACAAGCTTCCTATCTGCACGACAGCAGCGGAGACGAGCCAGGCGACGAGCGTGGTGTAGAGGGCGGCGGCGATGGCCCATCCCCAGGAGTTGGTCTCATTCTTGATGGCTACGATGGTGGCTAAGCATGGGAAGTAGAGGAGGATGAAGAGGAGGTAGGCGTAGGCCGTGAGCGGCGTGACGCCGTCGGCTGCCATTTGCTGACGCAGACGTGTATATTTACTCGTGTCCTCGCTGAAGGAATCGTCGTCTCCGAACGAATCGTCACCCGAATAGAGCACGCCCATCGTGGAGGCAACAATTTCCTTGGCACCGACACCGGCAATGAGGCTCACATCGAGCTTCCAGTTGAAATGCTGGGGGGCAAAGAGCGGCTCGATGGCCTGACCGGCACGACCGAGGTAGCTTTGTTCCATAGAGGCCCCTCGCCCCGCTCCCTCCGTTGGGGGGAGAGCCTCGCTATCGCTCGAAAGCTGCGCGCCAGCCACCTCGCCTCCACCACGGGAGGGATTGGAGGCGGGTCGTGGAAAGTAACTTAAAGCCCAAACGATGATGGAGGCGACAAGGATGATGCCGCCCATCTTTTTGAGGTATTCCTTACCTTTCTCCCAGGTGTGGCGCCCGATGGCCTTGACAGTGGGCCAGCGGTAAGGCGGCAGCTCCATGACGAAGGGCGTGTCCTCGCCCTTGATGATGAAACGCGAGAAGATACGCGAGACGATGACCGCCACGAGGATGCCCACGGCATACAACGACACGAGTACGGTGCTTCGCCACTGTGCGGCGAAGAAAGTGCCGACGATCATGATGTAGATGGGCAAGCGCGCCGAGCACGACATGAAGGGCAGGATCATCATCGTGATGAGACGCGAGCGACGGCTCTCGATGGTGCGCGTGGCCATTACGGCGGGCACGTTGCAGCCGAAGCCCATGACCAAGGGGATGAACGACTTGCCATGCAGGCCCATACGGTGCATGAGTTTGTCCATGATGAAGGCCGCACGAGCCATATAACCCGAATCTTCCATGAAGGAGATGAAGCAATAGAGGATGAGGATCTGCGGCAGGAAGACGATGACGGACCCCACGCCGCCGATGACGCCATCGACAAGCATCGAACGCAGCGGACCTTCGCTCATCGACGAGCCGATCCATTCGCCTAACCACGCCACGCCAGCCTCAATCCAGTCCATCGGATACTGGCCGAGGGCAAACGTCGTCTGGAACATGACGTAGAGGATCAAGAAGAAGATGGGGAAGCCCAGGTATTTGTTCGAGAGCAGGTTGTCGAGGCGATGCGTAGTCTTGTAAGTGTCTTCCTTGGTACCGGCGCGATACTCGGCCTCAGCCAATGCGCCATGAATGAAGCCATACTTCGCATCCATGATGGCCGTTTCGGCATCGACGCCCGTCTCCTCCTTCACACGTGCTGCGGCATGATCGCGTGCCGCCAGCATCCGCTGATGATCCTCGGGACGGTGCTCGCCCAGGATGTGTTGCTCCACAAACGCGGTAACCTGCTGGTCCTGTTCCAGGAGCTTGATGGCCAGAAAGCGCGTCGAGAAATGCGTCGTCAGGTGCTCGTCGGCCTTCAGCACTTGCTGGATATGCGTGATGCCGTCCTCGATCTCGTGGCCGTAGTTGATGTGTATGTGACGTGTTTGAGCATTCAGACCTTCATAGACCTCAATGATGGTGTGGAAGAGTTCTTTGACACCGAAGCCGCTCTTGAAAGACGTCGGCACGAAGGGCACGCCGAAGAGGGTCGAGAGCGTTGACAGCTCTACGTGGTCGCCACGACGCTCGAACTCGTCGTACATGTTCAAGGCACATACGACACGAAGGTTCATATCGACCAGCTGCGTCGTCAGGTAAAGGTTGCGCTCGAGGTTGGAGCCGTCAATGACATTGATGACGATGTCTGGGTGTTCGTCGTTAAGATGCTGGCGCACATAGAGTTCTTCGGGGGAGTAACACGAGAGGGAATAGGTGCCGGGCAGATCAGTGAGGTTGAACGTATAATCCTCAAAAGAGGCCGTGGCCGTGGTCGCATCGACAGTCACGCCGGAATAATTGCCTACACGTGCATGGGCACCGCTGGCATAGTTGAACAGCGACGTCTTACCGCAGTTGGGATTACCGACGAGAGCGACATTGATGTTCCTGCGCTTGTGCTGTGCCATCTCGCGCATCTGCTGGTCCGTGAAGGGCACGTGTTCGGTGATGACTTCGCGCTGACCGACCTGATCGGAATCGTTGTGCTGCTCCTGCTCCATTTCAGCCTGTCCGACCACTTCAATCATCTTGGCCTCATCGTGGCGCAGGCTCACTTCGTAGCCCATCAGCTTGTATTTCACGGGATCCTGCAGGGGTGCATTCAGCAGCACCTCGACGGTTTGCCCCTTGATGAAGCCCATTTCTATGATGCGTTTGCGAAAGCCGCCATGCCCAAGCACCTTGACGATGACCGCGTGTTCGCCTGTCTGTAAATCCGATAGTCTCATGTTTTTGTTGATATTTTGCTGCAAAATTACTCAAACCTTTGCAATAAGCAAAGGATTATTCACAGGTGCAGCAAAAAATACCTACACTTAGCGCAAAATCATCAATTGTGGGTATTCAAAACAGACTGAATAAAGCTGACCGTTGATTGTATCTCGCCGTCGATGGCATTGGCAGTAGTGACGCTGACGGTGTGTTTTCCGGTAATGAACTCGCCCGTCAAAGGATTGCGAATGTGGCGGCGGTCGGCAGTGGCGTTTCCTGAAGTGGTCAGACAATAGCCGGCAGGTATGTCGGAAGGATTCTTGCCGAGACTGAGGATGGAGCTATTGCCGAGGTTGATGAGGGCATCTCGGATGCCGAACGTGGGCAGCAGCGCACGGAGGCGTTCGAGGGCATAGCCTTTAAGGATGCCTGAGAGGTCAAGGATGATAGAAGCCCCGCCACCGTGCTCCTCCCGCTCAGGGAAGGGAGTAAAGTGTAATGAGCAGGCGTCCTCCGTAGATAGCTTTACACTGTTGATGAGGCCGGGACGGAAGTCGGGGGAGTTGACGGTGATGTCAAAGAGGCCGCCGGTGTCACGATTGGCTTGCAGGCAGCGGGCAAGCAAGGCGAAGAGGGCAGGGCTGACAGGAACGGGGACGGCGTCGGCGGACAAACCGCCGACAACAGAACCCAAAGCGGGAGCACGACCAGCAGAAGAACACAGGGAGGCATTGGAACGTGGGGGGACGGAAGAACGCGGGGAGGCATGGACAGCCCGTGAGAGCTCGCTGTCGGGATCGAAGCGGTTGCCCATCTTTTCCACGGCAGTTAGCTCAGCACGCACAGCAGCTTCTACTGCCTCGAACTCGGCTTCGGTGAGCGAGCCTAGCAGGAGCAGGTCAATGCGCGTGTGCAGCGCTTCGAACCAGGCGTAGTAGCGATTCTGATGTGAAGCAGAACGGAAGAGATGAGGCATGCGAAAAAGATACTATATGACTTGCTGACAGGAGAAAAGGATTCGTAGAACGCAACTAATTCGTAGAACGCGTGCAACTTGAAAAATTCGTTTAATTCGTTGTATAAACGAAAGGGGGCTGTGGCTGTAAATTTATAACCTATTGAAAGGGGAAAAGAAACCGTTTAATTCGTTGTTTGAAATGAAATGAGGCTGCGTCAGCATTTGTTGACACAGCCTCATTGTTTAAAGTCAACGCTGGCGGCGCTAGCCGTTGCCACGATTCCGGCCTTGACCGCGCTGACCTTGACGCTGGCCGTTGCCCTGACCGCGCTGGCCTTGGACTTGGTCGGGCAATTCGAGGATCTTGATGTTCTTGAAATGAACCTCGTCGCCGTGGTCCTGCAGAAGGATATGGCCTTCAGCACTGTTGCCGAAGTTAGGCCAATCCTTATATTTGCTATAGGCCACGAGAGCGTTCCATTCCTGGTCGTCGCGGTTATACTCAAGCAACTTAGTGCCGTTGAGCCAGTGCTCTACGTGGCGGCCGCGCACAATGACGAGGGCTGTGTTCCACACGCTGATGTGGAAAGGCTTCTGGTCGGGAGCGGGGATGAGGTCGTAGAGCGAGCCGAGCTTGCGGTTGCCCTTCACGCCGAGCTTAGCATCGGGGTGACGCTCGTCGTCGAGAATCTGAAACTCACAGCCGATGGCAGAGCCTGCGCCTTGGTTCATGTCGGGATCAACGAAATATTTGATGCCGCTGTTGGCGCCATTGGTGATCTTGAAATCCACGCTGAGCATGAAGTTGCGGTATTTACGTGTGGTGACGATATCGCCGCCGTTGGTGCTCTCGCCGCCGCCGGCCTTCTGCACGATGAGCTCACCATTCTTGATGGTCCAGCCCTTCTCGGGGAAGCGGTCGAGGCGTGCGCCACGCCATCCCTCGGTGGTCTTGCCGTCCCAAAGGAGCTTCCAGCCCTGAGCATGCTCGCGTGGCGAAAGGGTGTTGTCCTTAGCGAACACCTGTGGAGCATAGGACCTTCTTCTTCTCTCCCCGGCGTTGGAGCGCTCCCCCTGTTGAGAGGGACGATCGGGAGTAGCAAAGCGGGCTACGTCCTGCGTGCAGATTCGAAGATTTCGCCACGAGATGGTCTTGCCTTCCTTGGCTTTGTCATTACCGATGGCATGCACTTGCAGCGCAATGAAACCGCTGGCATCAACATCGTCGATGAGGTCTGCACAGGCAACGCCATTGACCCACGTGCGAATACGGTTGCCGATAGCTTCAATCCGCACTTTGTTCCATTCGTTGTTCTTAAAAGCATTCTGCGCCGGAGCGTTCTTTATCATAGGATAAAGCCAGCCACGACGGGCTTCATCGTAAATGCCGCCTGTCCAAGCGCGTGCGCTGGGGTCTATCTCAAACTGATAGCCGTGGACACGCCCGTTCTGGTAATCCTTGGTGCTATGGCTGCGAAGCTGCACGCCAGAGTTGAGAGCGTCGTCAACAAGGAACTCGAACTCGAGAATGAAATCACTGTAGTCCTGCTTGGTGCAGAGGAACGAGTTATCAGTGTTCATCTTGGAGTAACCCACGATGGCACCATCCTTGACTTTGTAGGTGGCTTTGCCGCCGCGCTGTGTCCAACCGCTTAGGTTCTTGCCGTTGAAAAGAGGTGTAAAGGACCCATTCTCCTGAGAAAACATAACAGATGCTTGTACGATTGCGAGGCTGAAAACTAATGAGATTTTATGTATTGCTTTCATTATTGTGGTTTGATTTATAAATGATTACTATCCTTGAAGGAGACCACCCTTCCCCGTGAGAAGGGGGCTAAATCTTATAGAACTCTTCCCATCCTTTGCGCGGAGGCAGACCGCCGGCGAGGAGGGCGTTGGCGAAAGCGTTGTTGGTGAACTGCTTGGTGCGCGGATCGAAGAACAACTGGGTGTTCAGGCGCTGTGCAATGACACCGAGGCAGAAGACCTGCGAGAGCACGCCGTTGATCTCGAAAGGCGAGCGTGTCTTTTCCTTGCCCATGCAGGCGAGGAGGAAGTTCTCTTGATGATTGCTCGGGCTCTTGGGCACTTCGGGCAGGCGGCTCTGCATCTCACGGGCCTTCTCTTCCGGAATAATGCTGAGCGTGCTGCCGTGGCTGCCACCTTTGAAGATGAGGTCGCGCGTGTAGATGATCTTGCCCGGATTGAGCTGTGCACGAGGCGTGTCGCCCTGATTGGTCGAGGGGATATTGGCATTGTACTCCGAGCCGCCGTAACCTGCGGGCAGTGGCGGCAGGTTGTCGAGGCCGTCGTACCAGGTGATATCTACTGGTGGCATATTTCCACGAGCGCCGAAGCGGAAGAGAATCGTTGAACTATAGGGGAAGAAGAAGTCGTTGTGCGCCTTTTGGTTCAGTAGCGTCACTTCGTAAGGCAAACCGAGGTCTAGGAACTCGTGCACGGTATCCAGGATATGAGCGCCCCAGTCACCAAGGGCTCCCATACCGAAATCATACCACGAACGCCACTCGCCCTGATGGTACTTGGCTGAATAGTCGTGCCATTGAGCAGCGCCGAGCCAGGTGTCCCAATCCATGTTCTGCGGCAGGGGCTCTGCTTCTGGCAAATGTTTGATATTCGGGTCGAAACGATGCCAGCGGCGGCTGTTGTTCATGTGAGCCGTGACGGCGGTGACATCCTTGATGATGCCAGCTTCCTGCCAGGCCTTGAACTGGAAGTAGTTTGCCTCGGAGTGGCCTTGGTTACCGACCTGCGTGGCGAGCTCAGGATGACGGCGCGCCATCTGCATGAGCAGTTCTGCCTCATGGAAAGTACGGACCATCGGCTTCTCCAAATAGATGTGCTTGCCGTGGGCAAGAGCCATCATGGCGATGGGGAAATGAATGTGGTCAGGCACTGCTGCTACAACGGCTTCGAAGTCACCGGCAGCTTTCTCGAAGAGCTCGCGGAAGTCGCGGAAGCGCTTGACATTGGGGAACTTGGACAGCACCTTCTGGCACTGCTTGCCATCGAGATCGACATCGCACAAGGCGGTGACTTCGACCTTGCCTGTGCGCATGAAATCGTCGAAGTCCTGTTCACCGCGATTACCGATACCGATGAAAGCTACTTTCACTTTGTCTTTTTTTGTGTCTGCGGCCTCACGAGAGGTCATGAGTGTGGGAGCGGCTGAGGCTATGCTCGGCACACCGCTGAGGGCGATGCCGGCGACACCTGCGCTCATGGTCTTAAGGAAGGATCTACGAGTAGTCATGTTTTAATGGATAATGGACAATGGATAATGGATAATGGACAATGGACAATGGATAATGGATAATGGAGTTCCAAGTAACTTTTATTTTTCACTTTTCACTCTTTCACTTTTCACTCTCATTTAACGATGGTGATGATGATGGAAGCTGCGATGGCTGCTGCGCTTGGGTTTGTATCCAAACAAACGGGCAATGCCAAAGACAAGGAGACGCAGGATGATCCATACGGCATAGAGCACTACCGTTGCCTCGAGGACATAAAGAATGGATGTCCACAACTCAGAGACCGGAGAGCCATAGTGGATGATGGCATAGACATTCAAGCCTACGGCTATCATGAAGCAGACGAGCAACGACAGCAGCTCGGTGCGAATTCGGCGGGAAGGAATATAAAAATAAGGCATTATTTTAATGTATAATGGATAATGTATATAATGGACTTATGTAATGTATATTTAATAATGTATAGTTTTAGTCTTCGTCTTCAAGTTCTAAGTAACTTTTATTTTTCACTTTTAGCTTTGCTGACTTTCGTCACGACTCGGCAATTCGAGCGAAGCAAAGCACTCTCCCTTTGGGGAGAGCGGGGAGAGAGGCCTCACTCTTCACTCTTGGTTCCATACGGCTTGTATTCTATCTTCATAGCCTCAGGGAACGGCAGCGGTTTGCCCTGCACAATGGCTTCATGGCCTATAAGGCAGAGCTGTGTAGCATAATAGCCTTCTTCGGCAATGCGCGGGGGCTGACGCTTGGTGCAGACGGCTTCTACGAAAGCTTCCGTTAGCAAGGACGTGCCGTCCATTTCGGGTGATTTGCCAAGGATGTATTCTCCAGGGTTGTTGCGCGCCACCTCAGGATCCCAGCTGCTGCCGGCAAAGGTATTTGCGCCCCAGATCTTATCCTCCCACTCCATCAACATCTGCACAAAAGCAGGTGCGGGTGCCGGACCGTAGTCCTCGAAATAGAACTTACCGCGCTCTGGTTCTACCGTGCCTGTATGGCCCAAGATCTTTTCTTCAAGGCCGTAGAACTTGTTGCTGATGACGGAGGCATAGGTCATCTGACGACCGTCATCGAACTCATAGATACAGTGGACATTATCATAGACCTCGCGCCCGTCCTTCCAGTGGGTAATGGCCCCTGTACCCATGACACGCACAGGCAGTTTGCCCAGCGCCCACGTTCCTACCTGCAGCTGATGGCAGGCCAGCTCAGTCATCAAGCCTTTCGACGATTCCTTGTACAGGCGCCAGTTGATCAAACGTTCCAACTCAGGCGATGGCACTTCACGACGCCAGTCGCCGTTTCGGTTCCAGAAAGCATGCACGGCATTGATGTCGCCGAACACGCCCTGATGCACCATGTCCATCACCTTGATGTATCGAGGATCGAAGAGGCGCTGCTGGCCGGTGAAGAAGAC
>Ga0310697_10001727_pt1 | contig 24616 bp, 22 predicted proteins | sample 172DNAGHGlowgp2_FD_203883 | JGI IMG/M metagenome (GOLD analysis project Ga0310697, IMG submission 203883) | Sheep rumen microbial communities from Palmerston North, Manawatu-Wanganui, New Zealand - 1728 DNA GHGlow gp2 (v2) (version 2) | ecosystem: Host-associated > Mammals > Digestive system >...
GGTGCCGCCCACAAGGGCGGCAGGAGAGGGAGAACGTGGCGGGACCGCGATGTGGAAATGACAGCAGCCGTGGGATATGCGAACGATTTTACCGTTTGCTGGCGGTCACGTTCTCCCTCTTCCGTCATCCGCCTCGCGGGGGATCGGCGGATGCCACCTTCCCCCGCTGGGGGAAGGAAATGGCGGTTGCGGATTCGCCGGACGTGGTGCTTGGCTTTGGCTGCTGCTGCGGGCCGTCGGGACGCCGGCCCCTACAGGGTTCGCCGGGGGTGGTGCTTGTCTTTGATGTTGCTGTGCGGCGCGCCGCACAGCAATGCCCACGTTTTTTCGTCTGTATTTTCCAGTTGTTTTCTTTCCTGCTCCGTGCTATACTTCTATCAGAAACGAACCGTTTTCAATAGAACCCACAGCAAAAGGAGGGCCACACCCATGCGGCACAAGGACGCGGCGCTGATGGCGCGCATTCGGCAGACGGCGGAGGACTTTTATCTGGAGCACGGGCGCTCGCCCAGCACGGCGGAGCTGGGGGCGGCGGTGGGGGCGGCCAAGGCCACCGTGTACAAATACCTGGTGGAGATGGGTCGGGCGGGGATGCTGGACTATGACGGGCGCAGCATCGCCACGAAAAAGACCGCCCTGGCCGACCACGGCATGACCACCGCCAGCGTGTTTTTCGGCTCCATCCCCTGCGGCCCCCCGGAGACGGTGGAGGCCGCCGTGGACCAGTATGTCCAGCTCCCCTCGGCCCTCTTCGGCGCGGGCCGGCTCTACGTCATCCGCGCCCGGGGGGACTCCATGATCGGCGCGGGCATCGACGACGGGGACATGGTGGTGGTGGACGCGGACCGGAAGCCCGCCGTGGGGGACAAGGTGGTGGCCCTGGACGGCGCGGGGGAGAGCACGCTGAAGACCCTGCGCTATGACGCGGCGCGGGCGCGCTACTACCTGCACCCGGAGAACCCGCGCCTGGAGGACATCTATGTGGACGAGCTGACGGTGCAGGGCGTCGTCCGCTTCATCATCAAAGAGGGCTGAGCACATGGAACGCAGAAAAGTATATGTGACGGTCCAGGCCGAGCACGCCCCGGACGGGAGCTGCCGCCCCACGCGCATCGGCCTGGCCGACGGGAAATGCTACGAGATCGACCGGATCGTGCAGGTGAGCCGCTGCGCCTCCATGGTGGGCGGGCGCGGCGTGCGCTACCGGGTGCGCATCGGCCGGACGGAGACGAATCTCTTCGACGAGCAGAACGGGCGCTGGTTCGTGGAGGCCAAGCTGCAATGAGCGCGCAGCGGCAGTACATCGCCATCGACCTGAAATCCTTCTACGCCTCCGTGGAGGCGGCGGAGCGGGGCCATGACCCCCTGGACGTGAACCTGGTGGTGGCCGACGAGAGCCGCACGGACAAGACCATCTGTCTGGCGGTGTCCCCGCCCCTCAAGGCCCTGGGGGTTCCGGGCAGAGGCCGCCTGTTTGAGGTGAAGCAGCGCGTGCGGGAGCTCAATCGCGCCCGCCGCGCCAAAGCCCCCGGCGGGCGCTTCACGGGGAAGTCCGTCTTCGCCTCCGAGCTGGCGGCAAACCCGGCGCTGGAGCTGGACTTCCTCATCGCCCCGCCCCGGATGCGCTATTATATGGACTACTCCCGGAGCATCGTGGAGATCTACCTGCGCCATGTGTCGCCGGACGACCTGCTGGTCTATTCCATCGACGAGGTCTTTCTCGACGCCACGCCCTACCTGCGCCACCGGGGGCAGAGCGCCCACCAGTTCGCCATGGAACTGATCCGCACGGTGCTGCGGGAGACGCGCATCACCGCCACGGCGGGCATTGGCACAAATTTATATCTGGCCAAGATCGCCATGGACATCGTGGCCAAGCGTATGCCCCCGGACCGGGACGGGGTGCGCATCGCGGAGCTGGACGAGCGCAGCTACCGGGAACAGCTCTGGTGCCACCGCCCGCTGACGGACTTCTGGCGGGTGGGCCGCGGCATCGCCCGGAAGCTGGAGCGCAACGGCCTGTACACCATGGGGGACGTGGCCCGCTGCTCCCTGGGGAAGCCCGGCGCGTTTTACAGCGAGGGGCTGCTCTACCGCCTGTTCGGCGTCAACGCCGAGCTGCTCATCGACCACGCCTGGGGTTGGGAACCCACCGAGATCGCCGACTGCAAGGCCTACCGCCCCAGCAGCAAAAGTCTGAGTCAGGGCCAGGTGCTGCCAAGGCCCTACGCCTTCGCGGAGGGGCGGGTGGTGGTGCAGGAGATGGCCGACCAGCTGGCGCTGGAGCTGGTGCGGCAGGGGCTGGTGACGGACCTGGTGGGGCTGACCGTGAACTACGACGTGGAAAACCTCAGCGACCCGGCTCGGGCTGCGCGCTATCACGGCCCCATCGTCACGGACTACTATGGCCGCGCCGCCCCCAAGCCCGCCCACGGCCTGGAGCGGTTCCCGCAGGCCAACGCCTCCCCGGCCCGCATCCTGGCGGCGGTCCGGGCCATCTACGACCGGGCCGTGGACCCGGCGCTGAGCGTCCGGCGCTTCACCGTCGTCCTGGGCCAGCTCCGCCCGGCGGCCCACGAGCAGGAGGCCCCGGAGCAGCTGGACCTTTTTGGCGACTGGGCCGCCCGCCGGAAGGAGCAGGCGGAACTGGAGCGGGAACAGCGCCGCGCCCGGGCCCTGCTGCAGATCCGGGACCGCTACGGAAAGAACGCGATTTTGAAGGGGCTGAACTTCCAGGAGGGGGCCACCGCCGTGGAGCGGAACGGACAGGTGGGCGGACACCGGGCGTAAAGAAATGAAGACTGAAAACGGAAGAATGAAAATTGAAAAATAAACTGTACCCCCACGTTACGATTGGATCGTCGTGCAAGAGAGTCGGAGACGTGCTGCGTCCGACCAAATCATTCCCTTATTTCCGTTCTTTAGAATGCTTTATAGTTCTTTAAATTCTGTAAGCTGTGGAGGAAAGCCCATATACTATCGACAGAACGCCGATTCGTTCGATAGGAGGGCTTCCGATGGATCAAAAGAAGGTTGCCGCACGCATCTGCGCTGCGCGAAAGGCCAGGGGCATGACCCAGGAAGAACTGGCGGTCAGGGCGGAACTCAGTCTGACGCACATCGGCGTCATCGAGCGAGGGCTGAAAACGCCCAATCTGAACTCCTTTGTGGCCATTGCCAACGCGCTGGAGATCTCCGCCGACGCGCTTTTGCAGGACGTGGTGGACAAAAGCTGTGAGAACGCCTCCACCGAGCTGTCCCGGCTCATCAGCAAACAAAGCCCGGAGATGCAGCGGAAAATCTACCGTGCGGTCCGGGCGCTGGTGGAATAAGCGGAATAAAAATCGTTTTCGACGCGCTGCGCGTCTGCGCGGCCTGTTTTTTGTATCTTCGACAGGTTTCCCTTTGTTACGACGGGTTCTTTGCGCTATGATACGTTCTAAAGAACGGAATCAAACGCAAGAAAACGCAGCAAGCAGGAAACGAAACATGAAGCGCATCAAAAATGCCATGCGCGCAGTCCGCAGCGCTTGCCACCGGCGGCGCATCGTGCAGATTCGGCGCCACATGGAGCGGCTGTATGAACGCGGCGTTCCGCTGACCGCAGAACAGATGATGCGATGCAGCGAGCGGATTTCCCAACACTGTACAGTATATTACTATGAAAGGAACGCGCCGGAACGCCCGAAATATGAAAATCTGGGGCTTTCTCACAGACCGTGAGGAAGCCCCAGATATGCTTTGCATATGTTCAGCTCAGCCAGATGTTCATATCCACCTTTTCATTGATGCCCTTCACCTTGCCGCTGTCGCCGTACTGCCACATCCGGTAGGCGTAGACGAAGTCGGGCTGGGGGTGATACCAGGCCAGCCAGAGCTCCAGGTGCTGCATCCGGCCCAGGTCGTAGTACAGATAGCCCAGGGTCTTGTTCAGGTACACCATGGGCTCGAAGCCCGCGGCCCGGATCTTCTCGCAGAAGGCCAGGGCGCAGTCCGTCAGAACGGAGAAGTCCGGTCTGGCGGTGCGGCTGCCCGCGTAGGTCATCTGCTCCCAGTCGAAGACCACCGGCATGGTCAGGGGCAGGCCCTGGATGCGCTCCAGCACGAAGTCCGCCTCCTCCAGGGCTTCCTCCACGCTGAGGGCCTGAGAGAAGAAGTAGACGCCCACGTCCAGTCCGGCGGCTTTCGCCCCGGCCAGGTTTTCCACAAAGCGCTCGTCCTCGTTCAGGGTGCCCTCGCTGCCGTAGCCCCGGAAGCCCACCCGGAGGATGGCGAATTCCACCCCGTCGGCGGCCACGGCCTGCCAGTCGATCTCCCCCTGGTGGGAACTCACGTCAATGCCCAGACGGGTGGAGCGGCTGGCGTCCTCGTAGGCCATGCGCTCCCGCTCGTCCGTGACGAAGGCGGTGGGTTCCCATTCGCTCATGGCCCAGTCGAAGTGGACGGCCTTGCGGGTGCCCGCCACGAAGACAAAGTGTTCGCTGGCATAGCGCTCCGTCCGCGCCACCACCGCGCAGAGCTCGGAGCGGCGGATGTTGTCGTTGCCCTTGAACACCCGCTGGTCTCCCTCCCAGCTGCCCTGCATGATCCCAGCGGCGTAGAGAGCCCGGACGGCGGGGCCGCTGGCGTCGGCGTAGGGGCTGGGCTCCGTGGACTCCGGCAGCTCCAGGGCCGCCCGAACCAGGGCCGCGATCTCATAGCGGGTCACGGGCTTGTCCAGGGATTGGGCGTCCGTGACCGGGTAGCCCAAAATCGAGCCGTAATAGCGGTAGCCCTCGGCCCAGTGGGGCTGGACCGGTTCCTCGTCCCCGTCTTCGGACTTGGACGGCGTGGGGGGCTTCTGCTCCGGGTATCCGGCGGCCAGCAGCACCAGTTTCAGCGCCTGGCCCCAGGTCACGTTCCGGTCGGGATAAAAGCGCCCGTCGTCAAAGCCGCTGACAATGCCCTTCTGCGTCAGCCCGATGACGTCTTTGGCGTACCAGGCGTCGGCGGCCACGTCCGGGAAGGGGCTGACCAGCGGCTCTTCCTCCGGGGGCGTCTCCTGCACGACCGGCTCCGGGTCCGGCTCCAGGACTACGTTCCCCTCTAACCAGGTGGCGCTGACGTACAGGTTCTCAGTGACCGTGTCCGCACGCTTCAGGACCCTGCCGTCGGCGGTCTGCCAGCCGGCGAAGGTGTAGCCGCTGCGGGTGGGCTGGGGCAGGACGCCGTAGGGCGCGCCGGCCCGGTACATGGCCACGTCGCTGTACTCGTTCTCCCCGCCCTTGGGGTCCAGGATCAGCCAGCGGAACCGGTCGGCGCGGTCGGCATAGCTGTCGTTGAAGAACATGTCCAGTTCGATGCTCCGCCGCCGCAGCAGGGCCGTGTTGGGGCTGCTGCCCACATGGCACCAGACGGCGAAGGCCGTGGCGATCTCCTGCTCGCTGTAGTTGTCCAGGCCCCGGATCAGCATGGAGCTGAGCCGGTTGCCGGGATTGGTCCAGGCGGTGCCCACGCTGTAGCTCAGGCCGCAGAGGGCGTCGAACTGCCCCTGGGTGACCTGGACGCCGTAGCGGTCCAGCAGATTGTGGATGGCCCGGGCGAACAGGTCCATCTTGCCGCGCAGCAGCGCCTCGGCCCCGGCCTCGGAAATGCCGTTGGGGTAGTCCGCCGGACTGTTGATGAGGCAGCCGTAGCCGATCAGCCAGTTGCCCCCGCTGGCGTAGGGCATGGCCCGGTAGCCCTCGCCCCGCTTGATGTAGTCCACCAGCCCGTCGGAGTAGCTCATGCTCTGGCCGTTCACGGCGCTGGCCGGGATCGCCGCCAGCAGCAGCGCAGCCAAAATCAGGGAAATCAGTCGTGTTTTCATAATGGACACTCCTTTGTGGGGCCATTATCCCTGATTTTTGCATCATATTTGAAAAAATTCCGGGTTTTTCGGCGGGAAAGTCTGGATTTTCCCCGAAAAAAAGGGAAAAGTGGGGAAAAGGCGTCAAACCGAAGGAAAAAACCGGGCGCGGTCCTCCCCCACATCGAAGGAAAAGGCGGGCGATTCGGCAAAATTTGCACCCACTTTGTCGGGGGAAAGGGTGCCTGAGTCAATGGGGACGGTGAAGAAGACAGGGCGAAAAGAAAGCATGAGCTCATGTAGGGGCCGGCGTCAGCCCATGGCCGGGCCCCCACAGCACACGGCAAAGGTTTGATTTCGCCTTCGGCGAATCCGCACACCCCCGGTAGGGAACGCCGTCCCCGGCGTTCCGCGCAGCAGCCGCCAAAAACCACGCACCACGTCGGGCGAATCCGCATTCACCCCGTAGGGCGCGCCGACCCCGGCGCGCCGCGCAGAAACACCCACGTTTTTCCGCAAATTCGGGCGAATTCGCAAAACGCCGGTCAATGCGTCTGCGGATTCGCCCGAATGGTTTCATGTGGGAAGATTCTGCTGCGGGGGCCCGGCCATGGGCTGACGCCGGCCTCTACAAAACAAAGCGCCCTCACCCGTTCCCTCCCCCAGCGGGGGAGGGTGCCGCCCACAAGGGCGGCAGGAGAGGGAGAACGCGGCGGGACCGCGACGTGGAAATGACCGCGGCGGCGGGGAAAAGCAACGATTTTGCCGTCTTCTAGCGGTCAGGTTCTCCCTCTTCCGTCATCCGCCTCGCGGGGGATCGGCGGCTGCCACCTTCCCCCGCTGGGGGAAGGAAATGGCGCTTGCGGATTCGCCGGGGGTTTTCTGAAAACGCGCTGCTGCTGCGCGGCGCGCCGACCCCGGCGAGCTTTGCTCAGGAATTCCCTCAGCCCCAGCCGCTCCATATGTCATTGCAAAGGGAGGCCCTCCGGCAAAGCCGGAGCGGCCTCCCCCGCCATGGTTTACAAATACGCCCGCAGATCCTCCGCCAGCTTGGCCTCCAGGCGGATCAGCCTTGCGGCGGTGTCCCGGCTGGGGCCGTCCGCCGCCGCGTACTGGTTCAGGTAGCGGCTCAGGCTCTTGACGCCCATGTTGCAGCCGTCCGTCATCAGGTCGGCGATGGTGCGGTCGCTGCGGTCCACCTTGAGCTTCACCCAGGTCTCCGCCCGGCTCATGGCCTCCGCCATGGCGCTGGGCTTTTTGCCCGCGTCGCCGCAGCGGTGGAGCTGGGCGCGGATCTCCCCGGAGATGCCGTCGTGGGCCGTGCCGCAGTCCCGCAGCACCTGCCGCATGGTGGGGTCCTGCACGTCCTCCAGCACGTCTTTGATGCTGTCCGCCCCCATGGTCGCCCCGGCGTCGCACTCGCGCAGCAGCCGGATGGTATCGTTTTCGATCATCTTACCCACATCCTTTCCTACGCTGCCAGTATGTCCCGATGGGGCCTTTGGCATACAAAAAAGCAGTCCCCCGGTCCGCGTCGATGCAGATCGGGGGGTACTTGCCATGTCCGGTTTTTTCACAGCTGGAAGCGCTGGGCGAATTCCTCATAGGCCGTCCGGAAGGCGGGGCTGTCCTTCTCCCGGAGGCTGTGCATATACTCGTGGGTCTGGAAGGCCTCGGCGCGCAGCTCGATCATGGCCACGGCGATGTTGGAGCAGTGGTCGGAGATGCGCTCGCAGTTGGTCAGGATGTCGTTGAAGATGAAGCTCTGGTTGATGGTGCAAAGGCCCTGCTTGAGTCGCTCCACATAGTTCAGCTTGACCCGGTCGCAGAGGTCGTCGATCAGCTCCTCCAGCGGCTCCACCCGGGCTGCCATGGCCAGGTCGTCCTCGCAGTAGGCGGTGATGGCCATGCCCGCCACCTGTTCCACGGCGGCACAGAGCACGTCCAGCTCGTGGGCGGCGTCTTCCCCGAACTGCGCCCCCTTCTCCGCGATCTCTTTCGCGCTGTCGGCCAGGTTCACCGCGTGGTCGGAGATGCGCTCGATGTCGGAGATGGTGTGCAGATACTTGCTGACGGCCCGGTTCTGCTCCGGGGTCAGCTCCTGGCGCGTCACTTGCAGCAGATAGGTGCCGATGGCGTCCTCGTAGCCGTCCACCCGTTCCTCGTGTTCCTGCACCGCGTCATACTGGGCCTGGTCGTACCGGAACAGCAGCTCCAGGCCGGTCTCCAAAGCGGTCTGGGCGGTCACGGCCATTTCCCCGGCGGCCCGGGCGGACTGCTCAATGGCCAGGGCCGGATAGCGGATGAAGCGTTCCTCCAGTTGAGGCACGCTGCGGGCCGGTTCCGGCTCCGCCCGCTCCGGGACGATGCGGCGGACCAGCTTCTCGATCCAGTCGATGAAGGGCATCAGAAGCAGCAGCATGGCCAGGCGCAGCAGGGTGTTCATCAGGGCGATGGACACCGGGGTCATGACCCGCTGGGAGGCCGAAATGCCCAGCAGGGCGTGGATCAGGTAATAGGCCACGGCGCACAGCAGCACCCCCAGGCCCGTGGCGATGGGGTAGGTCAGGGCGGTGCGGCGGCCCTCCGGCTTGGCCCCGATGGCGGCCAGCAGCACCGGGAGGGACGCGCCGACGCTGATGCCCAGCAGCAGGGGCAGGGCGGCGTCGAAGCCCATGGCCCCGGTGACGGAGAGGGCCTGGACGATACCCACGGCGGCGGAGGCGGACTGGAGCAGCGCAGCGAACAGCGCGCCGGCCAGAATGCCCAGGAAAGGATTGCTGAGGCTGGTCAGCACACTGCGGAACCAGTCGGCCTCCCCCAGCCCGCTGACCGCGTCCGACATGGCGCTCAGGCCGAACATCAGCACGGCAAATCCCATCAAAATGTCACCCAGATGGACCCGCCCCTGGTGCTTCGAGAACATCCGCAGCCCAATGCCCACCGTGGCCACCAGACAGGTCAGCGTGGCGGTACTGAGCAGGTCCGCCACCCCGCCGGGGCCGTTGATGTAGCTCAGGGAGATGACCCAGCCGGTGATGCTGGTGCCCAGAATCGCGCCCAGGATGACGCTGATGCCCTGGCGCAGCTTCATCATGCCGGAGTTGACGATGCCCACCGCCATGACCGCCGTGGCGCTGGAGGACTGAATCACCGCCGTGACCCCGGTGCCCAGCAGCACGCCCCGCAGCGGGGTGCTGCTCAGCCGGTACAGCACGGGCTCCAGCCGGTCGCCGGAGATTTTCTTCAAGCCGTCTCCCATCAGGCTGATACCGAACAGAAAGAGGGCGATGCCGCCCAGCAGGGACAATACTTCGGAAATGCTCATAGTGTCTCCCATCGTGTGTTGTGTGATGCGGGTGCGTGAGTCAGTGGGGACGGTTCTTTTTGACTCATGCGAGAATTTTGTGGAGCGAAATGAGTCAAAAAGAACCGTCCCTTTTGACTCACGCTCGGCGTTCCGCGCAGCAACGCTGCGTTTTTCGGCATTCGTTCGGCGAATCCGCAAGCGTGTAACGCATTCGCCCGGGATTTCCCATGTCGGCCCATGTGCTGCGCGGAAAGGGCAAGCCCTTTCCCTACAATGAAGCAGCTGCGGATTCGCCGGACGTGGTGGCTTGTCTTCGGTACTGCTGCGCGGCGCGCCGGGGTCGGCGCGCCCTACAGGGGAAACGTTGCGGATTCGTCGGAGAGTTGGCGGTCATTCAAAGCGCCCTCACCTTTTCCCTCCCCCAGCGGGGGAGGGTGCCGCCCACAAGGGCGGCAGGAGAGGGAGAACGCGGCGGAACCGCGATGTGGAAATGACCGCAGCCGGGGGATTAAGCATCTTTTTTTGCCGTCTGCAAGCGGTCACGTTCTCCCTCTTCCGTCATCCGCCTCGCGGGGGATCGGCGGATGCCACCTTCCCCCGCTGGGGGAAGGAAAGGGGCAAGCTCCTCTCTGTAGGGAAGGGGCTGCACCTCCGCCGCTGCGCTTCCGAACGCCGCGCCATCACCGGATCCGCACCCCCTGAAACCGCTCGCCTCCGGGCGCGGCCGTGATCCCCCCAGCGCTCAGGTCCGTCAGCGCCGCCTCAAACGCCTCCGCCCGGTCATACCGCAGCAGGGCCGAAAAGCGCACGTCCGCGCCGTAGACCGTGTCCGTGACGACGGCCTCGTGGGCGTCCAGCAGCCGCTTCACCCGCTCATAGAGGGGATAGGGGCAGGGGACGGCGTACTCCCGCCAGAGGGCCATCTGCTTCACGCCCGCGTCGGAGAGCGCGGCTTTCGCTGCGGCGGTGTAGGCCCGGACCAGGCCCCCGGCCCCCAGCAGCACCCCGCCGAAGTAGCGGGTCACCACGCAGCACAGGTCCGTCAGGCCCTCGCTCTGGAACACGTTCAGCATGGGCTGGCCCGCCGTGCCCTGGGGCTCCCCGTCGTCGCCGTAGCGGACGGTGCCGGAGCGCAAAAGATAGCAAAAGCAGTTGTGCCGGGCGTCGTAGTATTGCTTCCGCGTCTCCTCGATGCGCGCCCGGGCCTCCTCCTCGGTGGCCACGGGCCAGACGCAGCCCAGGAAGCGGGAGCGCTTTTCGTCGTATTCCCCCCGACCGACGCCGGCGGGGGTCAGGTAGCCGGTCATGGCCGCGCCTCCGCGTAGTCCCGCAGCTTCGGCCACAGCTCGGCCTTCACGATGGCCTCCACCCGCGTGCCCCGGTCCGTGTACTCCGTGGACAGCACCGCCGCCTCCCGGTGGAGGGTCTCCAGCAAGGCCCCCTTGTCAAAGGGCAGGAGGAACACCGCCCGGCGCTTCGAGCGGCCCAGGGCCCGCTCCACCGCCTTTCGCAGGTCCTCCGTCCCCTCGCCGCTGCGGGCGGAGATGCAGACCGCGTCCCGCTCCCGTGGCAGGAGGCCGGAATAGAGATCGCACTTGTTGTAGACCCGGATGCAGGGCGTTCCCTCCGCGCCCAGCTGGGCGATCAGCGCGTCCACCACCTGGGCCTGGGCCTGCCACTCCGGGCTGCTCAGGTCGATGACGTGCAGCAGCACGTCGGCGTAGGCCAGCTCCTCCAGCGTGGCTTTGAAGGCCTCGATCAGATGCGTGGGCAGCTTGCGGATGAAGCCCACCGTGTCGCTCAGCAGCACCTCCTGCACCTCGTCCACCTGCCAGCGGCGGGTGGTGGTGTCCAGGGTGTCAAACAGCCGGTCGTTGGCCGGGATGTCGCAGCCGGTCAGGCGGTTCAGAAGCGTGCTTTTCCCCGCGTTGGTGTAGCCCACCAGGGCCACCATGGGCATCTCCCGCTTCTCCCGCCGCCGCCGCTGGGTGGCGCGGTTTTTCCGCACCTCCGCCAGCTCCGCTTCCAGCTTCTGGATCTTCCGCCGGATGTGGCGGCGGTCGCTCTCCAATTGCGTCTCGCCGGGGCCTCGGGTGCCGATGGCGCCCTCCTGTCGCTCCAGGTGGGTCCACATGCCCAGCAGCCGGGGCAGCAGATATTTATATTGTGCCAGCTCCACCTGCAGCTTGCCCTCCCGCGTCCGCGCCCGCTGGGCGAAGATGTCCAGGATCAGGCCGCTGCGGTCCAGCACTTTCATGTTCAGGTCTTCGCTGAGCACCCGCATCTGGCTGGGGGAGAGTTCGTTGTCGAAGACCGCCAGCGTGCATTCGTTGGCCTCCGCCAGCGCTTTCAGCTCCTGCTCCTTCCCCTCGCCGATGAAGCTGCGCGGGTCCGGCGCGGCGCGGTGCTGCATCAGCATCGCCACCGGCTCCCCCCCGGCGGTCTCCACCAGCGCCCACAGCTCGTCCATGCTCACGTCCGTGCTGCTCTCGCCCGGCGCAAAGCAGGCGGCGGAGAGACCGCAGAGGATGGCCCGTTCGGTTTTGGTATTGATGTTGGTCATGGCACTCCTTTTCTCGAACGGCCGCTTTTTCAAACTCCCGTAAACTGCTTGCACCACATGGCGCAGCAGCAAGCCTCGCATTTCGGCTTTCTCGCGTCGCAGACCGCCCGGCCATGCAGCACGATCCGGTGGCAGAAGTCGCTGCTTTTCTCCGGGGGCAGGATCTCCCGCAGGGCCATTTCGATCTTCACCGGGTCTTTTAACCCGTCCACCAGGCCCAGGCGCTTGCTCAGGCGGATGCAGTGGGTGTCCACCACGGTGCTGCCGGGGACGTGGAAGATGTCGCCCAGGATCAGGTTGGCGGTCTTGCGGCCCACGCCGGGGAGGGTCAGCAGTTCCTCCATGGTGCCGGGCACCTTGCCGTTGAAGCGCTCCAGCAGCATCCGGGCGCAGAGGACGATGTCCCGGGCCTTGGTGTGGTAAAAGCCGCAGGAGCGGATCAGGTCTTCCACTTCCTCCTGCTCCGCCTCCGCGAAGCTTTCCAAAGTGGGGAAGCGCTCGTACAGCGCGGGGGTTATCATGTTGACCCTCGCGTCGGTACACTGGGCGCTCAGGCGCACGGAGAACAGCAGCTCGTAGTCCTTTTCATATTCCAGCGCGCATTCGGCCAGGGGGTATTCCGCCTCCAGGGCCTCCACGATGGCGTCCACTTGTTCTTTTGTCCGCACGGGCGCTCGCCTCTCTTTCTCGGAATGGTTCCCCTCCCTATCAACTTCCCGCCGCAAAGCGCATAGAATGGGGAAAAGGAGGGATGCAGGATGGAATTTGACGCGCTCAAGCGCGATCTGGAAGGAAACGCCGCGCTGCGCGCCGCCGCGGGGAGCCCGGAGGCCCAAAGCCTGATGCGCCGGCTGGACGCCGCAGCGCTGCAGGAGGCCGCCCGGCAGGGCGACACGGCCCAGCTCAGGCGCTTGCTGGCCCAGGCCCTCAGCACGCCGGAGGGGCAGCGTCTGGCACAGCAGGTGCGGGACGCGGTCAGGCGCGATGGATGAGCTGGGCGAAGCGCTGAACCGAATCCTCTCGGACCCGCAGCAGATGGCGGCGGTGCAAAACCTGGCCTCGGAGCTGCTGGGGGGCGGGGCAAGCGGCACGGCGGGGACCGCCGGGGCGGCCAAGGCCCCGCCGAATCTGGCCGGGCTGCTGGCCGGGCTGGGAGGCGGCGGCGGGGGCAAGGCGGAGCTGGTGCAGGCCCTGTCCCCCTGGCTGAAGCCGGAGCGGGCCGCGAAACTCCGCCGCGCCCAGCGCCTGGCCTCCGCCCTGCGGCTGGCCGGGGCGGCCTGGCAAAAACTGGGGGGTGAGGACGGTGTATAATCGGTATCAGGGCAACACGGGACGGGTGGAGCGCCGGGAGGACTTCTCCCCTTCCGCCTCCGCCGTCCCGCCCCAGGCCCGCCAGCGGCCCCCGGCGGCCCCGCCGCCGCCCTCCGGCCCGCTGGCGGGCCTGCAGGGGATGCTGGGCGGACTGCTGGAGCGCATCGGGCCGGGCCGTCTGGAGACGGAGGACCTGATGCTGGCCCTGCTGTTTTATCTGCTCTATCGGGAGAGCGGGGATCTGGAGTTTTTGTATCTGGCCGGGGGCGTGCTGCTGCTTTAGGGTTCGTCGGGTGGTGATGTCGTGCAAGTGTGCGCCGGATGCGCAGCGGTCCGGTGCGGCCACGGGCTGGACGCCGACGCCCTCGCCCATTCCCTCCCCTAGCGGGGGAGGGTGCCGCCCACAAGGGCGGCAGGAGAGGGAGAACGCGGCGGGAGTGTGATGTGGAAATGACCGCAGGGGCGGGAGTATGCGAACGATTTTCGCGTCTTCTAGCGGTCAGGTTCTCCCTCTTCCGTCATCCGCCTCGCGGGGGATCAGCGGATGCCACCTTCCCCCGCTGGGGGAAGGAAGGGATGAACCAGTAGCGGCCTTGTAGGGGCCGGCGTCCCGACGGCCCGGCAGCAGCGGTGAGATTTTCAAAAACGTTCGGCGAATTCGCCCATTGTTTGCCAAAAACGCGGTGTTACTGCGGGGGCGTCGGGGACGCCGCCCCCTACAGGGTGAATGCGGATTCGCCGGGGGTTGCTTCGGTTCTGTGCTGCTGCGCGGCGCGCCCTACAATGTGATCGGGAGAGCGGGGACCTGGAGTTTTTGTATCTGGCCGGGGGGCGTGCTGCTGCTTTAGGGTTCGTCGGGTGGTGCGAACAGGTCCTCGTCCGGGGTGGAGATGTCCACCGGGCCGGAGCGCATGGCATAGATCAGCACCTCACCGTCGTAGGTCTCCGCGCCGATCAGCAGGCCGTTTTCGTCGGAGATATAACAGGCGGTCTCGTAGCCCAGGGCACCGGAGACGTAGCGGACATAGACCGCCGTCTGGCCGTCATAGTCGGTGTAGGCCGCGTCCAGAATGGCTTCCGGCGGCAGGGCCAGCACGTCCTCATAGCTGGGGACGCTCTGATAGCCGTCGGCGTCGGCGTCCCGGGCGGGGCCCTGGTAGAGGCCGGGGGCGTCGGAGTACCAGATCCACTTCTCCGCCCCCCGCAGCAGAATGTGCTTTTCCGCATCCCCGTCCGGGACGCTCACGCGGGTGCTGTCGCCCCGGACCCAGACCCGGTAAACGGTCTCCGCGCTGCCGCCGCTCCAGAAGCGCTGGACCGTCAGCGTGCGGGAATAGCTGTCGGCGCGGCGGAGCAGGGCCACCACGGTCTGCACCGTGTCCGGCGCGATCTCCACCACCCGTGCGCCGGGCTGTTCCGGCGGGGGGGAGACCGGCGGCGCGGAGACCGGCGCGGCGGACAGGCGCACCGGCGGCGTCTCCGGCGGGGAGACCCGCGCCAGCAGCAGCAGCACCCCCGCCGCCGCCGCCAGGGCCAGCGCCAGGATGACAGGCAGGACAACGCCGCGTCGTTTCATGGGGAAGCTCCTTGCTCGTATCATTTCATAACCGCTTGTTTGCGCCATTGCCCCACGCGGGCAATGGCTTGCGGTCTTGCCGGGGAAACGCGCCCAGGTTCGGCGCGTAGAGGCCCGGTATTTCCGTCCCCCGGAGGGGAAGGTGGCATTTGTCGCCAGGCGAATGACGGAAAGGGGAGAACCTAAGCGTTCGTCCTTTCCTTCCCCCAGCGGGGGAAGGTGGCAGCCGCCGATCCCCCGCGAGGCGGATGACGGAAGAGGGAGAACGTGACCGCTTGCTGACGGCAAAACCGTTGCATACTCCCGCGTTCGCTGTCATTTCCACATCGCGGTCCCGCCACGTTCTCCCTCTCCTGCCGCCCTTGTGGGCGGCACCCTCCCCCGCTGGGGGAGGGAAGGGACTGCGGATTCGCCGCACGTTTTTGACAATCCCACCGCTGCTGCGCGGCGCGCCGGGGTCGTCGCGCCCTACGGGGCCGCTGCGTTTTCCCCCTCAAAGAAGGGGGGCTTTGGCTGCGCTCTGATGCGCCGGGTGAAACTCCTCCGGCGGGCGCTCGGCGCGGCCGAAGCGCCATTCTATGGCGTCGGCGATGCGCTGACAGGCCCTCCCGTCGCCGTAGGGGTTGACGGCGTGGGCCATGGCCCGGTAGCGGGCCGGTTCGTCCAGAAGCTGCCGTACCATTTTGATGACCGTCTCTTTTTCCACCCCCGCCAGGGCCACGGTTCCGGCCTCCACGGCCTCGGGGCGCTCGGTCTCCCGACGAAGGACCAGCACGGGCTTGCCCAGGGCTGGGGCCTCCTCCTGGAGTCCGCCGGAGTCGGTCAGCACCAGGTAGCTGCGGCTGATGAGCTTGTGCATATCCATGGCGTCCAGCGGCTCGGTGAGCAGCACGTTGGGCAGGCCCTCCAGCTGTTCCCGGGCGGCGCGCTGGACCACCGGGCTCAGATGCACCGGATAGACCACCCGCAGTTCCGGGTCGGCCTTTGCCAGCTGGGCCACGGCGGAGAAGATCTGGGCCATGGGGGCCCCGTAGTTCTCCCGCCGGTGGCAGGTCATGGCGATGACCCGGCGGCGGAAGTCCACGCCGTTCAGGGCCGCGCAGGCGAAGGGGCGGGCGTTGACCGTGTAGGCCATGGCGTCGATCACCGTGTTGCCGGTGACGAAGATGCTGCCGTCCACCGCCTCCCGGAGCAGGTTGTCCCGGTTCCGGGCGGTGGGGGCGAAGTGGTACTCGGCCAGCCGCCCCACCAGGCGGCGGTTCATCTCCTCGGGGTAAGGGCTCCAGCGGTCGAAGGTCCGCAGGCCCGCCTCCACATGGCCCACCGGGATCTGGTGGTAAAAGGCCGCCAGGGCGGCGGCGAAGGCGGTGGTGGTGTCGCCGTGGACCAGCACCAGGTCGGGCCGGGCCGCCTCCAGCACCGCGCCCAGGCCGTCCAGGATCTTCGACGTGACGGAGGACAGGGTCTGCCCCGCCTCCATGATGTCCAGATCGTAGTCCGGGAAGACGCCGAAGGTGCGCAGCACGCTGTCCAGCATCTCCCGATGCTGGGCGGTGACGCAGACCAGGCTCTCCAGGGCCGGACGCCGGGCCAGCTCCAGGGCCAGGGGGCACATTTTGATCGCTTCCGGCCTTGTGCCGAAGACGGAGAGCACGCGCAGCGGTTTCACGGCTGACCCCCCTTTTCTTCCTCCTCCGCCGGGGCGGCGGGGGCTTCCGGCTCCTGGGCCGGGTGGGCCGGGTGCTCGATGGTGCGGTAGACGAAGATGCCCACCGCCACGGCCACGGCCAGCTCCACGCCCAGCAGCAGCAGGCGCAGCTTCCCGGTGGTGCAGATCACCACGGCGGTCAGGCCCAGCATGGCGGAGAGGGAATAGAGCACGGCGACGGCCTGTTTCTGGCTGAGGCCGTGGTCGATGAGCCGGTGGTGCAGGTGGCCCCGGTCGGGGGTCATGGGGTTCTGGCCGTGGATCACCCGGCGGATGATGGCGAAGGCCGTGTCAAACAGGGGCAGGGCCAGGGCCAGCACCGGCACCAGGAAGGTCATCACCGCGTAAAACTTGAACAGGCCCAGGATGCTCACCGTGGCCAGCACATAGCCCAGCAGCAATGCCCCGGTGTCGCCCATGAAGATCTTGGCGGGGTTGAAGTTGTAGGGGATGAAACCCAGACAGGCCCCGGTCAGGGCCGCCAGCAGCAATGCCACGTTGGGCTCGGCCACCAGCAGGGCCGCCACCAGCATGGTGACGGAACTGATGGCGGAGACGCCGCAGGCCAGGCCGTCCAGACCGTCGATCAGATTCACGGCGTTGGTGACGCCCACGATCCAGAGGATCGTGATGGGAATGGCCAGAATGCCCACCACCAGCGTCTCCTCGCCGGAGAAGACGTTGGGGTTCATCAGGCCCTGGATGATGACGCCGTGGGCCACGGCGACGACGGCGGCCAGCAGTTGCCCCGCCAGCTTCATCCAGTAGCGCAGAGACACGATGTCGTCCACCACGCCGGTGGCTACGATGATGACCGCGCCGATGAGGATGCCCTGCACCGGGGGGGTGATCTCCACGAACAGCAGCACGCCGATGAGGAAGCCCAGGAAGATGGCCATGCCGCCCATGCGGGGCGTGGGATGGGCGTGGATGTGGCGCTCCTGGTCCGGCATGTCCATGGCCCCCAGCTTTTGGGCGAAGAGCTTGACGATGGGGGTGGTGCCAAAGGAGATGACCAGGGCGGTGGCCAGCGCCAGAAGGAGGCGCAGCGGGGGGGAAAGTTCGGGGAACAGCATAGAGACTCTCCTGATATGTGTGATCTGGCGGAGGGGTGCTTTTTTTGGAGGGGCGTGTGCGGATGCGCCCGGGGGAGTGCGTAGACGGAGTGTTGCTTAGGACCGGGTGTTGCTGCGGGCCCGTCCTTTCCTTCCCCCAGCGGGGGAAGGTGGCAGCCGCCGATCCCCCGCGAGGCGGATGACGGAAGAGGGAGAACGTGACCGCTTGCAAACGGTACAATCGTTCGCATACTCCCACGGTTGCGGTCATTTCTGCATTGCGGTCCCGTCACGTTCTCCCTCTCCTGTCGCCCTTGCGGGTGACACCCTCCCCCGCTGGGGGAGGGAATGGGCTGCGGATGCGCCCCAGGGATTGCAAAGACCGGGTGTTGCTGCCGGAAGGGGCAAGCCCCTTCCCTACAGGGGGCGGCTCAGCGCTCGACGAAGCCCACTTTTTTGTAGACTTTGCGGAGGGTGCGGTTTGCGATGGCGGCGGCTTTTTCCGCGCCTGCGCGGTAGACGCTCTGGAGGTAGGCCTTGTCCGCCAGGATGCGGGTGGCCTCCTCCCGGATGGGGCGGAGGTACTCCACCACGGCCTCGCCCACGGCGGGCTTGAAGGCCCCGTAGCCACGGCCCTCGAACTCGCGTTCGATCTCCTCATAGCTTTTCCCGGTGACGGCGGCGTAGATGTCCATCAGGTTGCTGACGCCGGGTTTTTTCTGCGGGTCATAATAGACGCAGCGGCCCGTCTCGCTGTCGGTGACGGCGCGCTTGAACTTCCGCAGGATGTCCTCCGGGCGCTCCATCAGGAACACGCAGCCGTTGGGGTCGGACTTGCTCATCTTCCGCTCCGGCTCGCTCAGCATCATCACCCTGGCCCCCACCTTGGGGATATAGGGCTCCGGGACCCGGAAGACCTCGCCATAGACCTTGTTGAAGCGCATGGCCACGTCCCGCGTCAGCTCCACATGCTGCTTCTGGTCGTCGCCCACGGGGACGAAGTCCGGCTGGTAGAGCAGGATATCCGCCGCCATCAGGGCCGGGTAGGTGAACAGGCCGCCGTTGATGTTGTCGGCGTTCTTTTTGGACTTGTCCTTGAACTGGGTCATGCGGCTCAGCTCGCCGAACATGGTGTAGCAGTTCAGCACCCAGCCCAGCTCCGCGTGGGCGGGGACGTGGCTCTGGATGAAGAGGGTGTTGCGTTCCGGGTCCAGGCCGCAGGCGATGTATTGGGCCAGTTGGGCCAGAGTCCGCCGCCGCAGCTCCGCCGGGTTCTGGCGCACGGTGATGGTGTGCATATCCGCCATGAAGTAATAGCAGTCGTATTCGTCGCTGCGCGCTCCCCAGTTGCGGATCGCGCCCAGATAGTTGCCGATGTGCAGGTCGCCGGAGGGCTGGATGCCCGAAAGCATGACCTTTTTGCGTTCCAAAGTTTCCATGGTGCCTTCCTTCTCTCTCCGCGCAGCAGGGACGCTGTGCGGGTCCTCCCCGTCCGGGGGCATATAGAGACAGTATACCATAACATTTTTCCATTTACAAATCCTTTTCGCAAAGAAATGGGGGAGTGGAACGCGAAGGAAAGGGCAAGTGACCGCAGGGGAAGGGAAAAGGGCGCGTGCAGGGGTCGGGGTGCCCTCTCCCGTTCCCTCCCCGTGTAGGGGCCGGCGTCCTCGACGGCCCGGAGGGTGCCGCCCACAAGGGCGGTAGGAGAGGGAGAACGTGGCGGGACCGCGATGTGGAAATGACCGCTGCCGTGGGGGTATGCGAACGATTGTACTGTCTGCTAGCGGTCGCGTTCTCCCTCTTCCGTCATCCGCCTCGCGGGGGATCGGCGGATGCCACCTTCCCCCGCTGGGGGAAGGAAATGGCAGCTGCGGATTCGCCGGGGGTGGCCGCTTGTCTATGCCGCTGCTGCACGGCGCGCCGGGGTCGGCGCGCCCTACAATGCAATGCCGCGGGTCTCACCGACATCCCCGCCGCTGCGGATGCAGAAAAAACTTGTCAACGAGAACCGTCCCCGGTGACAAGCCATTGACTTTTCGCCGCGCTTCCATATAATAACCATATATCCATGTTTACAACACGAGAGACCGAAGAGAGGAAACGCGACTATGGCGGACATGAAATGGATCGAGGCGCAGGAGGCGAAGATCCCCCGGGACGGGGTGCGGACCCGCTTTGCCCCCAGCCCCACGGGCTTCATGCACGTGGGCAATCTGCGCACGGCGCTGTACACCTGGCTGATCGCCCGGCACGCGGGGGGGAAGTTCCTGCTGCGCATCGAGGACACGGACCAGGGGCGGCTGGTGGAAGGGGCCACGGACGTGATCTACCGGACGCTGAACGAGTGCGGCCTGGACCACGACGAGGGACCCGACGTGGGCGGCCCCGTGGCGCCCTATGTGCAGAGCGAACGCAAGCCCTTCTATGGCAAATACGCCCGCTGGCTGGTGGAGCGCGGCCACGCCTACTACTGCTTCTGCGAGAAGACCGAGAGCGAGGAGGCCGCCGGGGACTTCGCCCGGCCTGACGACCCCTGCCGGGATCTCTGCCAGGCGGAGGCCGAGGAGCGGCTGGCCTCGGGCGCGCCCTTCGTCATCCGCCAGCGCATCCCCCACAGCGGGACCACCACCTTCCACGACGAGCGCTTCGGCGACATCACGGTGGAGAACAAGACCCTGGACGACCAGGTGCTCATCAAGCGCGACGGCCTGCCCACCTACAACTTCGCCAACGTCATCGACGACCACATGATGGGCATCACCCATGTGGTGCGGGGCAGCGAGTATCTCTCCAGCGCGCCGAAATACAATCTGCTCTATGAGGGCTTCGGCTGGCCCGTGCCGAAATACGTCCACTGCTCCCCGGTGATGCGCGACGCCCAGCACAAGCTGAGCAAGCGGGACGGGGACGGCACCTATGAGGACCTGCGCGCCGCGGGCTTTCTGACGGAGGCGATTTTGAACTATGTGGCCCTGCTGGGCTGGAGTCCCCGGGGCGAGATCGCGGAGCGGGAGATGTTCTCCCTGTCGGAGCTGGCGGAGGTCTTCGACCTGGAGGGCATCAGCAAGTCCCCGGCCATTTTCGACATCGAGAAGCTGCGCCACTTCAACAGCGCCTATCTCCGGGCCATGCCGCCGGAGCGCTTCGCGGCGGTGGCCGAGCCCTGGATTCGCCAGACGGTCCCCAACCCCGCCGTTGACGCCGCCGCCGTGGCCGCGCTGTTGCAGCAGCGGACGGAGGTGCTGACGGAGATCCCGGAGAAGGTGGACTTCTTCCAGGCCCTCCCGGACTATGACAGCGCGCTCTACGTCCACAAAAAGAGCAAGACCGACCTGCCCGGCAGTCTGGAGACCCTGCGGACGCTGCTGGGCGAGCTGGAGGCGCTGGAGGCCTGGGACGACGAGCACATCCTGGCCCTTTTGACCGACCTGGCGGCGCGGCAGGGCTGCAAGAACGCCAAAATCATGTGGCCGCTGCGCATCGCCCTGGCGGGCCGGGCCGTCACCCCCGGCGGCGCGGTGGAGATCGCCCGCATTCTGGGCAAAGAAGAGGCCCTGCGCCGTCTGCGCCGGGGCGTTGAGAAACTGGAGGCTGCGGTATGAAACAGAACGACAAGCTCAACCTGACCATGCTCTGCGACTTTTACGAGCTGACCATGGGCAACGGCTATCTGCAATGCGGCTACAAGGACCGCATCACCTACTTCGACGTGTTCTTTCGCCGGGTGCCGGACGGGGGCGGCTTTGCCGTCTGCGCCGGGCTGGACCAGGTCATCGACTACATCCTGGACCTGCACTTCGACGAGGAAGACATCGCCTATCTCCGCTCCAGAGGACTGTTCAGCGAGGAATTTCTGGACTATCTGCGCCACTTCCGCTTCAGCGGCGACATCTGGGCCGTGCCGGAGGGCACCCCGGTCTTCCCCGGCGAGCCCATCATGACCGTCCGCGCCCCGGCCATCGAGGCGCAGATGATCGAGACCTATGTGCTCCTGGAGCTGAACCACCAGAGTCTCATCGCCACGAAAGCCAGCCGCATCTGCCGGGCCGCCGCCGGGCGGACGGTGCTGGAGTTCGGCTCCCGCCGGGCCCAGGGCACGGACGCGGCCATCACCGGGGCCAGGGCGGCCTACATCGGCGGCTGCGCCGGAACCGCCTGCACCATCTCCGACCAGATGTACGGCGTCCGCGCCGGGGGCACCATGGCCCACTCCTGGGTCCAGATGTTCGACAGCGAGTACGAGGCCTTCAAGACCTACTGCCAGGTCTACCCCACCAACGCCACGCTGCTGGTGGACACCTACGACACCCTGGGCAGCGGCATTCCCAACGCCATCCGCGTCTTTGACGAGGTGCTGCGGCCCCAGGGCATCACGAAATGCGGCATCCGCCTGGACAGCGGCGACATGGCCTATCTGACCCGCCGGGCCCGGCAGATGCTGGACGAGGCGGGCTGGCAAAGCTGCGCCATCACCTGCTCCAACTCTCTGGACGAGCATCTGATCACCGAGCTGCTCCACCAGGGGGCGTCCATCGACTGCTTCGGCGTGGGCGAGCGGCTCATCACCGCCCGGAGCGAGAGCGTCTTCGGCGGCGTGTACAAGCTCACCGCCGTGGAGGACGCGCAGGGCAACATCATCCCCAAGATCAAGATCAGCGAAAACGCCGCCAAGATCACCAACCCCGGCTTCAAGAAGGTCTACCGCGTGTTCGACGACTCCGGCAAGTGCTACGCCGACTACATCGCCCTCCACGACGAGGAAGTGGGCAGCGAGCCGCTGGAGCTGTTCGACCCGGTGGACGTGTGGAAGCGCCGGACCGAGACGGAGTATCAGCTCCGGGAGCTGCTGGTCCCCATCTTCCAGCAGGGCGAGCTGGTGTATGCCCGTCCCAGCTTGCAGGAGATCCGCGCCCACGCCGACGCGGAGCTGGCCACCCTCTGGGACGAGGTCAAGCGCTTCGACAACCCGCACAACTACTATGTCGATTTGTCCCCGAAGCTCTGGGAGCTGAAGCAGGAGCTGCTGCTCAAACGCGGCAGAGAATAAAAAATTTGGAGGGCTGACTATGTTTAAATTCCAGGCCTTTCTCAAGCGGAAGGACATCGAATTTTCCGCACGGCGCTACTTCATCGACGCGCTGGGGGCCATGGCGCAGGGGCTGTTCTGCTCCCTGCTCATCGGCACCATCCTGAACACCGTGGGCACCCAGCTGAACCTGCCCTTTTTCAACACCCTGGGCGGGGCGGCCACGGCGGTCAGCGGCGCGGCCATGGCCATTGCCATCGGCTACGCGCTGAAAAGCCCCCCGCTGGTGCTGTTCTCCCTGGCGGCGGTGGGCTACTCGGCCAACGCCCTGGGCGGGGCCGGGGGGCCGCTGGCCGTGCTGATCATGGCGATCGTCGCCGCCGAGTTCGGCAAGGCCGTCAGTAAGGAGACAAAGATCGACATTCTGGTGACGCCCTTCGTGACGATTTTCGTCGGCGTGGGCCTGGCCGCCCTGATCGCCGCCCCCATCGGCCAGGCGGCAAGCTGGGTCGGCAAGCTCATCATGTGGGCCACGGAGCTGCAGCCCTTCCTGATGGGCGTGATCGTCTCCGTTGTGGTGGGCGTGGCCCTGACCCTGCCCATCTCCTCCGCCGCCATCTGCCATGTCATGGGCCTGACCGGACTGGCCGGCGGCGCTGCCGTGGCCGGCTGCTGCGCCCAGATGGTGGGCTTTGCCGTCATGAGCTTCCGGGAAAACCGCTGGGGCGGCCTGGTCAGCCAGGGCCTGGGCACCAGTATGCTGCAAATGGGCAACATCGTGAAAAATCCGAAAATCTGGATTCCCCCCATTCTCGCCAGCGCCATCACCGGCCCCATCGCCACCTGCGTGTTCCGGCTGGAGATGAACGGCGAGCCGGTGAACTCCGGCATGGGTACCTGCGGCCTCTGCGGGCCCATCGGCGTCTGGACCGGCTGGCTGGCCCCCTCGGAGCGGGCGCTGCAGAGCGGTGCGGCGGCCATCCAGGCCACGGGCATGGACTGGCTGGGCCTGGCGCTGATCTGCGTCGTGCTGCCTGCCGTCCTCTGCGCGCTGGGCGGGGCGCTGCTGCGGCGGCTCGGCTGGATCGGCGAGGGCGACCTGAAGCTGAACTGAGGACATGAAGCAAAGCCGGTCACACATCGCGTATCTGGACTATCTGCGGGTCTTTGCCGCTGGCAGCGTCGTCTGGATGCACACCGCCGCCGCCGGACTGCGCGGCGGCGTGGACTGGAGCTGGCACCTTTGCAACCTGCTGACCAGTCTGGCCTTCACCGCCGTGCCGCTGTTTTTCATGATCTCCGGCTACCTGCTGCTGTCCGACCCCCGGACGGCGGACGCGGGCCAGCTCCGGCGGCGGCTGCCCCGGCTGCTGGCGCCCCTGGCCTGCTGGACGCTGGCGGCGGCCCTCTGGAACTGCGCCGCCGTGGGGGACTTCTCTCCGGGCTATCTGTTCGGGCAGCTTGCAGGGGCGCTCTATCAGCCCATTTTGCTGCCCTACTGGTTCGTCTACACCCTGCTGGGGGCCTACCTGGTCTCGCCTTTGCTCTGCGCCGGTTTGCAGGGCAGCGGGCGGGGCGGGAAAAAGCTGGTCCTGGCGCTGGCGGGGCTGGTGAGCCTCCGGGCCATGCTGCGGCCCTTTCTGCCGGACGCCTGGCAGGGCTATCTGGACCTGGACATCCTGAACAAGCTCTACGCCTGGGGCGGGAATCTGCTGCTCTTCGCCCTGGGCTACTGCCTGGGGACCACGGAGCGGAAGTTCGACAAGCGCTTGCTCTTGGCCGTGGCGGCGGTCTGCTACGGAGTCATCGCGGTGGGCACCTGGCAGCGCACGGCGGCCCGGGGCAGCTTCGACGACCTGTTCCTGACCCAGAGCGCGGGCTTTGAGGTCCTGCTGGCCTCCTGCATCTTCCTGCTGGCCAAGCAAAATTGGAACCGCCCCAGCCGCTTCCTGCAAAAAAGCGGCCTGACGGCCCTGCTGCTGCCCATCTATTTCCTCCACGCCATCGCCCTGCGCATCCTGGGCCAGCTGGGCGTGGACCCCCTGAGCTTCCCCGCCATCCTGGGCGTGGCGGCCCTGGTCTTCGTAGGCTGCGCCCTGGTCAGTAAGAGCCTGGTCAGCGTGAAGCCGCTGTGCTACGCGCTGAGCGGGATTCCGTATGAGCGGGCGAAGCGGGAATGCACCTGGGGAGCCAGGTGAGTCAACGGGGACGGTTCTTTTTGACTCATACGCGGTCTG
>Ga0310697_10001728_pt1 | contig 24600 bp, 16 predicted proteins | sample 172DNAGHGlowgp2_FD_203883 | JGI IMG/M metagenome (GOLD analysis project Ga0310697, IMG submission 203883) | Sheep rumen microbial communities from Palmerston North, Manawatu-Wanganui, New Zealand - 1728 DNA GHGlow gp2 (v2) (version 2) | ecosystem: Host-associated > Mammals > Digestive system >...
ATGGACGCGACCGAGGTGCGCCTTCTGGACAACAGCAAGGCGCTTCTTTTTATCCGCGGCGAACGCCCCATCATGGACGACAAGTATGACATTCTCAAGCATCCCAATGTGGCCCTGACCACGGACGGCAAGGCCGCGCCCTATCTCCACGGGGGTACGGAAAACGCCGTCGCCACCGTCTCTTTTGCGGACTTGAAGGAACTGCCCGCAGCCGCTTATGAGGAGGCGGAATCCCAATATGATCTTCTCTCCGATGAGGAGTTAGAAGAAATCTTATTCATACAGGAGGAAAAAACGAATGAAAAAAAGCAAAAGCAATGAGCCCCTGGTAAGGCTGCCTGTACACAGCAAAATCAAAAAAGGCTTTCGCGTGTACAGCGCAGCCATCACCGCAGCCGCCCTTGTCATGGGTTTGGGTATGACCGCCTATGCGGATGGCGACCCCATTGCGGTCATCAACAATCTGTCGGAGTTTATCTTCGGCCTGATTCGTGCCGTGGGTCTGATCCTGCTGGGCTGGGGCATCGTGCAGGTTGGCCTGTCCTTCTCCAGCCACGACCCCTCGCAGCGCTCTAACGGGTTCCTGACCCTTGCGGGCGGCGTTGTGATTACCTTCACTAAAGAAATTCTGAACATGATCACCGGCTGACAAGCTTGCAGAAGGGCAAGGTGGCTTCCGCCGCTTTGCCCCACTCTGCGGAAAGGAGGAGCACATTTGAATGTCAGATAGCTGGGTCGTTCAGAACCTGCAAAATGCGCTCAACACATGGAACGAAAAGCTGACTGAGGTATGGCAGCTTGTCTCGCAGTCGCCGGAGAGCTTCAAAGGCGGAGCAATTTGGAGTGTGGTGCAGAACATTCACGGCGGCCTTCAGGCGGTTGGCCTTGCTCTGTTGGTGCTGTTCTTCGTCACCGGCGTCATGAAAACCTGCGGGAGCCTTGCCGAAACAAAGCGCCCGGAGGTAGCGGTAAAACTGTTTATCCGCTTCGCCCTTGCAAAGGTCGCCGTGACCTACGGTATGGAGCTGATGATGGCGCTGTTCAACATCGTGCAGGGCGTGATCTCCAGCATCATGTCGTCCGCAGGCTTCGGGACCGCGCAGCAAACCGTACTGCCCCAGGAGATCATAGACGCGGTGGAGGATTGCGGCTTTCTGGAGAGCATCCCCCTCTGGGCGGTTACGCTGATCGGCGGGCTGTTCATCACAGTTCTGTCCTTCGTCATGATTATGACCGTCTATGGCCGCTTTTTTAAGCTCTACCTCTACACCGCCATCGCGCCGGTACCGCTGTCGGCTTTTGCCGGAGAACCGAGTCAGAATGTGGGCCGGAGCTTTCTCAAAAGCTATGCCGCCGTCTGCCTGGAGGGTGCGATCATCGTGCTGGCCTGCGTCATCTTCTCCGTCTTTGCGTCGTCGCCGCCCTCGATCAACAGCAGCGCCGCCCCGGTCACGATGGTCTGGAGCTATATTGCCGAGCTGGTTTTCAACATGCTCGTTCTGGTGGGCGCGGTGAAGATGGCCGACCGCGTTGTACGCGAAATGATGGGTCTGTAAGGAGGTGAACAGTTGAACGCAAAAATCAATAAGGAGATCCGCAATTATTCGGAATCCATCTTCTTCGGACTGTCCATGCGGCAGTTCGTTTTTTCATTGCTGGCAGTACTTGTTGCTGTAGGACTGTACTATCTGCTGTGCCCGTATTTTGGACTGGAGACGCTGAGCTGGATGGTCATTCTGGCAGCCGCGCCTTTCGCTGTGATGGGCTTTGTCAGCTATCACGGGATGAGCGCCGAGCAGTTTCTTATCACTTGGATTCGATCAGAGCTGATTGAGCCGCGGCAGCTCTCTGTCCAGATCAATAACCTGTACTATGAGGCGATGAAAAAATGGATCGCGGCAAAAGAGAAGGGAGGGAAAAGAAAGCGTGTTAAAAACACTTAGAACATTGCTCAGTCAGGATAAGGAAGCATATCGGGTGCCGCGCAAGGTACAGGATCTGATCCCTGTAAAACGGATATTGAAAGATGGCATTTTTCTGGTGGGGAACAAATACACCAAGTGCTTCTGCTTTACAGATATCAACTATATGGTCGCCGGGCTGAGCGAAAAGGAAAAGATGAACGAGACGTACAGAGGGCTGCTGAACAGTCTGGATGACGGCATTACCACAAAGATCACGATCAACAACCGTCCCATCGACCAGGCCGCTTTTGAAGCGTCTGTTCTTATGCCCATGCGAGAGGATCAGCGGGACCCCTATCGCGCGGAGTATAACCACATGCTCTTGGAAAAGGGCGTTGGGGCCAACTGTGTCATGCAGGAAAAATATGTGACGGTCTCTGTCGCCAAAAGAGACCTTGAAGATGCGCGCGCAGAATTTGCCCGCATCGGGGCAAATCTGAAAGTTGGCTTTGCCGCTCTCGGTTCAGATTGCAGGGAGCTCAGCACAACGGAGCGTCTTCAGATTCTCCATGATTTCTACCGTCCCGGCGAGGAAGCAGGCTTTCATTTTAATCTCAAGGAAATGATGCGCAAGGGCCACGACTTTCGGGACTATATCTGCCCTGACAGCATCGAGAAGCACAGCGACTATATGAAGCTGGGCAACCGCTTTTGCAGGGTACTGTATCTGAAGGACTATGCCTCGTTTATCCGGGATACGCTAGTAACGGAGCTGACGGACTTCAATCGGAGAATGATGCTCTCCATTGACATCATTCCAATCCCCAAGGATGAAGCCCTGCGAGAGGTCCAGAACCGTCTGCTGGGCATTGAGACCAATATTACCAACTGGCAGCGCCGCCAGAACGCCAACAACAATTTCTCCGCTGTTGTCCCCTATGATATGGAGCTCCAGCGCACAGAAGCAACCGCGTATCTGAATGATTTGTCCCGCAAGGATCAGCGCATGATGCTCGGCGTCATCACCATGGTACTGACCGCTGAGACAAAAAAGCAGCTCGATCAGGATACAGATGCAATTATGGCTGTGGCAAGAAAGCACATGTGTCAGCTCGCGGTGCTGCGTTTTCAGCAGCCTGATGGCCTCAATACTGTGCTGCCCATCGGCGCGCGGCGTATTAACGCCTTTCGGACGCTGACCACGGAGAGCCTGGCCGTATTCATCCCCTTTAAGGTGCAGGAAATCCTGGAGCACGGCGGTATCTTCTTCGGAGAAAACGCTGTCAGCCACAACCTCATCATGGTCAACAGAGCAAAGCTCATGAATCAGTCCGCGCTTATTCTCGGCGTACCCGGTTCCGGCAAATCCTTCAGCGCAAAAGAACTGGTGACGTTTCTGATTCTCAATACGGACGACGATGTGCTGATCTGTGACCCCGAGAGGGAGTTCGCACCGCTAGTAGAAGCACTGGGCACAGATATTGGCTCTGTTATCAATGTGTCTGCGGGCGGCAAAGACCGTATCAACGCCATGCAAATGGAGGACGGTTATATTATTGAAGGGAATCCCATCGCAGAGAAATCTCAGTTTATCATGTCTCTGTTGGATCAGATCGCAGATAAGGAATTTGGCACCCAGTACAAATCCATAGTAGACCGCTGCATCAAGCAAATTTACGTTGAAGCAGCCCGGACAGGGATTACGCCAACGCTCTGTACGCTGCGTGAAAAGCTGCTGGAGCAGCCGGAGTTCAAGGCAAGAGAGCTGGCGCTCACGCTGGAGCTCTTCACAACCGGCACCCTTGACATCTTTGGACATGAGAGCAACGTGGATCTGGACAAGCGTGTTATTGCCTTCAATATCCGCGATTTGGGTGATCAATTAAAGCCTGCCGGCCTGCTGGTGGTTACGGATACGATTCTGAACCGCGTAGCGGTTAACTCGAAAAGAGGAAAACGCACGCATGTTTTTATCGACGAGTTCCATATGGTGTTCAACACGACGCATGGTGCAGATTTCTTTACCAACGCATGGCGACAGTTCCGCAAACGCAATGCCTATCCCACGGCGATTACGCAGAATGTGACCTATCTGTTGGATTCTGAGAAGGCACGAACGATGGTCTCCAACTCTGAGATGATCGTTATGCTCAATCAGTCTGCGCAGGATCGGGACAAGCTCGCGGAGCTGTTGAATATCTCAGATGAGCAGATGCGTTATGTCACAAACGCAGACCCTGGGTGCGGTCTCATCCGCTACGGTCGTTCGGTGGTGCCGTTTGTCAATCGCTTCCCCAAGGATACCGAGCTCTACAAGCTGATGACGACGAAGCCGGGCGAAGGCGTGTTTGACGGAGGCGGCGGAGGTGCCTGAAATCAAAAAGCGGGATATTGCCCGTGAGCCGATCAAGGTAGTGGATCAGACCGTAGCAGTATCCCGTCACATGAAGGAGACATTGGTCAAAGCAAAGGAAAAGGCCAGAGAAAACACGACAGCAAAAGAGGAAAGCCCGGAAGAATACGCATCAGATAAGATCACCGGTTCCGCTGAGACTGCTTTCTATTCTGGTATGCATCTGGCACGGGAGGCCGCGCGAGGCCGAAAGAAAGCAGCTGCGACAAGAGCTGATCGAGCGGAAGATACCAAAGGTGCGCAGCCTCGTGAGCCGCCGAGGGATCAAGCGACGGAGGCGGGAAGAAAGGCGGCTGCGAAATCCGCGAAAAAATCTGCGGAGGAAAAACGCGCCGCAGAAAGCGTCGCGCGTGTACCAGAGCCTGAAGCATCGGTATTGCCGGAATTCCTTGCCCCCACTAATCCAGCGGCTCCATCTCCTCTTGGCGAAGCAGCTTCGCGCCAGCCGGAAAAGGCCGAGGCGAAGGGTAAAATACCGGGCCACAGGAAAACAAAAGTGCAATCGCCTGAAAGCCCTCTGCCCTTTGAAAAGCAAGCCATACTTTCAGATGGCAGCACCGGTCAAGGAGCCGGGAACATCATAAACGCGGCCCGGCCACCGAACGAAGTCATTGAGCAGAGCAATCGTACGATACAGGCGGGCGCAAGAGCCACAATCAAAAAAGCACAAAAGTCCGCCCAGGCTGCGAACAAGGCTGCAAAGGACACAGTGCAGGCCACAAGCCGCGCCGCAGCAGCCGCAGCGAAAGCCGCACGGGCCGCAATCGCCGAGGCGAAAGCTCTCTCTTCTGCTGTCATGATCGGTGGTGGGACCGCGGTATTCATGATCCTGCTGGTGGTCCTGCTGGGAGTCTCTATGGCGCTTTTTGGTCGGAAGAGCAACTCGTCCTCCTACACGCCGGTCAGTACAGAGGTGGAGGCATACACGCCGATCATCACGAAGTATGCGAAGCAATATGGCATCCCGGCATATGTCGAGCTGATCAAGGCGGTCATGATGCAGGAAAGCAGCGGTCAAGGCAACGACCCTATGCAGTGCTCTGAAAGCGGCTTCAACACGCAGTACCCTCGAACCCCCGGAGGCATCACCGATCCCGAATACTCCATCGAAGTCGGGGTTCAGACGATTGCCGATGTCCTGCAAATGGCCGGCGTGGACAGTCCGATTGATTTGGACCGTATTTCGCTGGCCTTGCAGGGATACAACTACGGCAGCGGGTATATAACCTGGGCACTTTCAAATTACGGCGGTTATACCGAGCTGAACGCAGTGGAGTATTCGGACATGATGGCCGAAAGCTACGGTTGGCCGGGCTACGGGGACAAGGCATACGTCGCCCATGTGCTGCGATACTATCCCATCGGACGCGCGTTTATGGGCGATGGAAACACCGCTATCGTGGCCGTAGCTCAGATGCAGCTTGGAAATGAGGGCGGCCTGAAATACTGCGAATGGTACGGGTATCCCTACCGGGTCGAATGGTGCGTGATCTTCGTAAGCTGGTGCGCCGATCAGTGCGGCTATCTGGATGAGGGCGTCCTCCCCAAAATGGAAGGCGTCCTGCCCCTGGTTGATTGGTTCCGTGAACGTGACCAATGGCAATACCGCGACTATGAACCAAATCCCGGCGATCTTATTTTCTACGACTGGGAGAATGACGGCATTGCCGATCATGTTGGCATTGTGGAGCGCGTGGAGAACGGCCTCATTTACTCTGTTGAGGGCAATGTGGATGATCGCTGTATTGAAAACAGCCATTATGCTGGCACTTCCTCAATCTATGGGTTTGGTCTGCCACAGTATTAGAGGCCAAGTGAAAACTGCGCGCGGTTCATCAATTGTTCCAAACACGAAAAAAACAAATATAAACTATCTGAAATTGGAGGTATAGAATGAAAAAAAGATTCTTTTTACTGCTTTGTCTGTTTATGGCTGTGATGATGCTTACTGCCTGCGGGAAGCGTCAGAAAGCCGCCGAAAAGGTTGAGATTATTCCCACCGAGACTCCTGCGCCGACTGCAACCGTGACGCCGACTGCTACTCCTGCTCCGGCTCCCACAGCGCAGCCGACTCCCACGCCCTCTGCCACTCCGGTATCGACGCCCGCGCCGGTTCAAATCCCCCTTCCCAAAGTCACCAAAAACCCGGCAGATGGAACTGCCCCGGTAAACGGGGGCTGCGTATTTACTGCGCAATGTGAAAATGCCACTCTGGCAGAGTGGCACTTCGTAAGCCCGGACGGTTCTCTGGATGTGGACTATCAGGCGGTGCAAGCCCAGTTCCCGGCGCTGAAGATCAAGGGCGGCAACACCAAAGAGCTGACCCTTGATGAAATCCCCGAAGGGTTCAACGGATGCAAGGTCTACTGCAAGTTCAGCAACAGCGCGGGATCTGTCGATACCACGCCTGCGACGATCACAGTTAAATCCGCAGCGCCAACTGTGCTGCACCACGGTTTTGTCGGAAACTGGGTCGATGAGGCCACCGGTCTCTGTCAGATCAATATCTCTTATAAGACAGAGGGCAGCGTGAATGTGAACGTCTGTTGGTCTAACTCCACATGGCAGCGTTCGCGTTGGCAGATGATGGCGTATGTGTACCAGGATGGGATCATGCTCTATGACAGCTGTCATTTTTGGATTGAGACCAGCATTGAGGGAGCCGAAAATCTGGTCTCGTCTGAAAGCTATGACGGAACTGGCAGCTTCTATGTGAAAGACGGGAAACTCCACTGGTATAACGATCTGACGGGTCAGCTCACTGTGTTTGTGCCCGCCTGACAACCGAGCTCAAACGCTCTATTTCATGATTCAGTTGAAAAAATTGAAGTGGTAAAGTCTGCGGCCAGAGGTTTTGTTGCCTCTGGCCGCTATTTGAATTAAGGTTCATCCTGATGAGAGCTCTTAAAATCATAGTCTGGAGACTGAAAAACAAGTCCGACAACTTGTTTCCAAATGACCGATCAAAGTTGCGCTTAATGCTTCACTACTCATCGCTCTTATGATTTCTTTAGATGGTAGTCTAGAGTTACTGCAAACAGTTCCTTCCCGCGAAAACAATAGGCCAGCCTGTCATGGTCAAATGAGGGCTTGAGCTTATGAATTAACCGATGGTGATTTGGGCATAGAATAATTATATTACTTGCGTCATTGTTTTGAGATTCAGCAAAGTAATCAATATGATGCGCTTCGCAAATATCAACGCCGTATACAGAAACGGGATTAGATCCACAGATTTGGCAACATCCGCGATACAGTTTCTTAAGCTGAAGAATAATCGATCTGTTATAAATTCTTTGGCTTCCAAGTTGTGCCCCATAAACAAGCTTGGCAGAAGTGTCAGAGAGATTGGCAATTCGCTCTATTTCTTCTTCATCCAGCCGGTCGGCATTAACTACCGAATTATCTGCCAGAGCCAAAGAATCGAGTTCTTCTGGCTTTTCTATAAGAGATCGTACTATTTCCGTTAGTTCGTCAAATGAGAACTGGTGCAGATAAGAAGCCATCTCTACAACGTCTTTGACAGGCGAGCGATTTCTGAATCCGTTTCTGGTACTGGCACTGTCGGGCAACGCATCAAACTCGTCGCGTCTAAGCTTAAGGTAGTTGTTGCCCTTTCCAACCCTATTGGAAATCGTGCTGATTGCAGCCGTCCTGTTTCGGAATCCAAGAGCATTAACTGCGTCCATATCGTATTCCGAGAGATAAAACGCAATAATTGACAGCACCTTATTTGTCGCTTCCATCGGTCACCTCTTGTTTCTGCGCATCCTCGACTTGACCCTTGAGAGCGTTAGCAACACTGTATGCAAGCCGAACCGGTACCGCATTGCCAATTTGGCGAAACGCCGCGGTTCTTCCAGGTTCTTCTTTCACGGATTCAAAATAGAAATCATCCGGGAATGTCTGTAAACGCGCTGCTTCTCTGGGTGTCAAAGATCTGTTCTGGTTGATATCGGGATGAATAAAATAATGTCCGTCTCGGGAAATATGTGCCACCACTGTTTGCGCACAAGGTAGATCACCTGCGACCACCTTGAATCGATCAAGAAAAGAAGTCATATTATGGTGCGTACGTAGGCTTTCGGGCAAATCTGGATAGCTGACTCTTGAGTGATCTTTGTTCCATGCACCAACAACCAGTTTGTATATTGAAAGATCCTGTTGAATGTGAGGCCGTGCCACGTGAAAAGTAACGGGCTCGTAATTGTATGCCTTAATCGCTGAGTTGTACAGATATGAACCAGAATATCCGAGCGTTGGTACGGGGAGATATGTCCCTTCTCCGGACTTTAGAGTGGGAAGATCATTCAGCAATTCTGAAACTGTAACATTGCCACAGTTGACACGAGGGATCTCCGGATAAAACCCCTCTGCGTCTCCGAGTTTGCCGATCAGGATAACGCGCCTCCGATTCTGCAATACTCCGTAGTCTGAAGCATCCAGAACTTGGTATTCAGTAGAATAGCCACATTCACGGAATAATGCTCTCATATTATCAAAATGATAGCTTCTGTCTTCTTCTCTTGCGGACAGCAGACCGACGACATTCTCAAAGACAAAATAATTGGGCTTGTAATGTTGAAGGAATCTGGCATATAATTTGTACAGGTAGTTGCGTTGATCACCGACCATACCACTCTCGGATCTTGCTCTGCCGACAATAGAATAAGCCTGACAGGGAGGCCCCCCCACGACAAGATCAAGATGGCTCTCTCCAAGCAGGGCATCGGTTTTTGCAAAGATTTCTGGGAGAGATTCCTCGGAAATCTCATAATTAAGAACAGAATCCAAAATGATCTCAGGTACAGAAGCGTAAAACGCCTCTCTTGAGATATTGCCGTTGAGATACTGATCATAGATGTCCAGCTTGTTTTCACTTTTCAGCCAGTGATAAGCGGCTCTTGTCTTTAAGGTGTTGCAGGCGGCCTTATCCATTTCAACGTGGGCGATCGGAGTATATCCAGCCTGAATGAAACCCTCTGACAGGCCGCCGGCCCCGGCAAAAAGATCCAGATAAGTCAGCATATTGGTTGCTCTTTCTCAGTGCAGGTTATATTTCCTGTAATTGGCACTGACATGTTTACAGGAGGGAGCTATGGCAGATTCTTTATCCAAAGAAAGACGAAGCTGGAACATGTCCAGAATTCCAGGAAAAGACACCAAAATCGAAGTGAAGGTAAGAAAATATCTGTTTTCAAAAGGATTCCGGTATCGGAAAAATGTTGCCACTCTTCTTGGGAAACCAGATATTGTTCTGCCAAAATATAAAACAGTGATATTCGTCCATGGATGCTACTGGCATCGGCATCCAAGCTGCAAATATGCTTACACGCCCAAGTCCAATGTAGAGTTCTGGGAAAACAAGTTCGCCGTGAATGTGGTCAACGACGAAAGAAACCAAAGGGAATTGGAGGAAGCAGGATGGACAGTGATCACATTATGGGAATGCGACATTAAGAATAGATTTGAATATACAATGGAAGGCCTGATCCAACAAATCAGAGATTCGCATTAACAGATATATTTGTTTTAGATTTTAAAATATCCACTTACCAGCATATCCTGACGTTCCTGCTCTTTTGATGAATCATATAGAATATACAACAAAGCAGTTGCCCTTGAAATCGCTACATAATTAAGCAAGCGAACCGTTTGGTCCGAAAAGCTGTCCACATCGATCAGTACAACAGCTTTAGACTCAAGACCCTTAAATGCTGAAATGGTTGAGAAGCGAACTTCGGATTTCTTTGCCCTCCAAATCTGACCGCTTGATTTAAGAATGCCAACCGTCTTGCTTACAGGGTTTTTATGAAGACAATTGGCTGGATTTGAAAGCGAGTACCGGGACAGAATAATCAGGTCTCCTCCACACACGCCATCGTTTTTTAGGCTCAGAAGCAGCTTTTCAAGAATTTGATGTTCATCTGTTTTACCAGCATAAGGTATGTACTGAACTCTCAGGCCATTTACTTTGGGGCGTCCGATATTTGTTATGCCTGTAGTTAATGTATTTGCGTCCGCAATCTGTTTGGTATTTCGACAATTTACGGTGAGTTTGAAAGATGCTGCACCACACCTCTTTAATCTACCCAAGCAAGAATCAAACTGGTCATTACTATTATACAGGTTCTGATTCTGATCAAAGAACATCAGCCAGTTTCCATCATTCAGTCCACCCTTGACCAGCCTTCCCAGACAAGGGATATAGGCTTCTCTGAACAGATCTTGGCCCTCATCAATTATCAGATAGTCGTATTCTTTAACCTCCGGCTGCTTCAAAAACTGTTCTGGAAGAACTCTCTCAAAGTAATCCGTCGGATCCTGATCAACCGGTGCCTCCCCCAGCAGAGCGTGTAAGGTGCAAGCTTTGATTTCAAGTCCGTCCTTCTCAAATTGATACTGAACGTAAGAAGATATGCTCCTGTTAAAGCAGATGAACAGGACCTCACGCCCAGACCAGAAGACACGTCTTGCCTGTTCCATAGCAAGAAGCGTTTTTCCAGCACCAGCCACACCGGACACTAAAGCACGGTCATTATCTTCCAGAGACTCCAGAATGTCGTATTGTTCATCGGTTAACGCACACAGTGCTTTAGCGGTAACATCAATTGTGTCCTTCATTGTAGGTACAAAATGGAAGTCGCCACGAAGGAGATTTGCCAGACGTTTCATTTCATCTTCTGACAGACATTCGCCTTCAAAACCATGCTGTGCGCGAAGTTTATTACGCCAATAGTTGAAACTGTATTCGACCGTTTCGGGAAGGTCGTGATAGTTTCTTTTGTCGAAGAGAATTTCCGGAATAATCTCTATTCCCTCATACTTGAACTCGCAGTCTGGCATTATTACACAGGACGCATACTGGCACGAAACCAGAGGATCCCATTTTCCTAACCGCTTCAGGAGGTCCCCTCTGAGAGATTGCATGTTTCCCTGAACCTGCTGAAAAGGGCCTTCCGACTTCTCTGTCTTCTTTCCATACCGATTGACAAAACTCCAGACGCCTTTATGACAGCTTACCTCTCCGCCCTTTACTTCAATGCACAGAACTCCTTGAGGACAGATAACAACAAAATCCACCTCGCCAAAGATGTTGTTAACATGTTCTGAAAGCCCCAGTGAATGAAGAATTATGTAATGATCCTCTGTAGTGCAGTTTCTAAACTCATGAAATAAATTCTTCTCGGCCTGGCTTTTAATATCAGGGGACAACAGATCAGGAATCATTTCAATCATGGCTACACCTCTTAATCAAACAAATCTCCGAAAAAGCCTCTTTTGCGATCTAGAATGGAACCAACAACCGCTCCTCGATCAAGAAGACAGTTGCGCATTTCGCAACTTGTTTCAGGAAGCAAAGTACAGGCATGACAGGCAGCATAGTTCAACGAGTCATATCCCTGTGCTTTCGACTCTATACAGATTGGATCTGAAGAACACCACGATGCTTCCTGAAGCATATTTCTGAAAACCAGTTCAAACTGTTCTGGAAGAGCATTTCTGACAAGCCCCCCCAGACTGCCGTCTGAGTCAGAAGAGGATGTGTACAGCAGAACACCAGCCATAGCGTGTGTGGAATCTGGATATGTACTGTAAATACGTTCCTTTATGGATGCGCCTGAATAACCACATTCAACTGAGAGTTGCCTGATCAACAAGTGCGACAACGTATGAAGCAGCACATAACGCGGGGAATAGTTCTCGCATTCCACATTGCTTGCCTCGAGCCGGCTTTTCATCGGCTCATAGTATTCGATATTCTTCTTTTCCCATTCAGAAAGAACCTCTTCGTTAAGGCGAATGAAGATCCCTTCTCCAAGCATTTCAATTCCAGGATACCAGTTTAACGGCGTTTCACTCAAGGGGACGCAGTCTTCATCATAATGATATCCCGTGAATTGGTCATCATCTGCAGATGGTTTTTCCGGAGAGATCCTTCGGAACCCTCTTAATGCCAAAACTTCCCTCAGGCGCTTTACCATGACAATATCATCGATGTATCCACTAAGAATCTCTGGAACATCAACGCTTTCTATACGAAACTGATAGTCATCAGGCTGCTCGTAATCTCCCAGGCAAAAGACCTGGTACTCATCTTCATAAAGATCCTGCTTGGTGTATTCTTCTGAATTACCTTCCTCTTTTTTCCTTTTTTTGATTTCTCGTATGATATCATCTAAGGAATAGGTCCCCAGTTTGAGCAGGTCGTCAAACTTTAATCTGACCGCTGCATGAAGAGAGTCCTCTGTTGGATTCGCATCCAGAAAAGATGAGAGGCTGTCCCAATACAGTTCTATCTCTTGGTTAAGACGACTGCTCCAAGGGGGAATTGTAAGAGCGCTTGCAGTCTGAGAAAAATAGACATTAGATGCGCCTCGTTGTAAACCTCGCATGGGTGCATCACACTTTACCGGATCGTTATGATCCGTCTTCATTCCAATCCATGGCCTTTTTCCATGACACCTGTATCCACGAAGGGCTTCTTTTCCCAGACTTCCAGCCATACTTCTGGATTTACCACAGGCAGTACAGGTAATGACTATGCTTTCAAGGCCACCGGTCTCATCAGAGAAAGAAATTTTCAGCTTGTCATTCTTATCTGCAGCAGGGCATTGAGAATAATCTCCATCATGAACCCACCATTTATACGGGAAGTCCTCCATGTGTCCATTAATGCAGGCAGCAATAAATCTCGAAGGAACAATGCTCTTTTTACACTGAGAGCATGATTTCCCGGTATCATCACCAAAGCCCCAGTACGGCATCAGCCTACCGCAATCAGGACAAAAGTGCATGATTGGAAACCTGAATGCGGGAATATCCGGAGACACTTGGTCTTCTGTGTTCTCCGAAACATAAGGTTGCTTAAAATGGGATACTTTAAGAAGCTTTTCCAAGTTTGGCTCGTGTAGTACCGGACTGTTGTCTTTCCAGTAATTAGTTGCTGCAATGACAACAGAATAGTCAGGCATATCAACAATTGCGCCGCTACCAAATGTGGTAACCAACTGAGTTCTTCGCAACTGTCCAACGACTTTTTTCTTATCGTATTCTCCCTTTTTTCCAAAATGAAGAGCCATACTTACCTCCCCAGCAGATAAATGCCTGCCTGCGCATCCACACTTCTCATGCTGTTCATTGTTCTGAAACGATCGTTCTCAGTGTCTCCCTTCAGAAGTTTCTTTTCAGTTTTAAAGCTCCTGTAGACCAGTGATCCTGTCGCAGCAATATCCCATGCGTCCTCAATATCCTGTAACTCTGCCATTACAGCATCAATCTCACTCGGATCCACCTTTTCAACATAATCCAATACCATGGAACGAATCTTTTCGACTTCAGGATCGGAAGAGTCATAGGATACCGCGGCATCATTACTCAGCAGGCCAGGCACCAAATACCGACACAGCGATACATAGAGAGCATGCAAGCCCCTGTCACGAGCTCTGTCCGCAAAGGGCGTGAGGCTGGTTGCTTCAACATATCGATACAACGCTGAGTGGTATTTTAGAAACTGCTCATAATGAGAACGATCTCTTGATCTGGTTGAGTTATAAACAGTAACAACCAACCCCGGATTGTCTCTGCCGACACGGCTGGTAGCCTGAATGTATTCAGCATTTGTTTTTGGCTGCCCGGCAACTACCATTGTGCCAAGTCTGCCCACATCGACACCCACTGAAATCATATTGGATGCCAGCACATAATCATAGACATCTTTATGCTGACCGGCTCGATAGCTTCTTTTCAGTCGGTCCTGGATGATTTTGGTTATTTCAGAATTATTCATCCGGCTGGTAAGCTCTACTAGGTGATCGTAGCTGGAAGAAAGATCCACCTGCGGTATCAGATGTCCGAACTTGGTTTTTGCTAGGTAACTGAATCTGCTCTGAACGTCATCCAGTATTTGTGTACTTGCTCCGCCTAATTCCCTTAAGCTGTTAAAATATCCGGTAATAGTCCAGAAGTTATCTATAACCCGATCTTCATATCCAAGTCCGGCAAGATATCTGGATGCAAAAAGAAGAGCAGCATTAACCCGGATCAGTGTTGTGGTGGCAGTTGCACCAATCCCCATTACTCCAAAATACTGTCTGGCCGGGCGATCTGCCGGTGTGGATTCCACAGCGAAATACGAATCCTTAACAGAAATGCCCTGAGGCGGAAACTGGGAATATTCTCTTCCGTACAATGCCATTATCTGGTTTTTCGCATTTCTGATAGTTGCAGTTGAAGCTATTACCTTTGCGCCGATTCCATTGTTTTCGCATAGTTTTGTAATTGCAGCCTCGTAGAGACCGGTCATTGTACCCAGTGGACCGGAAATAAGATGAAGTTCATCCTGAATGATTAATTCAGGCGCTTTTTTACCAGTCGATATACCAAACAATGCTGCAGGTTTATCGCTAAGAGGAATTTGAGCGAACTTATCTACGGTTGCAACAATAAACGTTGGAAGGTGTTCGTAAATAGCATCGTCGATAATATGAAGCGGGAGCCCGTTTTCTGTTCCGTGAAAAGCACACTCGTCATTGCTACAATGAATCAGCATTCTCTTTTCTGCAATTCGGACAGAATAATTCTTCGCCGTCAACGGTTTACCGCACCAAGGGCAAACCTGAATCTGACAAGGGTTAGATTCATCGGAAGAAACGATAGCACCTCGCTGCTGTTTGTTTATGCTTGCCCGTGCTTCTTCCAGATGGTTGGGGGTTAGTTTTCCTCCGACCCAGAGGCCGATAGATATCTCAGATCCACCCAGATGGTAATTTTTCCGAAGCAATTCGCAAGCGAATATTAACATGCTGGCACGTTCAAACTGTTGTAAAGTCAAAAGTCTGAGCGTATATCGCATTATAACTGTTACACCATCGTCAGTACTTTTCCGGATCCTTCGAAGGAAAATGACGAAAGCCGTGATGCCGAGATACGCTTCTGTTTTTCCTCCGCCAGTGGGGAACCAGAGAAGATCAACGGTATTCCTTTCTTCACTCGTTGGCTCGATAAAGGAGGATAGCTCATGAAGAATAAATGCCAGCTGGAAAGGATACCACGTGACAGTATCTGGATTAAACTCTTTCCCGGCCTTCAGCAGAGTCTGTTTTCTCTGTAGCAGCATTGCCTCGTTTGCCATTTGAAATGCTTTCATTGCGTCTGCATTTCCAGAAAGGCTTGCCTCCAGTAGGTCAATTGAATGAGTAATTCTGGAAAAGGCTGACTGGCATTTCAGGATATTGGTTTCCGCTGTTTTTTGTTGATTCTCATCAAGCGATTTGGCAGCAGTTTCAATTCTGCCAATCCAATCGTTATACGATTTTGCAAACTGACGCAAAGAAACAAGAATTTCTTTAGGAAGCCCCTCCGAAAGAAAGCTCATTGACAGAACTTTCTTGTCTTCAATTTCTGCTGCCATCATCTGATGAAGATTAAAGGACGGAAGCCAGGCTGAAGAAACCCATAACGGATCTGGATTATCAAGATCCCATTCCACAGAACAACCATGGCCTTGCCCAAAACAGCGAACATCAGAATAAAGAAGATCAAGTTCAAGCAGCTCGGCATCGTCAGTAAACTGTTCCTGACGATTGGAATTGGTAAAGACAGCGGCACCCTGTTCACCGGAGATCATCAGCTTTGGCTGAAAAGCACACTTCTGTGCCCGTTCCGGAGCATCTTTTCCAGCCTGTTGCGTATTCACCATTGCTACAGTGATGACTCGTTCCCCGGAATCAAATATTGTGTGAGTATAAATCTGCAGCTGAATCCCATTGTCCAAGGAGACAGGACTTTCAACAGTTGCCTCACTTAAGTTTACAACTTCATCAAAAGAGAATTCATTTCTTATCCACAGATCTTTGGGCTTTTTTTCTAGAGCATCCCATCTTGTAAGATCCATTCCTCTTTTAGCGGCTTCTTCAAAAAGCACAGGCAAATAGAAGGCATATGAACCAGAGAGACGAATAGTACTAACCCCGGCTTTAAGGGTGCATGTAATACCAAGCGAGGAAGGATTTTTCTGATTGCTTAACGATATTGATGCATCATAGGTCTCAACAGCATTCTCCAAAAAAGGATTCCTGACCAGATCGATTACATCACTCTCATCATTCTGAGGATACAGTTTGCCCATGATGTAATACTGGGTCGGTAATTCAGGCAGTATTTCATCTTTTTTTACTGGCCCGATGAGATCGTCCCGAAGAATATCTGTGATTATTTTTCTTGCTTCATAGAATTTAGAATAATCAGGCATAATTTCTCTCCCCGGATTAATAACGGTCTTTTTCCATCTGTGCAAAGCCGCTTATTGAAAGGCCATACCAGATATACATGCCGCCATAGCCCTTGGCTCCGGAAATACCAACGTCCGATGATGATATACAAGTCGTCAGTCCATCCAGATAGATATCTCCGAACACATTAGGATAGTATTTATACGCTATGGAATGAGGATTTGAGAAAACTCTCTGAATTGCCCATTCCAAACTTCTCGCAAACGAAGGCGTCGTATAGCCCAGAGCCACACGCTCGTCGTCTTCTGGGACTATTCGGTAAAGCACATATGACTTGGTCCCCTCCGGGCATTTCTGAAGTTTTAATCGTGTGTCCGGTTTGAGAGTTTGAATATACTTCTGTATCTCTTCTGACCTTGCATATGCTCTGGCATTGAAGTCCGTGCCGTCGCCAACCTCAAAATGCGACAGGTACTTCTTGTGGCCAAAACCTCCGGCTTTAAAGCATCTCCTTGCTTCATCCCTCGAAATGAAAATGTACTGAGGTTTCAGTGCGACCTTCTCAACTTTCTTTTTGGGCCTTGTCAGAGCTACGTAACAGACTTTGTGTTCAAGCAGATCGTTTTTTTCTTCATCCGTCATGTTTTCCAGTACATCCTGAAGCACGAGAACCGAATCAAATTCCCGTCCTTTTGCCCTATGGATATTACTGATGATGATGGATGTTGATAAATCTGTCGGCTCTTCGAACAGAAGCGGATTTCTTGCGTTTTGAAAAATACCACGGAGCAGATCCTCTATTTCAAAGTGAGCCCTTGACTGATCTCTTTGTGTACTGATAAGCGCATCCCAGTATCTTCCAGATGAATCCGCCTTTTCCGGATAGTATTTATTAAACAACTCGGTAAATTCGGACTGGTCAATGACATCTGTCTCCGTGTTTAACAGGATTCTAGCAATCCAAGCAGCCAGATCCTGTGATTGCACCGGCCTTTGAAATACGTGCTGTATGCCCTCCGCTCTTAGCCAGGAAGAAATCTGTAAAGCCTGCCCGTTTGTCCTGCTCAGTATTCCTAGGGTACCTTCCTTCAAAAACGGCTTCAACTCCTGAGAGGTGATTTTTCTCAGATCCAAATGTGACATAGTGAGTATAGCATCCAACTTCTTGGCTTCTTTTGTCCGTAAAGATGCGTCTTCACTTAGAATTGCTTTTCTATATGGAACAGACAATTCTCCAAACTCGTCGCCCTGCCGATAATTGTGACTCAGCGAAAAGAAATTAGCGTCACGGTATTCATGGAACAATTCGTTGTAAAATTGCTCAGAGCTCATAACCGTACTATCGTTTACTGCAAGATAGTCATAAAGCGCCTGGCAGGAATCGCCCAGCAGAGTAAATCCACAGTTATCCGACAGGCCACGAAGAAGTGCAAGAACAAGTTGAGCCCTGACGCCAACCAGGTCCTGAACTTCATCCACAATAATATGCTGATACTCAGAAAGAAGGTCTTTCTGACTACTTAATATATGGGCTGCCATATGAATCCGGGCGTCATAATTCTGGCCTTCAAGAGAAAAGTTTGCAGGCAGAATGTCAGGAATGTTTTCCTGCAACCAAGCTAACAGATAGGTGGCAAATGAATCAAAAGTTCTGACATCTATCTGGTGCCAGTTAAGTGGTAATTCGTCACTCCCTGCAGCTTCTTCCAGCCGATTTCGAATCACTTCTACCGCAGCTCTTGAAAAGCAGAGAACAAGTATATTAGCAGGGTCTGTCTCAAGATCGGACAACATATACTTGATTTTTTCTATTAGAGTCCATGTCTTTCCGGTTCCCGGTCCGGCATTTATAATTGTCCGCTCCGTAATCGGGAGATATATAACATCTTCCTGCTCCGCTTCAACAAAAGAACTGAAAGAAGCGTCCGAACGTTCATCAGGAGTGTTTTCTTCTGCTGCTGGGGGAATAGTTGGTTCTGCTTGGGAAGGTTCTATACTAAAAGGCTTCTCAACAACGGAACCATAAATAACAGGCGCTTGAGTTTCGGGAATCTGGAGTTGTGGTTCTTCAACAGGTAAATCTTCTTTATGCTGCTCAATGACTGTTTGTGTGGACCGGAACAATTCTGCAGCAGCAAGTATATCTCCTCTTGTTGAGCTGGTATCTGAACTTATTCCTTCTGACAAAGACTCATCAAACTCAGCTATCCTTGGTCTGAATACAACATTATCTTCTACAACCTGCAGCTCAGCTGGATCAAAGTCTGGTCTGCAAATATGAAATCTGCCACAAACGGTGTTTGTACATCTGCAAACAACATGCTGGTTTCCATCATCAGCAAAAACAGTTCCAAATGGATAGTCGTCTTTAAGGGCATACGCACAATGAAGAGAAGCATTGCGATATTCCTGCATCTGTAAAGAAGACAACCGATAACCGGCTTTCTGAAGAAGCTCGAGCGCAAAAATATCATGAACAGCACTACAAAAAGCCTGATCCTCCCTGTAAGATCCGTGCACTGGTTGCAGATTGCTTCGGAACGCAACAGTACTGGTACTTCTTTCGTTCATAGTTTCACCTGCATCTCCGGTAATTGATAGTAACACTTCAACTGAGAGTAGTCCCAGACTCTCCTGTATTCGCTGGGTCTCATAGTGCTTCCCGCAATTACTCTGAAAACCATGTTTTTATCTACAAGAGCATGGAGAATTATCTGCTCCTGAAGAAACCTGTACGCTGGTACCGAAAGGGATCTGAACCTGGTAGGCGATTCCTCAATGTCCGGACTGCCACCAAAAACAAATCTTGCTTCCGTGTTTGTGTCTACGATTCCAAAATGGCACTCTGTACTCCAGTTATCCAATGGCGTATCAGGCGTTAGTAGTGCAAAAAAGCTGTTGTCGCTCAGAACAATTCCAATAGACTGGTTGGAGTAATAGGCCCCGGGAGTCATAGCAAGTTTTGCAGCTCCCTGGCCCACATTCCACATGGTTTCTTCAGGGAAAAAGAGTTTTTCCCCATAGATAGAGTCCATTCTTTCAATTAGTGGGCGTAAATTGCTACTGCCACCGACCATAACGATTCTGTCGATATTTGCCAGACCGACGCCAGACTGATCAATTGCCTTTTTCAGGCAATCTACTGCCATCGTTACTTCCGGTTCTACAATATCTGCAAACCAGTCATAGTCGAGCAATTCACGACATGCACCATACGGGCCATAATTGTTTATCGAAATGGTGGCTGTGTCGTCATCCCCCAAAGCCCTTTTAGCTCGTTCTGAGCGAACCCTCATCAGGTCCTGAGCACTTGAAGGCATGTCAGCAAACGCCAGCTCAATACCCTTCTTGCGAGCAATCTTTGCATGAATTCTCTGGGCGATCTTATTGTCAATATAATCTCCGGCAATATCAGAGCCTGCAGTCGCCAGTTCGGAAATTCTGCCGTTTTCATTTTTTAATATTGACACATCCAGTGTACCGCCACCCCAGTCAAAAACGGCAACAACAGAAGAGCTTCGAAGTTCCTCATAATTGGCAAAAAAAGCCGCGGTAGGTTCACTGATGAAAGAGGTGATTGTAATGCCTGCTTTTTCAGCAGCCTCTCTTAAACGATCTCTCTTTTCAGGGCTGAAGCCAATAGGAATAGCCACGGTAGCTGTAGACAGTTCATTCCCGGTTCTCTCTTGTACGCTTGCCTTCAGGGCTTTGAATAGCTCCGCAGCAATATCAACGGTTGTCCATTCATGACCCGCAATTGTAATTCGAGTATCTTGGTCAAGGACACTTTTTATAGAAGAGAAGTACTCACAGGTTTCACTTAATTCCATTTTCTTATCCCAGGCTTCTCTTCCTGTTATTATTTCTCCGCTTGTCTTATTGATAGCAACAACAGAGGGAATCGGACGCCCCTCGTCATCACCATAAAGAAACTGCTCCGGCTTGTGATCCATGACCATATATCCTACAACAGCACTGCTGGTTGTGCCGAAATCAATGCCATAATAATTATTCAAACTAGCAGCCATCGCTCACACACCTCAATCTAATGCTATCCCTGCTTTGATTAAAATGGAGAAAACATTTTTAAGCTGTTCTCTCATGTTTTCGCCCAAATCGCAATCCATCGTCAGCGTTTCCGCATCTCTGAAGTCTCTGTACTCAACTTTCAGTTTGGATGCCAGACGGTGTAGTTGTTCATCAGATTGTTTTGTCCTATCTCTACTCAAGGCATCAATCATCTTGGTTCTCTCACCAATCTCAAGATCTTTTGCTTCAATCTCCGAAGTCATTTTCTGAATATTTTCCTCCAAAGATTTAATCTTCAGATTCTGACCTGATATTTGGTTGCTTCGATCTGCCAACTGCTCCTCAAGTGTTGATTCTCTTTGCATAGCAACCTTGAGTTGTGCGTTAAGTGTCTCGACTTCTCTCTGAAGGCTTCCAATACTTTCCTGAAGAACGGCACATTTGCGTTCTGAGCTTTTTGATGTGTCGCGCAAATTTCCAGAAAGGGCAATTGCCTCATTTAAAATGCTGATAAGCTGATCATAAGGATTTTTGTTCAATTTTGGCAGATCATGTGCCTTCTGATCAACAGAATCAGAAGACTCACTGCTTTGACCTTCACTTTCTGGTTGCACTGGTTCAGACTCTGCTGTCGACCGATCTCCGGCAATTGTATTAGGATGCAGCCAGAGGTTTACAGCGGCTAGTGTCTCAACGTCCTTCTTTGAAAGTGTTTTTACTTCCAACCTGCTTAGAAGTTCATCAAATACAGTAACAAAAGAGCTTATAAAAACCGGCTTAAGATCCAACTCGGATAATAGGGGTAAAACCGAAACATCGTCAATTTCGCTGACAAAGTATTTTAGTACAACCCGATGCCCATCTCCGATGGTTTTGTTCTCTTTGTTCTTGCTGTAAGCTGGAATACGTTTAATCAGAGGGCAAACCAAGTTTTTTTCCATTGCTTTCTCTTTCAGAATCTGAGCTAATGTGCTTATCAGAACTCGAAACGTTGAAGCAGTATCTTTTCCAAAAAGACTACCCTTAAAAAGCGAGTCAAGCGCTGAAAACTTCTCATCCGACAGCAGTGCCCATTGCACAAAAGGTTTCGCACCTGCAAAAATAAAGCCATCATAAAAATACTGTTCAGCTGTTTTACTAAAACCGCCTTCAGCGGTAATTAGTTCACGCCAAGCAGAAATAAACTCCTCACTTTCTTTTTTTGTGATTTTATGTCCCTTATTCTTTTTTAGTGCAATCAGCTCATCGAGTTTGTCGATATAGGGTTCCATATACTGTTGTCCTCCTCGTTATGTGTTATTTATTACGATTTTCCCATACGTCACCAGCGACACATTTCCGAGCTCTTTTGCCTTGTCCGTGCAGCCATTGGTGAAACCGGATTTAGAGAAAAGGAAGAAGTGCTTGTTTTTGTATGGGAACAGCTCACTTCGTGCGATAAGCGTCTCTAAGACGGCAAGATCGACCTTCTCGGTGGTCCACTTGCACTCGGCGAAAAGGGCGGTGTCCTTGTCCTGCTCGCCCACGATGTCGATCTCAGCTTGGCACTTATGGACGGGATCGTTGCCCCACCAGCGGCCGAGGGAGGTGAACTCTACCGGGGACTTGCCGCTGAGCAGCAGCTTCCAGAGGTACTGCATGCAAATCTCCTCAAACACCTTGCCCATATACACGGGCAGATGCGGCTCAATACGCTTGTAGACCAAGTCCGCCGCGCCGCGCGCGATCATGGAGGCGTTCTCCGGCACGAAGCGATACCAGAAACGGAACATATTGTCGTCGATGGAATAGATCGACTTCTTGGATGTCTTTTCGCCGTAGGGCGTCTCTTTTTGTACGATACCCAGTGTGAGGAGATTCTTGAGATAGGTGGAGCAAACGTTCGTATCCTCGCCGACCTTGCTTGAGATTTCCGACATGCGGGAGGCACCGGTGGCGATGGCAGTGATAATCGCCGTGTAGATCGCCGGCTCGCGAACCTCCTGCTTCAGAAGGTTCGTCGGCTCCTCGTATAGGGAGGAGGTGGGGTTCAGATAGGTGTTCTTGACGTTCTCCTCGATGCTGAGGTGGTCGTTCATCTGCAGAAGGTACTGCGGTGTACCGCCCACGATCCCGTAGGCAAGGGCTTTCTCCTCGGCGGAGAAGTTGTCGAAATACCGGCAGGCCTCCTCAAAGTCGAAGGGCTGCAGCTTGATCTGCGCTGTTCGTCTGCCATACAGCGGCGCCTTGTAGGCCAGCACATGATCCTCCATGTAAGACATGGACGAGCCGCAGAGAATCAGCATCAGTTTAGAGCGATCTTTGTACTTGTCGATCAGCAGCTGCAGCGTAGAAGCCAGGCTCTTTGCGGCGCGGGCCACGTAGGGATACTCGTCGATGGCCAGGATGATCCGCTCCTTCTCGGAGAGGCGGAAAACCGTCTCCAGTGCAGCCTGGAAGGAGGCAAAGGAGGTCTCGGCCTCAATGCCGCTTGCGTACTCAATGATGCTCTTGCTGAAGTTCTCTAGGTTCTGCTTCGCGTTGCTCTCGACACCCATGAAATAGATAGCTTTTTTGCCATCGATAAAATGGTTGATGAGCGCAGTTTTCCCTACGCGTCTGCGTCCGTAGAGGACCACAAACTCGAATTTGTCGGAATTACATAAGTGAGCTAGGGAGTCAAGCTCCCGCTTTCTGCCGATAAACATATAGACTGCCCCTATGTTAAGGTTGTTTGTATTATAGCGCACGATATATAAATAGTCAAGTACGATTTGGCAAATCATACTTGACTATGCTATATTGATCCACAGAATGGTTGCCTTGCCTTTGACCTAATACAAAAATATAAATCTTTTTCTTTTTCAATATACCCAAAAATGTGTTGCCAAGAATTGAAAAGCAAAAGTCATAAAAATTACAGCCACTATAGTGGATCACCGAGTGAGCCAGCTATAAGTAATATATAGGGTAACCATATTATGGATTTGCTCAACAGATGAGCGGATCGAGTCTAGCATAGAGTGATTAAGACAAAGCTGATATAATCCTGATAAGATTATGATCCTATGCCTATTCAAAAAGAAACCATCCTCTCAAATAATGTAGATTAGCACCTTATGGAAGATGGTTCCTAGGGAAAGATGTAATTAGTCCTTCTGTGGCTCTTATGAGATAATCCCGTTTAAACAAAATTCGTTAATTTTTTCATCTTCTACACTGATTCTTTTAAGTATACTGCAATATACGACTCCGGAGAGAAGGAATGCTGTCTGAACTATACTATCGCTAATCGCGGAACCAGCACTATGTGTTATTCCATTTCGGTAGTCGGTAAAGTCTTTAACAGCATCCTTATTTAGTGTGTAGTCATATACACTATACCGAGAAGATGCAATACTTTTTATATTAGACTCATATTTTTGGCAAAGCGCGTAAATACGCTCTCTTAACGGTAGTGACCAATGCGCCATATTACTGCTGAGAGCACTGTATTCATCCTCTGATAGCCCGGGATTGTTTCTTTTGAATTCCCTTATTTTTTTCTTCAGATCTGAAACGAGAGCACCTATAATTTCGTTTTTCTCAACATTTATATCGGGGTTATTGTCAATTTCATGTTCTATAGCTGAACAAATCTCTCTCAATTTTGCATTTGTCATCAATGATGCGTCACTATCATTTTCAGGTATAAATCCGATAGAGGGAAGCATTTTTTTCATTTGTTCCCGATCCAAATTTTTGTTTCTAGCATAATACGTCTCATAAGTGATTTTCACCAAGTTGGGAAAGCTATTTCCAAGTTTTTCAACAGATAGACAACGAAAGCTCTCTTTGCTTGTATTTTTTGCATCTGACCTTATGAAAACATCTGCGGAATGGAGAAGCATATCAAACTTTTTGTTGTAATTAAGAAGTTCTATGCTATCGAATACCACATTCTGTCGATATGTCATAAAAGAAAGAATTCTACGTATTACCTGATAATGAATTATTAGATCGCTCAATGGTTGAGGTTTTGAAAACTCCAATGTTAAAACCA
>Ga0310697_10001729_pt1 | contig 24589 bp, 34 predicted proteins | sample 172DNAGHGlowgp2_FD_203883 | JGI IMG/M metagenome (GOLD analysis project Ga0310697, IMG submission 203883) | Sheep rumen microbial communities from Palmerston North, Manawatu-Wanganui, New Zealand - 1728 DNA GHGlow gp2 (v2) (version 2) | ecosystem: Host-associated > Mammals > Digestive system >...
ACCTGTTCTACAAGTTCAGGAGGTGATGCATACACACTGACTTGTCCGCATATGAGAGTGTTGGAGGTACACAGAAGTGGAAACCACATCCAGGATTGAGTTGAAGTGCAAATAGATTCTTTCTGTTGGGATGAAGGTCTGCGGAGACACAAAACTCGCTGGAGGGCAATCCAGAGGAACTTGGTTCGATTCCAAGATATGCGACAAAATCACAAAGTGCCCAGGGCATTGAAGCATTGGAGGTATGATGCTTTTGAACAAGTTTGAACCCTGTAATCGAAAGAGGGCGATGCAGCAAGCAATACTTTGTGGGATAACAACTTTTCTATGGTATCATATAGAGGTTAGTATGGCGGCCATTCAGTGCCGCAACAGAGGTTCGATTCCTCTTACCATAGCAACATTTGGGTAGGTAACGGCGCTGGACTGTAAATCCAGTCTGAACACAAATTGTCGTATTGGCCTTGCAGTAAGGGGGTTCGAGTCCCTCCCTACCCACACAAATGCGGGGTTCGCCTAATGGTATGGCATCTCCCCTCCAAGGAGAAATAATGAGGGTTCGATTCCCTTACCCCGCTCAAATATGGGTGTAGTGTAATATTCTAGATTCAGCACACAGTGGATGCCCTGGAATGATGGTATGAAATCCATCCACTCATAACATACCGATGTAGCTCAGTTGGTGGAGAGCAACAGATTCATATCCTGTAGGTCATTGGTTCGAACCCAATCATCGGTACATATAATTAAAAATGATATTATGGATAACTGTGGGGCTAAAAGAGTATCTATTTAATGAGTGGAAATATAATGTACACAAAAGATACTTGAAATATTTTGATGAATGGTATGACAATCTTTTGGATTCCCAGAAAGAATTTTACAAGAGTTGGATGGAAGGATATATGAGTCCATATCATTAAGGTCTTTAAAATATAATAGGAGTGTGGTGTCAATGGTTAGCATACTGGTCTCCAAAACCAAAGGTGAGAGTTCGAGTCTTTCCACTCCTGCTTGAGATTGAAGTGTAGCGCAATTGGTAGAGCATCAGATTTTGGTTCTGAGGGTTGTGGGTTCGAATCCCGCCATTTCAACTAATACTGATTTGGTGAAAGGAATAACTTCCTATACCTTAATGTTTGTAGATCACAGTAGCAAAGTTAATCTGAGGTGGGGTCCAACGGTCACTTCCGGATAAGCAAGAAAAGAGGACTACATAGTTTAATTAAAACCACAAACAGTCAGTATATATGTCGGGTTGGGAGAGTGGTTCATCCATCAGTCTGCAAAACTGACTACATCGGTTCGAATCCGGTACCCGACTCCAAATGCCCCTGTAGTGTAATGGATCGCACACAGCACTACGGATGCTTTAGAGAGGGTTCGAGTCCTTCCAGGGGTACTTGTTGCACCCATAGTTTAGTTGGCTAGAATATATCCTTGGTATGGATAAGACATCAGTTCGACCCTGGTTCGGTGCTCAAAATTAAATTGTTTTTGTTATATTTTATAAATACAGTATAACAATTATAATTATATGGAAAAGTATTTAGAGTTCTTTAAACAAAATGGTATTTGGTATGCTGACATTCCTGAAAATACTCTTGATGAGAATGAGATGATGGCAGGGTCAGATGAGTTCTTGGAAAAGGTTGTTGGAGACTGTAAGAGAGTTGTCCTTCATCTCTCAACAGAAGAACTGGACGAACCATATCTGGTAAAGATGGCACTTGCAGTACATGATGATATGGGTGGTGAGTATCTTTTGTCTGGACCACTTATTGATGAGATGGAACTGGAAGGATCTTCAATGCCTATGACTGCCTGGATATGTAATGCAACTCATACTGTTTTTGGTGAACATCCAGATTTGATTTATATTTATAGTATAGATAAAATTTAAGATGGTCTTTGACGAAAGAATCGTATCGCAGTTGAGCTTTGTCCTCACTGACAGAACCGTAAGTCTGGGGTGTACTACAAGCCTGTGATTGTAGTGTTTTGCGGCATTCGTATAATGGTTATTATACCAGCTTGCCATGCTGGGGACGGGAGTTCGATTCTCCCATGCCGCTCCAAATATGGTAGTGATGGCCGAGAGGTATAGGCGCATGCCTGTGGAGCATGTTTACGTGGGTTCGAGTCCCACTCACTACCCAAACACAAGTTATGTATAAGTAATAAATTTATGGGTGATAAGGACTAATTGAATTTTTAATTTACATAAATATAGTATACACAACTTATAATTTATTATGATTTATTTGAGTGATTTAAGTAAGGAAGAGTTAGAACAGTTAATAAGTGATAGTACAAGTTTATCAAATGTCCTCACAAAACTTGGTAAAGGAAATGTATCAAGTAAAAATATGAATTGTCTTTTAACAAAAATTACAGAATTTGGTATAACTCCAAAATTTAAGAAGACTATAAAAACATCTAAAAAAGAGTTAAAGGATTATTTGTGTGAAGGTACAACAATAACAAGTACAATTAAACAAAGACTTATAGATTCAGGTATTCTTGAAAATAAATGTGCAAGATGTGGTAATCCTCCAGAATGGTTTGGTGAAAATTTAGTTTTACAATTAGACCATATTAATGGAAACCATTATGATAACAGATTGGAAAATTTAAGATTACTCTGTCCAAATTGTCATTCACAAACTGAAACATTTTCAAGAGGACTTAAAAAGAAAAAGATTAAAGAAATAAAAAAGGTTGAAAAATATATTCCAACAAAGGAAGAATTACAAAAAATATCTTCTATCAGTGAAATGGCAAGAGTGTATCATATGTCTAAACAACATATTAGAGAACTCCTAAAAAAATATGGAATATATGAATGTAAATATTCAAAAAAAGATTATGATAAAATAGTTGATGTGTATTTATCTGATGATAATTTAACATTAAAGGATACAGCAAAAATATTAAATTGTGATGTAAATACAGTTAAAAGAGCATTACAGATAAAAAATATAAAAACTCATAACCACCTTAAAAAAATTTATCAATATACTATAAATGGTGAAATAATAAATAAATTTGAAAATATAACAGATGCATCTAAATGGTTAATTGATAATAATATAACTAAAAACAATAAATGTTGTAATAAAATAGTTGATTGTTGTAAAGGGAAAAGAAAAAACTCATATGGATATATATGGACATATGATAAATAATCAAACTGTTATGGATAAAGAGTTCACAAAAAGATTCCTGATGAACAGGGATGAGACTGGAAGGTTCATTGTCAAGTCAATGAAGACAGGTAAGTCATACTTTGTTGAATGTCTGGATGATGATGAAAGAACTACCTGGGGTGATTTGGATCCTGTCACAAAGAAGATGACTGGAAGTTATGGAGACAAGTACAAGGGAAGTATCAGACCTGAACAGTCTCTTATTACCAATGAGAATGGGTTTGACAAGATTCATACTCTTGGTCCTGGGGAATCACCACTGGATTATATCAACAGGATTGATGATGAGTACTTTGAAAAGATGAGTAAGTAGTTTTTTTGGGAGAGTCGCATAGTGGCAATTGCAAGGGACTGTAAATCCCTCGCCTTCTGGCTTCAGAGGTTCGAGTCCTCTCTCTCCCACAGCCCATCAACCAAGTTGTTGACCGGGGTTACGGATGCGCAGCGATTGCGGATCTTGCAAGTTTTTCGCCAGGGTTTCCTTGATCTCTTTGAGATGAATAAATCTTGGATTTATGGGGATGTGGTGGAATGTAGACACCCAAGATTTAGGATCTTGTGCCCGCAAGGGCGTGAGGGTTCGAGTCCCTCCATCCCCACTGACACTACTCTATGAGTAGATGTCTTGGTTGGTCACGATACCGTAATTGTGATAGTCCTCCGGGACTTAAAAGAGTTGCAGTGATGCAATCTGTCAAGGTCAGTCTGGAACCAGTTAATCCAGACACTTATGCGGCAGTGGTGGAATGGTAGACACGCTACTTTGAGGGGGTAGTCCGGGCAACCGGGTGTGAGTTCGAGTCTCACCTGCCGCACAAAACATAGCGGTATAGCGCAATTGATAGAGCGTCAGATTCTGGCTCTGAAGGTTGGGAGTTTGAACCTCTCTACCGCTACAAACAAAAAGGGTGGGTCAACCAGGTAAAGGCAGGGTAAGTCTCTGGTTCTTCTCTGATGATGGCGCAAGTAGTCAGAGTTTCTTAAATTACCCATCTATGGGCAGGTAGCTCAGTTGGTTTAGAGCATCGGTCTGATACACCGGAGGTCATAGGTTCAAATCCTATCCTGCCCACAAATATGGTCCTGTCGTCTAGTCTGGCCAAGGACATCACCCTCTCAAGGTGGAGACCCGGGTTCAAATCCCGGTGGGACTACAAAAAATATTTCAAATAAATTTGGATACTTCAGATTTTTTTGTTATATTTGTATTGTTAAAGTTCATTGAAAAGGATAAAGAGGTGATAACTGCATGGACATAATCAATGCCACAATGTTGAGCTCTTGAGAATATGGCAGATAAAAGTCCTTGGACAAACTCAACTACGGTTATCACACAATTATAAGAACAACAAGATGGGGTACTGATACGCTTCACATAAAGGTTATATGCATTACTTGCACAAGGACAACTAGTTGACTGGTTTGTGATGGAAAGGTACAAATATTGTTAAAGAGGGATACCCGGGCCTTTGAACGGATACATTTTGGAGGCGTATCCTGCCCTCTGACAACAGTGACTACGGAAGTCTGTTGTGTTCTTTTATTATATTGAGAATCCAAGGTGGGTGCTTTCATACAATACTCTCCTGAAATGGATGGAGAGGAAAGAAGTGTAATATAGGTGAAGTTTCTTCGTTGCACATCCTGGTGATGGGGAATGTCATCACAGTGAGACTTCAAGAAGGTGACTACGGAAATCCTTTTGTTCTCAATTATTATGCCCGAGTGGGGGAATGGTAGACCCAGCAGACTCAAAATCTGCCGTCCGCAAGGACATGCGAGTTCGACTCTCGCCTCGGGCACAAAAAAGATAAAATAAATTTTGATAATTCAAAAAAAAATTGTTATCTTTGTATTGAAAGTTCATTGTATTGCTGTTTTATATTTGGAGAGTTTCTGACCTGGATTAAACCCTCATTATTGGTAGGGGAATTAAGGGACTAAACCCAACCAGAAGATAATGTCCTGATGTGACAGAAGTCCTGTAACTTTTATCTCTGTGGGCAGGTTGGCTGGTATAGTAAACCACAGTAGGAATAAGTTTCTGGTCTTAAACAATCCATACGTTTTATGATGGGGTTCGTAAACTTAACCATCTGCATCTATTGGAAAGATGTGTTACCGGGCCGTGAAATTCGGAGGAGTCAATTCCACAGACCAACAGAAAGAATGTACACATCCCTTATAGTTGGTCAGTGCTGGACCCACCCAGCGAGGTTGTAATGCAGTTTATCAACAGGGTGTGGGAAAAGTGTATGAGAGAAGACTGAATGTTCCTGGACAATGGTGTTGGAATCTGGGATAAAACAAAGAGTAGGTTGGATCAAGAAGAGAACTGGTATGAGTTACTGTGACTTTCTGATGTTTGTCCATCAGAGAACCAGGGAAGATAATGGACACCAATATGGCAAGAGATTTTGATAAGGATTCACAAATCAGTGAGGTGGCCATGCACCTATGACAACACTGATTTACTTATGGCGGGTTCGTCTAGTTGGCCTAGGACGTTAGATTTTCATTCTAAAGATCAGGGGTTCGAATCCCCTACCCGCTACAAAGACAAAATAAATGTATTAAGAGATGGCATTGGTTAAGAACACTCCAACCTCAAGGAGAGAGGTGAAACACAAGAAGCGCCCTGGTATTGTCTCCAAGTGTAAGTCTTCAAGGAACAAGGCATCCAAGCACTATGTGAAGGCTTACAGGGGTCAGGGTAGATAAACAGGTTAGAAGGCAATGGCTATTCCACAATGGTTGTGTACAGACCAGTGGAGACCTCCGGTAATCAGTCCGGCGTGAGAGTAAACGAAACGAGTTCTCAGGGTTGGTGGTAATCCGAAGTAGTTATGAAAACCACACATATCGGGAAGTAGTTCAGTTGGCTAGAACACCAGTTTTGGGAACTGGGGGTCGCAGGTTCGAGTCCTGTCTTCCCGACCAAAATATGGCCTGGTGGGCAAATGGTAAAGTCGCCCCTGAATAATGGGGGAGGTGTGTAATAAGGGTTACCTGACAGTGCGGAACAACAGTGTCGCGAACTGCCAAAGGTTGGGTACAAGAATAAGCACAGGTCTGGAGGTATTCGCGATGCCATAAGGATGAATGCGGGTTCGATTCCCGTCGGGGGCCACAAAAAGATTGCTGTGGTGTTGCAGAACTTCAAAAGGAACAACACAGGTGTAGAGGGAAACTACAATGGATAAAACAAGATGTACATAGTTTTATCAGCTAACCTTCAGGGATATTTGTCAAGGATACTTCCTCATATGTAGAAGGGCACTTCTCTATGATAAAGGAACTATTACAACAAACAACCTATTGAGAATTGTTCGACCCAAGAGGAGTGATGTTTTAGAATATGTTTGACTGACACAGGAATCAACACAGGCATGTGGCGAGTTTTTTAGGTACACTTCTCAGAACAAAAACAAAGAAAATTAACAAAGTCAGTCTTATTGGGAGGTTAGCCCAGTTGGTTTAGAGCATCTGGTTTACACCCAGAGGGTCATAGGTTCGAATCCTATACCTCCCACAAACAACTTTTAGTATGACAGTATATGATACATGTTAAAGGCTGGAGGAAAGAAGTTGTCAGAACCTATAGTGGTGAAGCAAAGGTGAGATTCCTTTGTGGAGAGTGGTCAAAACAATACCAGATGGTAGAGATGGGGAGTTCGAGTCTCCTTAGGTTCGCAAAGAGTGCAGTGTCAATCTCCCGTTGGGGCTGGGGTGAGACCTCTTAAAATAGAGTGAAAAAATGAATTAGCTCCACCAATACAGTTATTACTAATCTGTGAAAGTAATCGTCTTGAGTTGACGGTGATGGTTGAGTTTGAGGAAACGTTCCAGGTTCGAGCCCTGCAACCATAACAAGAGATACTTGAAGGTGAGCCCTCCAATCCAAAGACACCGGTTAAGCGGTTGGGCAAGGTCTCTTATCGAGAAATGGTGTAAAGATTGACAAGCACATCAAGTAACAACATATAAGAGTTGCAAATCTTGTATGGCTCTTTCCTGCCGAGGTAGCTTTAATGGTAGAGCACCTGACTTGTAATCAGGGGGTTGCAGGTTCGACTCCTGTCCTCGGCTCCAAGAAGATTTTAGCCTGTTAGTTAAAATCTATACAAAATAATTCAAATTTATGTCAAAATTTATGAAGCAAGAAGACCGTGAGCAGCAGGTCAAGGACTTGATGCTTGCAATTAGAAGGAACACACAAGGTTCCAAGTGTATTGAGATTTTTGAAAAACTACTTAATGAGATTCCTGATAAGGATTTTGTGGACACTGTTGTGGTGGATACCCACAGGTTCATCACAGATTTTTCAAGGCTCTGCAAAGATGTGGACAATATGAAAAATCTGGACTTTATCTCCAGGATTCTCACCTATGATTTTATTCAACCCCACAAGTGCTTCTACAAATCAAGGAAGATTGCACAGTTGTACTTGTATATGAATGATATGTTGTTGAACAAGTATCAGCACCCTGTCTATACTGTTGAGAAGAAGATTATGTTACCCAATGAGAACTCTCTTGGTAACATCTATCACAAGTCAGAGTTCACAGCAGATGATGTTGTCACCTTATTCAAACATTTCGGAGACCTTTCTGGACTTTCCGTTGAGGAAGTAAAAGAGAAGAAGGAACTTGCCAGAATGGTTGTACTACTTTATAATTATATACCTGCCATTGTCAAGGCACTCATTCAAACAAAGAGGAGAGGATTGAAATTAGACAAGAACTCCAAGATGTTTGAATAATTAAAAACTAACAGGCTGAAATTTTTATGACAATTGATGAATGTCCAATAGATATTGTTGTTCCTTTTGTTGACTGTTCTGATCCAGTTTGGTATAATGACCTGAAAATGAGAGGTGGATTTGTTGATGATTCATTTTTTAGAGGAATATCAAGATACAGGGATACAGGAACTTTCAAGATGATGCTTGACAGTGTGAAAAAATATATGCCTTGGTATAACAAGATTTATATCATTGTTTCACACCCATCACAAGTACCAGATTATGCAAAAGATTGTGAGATCATTTATCACAGTGACTTCATACCAAAGGAATTTAACCCTCCGGTATTCAGTTCAAGTGCAATAGAAACCTGGTTGGGAAATTTGAATGTAGGAGAATACTTTGTATATTTCAATGATGACTTGATTTTAACAAGACCCTGGAAAAAGTCAGATTGTCTTGTTATTACAAAAGCAGGAGAGATTGCACCAAGAAATCTTATAAACATTCAAACGCATTGTTATGAATCTACAACCAATGGTATGTGTATAAAGATGAACACATTTAGTCTCATTACAGGGATTAAAGATACACATCAAGGAGTATGTCCTGAACATGGACCACATGTTTTCAAGTTATCCTGGTGTAAAGAATGTATGAAGAAATACTATAAAACATTCTTTGAAAGTTGTGAACCTCTTACAAGGACACAAAAGGATTACAATCAATATGCATATCTGTTTTATCAATACATATATCACAGCAATGATCAATATCCAAGACCTGGAGTATCAATGTTTGCAGGAACATATATAAACACTCCGGTTAAAACTTTTGAAAAAATACTTGAAGAAAAAAAACCTATGTGGGTTTGTTTGAATGATTCAATATATAGAGACATTTCTCCATATATGAAAATAGTACAAGACAAGTATCTTTCATAAATAATTATATGGGGGTATAGCTCAGTTGGTAGAGCATCTGATTTGCATTCAGAAGGTCGCCGGTTCGAACCCGACTACCTCCACACAATCCTGCCGGATTAGCTCAGTTGGTAGAGCGTGTGATTTGTAATCTCAAGGTCGCTGGTTCGAACCCGGCATCCGGCTCCAATTAAAGAGAGGTAAGCCTCTCTTTTTTCATTACATAAATATTTTTGTAAAGTTTGTTATATTTAATACAAAATAAATAAAAAGATTATGACAGATCAGAATAAAGAAAATCTTGTTCAGTTCGGTAAGGTTGTTGCCTTTGGTCTTCCTGCTTTCATTGCAATAATCACTTTTGCAGGAATCCTCAATGGTGTTGTTGCCAATGGTCTTGACAGTTTCTATGGATGGATTGGTGGATTGAATTTCTGTGCAGAAGCATTCCTCCTTTATGCCTGGTACAAGAAACTCTTCAAGAAAGAAGACAAGTAATTCAGACATATACTCTCTGGTGAGTCTTATGACAAAAGAGGTATAAGTGCAGTATATTCCAGGAGTACATACTGTAACGGTTCATAGTTAAGCCGGGAAACGTACGAAACTATGCGTGGGTGTTTGACAGATACCAGCATACGAATAACGAAATCTGTCTTTTTTATTTTATGAGTGTATATAACAACAAAGAATATCATTGGGTATGTGATACTTGTGGTGTTGAATTTAATTCAAGAAAAGAGTTAAGACAACATTATAAAGAACATCCTGAACACAGAATAAAAAAATCCTGTGCAAATTCTGCTGATTTTCATACTTGTCAATATTGTGGTAAGTACTGGAAAACAACATTACCAGGATTACACATCCATGAAAAATGTTGTTATGAAAATCCTGACAGAATAAACCGTAAAAATTTTGGTGTTAAAATGTCAGATGATTTTAGAAAAAGATGTTCAGAAATAATGTTGGAAAGACATAAAAATGGAACTGCTTCAACATTATCTCAATTGCGAAGAAGAGAGAAACCATCATATCCTGAACAGTGGTTAATGAAGGTTATAGAGAATGAAAATATGGATTCTAATTATATAAGAGAGTTTCCATTTCATACATTTTCATTAGATTTTTATTGGCCAGAGAAAAAGAAAGTTATTGAGATTGATGGTAGGTTTCACAAAATATCTGATTATCAGAAAGATTGTGACAGAAGAAAAGATAAACTTTTATTTGAAGAAGGTTATAGTGAATTGAGAATTGATTGGGAATATTGTTTTAAACACACTAAAGAGACCATAAATAAAATAAGAGATTTTCTAAATTAAAAGATTGGAGAGGTACCCAAGATGGTGAAGGGGAGGGATTGCTAATCCCTTAGATCGGTCACTCCGGTGCGTGGGTTCGAGCCCCACCCTCTCCGCAAAATATACAATGCCTTTGGTCCAGAGGATTCCGGAGCCTTTTGAGTGTTAGTAAAAGACACAAATGGATTGGAGACAGTTAAATACAAAATAATTTAATTAAAGTATGTCTAATTTCATTACAAAGGATGAATTGGCTAAAATTGCCATCTCCAAAAATCTAATCAAGGAATATAAGAGTTCTAATTCTGAAAGAACCGTGTACCTCAATGATGGTACTGAATTCCAAATCTATCTTAAGAATCCATATCAATCACATCTTGGTATCAAGATTTCTGTGAACAACAAGTCTATTGGTAATATGCTTGTGTTGAGACCTGGACAAAGTTTCTGGCTTGACAGGTTTGTAAATGAGAATAGGAAGTTCTTGTTCAACACCTATGAGATTGAGAATACAGCAGAGATGAAGTATGCCACCAACAATAATGGTAAGGTGAAGATTGAGTTCTATCATGAGAGAGAAGAGAAACCAATCATTAGTGTATATCCATCTAATAGAAACATAGACTGGAATTATTATAATAGTGGTAATGCCTATAATATAAACACCATCACCTGTCAAAATGATTTGAATAGTAATTTGAATTGCTGTGCTACTTCAACTTGTTACTATTCAGCATCCACAACAGGCGCAACACTAGGAGAAATGCCTACAGCATCAGCAGCAACTACAGCAAGATATGAGTCTGATGCATCTACTTCAAGAAAGAAAGGCGTTTCAAGGTCATTGGATGCAACTATTGAGACAGGTATGGTAGAGAAGGGTGGCCATTCTGATCAGGAGTTTGAATACTGTGACATTGACTTTGACTACTATCCATTCAAGACAGAGAACATCCAGATCCTCCCAAATTCCAGAAAGCAGATAAGGGTTGAGGAGACCAGGAGGAAGTATTGCAGTCAGTGTGGTAAGAAGGTCAGTCCAAAGGACAAATTCTGTTCCAATTGCGGAACTAAATTAACTTAACATATGGGTACATTATTTTTTATTTTAGGTTTGGTTCTCATTGTTGTGTCTGCCATTGTTGTTTACAAGACAGCAGAAGTGCATGAACTCCACAAGATGAGGGCAGCATTTGAAGACAAGAGACATTATCTTGAAGGAATCCTCAATCAAAGTTCTGACAGTAAGGATTATTATCTTGGAGAGTTGCATGAACTTGAAGAACTGGAAGCTCTCATTGATGAGGAACTTGAAATCTTGAAGAACTTTGACTTTGGTTCTTCTGACTAACAGTTAAATCCCTTGGTGACAAACCTGGGGATTTTTCGTAAATACAGTATGAAGAAGTTAAGTAAATTAGATTTGCAGAATGCAGTAGTCTCTTTTGGTGAACCAGAAGAACCGGATTTTGATGATGAGTCCTTTGATCAGGTTGGTTTATATCTACTTCCTGTCAAACTGGATGGCATAGAATATTCAACAGATGAGTTGAGGTTTGTCATAGAGGAGATGAAAAAGGACATAGATGGTTCAGAGGTAATAATATATAGACCTGACATAGAGATTCAACCACAGTTCCAGGGATACAGACTTGGATACAAAATCTACAAAGAATTCCTTGTAGAATATGGAAACCTGATGAGTATCTGGATGAATAGAAGGAATGAAGTTCAGATACCGAAGATATACAAAAGACTTGGTCAGGAACCAGGATTCACAATGGAATACAGGGATGATAGTTATTTTGTCTGTACTGATGAGTGGAGAAAAGAGAATCCAGGAATAACAAATGATGTGATATTCGATAATTTTAATCCTGAAAAAATATAGAAGAGTGGTTTAAATACCACTCTTTTTTGTTATATTTAACTGTGGATTAAATTTAATTATATATGCAGATTATTAATGAGACACAGCTTGACTTCTCTGATGTTCTTATCAGGCCGAGAAGGTCAAGTATTGATTCAAGAAGTAAGGTGGATATCACCAGAACATACAAATTCAAATGGTGTCCTTATGTCATCAAGGGAACTGGTATCATGCAATCCAATATGGGGACCATCGGTAACTTCCAGTTGAGTAAAAAGATGTTGGATAATGGGTTGTTTGCCTGTCTCCATAAGCACCACAAAGTAGAAGATCTCATTGAATTCTATGGGGAACTCATTAACAGGGGAGATGATGCTTGGAGAAGATGTCTTCTTGGAATTGGATTAAGGGATAATGGTATTGAGAAATTAAGAACACTCAATGAGAAACTTGGTGTACAGATTGGTGTCAAGTTCGATGTACCACAGGGTTATATCCCACAGGTGAAGGATAAGGTCATTGAATTGAGGAAAGAGTTCCCGGAGATGTTCATTATGGTTGGTAATGTTGTCACCGGAGACATCACAGAAGACCTTATCCTGTCAGGTGCAGACTGTGTTGCCATTGGTATTGGTAATGGTGCTCAATGTCTCACCAGGAGGCAGACTGGTTGCGGTAGACCACAGTTCTCTGCAGTCGTAGAATGTGCTGATGCTGCCCATCAGGTTGGAGGTATGGTCTGTTCCGATGGTGGTATCACCTGTCCTGGTGATTTGGGAAAGGCATTTGGTGCTGGTGCAGATTTCATTATGATTGGAAGTCTGTTTGCTGGTACTGATGAGGCAGAAGGAGAAATCATCACAAAGCATATAATCACAAATGAATATGATATGGTTCATGAGTGTCCTTGTCTTGAAGAGAAAAAGTTTAAACAGTTCTATGGTATGAGTTCCACTCTTGCCCAGGAGAAGTTTGGGAATGGTAAACCCAGTTACCGTGCGAGTGAAGGTCGCATCACCCTGGTACCTTATGTTGGTTCAATTGACAATGTTATTGAAGAACTGCTTGGTGGATTGAGGTCAACAATGACTTATGTGGGTGCTTGGGCACTAAAAAATATTCCCAAACAATGTGTGTTCTACAAGGTGAACCACCAGTTGAATCAGTTGTATGAGAACAGTACTATTGGCAAATAATCTATGAATACTGAATTTTTAGAAAAGTTTTTAAGGACATACAGACCTTCTGGATTTGAGAAAGATGGTACAGAGGTGTTTATTAGTGAGGCAACACAATTCTCAAATGTGGAGACCGAGTTCACAGACAGGATGTGGAATGCCTGTGTGAGTATAGGTAGTCCAGCACCTGATGCACTGAAGATTTTGATTTCAGGACACTCTGATCAGAACTGTCTCATTGTCACAGACATCACAAAGAATGGATTCCTCAAGTATGCAACCCAGGGAGGTATATCTCCAAGGACAATAATTGATTCTGATCTCTTTGTCATTGTTGATGAAGATGGTGACAAAAAATTCATCCCCTGCTTCTGTAGTTACAAAGCCATCCACCTTGAGAAACCTGATGACAGGAAAAAGTGTCCGGAACACAAAGACCTCTATCTTGATTTGGGATGTACCTCCAAGGAAGAGGTGGAGAAACTTGGTGTCCATATAGGAGACCTGGTGGTGTTTGACAACTCCAGACTTAATATGAACTTCGGACCTGATGGTAAGTTCATTGTGGGGTCAGGTCTTGATGATGGTGTTGCCTGTGGAATTGTCTATGATGTCCTTGAGAAACTTGATGTGATGAAACTCATTGAGAAGAACATCAGAGTCTATGGTGCTTGTATCACATCTGAAGAGACTGGTGCCAGGGGTGTCGGTCCTGTGGTGAGGAAGGTTCAACCACACATCTCCATTGATATTGATGTCTGCCATGACTGTTCCAAGGAGATTGGTACTGATGAAGGAAGACCATCAAAGATGGGTGATGGTGTTGTGTTGAGTTATGGTCCAGACAAGTACAGACCTCTTAATGATGACTTGAGGAATATTGCAAAAGATAAGTTCATCAAACTCCAACTCATCGCAGGCAAGGCTGGTGGAACAAACACCAACAGTATCCAGATGATGTCAGACAACTGTGCTACAACCCTGTTGAGTATTCCTTGTAGGTATATGCACAGCGGGACACATGAGATGGTTCACAAGGATGACATTGATGCCTGTGAAAACCTCATATATGAATTCATACAAAATGTAAAACCAGAGAAGTATGTTTGAATTAGAAATCAGAGATGACATGTCTGAACTTGAGAAATTTGTCAGGGAAGAAGCAAATCTCTATGTAAAGGAAACAATGTTCTCAAGTTGTATAAGTCTTGAGAATCCACACATTGTAAGTGTTGTTAAGAAAGGTAAGGATGTGACATCATATGTGGTGAAACTATACAAGGAGAATGGTGAGTATTCACATCAGAATATGTTTACACATTTCTTTCTTCTTGTTATGCAAAATCTCTATGGTAATCCATTTAAAGGATATGTTGGGATGGATTTTGCAGTAAGATACTGGTTAAAGGCATATGAGTATAATTGTCTTGATTGGGATAAAGAAAGGGATAATACTGCATTCTTACTTGACCTCTTTGATTGTAAGAGTATAGATGAGTTGAAAGAAGTTGTTAAACCACAAGTTGGAGTATATGACAAACCTGAAGACAAAGAAGGTAGCGAAGATTGACAACCCTGAATGGAGAAAGTACTATGAAGTCATCCTCTGGTGGATGAATGAAAAGTTCTATGGCAAAAATATTTTATCTGGTTATGAATATCCTTCCATTAGGAAATCATTTGATGGTGAAGAAGAATATTATGCATTCTATATAGAGACCGGTCAGGTTACCCCAGAGAAAGGTCACAAAGAATGGTTGGAAGATTTTCCAGAGTCAGCAAAGTATGATTTCCTGTTCACTCAAAAGAAGGAAGTCACCCTAGATGACCTACAGGAACTCAATCTCAAACTGAAGGAAGCAGGAGCAGAAAAGGTTTACATTCAGACTGATGAAATGTATGTTCATGGTCAAGCGGCAATCTACAATTACATCACACCAAATACACTGTTACTTCTCATAAAATAGTTGGAAAAAGAGTCAGGATTCTGACTCTTTTTTGTTATTTTTATGTTGATAAATTTGAATTAGTTATGAGTAGACCAAACAAATGTATTAAAGATGAAAATGGAAAGGAACAGTGGATCTCCAGGAGTACTGTTGTCATCCCTGTAGTATTCAAGTTGAATGAAAAGACTGGTGAGATATTTACTCTTGTAGAAAAGAGAGGAGCAGCAGTATCACACCCTGGTGAATGGTGTTGCCCTTGTGGTTATTTAGATTGGGATGAAACACTCCAGGAAGCATGTCAGAGAGAAGTGAGGGAAGAGACTGGTCTAGACCTTGATTTGGAGAACATCCTCTTTTTTACAGTTGATAGTAACCCCAAGACCTCCAATCAGTCTGTTGACCTCTGGTATTCTTGTTGGGCAATGGATAAAGACTTTGATTTGTCAAAGGTTGAGACAAAAGATGAGATACTTGATTTGAAATGGTTGAAAGTGGCCAGAGTATACTATAAGTGGGAACTGTTTACTAGGACAGTATATATGGACATATACAAGAGGTCTATCTATAACTGTTATGGTACCTGGGCATTCAAGACCCATAAGGATAAAATTATAGAGATGCTAAAGACAACAGTCAAGAATGGTAAGGTGTTTGAATTAGATGAATAAGAAAGGTAAATACAAAAATGTCCTAGACCATGGATTTGAAATCTGGCTTGATATTGTACTCAATGAACAACAGAAAGAGGTACTCAAGCAGATAGATGACTTCATCAACAACAAGGATGAGTTTGCTATGACCATCTCCGGGTGGGCCGGTACTGGTAAAACCACCTTGATGGAGATAGTCAACAGGAGATACTGGATGAGTCACACTGTCCACTTTGCTGCCACTACACACAAGGCTGCTGGCGTACTCAAGGAGAAGGTGGGAAAGAAAGTGTTTACAGTCAACTCACTCTTCGGGATTATGATTGAGACAGATATGGAGGGAGAGACCTATGATGTATCCAAGAAGGCAAGAAAACTGGCTGATGATAAGGTCAAACCCAACTCCATCATCATTATCGACGAGGCATCTATGTTGTCCATCCAGAACTATATAGATGTTGTTCTCAAAGCCAAGGAAAGAAAGTGTAAGATTATCTTTATAGGAGATTCAGCACAACTGTCTCCAGTGAATGAGGATGATATCTCTGTGGTGTTCAGGAATACTGACCATAGGATAGTGGAACTGACCAAGGTGATGAGGACGGATGACAATGCCATTCTGAATGAGTCAACTGCCGTAAGGACTGGAGATGGATTCACCTATGTGACCAATGTCAATGAGGAAGGGGATGGTGTGAGATACATCAACTGTCATGACATAAAGGCAATCCTTGATGTCATTGATGCACACATAGATGGGTTGAAGTCTGACCCCAATCACTTCAGAGTCCTCACCTATACCAATGCCAATGTGGAGAAACTAAACAGGATGATTAGGAAGAAACTTGGATATGATGGACTCAATCCACAACCAGGAGAACCATTGATGGCATATGGCAACTGGGGATATGAAGGGATGGGTGTCTCCGGGGCTGTCTATAAGATTGTCAACTCTGAGGCATACAACTGTAAGGGGGTGGTGAGTGAGTATGATGAGGACATCAGTGAAATGATCACCTATAAGAATGATTCAGGACTGGATAACTACAATCTTCATATCATTGAACTGGATGTGGAAGATTCTTTGGGTAAACAGATAAATGTCCCTCTTATTGATGTGAAGAACAATGAACACAATAGGGAGATAGTTGTTGCCCTGGCATTTGAAAAGGTACATCAATGGAACAGGTATAGGGAAGCAGAAAACAAGATGGACAAACTGAAGTGTCTGGAAAAAATCAATGCCATAGATGAGTTTTTGTTTGTGAATGACAATGTGTATGACAAGTATGGGACATTGATTCAGGCCAAGGTGATAGACTATGGTTATGCTCACACCATCCACAAGAGTCAGGGAAGTACATTCACACATGTCCTTATCAATGATGATGACATAAGCAGGTGTCTTGACAAGAATGTGAGAAAGCAGCTTAGGTATGTTGCGGTTACGAGAGCGAAGAAATCCGCGAATATTATTACATCACATACAACTTAATTATCAAGTATTAAAATTAAATTAGATTTACATAAATAAAGTATGAGTAAATATAGAATGTACAGTTTGGTATTGAGACAGTTAAGTCCAATACAGAAGGGTGTCCAATCTGCTCACTCTATTGTGGAATATGCCAATAAGTTCCACAAGTTGACCGAATACATTCAGTGGGTAAATGTGGACAAAACAATTATAATTCTTGATGGTGGAACATATCAGGAGATGAAAGAATGTCGTGAAAAACTTTCTGAGTTTGGTGTCCCATATATGGCATTCTATGAACAAGACCTTGGTAACCTTCTAACCTCAATTTCTTTCTTGGTTGAAGATAAGGTCTGGGATTCCAAAGCATATCCTGCAAATGAAGAAGAGTTGGATGACATCTCATCAGATGCTGATGTACCGATCTGGTTGATTATGATGGGTGGTAAGCGGAATCTTGAATTCAGAAAATTTCTATCCAGTAAAAGATTATCAATGTAAAAACAAAAGCAGTGACTTGGTTCACTGCTTTTTGTTATATTTACTTTGTATTAAATTATTTAATTATGAAAGTAAATGGTAAAACAACAAATGAGTTTGACATTGATAAGGTAATCTGTGATATTGATGTCAGATATTATGTAGATTGTTCTTTCTCAAAGGACAATGGTGAGACCTGGGAAAAAGATTTTGAAGATGATGATGAATCTGATGACTATGTGAAGTCACAACTCCCCTGTATGAAAGAAGTAACCTTCACAAAGAAAAACATCTGGTCTGGTAAGGAGACTCAAGAAACTCGTAAAGATTGGTGTCCTGTCATTGACGTGAATGAAGGAAAGATACTTGACTGGACTCCTGGATTCTGTCTCAATACTGGGTTCAAGGTATGTGACCAGGGTGTATATGTCTATTCCAATCAGGATGAATCACAGCAGGTTGTATCAACAGACTGTGATGAATATTATGTCCCCAACTGGCTTGATGACGAGGGTGACAGTTATGGAGACTATTTGCAAATCACTATCAATGGTGATGGTACAATCAAAGACTGGGACAAACTCAAGAAGAAGTTGCTTAACTATGTGGAAACATATCTTGACTTTGACAAGGTAAAATCCAATGTGAATTTAGAAGAATATATAAATTAATTATGGATAATCAAGAACTTTTCAGTTATAGATGTCAGTACCTGGTCGATGCTCTCACCTTTGAAGAGAGGAGGAGTATGGGACTTGATAACTTCCACAAATATGTAGAAGAACACATAATCCCCATTCCCAAATCAGAACTGGTGATTGGTCAGGAATATCCTGGACATTGCAGAAATGCCAGCAAGGCAACCTGGGATGGAAATAAGTTCCACTATGAAAGGTATAAATTTGGTTACACATTTGATGAGACAATCAATCACTATGAGGATGATGATAAACCAGGTATAGATGTATTTGTACCAATAAAGGAGATCTGATATGGAAACTTACAAAATGAAAGGCATATATGGTGAGGGTGATGTCTATGTCCTCAAGACAATGGAAGACTGGGATGAGTATGAGAAACTATGCAGGGAGAAAGACCCTGACTTCCTCAAGTGGAACCCAAACTTCTTCTCATTCAAGGAAGACTTTGAAAAATATATAGGAAAAACCTGGGAGGATCATAACCAGTTGAGATACACATTTGATGATATGCCTGTGTATATGGAGTATAAGGTGATTGCCATTGAAGACAATGGACCTATGATGGACTGGTATTGGATTGTCCAGAATGTAGATGATGACAGGGATATAAAAAGTATTCTTGCTAACAGTTGGGATTTGGTAAATGGATTGGTAGATTAAGTTATGAAAGCATATAAGTATAAAGTTGTAAAGACCAAGACTGATATGGGTGAAGTGAAACTCAATGAATTTGGTCGCAGAGGTTATGAACTCACCAGTGTAGTTACTGATGAATTTGGTTACACATATTATTTCAAAATAGAAGTCACCAATGGGTAAACTAACATTCACATATGCCTGTATGGGTGCCGGGAAGACAACCCAGATGCTCACCATGTTTGACCAGTACAAGAGAAGGAAGAAGAAACCTATCATCATCAAGCCCTGTATTGATGTGAGGGAAGGTGTGTTCACCGGTTGGGGAATTACAAAATCACGAATCACGAAGAATGAGGAACCTACTTACTATTACAAAGACCTGGCAACAGAACTTGATAGGTTGGACTTTGGTGTGCTGTTTGTTGATGAGGCACAGTTCCTGACCAGGGAAGATGTGTTGGTGTTATGTGATGTGTGTGACAAACTGGACAAGGATGTGTTCTGTTTCGGATTGAAGACAGATGTGACAGGAAATCTATTTGAAGGAAGTAAGCATCTCCTGGCCTTGGCTGATACTATCAATGAGATACCTACACCCTGTGAGATAGAAGGATGTGACTGTAATGCCATCGCTCATATCAGGTACATAGATGGTGTCAGGGAGACTGATGGTAAGTCTGTGGCAATCGAGACAGGGAATGTCACCTATAAGTCTGTATGTAGGAAGCATTGGAGAATATAATATGGAAGACAAATTCAAATTTTCAGAGAGTTTCATCCAGGGTGTTCTCAACAACTTCTTTGCCTTTAACTCTGTCAGGTATAATATAAACAACCTGTATGTGTTTGACTGGGAATCAGATAAGCTCCTTGAAACCAAATCTGGATATATCTATGAGTTTGAGATAAAAATTTCCAGAGGGGATTTCAAGAATGACTTCAAGAACAAGAAGGACAAACACATTATACTTGAAGGAGAAGAAAGATATGGAGACCAATATCTTCCGGAATATTACAGAGCATTAGAATCCAATAGGAACTATAGTGAGAGAGCGGCAGAGAGGTTTATTGAACACTATAAGGACAGTCCAATCTATCTGATAAGCAAACACAAGAGACCAAATTACTTCTACTATGCGGTCCCGGATGATTTGATAAGTGTTGAAGAAGTTCCTGATTATGCCGGACTCATCTATGTCTCGCAGGGTGGTGGGTTCAGGATTATGAAGAAAGCACCCTGTCTCCATAAGGAAAAGTACAATGATGCTGAACTCAAGCTTGGTGAGAAGTTCTATTTCAATATGATTAAGTGGAAGGATGAGTGTACCAGGGCATATAAGGACAAGGTATATTGGAAGGAGAAGTTTGAGAAAGAACTTGAATCAAATGGGCACAAGGTTGCATATCTTGACTTGGAGAATGAACTGGAAGGATACAAGAAGGCATATCATGAACTCTCACAGAAGATTGAGAAGTCTGACAATGCAAACCATAGGGAGTTTTATAACAAGAACAGATTGATAAGACTCTTGTCCAGGGAACTACAAAAATACAACCAGCAGTTTGATTTGTTTACATTTGAAAAAGAGAATGGTTTGGAAATTTGAACAAAAAACATTATATTTGTTATGACTTACGGAGATTTTATAACCCAAATTTGGGAAGAAGTAGCCAAATGTCCAAAGAATTGGAGGAAAGGTCAAAAGGTGTTCAATGTCATTGATGAACAATTTGGTGGTGTTGCCAGGGATGTTCAACTCATTGATGGTGTTGACTGTTTCTATGATAACAGAGATGAGACAATCAATCTCTTCATTGACAAGTGTTGGATCAGATTCATCTCAAATGTACATCCTATAACCCCAAGTGAGGAAAAGTAAATTGATTTTTAAAAATGAAAGAAGAAGATATTAAAGAACTTAAACTCTGGCTTGTTGAACATGGTTATTATGTTGGTGACAGTTCTGTTGCCAATTCTCTCCATAAACTTGCTGATTACTGGGATGACTAAATAGGTGACAGGTATTATCCAAGAAAAGATTAAATGATAGTGAAGTAATAGAAATAACAAAATCAGAATAATATGAATGATGATACACTTGATTTAAGACACCTGGTTAGACTTGCAGATGAGGATGATTTGAAATCAAAGGAAGAATGGAAAGACTATTCTGAATCAACCTCATCATTTAAGGAACCGGTTGAAGAACAATATCTTGATGGTAAAACAAAAAGAAGATTAAGAAGATTACAAGAACGAAAACTTAAAAAGAAATAATTATGAAAAAGTGGAGAATTAAAGAAGTTACACATTACCCTGGAACACCTGATGAAAGTAAACAGTATTTTGTTGAAAAAAGATTTCTTGGATTTCTTTGGTGGTATGACCCATTTGAAGATGGCTTGTATAGTGATGGTGAATGTAGTACATATGATGAAGCACTCAAACTTTTGAAAAAGCACATCACTTATAATAAAAGTAAAAAGATTGTGTGGGAAGAATAAAATTATTATATATGAAAATTAAACTATCCAATGAAGATTATGAGTTCCTGAAGAATCTTCAGTATGAACTCAATGTACAGGAGCATGATGGTAATGCAGAACCTGTGTACTGGGGGGTCAGTGAAGTGTATGAAGAATTTAGAGGTGAAAGTGGAGAATATGGTGGAGAACCATACATCACATATGATGATGGTAAGTATTCTCTTGAAGAAGCAATTGAAGAAGTTGAAAATGCATTGAATACAGATGATGAATATGCTGATGTAAAAGATGAATGGAATGAAGTTGATAAATCTGATCCATATGAGGTTCGTGATTTTATGACTGAACGTATGGGATGGGACAACATCTATGATGTCATCTATGTTGAAAAGGTAAGGAGAGTCACTGAAAACACTGGGGCATTCCTGACAAAAAGAGCATGCAAGGAGTACATTAAAAAATATAGGTACAATCACAATGATCCTCAAACATATGCTATGACTGCATACAGAAACTTTGAACTTGAGAGACTTCTCAATATCTTAAAGTCACTAAACTTTGAGAAATAGGTCTAAAATCAATTCAAATTCAAAAGATGAGTAACTTGTCATCTTTTTATTTAAAGTGTCCCAAATCAAAAGGAAAGTACTAAAAACAAAGGATATGATGACATTAAATGAAGCAATAGAAGGTCATCTTCCAAATATGCCAATACATTATATGATTATACCTAAAGTGGAATAAATTATAAGTATGAACAGTAAAGACATCATATATTTCTCTGTCAACAACTGGCACTGTGGAATACATTACCCAGATACGGAGACATTCAAAAAGTGGTTGGGTAAAGATAATGACCAGTATTTTATGAATGATGACTGGTGTAAGGAGAACAAACTCTGTGTCTATTGTGGGGTTATTGATATGAGTTTCAACTATACTATATCTGCACCAAAGGAATGGGTGGAAAAGAACTGTCCAGAACTCCTGACAGACTACTCTGAATTTATATTTCTACCCAAGGAAGGAGAAACCAAACCAGAACATGATGACTGGTATCAACCCTTCCTGGATTATTGTGAAGAGAATTTTGGATGTGATTTTTATGAGGATTAGATTATGACAAAAGAAGAAATGATGGATGCCTACTACATCAATGGAGATGGTGAAAAAAATTATGAAGAGGCACAGAAGAGAATCAGGGAGGCAATGCAGAATGGAGAGAAATATGTATATCTCCCTGGTAAAAATGGTAGTAGCAGTGAGTTCTCTTGGTCAGCAACATATGATACGATTGCGAGACTTCGTGAAGATGGATTTGACATTGACAAGGTATGGGATCCTTGGGAATACTGGTCTATTGAATGGGGGTATTAATTATGAGAAAAGAATGTAAAGACTGTTGGCACAATTATCATTGTCCTATGCCTCAGGAAGGATATGATTATAATCCTGACACCTGTCCATATAATCCTGACAACAAAAATTTGGAAAATAGAAAATAATTTATTATCTTTGTAGTAGAAATCAAATAGATTATGACAAAGATAAGATTCAAATTCCAGGGTAAAGAAAGGACACATGAGTTCTTCTTTGGTATCCGTCCAGGCATCAATGGGTTTAGTATCAGGGATGACAGGGGGATAATACATGACTGTCTGTTCCAGAATGGTGTGGTGAACATCTATGGAAATGACTCTGATGTCCTGGAAGAAAGAAGTCAAGCAGCAGAAATCTAATAAAGTTAGTCAGTAACAACATCATGAAAACAAAATTCAAGGTAGGACAGTATATCTGCATCAAGTGGAGACCTGTTGAGTCTTTGATGCCAACACCACTTGGGATTATGTATTCATCCAAAAATGAACCCACATATGGTGTCTGGAAAATTGAACCATATAAGTTTGGTGGTATTGATTACAAGATGCATCTGGTACCAGTTGGAGAGTCTGCAAAGATATTCCTTCCTATGGACAGGTACACATCTGACTATAATGACCTTCCAGATGAGATGGTTTTTGATAACCAGTCCCTTGCAGAAAAGTTTGTTAAAGAATTTTTGATTGATTGATATGTTTACGGTTATAGTGTTTCCTGTAAAACCTGAAAACAAAGATTATCCATTCTACAAGTCACCCAAGAAGGTGTTGGAGATTGAAGATGGTGAGGCAATGACTTACACATCACATACAAAGGGTGTGTATTATCTGACTCACCATATTAATGATATGGATGACCTGACAGATAAGGAATTGGTGGAATACTTCAACAGCAAAAACAATATGAAGGTGTCCATCAGTTCCAGAAAGACAGGAAAAGGTTACTTGACAGAGAACAAAGATTATTTTGTAAGGATCATAAGACAGAAGAAATAATATGCTTACAGTTGAACAAATGAAATCCTGTTCTGAACTTCACTCTTTAAGGAAGGATCTTGCAAGACAGAAATCTCCGGTGATGTTCTATTATAGACTTGGAAAAGCTCTTGTTAATTTCCCTATGGGTGACAGAGATAAGCATTTTGATACTGATGTTTACCTTGAAAAATACAAGATGAATCTTCAGAGACCATATGTATGGACTTATCCACAACAGAATGCATTCATCCAGTCTATACTTTATGAAAAACTTATTACACCTGTGGTTGTAATTGCACATTCTGTTACCAATGAACCATTTGGTGAGCAGATATATTATGTGATTGATGGCAAGCAGCGCCTGACCACTGTACACAAGTTTATGAACAATGAGTTCCAGGTTGAGATTGGATCTGAAAAATACTACTACAAGGATTTTGATGATGAACTCAAAACATATTTCAACAGGAACCTGGACAGGATGGAAGCAATCTTCTATTATAGTTATCCTGACAATCCTATCACAGATGATGAGAAGATTGCCATCTTTAACTTCTATAACTTCACTGGTACACCCCAGGCAGAAGAGCACAAGATTAAACTTCAAAATTTGTTAAAGTA
>Ga0310697_10001730_pt1 | contig 24582 bp, 24 predicted proteins | sample 172DNAGHGlowgp2_FD_203883 | JGI IMG/M metagenome (GOLD analysis project Ga0310697, IMG submission 203883) | Sheep rumen microbial communities from Palmerston North, Manawatu-Wanganui, New Zealand - 1728 DNA GHGlow gp2 (v2) (version 2) | ecosystem: Host-associated > Mammals > Digestive system >...
TACCCCCGGCGTCATCGCGGTCAACACCGCCACCTTCGTGGGCTTCAAGCGCGGCGGCCCGGCGGGGGGCGTGGCGGCCACCCTGGGGGTGGTGACGCCCTCTCTTGTCATCATTACGGCCCTGGCCGCCCTGCTCAGCCGCTTTGCCGAACTCCCGGCGGTGCAGCACGCCTTCTCCGGCATCCGGGTCTGCGTCTGCGTCCTGATCTGCAACGCGGTGACGAAGCTCTGGAAAAGCGCGGTGATCGACGGGCCCACCCTTTGCATCTTCCTGGGGACCCTGGCCCTGTCGCTGCTCACCAAACTGTCCCCGGTGGTCTATGTGCCCGCCGCCGCGCTGATCGGCATTCTGGTCCATGTGCTGCGGAGGGACAGGCCATGATTTATTTGCAGCTCTACTGGGAGTTTTTCAAGACCGGCCTGTTCGCCGTGGGCGGCGGCATGGCCACGGTGCCCTTTTTGCAGGAGATGGGGCTGCGCACGGGCTGGTTCAGCCCCGCCACCCTGGCGGACATGCTGGCGGTCAGCGAGTCCACCCCCGGCCCCATCGGCATCAACATGGCCAGCTACGCGGGCTTCACGGTGGCGGGTGTGCCCGGCGGCGTCGTGGCCACCCTGGGGGAGATCAGCCCCAGCGTGCTCATCATTCTGCTCGTCGCGGCCATGCTCCGGGCCGTCCGGGGGAACCGGACCGTGGAGCGGGCCTTCTACGGGATGCGCCCGGCCTCCCTGGGCCTGATCGCGGCGGCGGGAATCGGGGTGCTGCGGCTCTGTCTGCTGGACGAGGCGGCCTTCGCTGCCGGCGGGCAGCTCTCCGACCTGCTGCCCTGGAAGCCGCTGCTGCTTTTCGCGCTGCTCTGGGGCCTGACCAATCTGGTGAAGCCTGCGAAACGGCTGCATCCGCTGACCTGGATCGCCCTCAGCGCCGCCGTGGGCGTCCTGGCGGGGGGCTTTTGAGGAAAAAAGATCCGACGAGTGCGCGGGAACTTTTTTCCCGCAAAACCGTCTTGAATAAAATGGCAGGGCAACTCCCGCCCCAAGGGGAGAGGAAGGAGAACGCACATGGACGATACGACACACGCGGCCACCCCTACGCCCGACGCAGCGCAAAAGCGCAAACGCCGGAAACGGAAAAAGGTTCTGAAAGGTCTGCTGATCGGCCTGATTTCCGCAGCGGCGCTGGGGGCGGGCGTCTACGGCCTGGTCCGTCTGCTGGGCACGGAGGACGCCGCCGGGCCGGAGGTCATGACGGCTTTCGTCAGCCGGGGGGCCATCACCAGCCGGGTGGAGGGCAGCGGCGTGGCCGTGGCCAAGGATTCCGCCAGCGTCAGCATCCCCGCGGCGGGCAGCATCCTGGAGGTCTTCGTCAGCGAGGGGGACCGGGTCGCGGCGGGGGACAGGCTCTACGCGGCGGCCAGCCCCGAACTGGAAAGCCGCCTGAAATCGGCCCAGGACGCGCTGAACGACGCCCTTGAGGGCGTGGCAAGGGCGCAGCAGAACCGGGACGAACAGGCGCGGAAGGTCAGCCGGGTCTACAGCGAGCTGCAAAAGCTGAACGCCGAGCCCCGCAGCCGGACCGCCACGGCGGACTACGCCGGCGTGCTGACGGAAGTGGCGCGCCTGCGCCCCGGCGACAGCGTCAGCCAGGGGGACGCCCTGGCCACGCTGATCGACGACAGCCGCTATCTGCTGCGGCTGTATTTCAGCTATACATATGAAGATGAAATCTCCGTGGGCCAGTCCGCCCAGGTCTCCGTCCCGGTGCTGATGAGCCGTCTGCCGGGCACGGTGGCGGAGATCCACAAGGTCGAGCGCATCTCTCCGGAGGGCAGCAAGCTCTTTGAGGTGCTGATCGAAGTGCCAAACCCCGGCACGCTGACGGCGGAGATGGAGGCGGGCGCCACGCTGGAGGGGGCGGAGGGCGAACTCTACCCCTATGAGGGCGGCGCGCTGGAGATCTACCGCAGCACGAAGATCACCGCCCCCATGGACGGCACGGTGGAGGCCATGGACGTGTACGACTATTCCCGCGTCAGCGCCGGACAGGCGATCTGCACCGTCCGGGGCGCGGGGCGGGACGCGGAGATCCAGACGCTGCGGGAGCAGCTGGAGAGTGAGCAGGCTTATCTCCGGGACCAGGAGGAAGCCATTGTCCGGGCAAACGCCCAGGTGGCGGAGGCCCAGGCGGGCGTGGCCCAGGCCCAGGAGAACCTGGCGGGGCTGGACGCCGTGGCCCCCATCGGCGGCACGGTGCTGGCGCTGGGCATCGCCCCGGGGGACGAGGTGACGACCGGCCATGTGGCCGTCAGCATCGCGGACACCTCTACCATGGTCATCAACGCCAGCGTGGACGAGATGAACGTCAGCAGCGTCCGGGCGGGTATGGACGTGGAGATCGACCAGTGGGGCCAGACGGCCTGGGGCGTGGTGGAGTCCGTCAGCCTCTCGGGCGAGTACGAAAACGGCGTCAGCCGCTTCCCGGTGGTGATCTCCGTGGACAACAGCGAGAACCTGCTGCTCCCCGGCAGCTATGTGAACTACAGCTTCACCGCCAGCCAGAGCGAGGACTGCCTACTGGCGCCCGTCCAGTGCGTGAAGTATGTGGAGACGGAGGAAGGGCGGCAAAAGGCGGTCTTCGTCCGCGCCGACACGCCGCCGGAGGACGCGGCGGAGCTGCTGACGGACCTGGCCGAGATCCCGGAGGGCTTCTGGCCGGTGCTGGTGGAGACCGGCATCTCCGACAGCAGCAACGTGGAACTGCTGTCCCCCTGGTTCGAGGAGGGCACGGAGCTGTACCAGACCCAGGTGCGGCCGGATATGAACGGGTGAGCGCCCATGCTGATCGAATTGCGGGATGTCTTTAAGATCTACGGCGAGGGCCTGGAGCGCGAGGTCCGGGCCCTGGACGGCGTGAGTCTCAGCATCGCCGCCGGGGAGTTCGTGGCCATCGCCGGGGCCTCCGGCAGCGGCAAGAGCACGCTGATGAACGTGCTGGGCTGCCTGGACGTGCCCAGCTACGGGGACTATCTGCTGGCCGGGCGGGACGTGGGCGAGCTGAGCGACCGCCAGCTCAGCCGCATCCGCAGCCGGAAGATCGGCTTCATCTTCCAGGGCTACAACCTGATCCCCGGCCTGAACGCCCTGGAGAATGTGGAACTGCCCCTGATCTATCAGGGCGTGGGGGTCTCCCGGCGGCGGGACATGGCCCTGGCGGCCCTGGAGCGGGTGGGCCTGGCGGGCCGGGCGAAGCACCGCCCGGCGGAGATGAGCGGCGGCCAGCAGCAGCGCGTGGCCATCGCCCGGGCCATCGCGGCCCGGCCCCCCATCCTCATGGCGGACGAGCCCACCGGGGCCCTGGACTCCAAAACCGGGCTGGAGGTGCTGGACTTCCTCCGCCAGCTGAACCGGGAGGGCAGCACCGTCCTGCTCATCACCCATGACAACGCCATCGCCGCCACCGCCCGGCGCATCATCCGGCTGCGGGACGGCAGAATCGTGGAGGACAAGCGGCAGGAGGTGGATTGGCTGTGAAACTGACGCAGGCGGTCAAAATGGCCCTCAAGTCCATCCTGGGCAAGAAGGGCCGCAGCTTTCTGACCATGCTGGGCATCATCATCGGCATCGCCTCCGTGATGACCATCGTCTCGGTGGTCAGCGGCCAGAACCAGAAAATGCTGGATTACTACGCCGCCATGGGCACCAACCGCATCACCTGCTACGGCGGCCTGTATAACGGCGAGAGCATGTTTGAAAAGGTCTATGCCTACTGCCAGAGCCTGGACGAGCTGGTGGTGGGCGTGACGCCGGAGGTCCAGTGCGGGAACAACGTGCGCTACGGCGTGAAGAACACCGCCTCCATGGACTGGGAGGACCAGCCCCGGGTGATCCTGGGCAGCAGCCAGTATGCGGTGTGCAACAACTTCGCCCTGGCAAAGGGCCGGGACCTGACGGAGCTGGACGTGGAGGAATACCACCGGGTCTGCGTCCTGGGCGCCCGGGCGGCCCGGGTGCTCTTTGACTACACGGACCCGGTGGGGGAGACCCTGACGGTGGACGGCGTGCCCTTCACAGTGCTGGGCGTCTACCGGGAGAAGGACCCGGACAACAGCTATTCTCTGGACAACGTCATCATCCTGCCCTACACCGCCGGGCGCTTCCTGAACGCCGGCATGGAGTGGGCGGAGTTCACGGTGAAGGCCAAAGACGCCGCCGCCGTGCCCCGGGTCATGGCCCTGCTGCGGGACTACATGAACGGTCTGACCCAGGACGGCCAGACCGGCTACGGGGACTGCTACTCCACGCAGCAGTGGCAGGAGCAGGAAAACGAGCAGACGCGGATGATGAGCCTGGTGCTGGGCGGCATCGCGGGCATCAGCCTTCTGGTGGGCGGCATCGGCATCATGAACATCATGCTGGTGACGGTGACGGAGCGGACCCGGGAGATCGGCATCCGCCGGGCCATCGGCGCGGAGCGGAGCAGCATCGTCTTGCAATTTCTGGTGGAGGCGGCCATGATCTGCGGCATCGGCGGGATTCTGGGCATCGCCCTGGGCTTCCTGGCCACGCAGTTGGCGGGCAAGCTGATTCTGGACGGCCTCTCGCTGCTGCCGGACCTGCGCATCACCCTGGGGGCCTTTGGCTTCAGCGTGGTGCTGGGACTGCTGTTTGGGATGTACCCGGCCATCAAAGCCTCCGGGCTGCCTCCTGTTGCCGCCCTGCGCGCCGAATGATTTCGATTCAGAACCGCTTCGCTGGGTTCTGAATCGAGGAATTGCGCTGCGCGGGCGCGCCCTGCGGGGGAGGGCACACCCGCTCCGCGAGAAGTATTTTTGCCGAAAACGCGGGTTTCGGCAAAAATGGAGTTTGAATTTTTTTCGCGCCTTGGGCGCGAAACTCTGCGAGGCTGCGGGGATTTCTTGTTTTTGGGGAGAACTTCGATGAAAAAGATTTGGATCGCATTGCTTTTGACCCTGGTCTTGCTGCTGGGGGCCGTCCCGGCATACGGGGCGTTGGGGACCTCGCCCCTTCCGGGCGGCGGGTTCCCGGACATCGCCGACCCGGTCATTGCCCGCAGCGCGGAACTGCTGCGGCTGATGGGGGTGCTCCAGGGGGACGAACAGGGCCTGTTCCGCCCGGCGGAGGGCCTGAGCCGGGCCCAGTTCTGCAAGATGTGCGTGGTGCTGCTGGGACGGCGGGAGGAGGCTGCCCGCTACGCCGGGCGCACGATCTTCCCGGACCTGCGGGGCGAGCACTGGGCCGCAGGCTATGTGAACTTCGCCGCTGCCAGCGACGTGAAGTTTGTCCACGGCAGACCCGACGGCAGCTTCGGCCCCGACGAGCCCATCCGCTACGGCGAGGCCGTCACCATCCTGATGCGCCTGCTGGGCTACACGGACGGCGATGCCGGGCCCATCTGGCCGGAGGGCTATCTGGTCCTGGCCCGGGCAGCAGGGGTCTCGGAGGGACTGGCCCTGGGCGGGGACGACGCCATCCGCCGCAGCCAGGCGGCGACGCTGTTTCGCAATTGCCTCTTTGCCGCCAAAAAAGAGGGCGGCAGTTTCCTGGAGACCCTGGGCACAACCGGGGAGGAGACGGTGCTGCTGCGGGTGAACCGGCGCGAGGGTATGGTCACCGAAGCCCAGCCCCAGGGTATCCCCATGGTCTGGCCGGTGGAGGACAGCCTCTTTGCGGGCTTGCCCGGCCGCGTGGTCACGGACGCGGCGGGCCGGGCCCTGACCTTCCTGCCCGCGGAGCGCAACGGCACAGGCGGCCAGCCGGACGCGGCGGTGATCCTCTCCGCCGACGGCAGCGACCTGGGGCTGGACATCCTGACCGGCGGAGCCATAGGCTGGAAGGTCTACCGCAACGGCGTTCCCTCCGCCCTGTCGGAGCTGCGGCGCTATGACGTGGTGCAGTACCGCCCGGCGGACAACACGCTCCAGGCCGGCGACACCCGTGTGGCGGTGGTCTATGAGGACTGCGCCCCCTCTCCCGCCGCTCCCACAGAGATCGAGGTGCTGGGCGGGACGCGCCTGACGGTACTGTCCACGGCCCAGGAGAGTCTGCGCCGCTTCCGTCCGGGGGACGCCATGGTGCTGCTGCTGGCCGCCGACGGCCGCGTGGCCGGGGCAATGCCCGCCGACGGGGAAGCGCCGGAGAACGCCCTGGCCCTGGTGGACCTGGACGGCGGCGTGAACCTGCTCTGCGGCGGGGGCTTGCTGCCCCTGGAGCTGGCGGGGGCGGACACCCTGGCGCTGCGGGGAGACCTGGTGCGTCTGCGCCAGCGGGCCCCGGGCGCGAGACCGGAAAAGCAGTTCCGTCTGGAGCGCCAGTCCGGCGGTGTTGTCGCGGCCTGGGACACGGTGGCCATGACCCTGGGCAAGTTCCCGGTCAGCCCTTACGTTCAGGTCTTTGACCACGGGACAAAGATCGACAAAAAGCAGCTCACAGGCACGGTCCCGGCCAGCCAGCTCAGCTACGCCAGGCTGAACGGGGAGGGCGTCGTGGACCTGATCGTGCTGAACACCGCCTCCCATGACGGGGTCTACTACGGCCTGGCCAGCCTGTCGGTGGAGATGTCCGACGACCCCTGGCTGGGGGAGATGCACTACCTGACCGTGGACTGCGGCAACGGCAGACAGGTGAAGCTGCAATATATGGGCACAGCCCCCGACGGCGTGTTCGTCCGGGCCGAAGTGCGCCGGGAGCGCTACAGCGCGCTGGAGGAGCTGACGGCCCATGTGGGCGTCCCCGCCTCCGCCTGGCTGGGCGACGGCGCTGTGATGCTGGAGGGCCTCACCTGGCCCGTCCCGGCAGACCTGCCCTGCTATAACCGGGACACGGGCCGCTGGCTGTCCGGCGTGAAAGCGGCCAAAGCCTACAGTGACGCCGTGGACCTCTACACCGCCGACGGCGCGCTCCGCATCCTGGCGGTGGGGGGACGCTAAGAACTAAAAGAAAAATTGCGCGGCAAAGAAGACCATCCCCGCGCTCAGGACGCCATGTATCAGCCTCCCGGCGAAATGCCGGGAGGTTTTGATGTCTGTCCCCTCCAGCGCGGCCAGGGTCTGACAGTGGACCGAAAGGGAGCCGAAGCCCAGCAGGAAGGCGGCCAGGGCCAGGTTCCCCGGCGTGGGGGCCAGCCCGTCCATGGCCGCCACGCCGCCGCCCAGCTCCAGCAGCCCGGTGAGCAATGCCCGGGCTGCGTGCAGTTCCAGGCCGAAGCGGGCGCTGAGGGCCCCGGCGGTCTGGGGAAGCAGCCCGGCGGCCTCCGCCAGGGCCGTGAGGACGGAGAAAAACACCACGAAACCGGAGATGTTCAGCGCCGCCGTCACCGCCCCCCGGACGCTCTCGGGCAGGGCAGTGGACAGAGGCCGGGGCGCGGGCGGTGCGGTCAAAGGCTCCTGCACCCGCCGGGACTTCCCGATGGAGCCCAGCAGCCCCAGGATGAGCGCCGCCAGGGCGTGGGCGGCGTAGAGCAGGGCCCCCGCCGCCCCGGAGCCGAAGACCCCCAGCCCCACGGCCCCCAGGAGGAAGGCCGGGCCGGTGTTGTTGCAGACCGGCAGCAGCCGCCCGGCCTCCTCCGCCGTCAGCGCCCTGTCCCGCACCAGCCCGGCCAGGGAGGCGGCGCCCACCGGGTAGCCCCCGCAGAGCCCCAGCAGAAAGGGCGCGGCCACGCAGCCGGGGGCGGCGAAGAGCCGGGCCAGGGGCCGGGACAGCGCCCCGGCCAGTCCGTCGGCCAGCCCCAGCGCCCCCACCAGCCCGGACAGCACCAGAAAGGGCAGCAGCGCGGGGATGATGCGCGCCCCGCAGACGGCCAGTCCCTGCTGCGCCCCCTCCAGCGCCGCCTGGGGACTGCGCAGCAGGGCCAGCAAAAAGAGCAGCGCCAGGGCGGGGGCGGGCAGGGCGGCGAGTTTTTTCAGCATGTTCGGGCACCTCCAGGTCGTTTGGCACAGTGTATGGGCCTCCCAGGGCGGGCTAGACCCGGGGGCGCGTATGTTTCCCCGGCGTCCCAGCATAGGATGACCGGAGAGGTGATCGACGGATGACGGGTTTGCTGGAAAAACTGTCGGAGCGGCTGGACCTGCCCGCAGAGGCCCTGGCCGGAGCGCCCCGGGTGACGCTGACCGGATCGGACCGGGTGCTGGTGGAAAACCACAGGGGGCTGCTGAACTATACGGAGACGGAACTGGAGATCGCCTGCGGCCACGGGCATGTCCGGGTGCGGGGGGCGGAGTTACTGCTGCGGGCGATGGACGAGCGGATGCTGCTCATCACCGGCCGCGTCACCGGCGTGGACGTGGACTGAGCCATGGGGGTCTATGATCTCTTCAACCGCGCAGCGGACTGGCGTGAACTGCGCGTGCGGGGCCTGCTGCCCGCAGCCTTCCTGAACGGCTGCGTCCGGGGCGGGGTGGAGCTGCTCTCCGCCGTCTCCGAGGACGCCTACACCCTGCGGGTGCGTCTGCGGAAGCGGGATGTGCAGCGCGCCGTGCGCATCGCCCAGAGGACAGACTGCACCGTGGAGTCCTGCGCCGCCGGGGGCGCCGGCCACGCCCTGCGGCGGCTGCGGAGAAGGGGCTTCGCCGCGCTGGGCCTGCTGCTGGCCGTGGCGGCGCTGTTCTGGTCTAGGATCTACATCTGGGAGATCGAAGTGATCGGCACGGAAACGGTGTCCGAAGGGCGCATCCTGGACGCGCTGGCGGAGTGCGGCGTGGGCATCGGCAGCTGCTGGCTGGGCATCACCAGCGACAATCTGCGCAGCGAGCTGCTGGAGCGGACGCCGGAGCTGGGCTGGGCCACGGTGAACATCTACGGCTCCCGGGCGGAGGTGCTGGTGCGCGAGCGCATCCCCAAGCCCGCCATCTGGAAGCCGGAGGAGCCGGTGGAGCTGCTGGCCCGGCGCAGCGGCTATGTCACAAAGGTGACGGCCCTGAACGGCACGGCCCGGGTGCAGCCCGGCATGGCGGTGGATGCGGGGGAGGTGCTGATCGCCGGGGAGACCCAGAGCGCCTTTGGCGGCACGCGGCAGCTCCACGCGGCGGGCACGGTGACGGCGGAGACCTACTACGAGCTGCGCGCCGCCACCCCCCTGCGCCGGACGCAAAAGACCCCCGCCGGAGCCGCCCAGAACCGCTGGGCCATCGTGGTCGGAAAAAATCGCCTGAATCTTTATCGAAACAGTAGCATTTCCGGGGAGAACTGTGATATGATAAGCACAGTCTGGACGCTGTCCGTCCCCGGCCTCTTCACCCTGCCTCTGCGTCTGGTCCGGGAGACGGAGACGCCCTGGACTCCCACGGAGACGGAGCTGGACTGCAACTTGGCCCGGCAGGGCATGGAGGCGCAGCTGCACGAACGGCTGCTGCGGGAGCTGGGCGCGGAGGGCGTGATCTGTACGGAGGAATATTCCGCAGTGCGTGCCGACGGCAGCCTCACCGTAGTCCTGCGGGCCACCTGCATCGAAAACATCGCCGTGGAAGCGCCCATCAAGCTGGAAGAATAGAGGGAAGAGAGACAAATGACAGAACGCATCATTGCGGTAGATCGGATCGAAAACATCATCAACGTATTCGGCTCCTTTGACCAGAACGTGCATCTCATCGAGGACGCGCTGAAGGTGCAGGTGACGGACCGGGAGAGCGAGCTGCGCATCAGCGGCGAGGCGGAGAACGTCATCCTGGCGGAAAAGGCCGTCAGCGGACTGCTGGCCCTGGCCGCCCGCGGAGAGCGCATCGACAGCCAGAGCGTGCGCTATGTGCTGAATCTGGTGCGCGAGGGGCGCGAGGCCAAGATCGGCGAACTGGCGGAGGACGTGATCTGCGTCACCGCCAAGGGCAAGCCGGTGAAGGCCAAGACCCTGGGCCAGCGGGCCTACTGCGAGGCCATCGCCAAAAACACCGTCACCCTGGGCGTGGGTCCGGCGGGTACGGGCAAGACCTATCTGGCCGTGGCGGCGGCGGTGGCTGCCTTCCGGGCCAAGGAGGTCAACCGCATCGTGCTGACCCGCCCGGCGGTGGAGGCGGGGGAGCGGCTGGGCTTTCTGCCCGGGGACCTGCAAAGCAAGGTGGACCCCTACCTCCGCCCCCTCTACGACGCGCTGTTCGACATGTTCGGCGCGGAGACCTACAACAAATATCTGGAGCGGGGTAACATCGAAGTGGCCCCCCTTGCCTATATGCGCGGGCGCACCCTGGATGACAGCTTCATCATCCTGGACGAGGCCCAGAACACCAGCCGGGAGCAGATGAAGATGTTCCTGACCCGCATGGGCTTTGGCAGCAAGATGGTCATCACCGGGGACATCACCCAGATCGACCTGCCGGGGGACAAGCCCAGCGGCCTGAAGGAGGCCATGCGGGTGCTGGACGGCATTGAGGACATCGCTATCTGTCGCCTGACGGCGGCGGACGTGGTGCGCCATGTGCTGGTCCAGCGCATCATTGCGGCCTACGAGAAAAAGGCCGAGCGGGAGGCGCGGGCGAAGCGCGAGCACCCCGCGCCCCCGGCCAGGCGGACGGGAAGGAGGAAGGGCTGATGCACCGAATCGAGATCCGGCGGGACAAGCGCGCCCTGGGCTACCCCCAGGCCGCCCGGCTGCTGCGCCATGCCGTCCGCAAAGCCCTGGACGCCCAGGGCGTGACAGAGCAATGTCAGATCAGCGTCCTGTTCACCGACGACGCGGGCATCCGCCGCATCAACCGGGAACTGCGGCACTTGGACGCGGTCACAGACGTGCTGAGCTTCCCCATGAGCCAGCAGCGGGAGGGGCAGTTCGACCCGGCCCTCTGCCCCCGGGACTGGGAGACCGGGGCGCTGGCGCTGGGGGACATGGTACTCTCCCTGGAGCGCTGCGCCAGTCAGGGGATGCGCTACGGTCACGGGTTTGCAAGGGAGCTGAGCTATCTGACGGTCCACTCGGTCCTGCACCTGCTGGGCTACGACCACCTGGACGAGGGGCCGAGAAAGCGCGCCATGCGGGAGCGGGAGAAGGCCGTCATGGCCAGGCTGTGGCCTTACGGACCCGGAAAGGAGTGATGCGGCCATGCCCACGGTGGAACAGGTGAGAGATCGCCTGAGCCCGGTCTTTGACCGCTACGGGGTCCGGCGGGCGGTGCTCTTCGGCTCCGTGGCCAAAGGCACGGCCACGGAGCGAAGCGACGTGGACCTGCTGGTGGACAGCAGACTGCGGGGGCTGCGTTTCGTGGGACTGATGGAGGCGGCCCGGGACGCGCTGCACCGTCCGGTGGATATGCTGGACGTGACCCACATCGAGAAAGGTTCCAGGATCGACCGGGAGATCCAGGAGACGGGAGTGATGATCTATGGAAATTAACAAAACCGCCATGATCACCGTCTGCGGGCGGCCCAATGTGGGGAAGTCCACCCTGACCAACGCCCTGGCGGGGCAGAAGCTGGCCATCGTGTCCGCCAAGCCTCAGACCACCCGCAACCGGATCACCGCCGTGGTGAACCGGGAGAGATCGAAGACCCAGTTGGTCATCATGGACACGCCGGGCTTCCACCGGCCAAGGACCAGGCTGGGGGACTACATGGTGAACGTGGTGCGGGAGAGCATCCCGGACGTGGAGCTGGTGGTGCTGGTGGTGGAGCCCATCCCGGCCATCGGCCCCCAGGAGCAGGGCCTGATCGACAGCATCCGCAAGAGCGGCTGCCCGGCGGTGCTGGTCATCAACAAGATCGACACGGTGGAAAAGCAAGCGCTGCTGGAGGTCATGGCGGTCTACGCCGGGGCCTTTGACTTCGCCGCGATTCTGCCCGTCTCCGCCCAGCGGCGGGAGGGCACGGAGGAACTGCTGCGGGAGATGGAGCGCTACGCCGTCCCCGGCCCGGCCTATTTCCCCGAGGGGGTGGACACGGACCAGCCGGACCGGCAGGTCTGCGCCGAGCTGGTGCGGGAGAAGCTGCTGCGCTGCCTGGACCGGGAGATTCCCCACGGCACGGCGGTGGAGGTGACCCGTTTTTCCGAACGGGACGACGGCATCATCGACCTGGACGTGACCATCTACTGCGAAAAAGCCAGCCACAAGGGCATCATCATCGGCAAAAACGGCGCGATGCTGAAAAAGATCGGCGAGGCGGCCCGCCGGGACATCGAGCGCTTCATGGGCACCAAGGTCTTTCTCAGCACCTGGGTGAAGGTGAAGGAGAACTGGCGGGACAGCGACGCCATGCTGAAAAACTTCGGCTACGGCGGCGCAAAGGGCTGACAGCATTTCCCTTTCATATCCCACCCCGGCGGGTCCATACTGATCCCTGAGGGGGTTTCCCCGCAGCTGAGAGGGAAGGACGGGGCGCAGGGACATGAAGGACGCTCAGCTTTGGCAGGTGTTTCAGAAGACCGGGGACCCGATGGACTATCTGCGCTACCGGGCACAGCAGTCCGGCGGCGCAGCACGGGAGACAAAGCCCGGTACGGAACGGCAGAAGCCCCCGCCCACCGGGGCGGAGGCGCAGATGTGAACGATGTATGTGACGACGAAAGCGCTGGTGCTGCGCGAGGTAAAATACAAGGACGCGGACAAGATCCTCACGGTGCTGACCCCCGGGGAGGGCAAGCTGACCGTCCGGGCCAGGGGGGCGCTGCGGAAAGGCTGCAAGTACGGAGCGGCGGCCCAGCAGCTCTGTTACAGTGAGATGACCCTGTTCGGCAACGCGGGCCGCTGGAGCCTGAACGAGGCGGGGACGCTGGAGCAGTTTCTGCCCCTGCGCGCCGACCTGGGCCTGCTGGCCCTGGGGAGCTATTTCGCGGAGTTGCTGGAGACCGTCAGCGACATGGACGAGCCGGACCCGGCCCTGCTGCAATTGGGCCTGAACAGCCTCTACGCCCTGGGGACGGGGAAGTGGACGCCGGAGCACGTCAAGGCGGTGTTCGAGCTGCGGCTGCTGAGCCTTGCCGGCTTCCGGCCCAGGCTGGAGACTTGTCCGGTCTGCGGAAAAGAGCCGGAGGAGGCGCTGTTCTCCTTAAACGGCGGCGTCCTCCACTGTCGGGGCTGCCCGCCGGGGACGGCGGGGGTCTCCCTGCCCCTGGGCCGGGAGACCTTGGCGGCGCTGCGCTATCTTCTGGGGGCCGAGCCGAAACGCATCTTTTCGTTCCGCGTTTCCCCGGAAACGGAACGGGAGCTGGGCGCGCTGGCGGAGGCCTATCTGAGGGCGCAGCTGGAGCGGGGCTTCGGCTCCCTGGACTATTGGAAGCTGGTGGCGCGCACCGGCAAGGCAAAACAGGAGACAAAGGGTACTTAGCATGGACAGATATGAAAAATCGCTCCAGACGCTGGAGCTTCCGGCGGTGCTGGAGCTGCTGGCGCAGCAGGCCAGCGGGGAGGCGGCCAAGGCCGCCTGCCGCGCCATCCGCCCGGCGGAGATCGAATACGACGTGAGGAAGCGCCTGGGGGAGACCAGCGCGGCCAAAGCCATGATGGTGCTGCGCGGCGCGCCGGGCTTTTCCGGCGTCCGGGACGTGCGCGGGGCCCTGGCCCGGGCGGACATGGGCGGCGTCCTGAACACCCGGGAGCTGCTGCAGATCGCCTCCACGCTGCAATGCGCCCGGACGGTCCGGGCCTACGGCGAGGGGGACGAGAGCGGCCGGAGCGAGCTGGGGGTCTACTTCCACGGCCTGAGCCCCAACCGCTATCTGGAGGAGAAGATCAGCACCTCCATCCTGGGCGAGGACGAGCTGGCGGACACGGCCAGCGGCGACCTGGCGGACATTCGCCGGAAGCTGCGGGTGGCCTCCGCCAAGGTCCGGGAGGCCCTGCAGAAGATCATCAGCTCCCCCGGCTACGCCAAGGCCCTGCAGGAGCCCATCATCACCACCCGCTCGGACCGCTTCGTGGTGCCGGTGAAGGCGGAGCAGCGCTCCGCCGTGCCCGGCCTGGTCCACGACGTGTCCGCCTCCGGGGCCACGGTGTTCATCGAGCCCATGGCGGCGGTGAAGGCCAACAACGACATCCGGGAGCTGCGGGCCAAGGAAAAGCTGGAGATCGAGCGCATCCTGGCGGAACTCAGCGCCGAGTGCGCCTCCTTCCGGGAGGGCATCGAGCGGGACTTCGCCATTCTGACGGAGCTGGATGTGATCTTCGCCAAGGCGAAGCTGAGCTACGACATGGACGCGGACGAGCCGGAACTGAGCGAGCGGGAACTGCGCCTGCGCCGGGCGCGGCATCCCCTGCTGCCCAAGGGCAGCGCCGTGCCCATCGACGTGGTGCTGGGGGGCGACTTTGACAGCCTGGTCATCACCGGCCCCAACACCGGCGGCAAGACCGTGAGCATCAAGACCATGGGCCTGCTCAGTGTCATGGCCCTCTGCGGGCTGCACATCCCGGCCGCCGACGGCAGCTGTGTCCCCCTCTACCGCAAGGTGCTGGCCGACATCGGCGACGAGCAGAGCATCGAACAGAATCTCTCCACCTTCTCCGCCCACATGACCAACATCGTGGAGATTTTGGCCGAGTGCGGCGAGGGGACGCTGCTGCTCTTCGACGAGCTGGGCGCGGGCACGGACCCCACCGAGGGTGCGGCCCTGGCCATCGCCATCATCGAGCGGGCGCGGGCCATGGGCGCGTCGGTGGCCGCCACCACCCACTACGCGGAGCTGAAGGTCTACGCCACCACCCAGAAGGGGGTACAGAACGCCTGCTGCGAGTTCGACGTGGAGACCCTGCGCCCCACCTACCGGCTGCTGCTGGGCATCCCCGGCAAGTCCAACGCCTTTGCCATCTCCCGCCGCCTGGGGCTGCCGGAGGACATCATCGCCGACGCCCGCAGCCGGGTGAGCACGGCCAGCGCCAGCATGGAAGAGGTGCTGGAGAAGCTGGAGTACCAGCGCCAGCTGCTGGAGCGGGACCGGCTGGAGGAATCCAAAAAGCGCCGGGAGGCGGAGGAGAGCGCGAAAAAAGCCGCCCAGCTCCGGGCGGAGCTGGAGGTCCGCTACGAAAAGGCGGACGAAAAGGCCCGGCGGGAGGCCCAGCGCATCCTGGACGACGCCCGCCGCCAGGCGGAGGCGGTGTTCGACGAGCTGGACCGCATCCGCAAGCTGGAGGCGAAAAACGAGGACCACCGGGAGGTCAACGAGCTGCGGGCCGCTCTGCGCCGGGGCATGAACGAGGCCGACGAGCGCCTGGCGGCGGCCACCGCCCACGGCCTGCCCCAGCCGGAGCAGCGCAGCGCCCGCCCGGCCAAAGCCGGGGACACGGTGCGCATCAAGTCCATGGGCGTCACCGCCACGGTCATTTCCGCCGCCCCGGACGGCTCCCTGCAGCTCCAGGCGGGCATCATGAAAGTGAACGCCAAACAGGACGAGGTGGTGCTGCTGAATGAGAACGCCGCCGAGCGCAAGCCCGGCGTCAGCCGCCCCAGCGCCACGCTCCGTTCGTCCTCCCTCTCCCCGGAGATCGACCTGCGGGGCATGATGAGCGACGAAGCGGTGCTCTCGGCGGAGCGCTACCTGGACGCGGCGGTGATGGCCAAGCTGAAACAGGTCACCATCATCCACGGCAAGGGCACCGGCGCCCTGCGCACGGCGGTACAGGCCATGCTGAAAAAGAACCGCCTGGTCAAGTCCTACCGCCTGGGCGTCTACGGCGAGGGGGAGACGGGCGTCACCATCGTGGAGCTGAAATGAGGCGCTTTTGAGCTGCCATCTGAATGGGAATGGGAGCGAAAAATCTGCCTTCCGGCGACAGCCCGTTTCCCGGCATACGAGGACCGATTCAGAAAAAACGCACAGCCCCGGCCCCAGGCTTCGGAAGGCTTCTGTCAGAAACGACAAAACACAAAAAACAATTGACGGAAAGCAAAAGTTTTGGTATGATATCTGCGTAATTCCTATGGAAGGGTAGGGGTAGATCATGGTCGTCAAACGCATCACCATCAAAAATCCGGTGGGTCTCTATGCCAGACCTGCGACCTTTTTCATTCAGAAGGCCAACGACTTCAGCTGCAGCATCTGGGTGGAGAAGGAGAACCGCAAGGTCAACGCCAAGAGTCTGCTGGGCGTCCTGTCCCTCGGCATCGTCTGCGGTACGGAGATCACGCTCTATGCTGACGGCGCGGATGAGCAGCAGGCGGTGGAGGCTCTGGCCGCGCTGGTGAACAGCGATCTCGGTGCATGAGCGTACACAGCGATTTCGTCCGATCGAACGGGACGTGTAGGCACACTACACGTCCCATTTTCATCCCCCGGCCTGGCCGGGGAGCGGGGAGGGGAGCATGGCCAATCTGGAGCCGCTGCTGAAAAAGGCCAACCAGCTCCCGCTGCTGCCCGGCGTCTATCTGATGCGCGACGCGGCGGGGGAGATCATCTATGTGGGCAAGGCCAAGCGCCTGAAAAACCGGGTCAGCAGCTATTTCCACGGGGAGCATCTGCCCAAAGTGGCGGCCATGGCGGAGAAGGTTGCGGACTTCGAGGTGGTGGTGGTCAACTCCGAGTTCGAGGCCCTGGTGCTGGAAAACGCCCTGATCAAGCGCCACCAGCCCCACTACAACATCCTGCTGAAGGACGACAAGGGCTACCCCTTCGTGCGCGTGGACCTGCGGGAGGCCTATCCGCGCTTTTCCGTGGTGAACCGGGTAAAGGACGACGGGGCACGCTATTTCGGCCCCTTCGGGGGGCGGAGCGCCACCTTCGACATCCTCACCGCCCTGCGCAAGGCCCTGCTGCTGCCCACCTGTTCCCGCCGCTTCCCCCGGGACGTGGGGCGGGAGCGGCCCTGTCTGCAATACCACCTGGGGGCCTGCGCCGGCTGGTGCCGCAGCGAGGCGGACCCGGCGGCCTACAAAAAGAGCGTGGACCAGGCGGTGCTGGTGCTCTCCGGCCGGACGGCGGAGCTGAAAGCCGAGCTGACGGCCCAGATGGAGCGGGCCGCCGAGGACCTGCGCTTCGAGGCTGCGGCGGCGGCCCGGGACCGGCTGCGGGCCCTGGACCAGCTGGGCAACCGGCAGAAGGTCATCGCCACCGCCTTTGCGGACACGGACGCGGTGGGCTTTTTCCGGGGGGCCAAGACCGGCTTTGCCGTGCTCCACTACGCCGACGGCGGCCTGGTGGACAAGGAATTTGAGCTGCTGGATGAGCCATTGGAATGTGACAGCGAGGCGGTGAGCCGCCTGGTGCTGCAATTCTACACCCGCCGGGGCGCCTGGCCCCGTACCGTGCTGCTGCCCCTGGAGCTGGAGGACCGGGAGGACCTGGAACAGCTTCTGACGGAACAGGCGGGGCGCCGGGTCAGGCTGGAAACGCCAAAGCGCGGGGACAAGGCCAGCCTGACGGAGACGGCCTGCCTGAACGCACGGGAGGAGGTCCAGCGGGCCACCACCCAGACCGAGCGGAGGAACAAGACCCTGGAGTGGCTTCGGCGAACCCTGGAGCTGCCCACTGCGCCGTGGCGCATCGAGGCTTACGATATCTCCAACACGGGAGATTTTGGCATCGTGGCGGGCATGGTGGTCTTCGTCGGGGGCAAGCCCCTCAAGCGGGACTACCGCCGCTTCAAGATGAAGACGGTGGAGGGCGCGGACGACTACGCCAGCATGTACGAGACCCTGAGCCGCCGCTTCGCCCGGGCCGTGGAGGGGGACGAGAAATTTGCCGAGATCCCGGACCTGCTGCTCATCGACGGGGGCGTCACCCACGCCCGGACGGCGGAGCGGGCACTGGCGGACCTGGGGCTGACGCTTCCGGTGTTCGGCATGGTGAAGGACGAGCACCACCGCACCCGGGCGCTGGTCACCGCCGACGGGCGGGAGATCGGCATTGTGGGCAATCAGGCGGTCTTCTCCTTCATCGGGACCATCCAGGAGGAGGTCCACCGCTACGCCATCGCCTACCACCGCAGCCTCCGGGCCGGGACCATCGCCTCGGCGCTGGACGCCATTCCCGGGGTGGGGGAGGCCCGCCGGAACGCCCTGCTGCGGCGCTTCAAGAGTTTGAAAGCCATCCGCGCCGCCGGCGTGGAGGAGCTGGCCGAGGCGGTGCCGAGAAGCACGGCCCAGGCGGTGTACGACTATTTTCACGGGCAGGAGGACAGCCAGGCATGAGAGTCATCACAGGCAAGGCCCGGGGCCGGAAACTTCGGGAACCTGCGGGCATGGACATCCGCCCCACCACGGACCAGGTGAAGGAGGCCATGTTCAACATTTGCCAGTTCGACCTGGAAGGGCGGCGGGTGCTGGATCTGTTCGGCGGCACCGGCCAGCTGGGCATCGAGGCGGCCAGCCGGGGGGCGTCGGAGGTGACGGTGGTGGACCAGAGCCGGGAGGCCCTGGCCCTGATCCGGGAGAACGTGCGCCGCGCCGGACTGCCGGTGCAGGTGCGCCAGAGCGAGGCCCTGAGCTTCCTGGCAAGCTGCGGCAGCTACGACCTGATCTTCCTGGACCCGCCCTATGACAGCGAACTTGCAAAAAACGCGCTGTTTCGCGTGAAAACCTTTGACAAACTGACCAAAGGTGGTATAATCATCTGTGAATCACGCGCAGAGACGGTCCTGCCGGAGCTGGAGGCTCCATACCGCAAGCTGCGGGAGTACCGTTACGGGCGTGTCAAGCTGACAACCTACACAAAGGATGCGTGAGAGATGACGACTGCGATTTGTCCGGGCAGCTTTGATCCCATCACTTTGGGACACCTGAACATCATCCGCCGCGCCAGCCAGATCTTTGACCGGGTCGTGGTCTGCGTGACGGTCAACAGCAGCAAAAAATCCCCCCTGTTCCGCCTGGAAGAGCGCATGGAGCTGATCCGGCGGGTGGTGGCCCACCTGCCCAACGTCTCCGTGGACTGCTCCGACCGACTTCTTGCGGACTATGCCAGACAGTTTGAAGGGGCGGTGCTGGTGAAGGGGCTGCGGGCGGTCTCCGACTACGAGAGCGAGGCCCAGATGGCCCTCATCAACCAGACCGTCAACCCCCAGCTGGAGACCCTGTTCCTGACCAGCAGCGCGAAATACACCTACATCAGCTCTTCCGTGGTGAAGGAAATGGCCCGCTACGGCGCGGATCTGCGGCCCTTTGTCCCGGCGGAGATTCTGCGTGACGTGGAGGAAAAAATAAAACAACAGGAGGTTTCGGGGAATGGATAACGATGTGCTGGAGCTGATCGAAATGCTCTATACGATGGTCACAGAGGCCTGGGGCGTCCCGCTGGGCAACGAAAAGTGCATCGTGGAGCGGGACAAGGTGCTGAACCTGCTGGACGAGATCCGGGCGCGGCTGCCGTCTGAGTTCTCCGAGGCCCGCCGCCTGGTGGGCACCCGGGACGAGATGATCAGCTCCGCCAAGCGGGAGGCCGACGCCATCCGCCGCGCCGCCGAAGAGCGCAGTGCCGAGCTGGTGGAGCAGCAGGAGATCGTCCGCGCCGCCCGCAACCGCAGCAACGAACTGCTGACCACCGCCGAGACCCGCGCCCGGGAGCTCTACCGCGTGGCCAACGACTACGTGGACGACGCCCTCAAGCGCACGGAGGAGGCCATCACCGCCGCCCTGAACGAGGTCAGCAAGTCCCGCATGAGCTTCCGCAGCGCCGCCGGCGTCAACAAGCCCGCCCAAAACGAACGCGCCCGGAATATCAACATCGAGACCTGATCGGGTATGAAACTATGACGGCTCCTTTGAGAAACGCCTCAAAGGAGCCGTCATTTGTACGGGCCAATGTCCCCAAATCCTGTAGGGCGCGCCGACCCGGCGCGCCGCCTGCAACGCCGAGATAACGCCAAATCTCCGGCGAATCCGCAGCCCGGGCTTGCCCTTTCCGGCAGCAAAACGCAAATCAAGCAAACCGTCAGGCGAATACGAAACACTCTGGTCTTCCGCCTGTAGGGGCCGGCGTCCCCGACGGCCCGGCAGCAACCTCTTCCGGGCCTCACAGCACTTCCGGCGAATCCGCAGCCCGCCCCACGGTAGGGAAAGGGCTCGCCCTTTCCGGCAGCAACACGCAAATCAAGCGAACCGTCAGGCGAATCCGAAACATCCGCGTCTCCCGCCTGCATCGGCCAGCACCCGGCCAATCCGTAGGGCGCGCCGACCCTGCGCGCCGCCTGCAACGCCGAGATAACGCCAAATCTCCGGCGAATCCGCAGCCCGCCTCAAGCCCCCGCGCCCGGCGTCCCCTTCCGTCTCCGCGCCCAAACCAACATGCCCACACTCACAGCCAACAAGCCCAAACTGATCCACTGCGAAGTAGAAAGCCCCCCGGCCACGCCCCGGATCAGATCCCCACGCAAAAACTCCAGCCCGAACCGCAGCACCGCATACCCCGCCAGATAGAGATACAGCAGCCGAAACCCCGCGTCGGGCCGGCGTTTCGCATATGCAAGCAAAGCCAGAAACAGCAGCAGATCCGCTCCCGCCGCCACGATCTGCGCCGGGAACACCGTCCCGGGCACCCCGGCCTCCGCCAGACACACGGCCCCGAAGCCCGCATAGGGAAAGCCATAGCAGCAGCCCCCAAAGAGGCAGCCCACGCGCCCAATGGCCTGCCCCAGGGGGATGCAGGGCACAATGGCGTACAGAAAAATGTCATAGTTCCGCTCTTTCACGATGCGAAAGCCCAGCAGCGTCCCGGCAATGCCGCCGACCAGCCCACCGTAAAAGACCTGGCCCTCGGCGGTCAGGCAGGAAAAGTCCCCCTGCCGCAGCTCCGCCCAGGCCGGGGCGGCGTCATAGGAGACCAGAAGATACAAAGCCCGCGCCCCAAGCAGCGCCAGCCCCACGGCGCAGGCGGCGACGAGCAGCGTTTCCCCGTCCCCGCCCAAAATACCCACCGCAATGCGATGACATCGCCAAAATCGTGGCGCAGCGCCGTCGCCTCCCCCCACCGGACCCCCGCTGCGGGGGGCAAACAGGCAGCATGACGAACTTTGACAAAAAAAACGGGCGGGCTTTGTGGCAGCGCCATATCTTGTGCCGTTTCCCCATGCTTCGGCTATAATTTGCGTCCTTCGCACCTTGTAAGTGCGGTCGGAACGGAAAAAACCCCTTGATTTTTGCAAGGGGTGCTTTTATAATAAAAGCCAAAGTGGGGAGAAGTGGGAGAAAGTGCATCGGCCGCCCATACAGATGGGGGAAAAGGCCAGGATCTGCCGCCCGATTCCCACGGAACGGGGCATCACGCGCCCGCTGCCGGAGGTGAGAGGTCTTGACCGGGGAATATCAGCACAATCTGGACGCCAAGGGCAGACTTTTCATCCCCGCCCGGCTGCGGGAGGAACTGGGAGAGGTGTTTTTCCTCACCCTGAGCCGGGAGCGCTGCCTCACGGCCTACAGCGAACAGAGCTGGAGGGACTTCTGCGACAAGGTCAACGCCATGCCCTACGGCAAGCAGAGCAAGATGCGCCCGCTCTTCGCCTACGCCGCCAAGTGCGAGCTGGACGGCCAGGGCCGCATCCTGATCCCGCAGTTTTTGCGGGACTTCGCCCGGCTGACGAAAAACGTCACCGTGATCGGCTGCAACAACCACGCGGAGTTCTGGGACAGCGAGGCCTGGCGGCAGATCAACGCCGTGGAGACCACGCCGGAGAACATCGCCGCCGTGATGGAGGAACTGGACTTTTGATGGAGGACTACGGCCACACCAGCGTCCTGCTGGGCGAATGCATCGAGGCCTTGCAGATCCGCCCCGATGGGGTCTACGTGGACGGCACCCTGGGCATGGGCGGCCACAGCGCCGAGATCGCCCGCCGCCTGAGCACGGGACGGCTCATCGCCATCGACCGGGACGCGGAGGCCATCCGCCGGGCCAAAGTCCGTCTGGCACCCTTCACCGCGCACATCACCTTCGTCCACGGCAACTTCCGGGACCTGCCGACCCTGCTGGACGGCGCGGGGGTGGACCGGGCCGACGGGATGCTCTTCGATCTGGGGGTCAGTTCCCCCCAACTGGACGAGACAGAGCGGGGCTTCTCTTATATGTCGGACGCGCCTTTGGATATGCGCATGGACAGCGACCAGGGCCTGACGGCCTATGAGGTGGTCAACCAGTGGCCGGAGGAGCGTCTGCGCGCCATCCTCTATGAATTCGGCGAGGAGCGCTACGCCCGGAACATCGCCGCCGCCATCGTCCGGCGCAGAGCCCAGCAGCCCATCCGGCGGACCGGAGAACTCTCCGACCTGATCCGCTCCGCCATGCCCCCGGCGGCACGCAGAGAAAAACAGCACCCGGCCAAGCGCAGCTTTCAGGCCATCCGCATCGCGGTGAACGACGAGCTGGGCGCGATCTCGGACCTGATGGACCACGCAGCGGACCGGCTGGCCCCCGGCGGACGGCTGGCGGTGATCTGCTTCCACTCCCTGGAGAGCCGCATCGTCAAAAACGCCATCGCAGCCCGGGAGCACGGCTGCACCTGCCCCCGCGAGTTTCCGGTCTGCGTCTGCGGTTTCCGCCAGACTCTGAAAAGCGTGTACCGGAAGCCCATCGTCCCCTCGCAGCAGGAGCTGGAGGAAAACCCCCGCGCCCGCAGCGCCTCCCTTCGGGTGGCAGAACGGGTATAACATAGAAATCCGCATTTTTCAACATCACAGTTTGATGATACACCCCCTTTTTTACGGGGGAACGGAGAAAGGAAGGGCATCATGGCAGAGATGACCAGAAAGTTCGGCGAGGTCCCCGTGTACGGCAGCCTGGCATACGACCTGAACTACCCCGGATTCTACCAGAACGACAGTTACGCCGCCCCCCGCACGCCCACGGCCCGACCGGAGACGCGAGAGCGCACGGAGACGGCGCGCCGCGTGCGCAGCCAGCGGCGCAGCAGACAGAGCATCGCCCCCACGGCCATCATCGGCCTGGTGGCGGCGGCCTTCCTGTTCGTCACCGGCATCACGGCTCAGGTGAACCTGCTGCGGGTCAGCAACGAGAGCGTGGAGCTGGAGAGCCGCCTGCGCGAGCTGAAAGAGGAAGAGGCCAAACTGCGCATCGCCTATGAGAGCGCCTTCAACCTGGCGGAGATCGAGGAGTACGCCACCCTCCGCCTGGGGATGCAGAAGCCCAACGCCAGCCAGATCGCCTACATCGACACCTCCGCGCCGGACAAGGCCGTGGTGGTGACGGAGGAGGACAGCGGTTTTGTGGATCGGGTGAGCGATTTCCTCTCCGGCCTGGGCGCATACTTCTGAGCCGCCGGAGCATACATTGTTCCGACCAGCGTGGGGGACCGGGCGGCTTTGCCGCTGTCCCCCCGCGCCAAGCGTATGGCCCAACGGGGACGGGAGACAGACTATGGCATCCAAATCAAATCCGAAAAACAAGGGCGGCAGCCCGCCCAACCAGTTGATGCTGAGCCGCACACTGACACTGATGATCGTGTGCGGCGTCGCTGCTTTTTTGGTCCTGGTGGGAAAGCTCTATCAGATCCAGATCCAGGAGCATGAGCGCTACGAATCCGCGGCCATCAGCCAGCAGGTGCGCCCCACCACCCTGTCCTCCAAACGGGGGACCATCTATGACCGCAACGGCAAGATCCTGGCCATGAGCGCCACGGTGGACACCATCTACATCTCCCCGGCGGAGATCGCCATGTACGACGAGGACCCCCTCCTCATCGCCCAGTCCCTCTCCAACATCCTGGGGGTGGACGCCGGGAAGATCCTGGAGATGACGGATGACACCCGCAGCTGGTACAAGACCGTGGCCCGCAAGGTGGACGACGAACTCAGCGCCCAGGTGCGGGAGTTCAAAAACGAATACAACCTGAAAGGCATCAAGATCGAGACCGACTCCAAGCGCTATTACCCCTACAGCTCCCTGGCCTGTCATGTGGTGGGCTTCGTGGGCTACGACAACAACGGGCTGCTGGGCATCGAGCTGAGCCTGGATAAGCTGCTGACCGGTTCCTCCGGCCGCATCGTCCGGGCCAAGAACGCCTACGGCACCGACATGCTCTACACCAAGTACGAGGACTACTACGACGCCGAGGACGGCTACGACGCGGTGCTGACCATCGACACCACGGTGCAGTACTACATGGAAAAGCATCTGCAGCAGGCCATGGACGACTATGGCGCGAGAAAGGCCGCCGCCATCGCCATGGACCCCAATACCGGCGAGGTGCTGGGCATGGTGTCCCTGGAGAACTTTGACCTGAACGACTACCAGGCCGTCAGCAAAAAGACCCAGGAGGCCATGGAGTCCACCGAAGACCCGGTGGTGCGCGAAAGCCTCCTGACCCAGGCCCAGCAGTCCCAGTGGCACAACAACGCCGTGGAGGACATGTACGAGCCGGGCAGTACCTTCAAGCCTTTCACCGTGGCCATGGCTCTGGAGGAGGGCGTGGTCAGCCGGGACTCCAGCCTCTACTGCGGCGGCGTCTACAAGGTGCCGGGCGACCTGGACGAGGGCCGCCACTGCTGGCAGCGGGCGGGCCACGGGATGCAGACCCTGCAGCAGACCCTCCAGCACAGCTGCAACGTGGCCATGATGCAGATCGCCCAGAAGGTGGGCGCGAAGAAATATTATGAATATGTGGACGCCTTTGGCTTCAACAGCAAGACCGGCATTGAGCTGGCGGGAGAGGCCGGGAGCATCTGGTGGGACGAGGAACTGTTCTGCAACCCCTACAACCAGACTCAGCTGGC
>Ga0310697_10001731_pt1 | contig 24567 bp, 28 predicted proteins | sample 172DNAGHGlowgp2_FD_203883 | JGI IMG/M metagenome (GOLD analysis project Ga0310697, IMG submission 203883) | Sheep rumen microbial communities from Palmerston North, Manawatu-Wanganui, New Zealand - 1728 DNA GHGlow gp2 (v2) (version 2) | ecosystem: Host-associated > Mammals > Digestive system >...
ACAGACGCTATGCGAAGCCTTTGATAATTTTCTTATTCAATTTTTTTATAATTTTGAGGCCGATAGGCCGACCCCACATTGCATGACTGAGCAGTTACTCTTAATTTCTTATTTTCTCAATGTTCACTAAGATTCGATTTACGATAGCCAACCACACGCAGCCTTCAGGCGAGAAAGTGTTGGTGCCGCGTCTCAAGAGCGGTAGCATAGAAGAATTCATGGATAGGTACGACGCTGAAGGGAGTCCTTTCAGGCAAGGTGTGATGGTCGGAGCGCTCTACACCATGCGCGATAAGCTGTTGGACATGATGAGCGACGGCTCTGCCATCCATCTGCCCGGATTCGGCACCTTCACGCTGACGCTTGGCGGTAGGGTAGAGGTGCAGAACGGCAGCTACGTGGGCCGCGATGTCCATGTCGATGGCATTCGCTTCACGCCGGACGAGCGGCTGTTGGATGCCCTGCGTCGTCTCAAAGTCGATCAGGACCCACTGCCCGTGCGGCCCTACGTCGATGAGCAGGACCTCGATGCCGCCCTTGCTGACCTCTTTGCCCGTCAGGACACCATCTCGCGCCGCGACCTCTCGTATGCCCTTGGCAGCACCCTCTCGCTCCACCGCCTCAGCGACCTCCTCAACCGCCTCGTCGCCGAAGGTCGTCTGCGCCGCGAGGGCACAGGCAGCCAGACACGTTATCGTAAGGCTTAAGCCTATTGCTATGCTAATACAAAAAACCGAAAAGCCAGAGGGGAATCTTGTTCCCCAGCACATACTCCTCGTCGGCAGAGGCGATGAAGCTATTGGCAACGCCGGCAATCTGCTTACCATCCTTCGAACGCCCACCTACCTCAATCGTGTACTGATGATCGATATAGTCCAAAATGTTCAGTCTGCAAAACATTTTGGTCTAAAATATGTTCTCCATGCTAAACATTTTGTGATATAGTGGTGGCTTCTGCACTGATTTTGTCTTTCATAAAGAACAAATAGTGCTGAAATCTGTTCTGTGTAAATAGCAGGTAGATGTTCGTGCCATCCATCATCCATCATCCATCATATGAGGTAAATCCGTTGGCTCCAGTCTCTAACCACAGTTGGAAGAAGCGGTCGTAGATGCAGTACACATTGTCGTTCTGAGTGATGAAATCCTTTTCTAAGAGTCCTTTTACGGCAGAGACGACAGAGCTGGTCGAGGGAAGGTGGTATTTGTGGACAAACTTGCCGCCGGAGATGCCTTTCACCTTCCCTTCTGCTGCGATGGCCAAAAACACATTACGCTGCTTCTCCGGCATCTGGCGTAGCAGTTCCCCGTAATATGCTGAGGACAGTTGCAGATAGGTGTCAATGGCACGGTCAATCATATCCAGCGTGCAGGTCTCGCCCTTTGGCGTCAGCATGTAGAGCATGTTCATGATGCGCTGCACGTTGGCCGTGATGCCCTCAAAACGCTGGTACACCGATGCCACGACATCGTAGGAAATCCGTCTGCCGCCGTTCTTGGCAAACTGCGGTTCTGCGAAAGCCCAATAGCGATCTAAAGGTATTGAACCGAGACTCATGGGCACCACCGACTGGTAGAAAGGACGTGAAGGAGACAGAAACATCTCGCTCATCAGATGACGCTGGGAGCCGGCAAAGACGAAGTTGGCGTTCGGGCACTGCTGAATCTGGGTGCGCAGCGCTGCCTCTACATTGTGGTTATCATTATAGTAAAGGATCTGCTGGAACTCATCTATCGCAACGAAGCAGTGTTTATCTGCCGTGCGCAAATAGGTGAATATCTCGTCGAGCGTCGTTTGCGGAGGAACCATGGCCCCAACACCCAAACCCCATTGGGGATTACCGTTGATGTCGAAGGAAATCTCTGAACGTATCGACAGCAAGGTGTTCAAAAAGCCCTCCCATACCTTTCTGCCTTTGGGCTTCAAGGCATCAAGGATGGATTTGCCGAACATGCTGACGAAATCACGAAAAGAGTTGGTAGCATAGATGTCGATGAGGAAGCAGTAATACTCCTCTTTTATTCCGTCCTGGTGGAAACAGTGTTTGATCAAGTCTGTCTTGCCCACACGGCGTGGTGACATCAGGGCGATGTCATTCCCGTTGGTCAGTAGGTCGGTGAGCATTGCCGTTTCGTCCACCCGGTCGCAGAAGTACTCAGGTCCGGCATAGCCGTTAGTTACAAAAGGGTTTTCAATCATATCTCTTGCTATTTCGACCGCAAAGATAAGGCCTTTATTGCAATTATCAAAAAATAATTATCAAAAAATGATAATTTTGAGGTCTCGTTGCATTCGAGGTACTATAAATCCGCTGCCAGACTGATGAGTTCGCGCTCGACACGGTGGCAGATGTCGATGTGCTACGTTAGTGATACGGTCTATGACTCACTGCTTATCCATCAGTTTTTCTTTTTGTCGCCGCTAAGGAATGGTATTCGCCGAGAGCTCATACGAGTACGATTTTATCTTGTTCGACATTCTTGTAGTAGGGCGTGAAGGATAACGAATCCCACTCTTGTTTGGTGTACATCTGAGGTGAAATCAACTCTCCTATCTCCCACCCTAATAAAGTAAATGGAAAGGAGACATTGTCGAAGTCGCTTTCTGTAATCTCTGGCTGATCAAGCAGAATGAGCAAATCCCAGTCACTGTCCTTACGCGCTTCTCCACGGGCTCTGGAGCCATACAAGAGGAGACGGCTGTTGGGTGGCAGATGTCGATGTGCTACTTTAGTGATACGGTCTATGACTCGCTGCTTTTCCATCAGTTTTTTCCTTTTTATCGCTGCAAAGGTAATGGTATTCGCCGAAAGCACCAAATTTTTACCTGAAAAAAGAATGCTAACGTTGAAACCAGCAGCCATACCTCTTGCTGTGAAGGGTATGGCTGCCGTACATATTACATCAGACATCTGAGTCCTTACCTCAGACCTCAGACCTCAAACATCCGACCTCATCCATCTGACATCATCCATCCGACATCATCCATCCGACATCATCCATCTGACATCAATTACTCCAGTCGTCGTTCCAGACGTTGTATTTCTTCAAGCGCTTCTAATGCCGTTAACTCCCTGTAGAATTATGTAGAAAGGTGACAATAGGGGATGTGCCGTGGCACATCCCCATGAAATGAAAAAGGTGGTAAAAGCAAAGATTATTCTTCGTCAGGGATAGAATCTGTGTCAACTGGAATATCGCCTTCTTCTTTAGATGAGTTCCTATTTGACTCTTCAATCTCCTTTAGTGTTTGCAGATATTCATGATACTCTTCGCCTGTGAACTTACCATACTTGAGCATCATGGCTTGCGTCGTCATATTCTTGAATTTAATGATAACATCCACCTGGAGAGTCCTATTGATTGCTGCATTATAAAACGGAGTCGCTGAGGTCATCAACTCTGTAGTCTCAGATGGAGCAAGATCTACACCAGGAACAACTTTAGTGGTTTTTATTCCATTGCCACCTAAATCAGCCAACCGGAATTCAACATTATAATCTTCTCCCTTGACAGGGATTTCTCCATTGTTAGTAATGGTCTGAAAAATGTTGAGGTAGTACCCGCCAGCATTACGGCCCCATGTCCAATAACCTCTTTCTCTAACAAGGTTGCCCTGAAGTTCTTCAAAATGTGCAATCGTTAACATACTCATGAAAAGGCTGTCCTCATTCATGAGATCTGCAAACTTCAAGTCTGATGTCTCTTGCAATGGAATTCCAGTTTTGATAGCAAACTCGCGATTGATGGAATCCATTTTAAGAACACCATAAGAATCTGTAATCTTGAACGCACCGGCGCTGTCAGTTTTGAATACCAGCCGTTGACCGGTTTCTGCATTAAAGGTTGCCACATAGTTTCCTGTGCTGTCGTCTGCTGTCACCTTGATGCTTGGGGCATCCAGTTTTTCAGGCAGTAATTCCATCAAAGCCTTAGAATTAGGATACATATCGTAAACCGTGACTCTGTCTTGTTGGTTAATTGATTCGATGAACTTCTTTGTCATGTCCTTCACTTCACTTTTCTTTGAGTCGCAGGAGGTCAATACTCCTATCATGGCGGCAGCCATGAAAATACAAACAAATTTCTTCATGTTGTGTGAATGAATAAATGATTATAAGACGTTTTATTCTATTATTTTGGATTTTGACTTAATGTTATCTATGGGTGAAAACGCTTGCGACTTTACCATTCTTTACTGTTACGGTGTATTTAAGAATCTTGTCACCGAGGGTCATAGCCTTACGGTTATTTGTAACACCCCATCCATAAACACGATATGAGGTGGTGTTCCCAGTCTGGCTGAATCTTTCAGCTTTATACGCTCCAACAAACAATCTTTCAGGCATGCCAATAATTGGCGCCTTTTGAGTAATAGACCCTTCCAATGCAGCATCAACATATTTTTTTCCGTACATCCTACATAGCTCATTGTATTGTTCTTTTGTTACCGCTTCATTTTCTTTTTCGGTCTGTTTTTTACTTTTGTAATCTACAATCTTGTCTGTACTGCCGTCTGGATAGGTAACATCTGCAGTCCTAATGATAAGTTCATCTGCTTGCAAAAGACATTGAAAAGATAATTCTTTTTCATAATCATAATTACATACTCTTCTTCCATTCATATAGCATTCTTGCCCATAGTCAAAAGGTTTATAATTGGGATTAGCTCTAACATCTTCTAATACATATTTCGTCCCATCGGGCAATGTTAACGTAGGTTTAACATCCTTTTTAAAGGTTATGATTCCACCATTTCGATGTATTGTTCCATAATCGAAATGTCCATTAAGCATCGTCGAAAAGCTATCTCCGTTTTTATATTTGATTTCCACTGTATTGAATGAACCTTTTTGAGATTCTGTTACATTAATAATGGTATCTGATTGGTTCGCAAAATAAAATCTTTCTCCAAATTTCTGTGCTATGGGCTTCAGCTCACCCTCAATGATCTGGTATAACCTATCATTTACAGGATAGCCATATAATGTACCTTCATATATTTCTTCATCATCGCGTAGTTCCTTAGGTCCGGGAACGCCTATTCTTTTGATCCCCTTATCATACTCGTTCGGTAAATATATAATTTCCCCAACATCTTTTACATATTTGTATATTAACCCATTAGGGAATTCATAAATACAATTCAGCGTATTGTCTCTAACAGTCGTCATTACCACTTTTTCACCAATCGTAATTCTTGAATCAAGAGCAATATTTATCTCTTTTGGGTAAAAATGATTTTCTGGTATCTGAAGCGTTAAATATTTATTGAGACTATTATTATCCTTCGCTGTACCCTTAAAGGTACCGATTGTATAGAAATCTCCATTTTTCTTTTTATATGTGTATAAAAAGAACTCGTCAAAGTCCTCCTCATATTTATACTCTTCACATTTTGTCCCATCTTCTAGAGTAATAGTACGCGTTAGAGTCACATCGGGTTTTACTTTATCGGGGCTTACCTTGTCAAGAGTCGGTTTAACATAAGGAAGATTGTATTCACTGCTTTCACTTTGAGCAAAGCTCGGAATTGTAAACAAGACAGCAATGACTGTCAAAAATAACTTTTTCATTTTGTTGAGTTGTTGATGGTTAGACAATAGTATTATTAGGATTTGAAATTCGAATCTAGTAATTATGGTATTGTTTTAATATGTTTTTTTATATAATCTGCGATTTTCTCTGCCTCATGAAAGACAGTGACGAAAGCATTGTTGGGATTATCGTACCAGTCTTTGCCAATATTTTTGTCCAGTGCAATTCTCGGTTTCGGCTGTTTATTCTGTTGATTTAGATTTTTGGCTATAGCAACTATCCACCCATTCTGGATAGCAAGATGATTGAAAACGTTTCTTACGTTTTGATTATTGTATAGCCTATTAGTATTCACATAGCTGCTACTGTTTCTGTAGTCATTGTGAAGCACCACAACTTTATATGTTCCGCCTTGAAACTCAATTGACAACTTGAAATCAGAGATGAATGCTACATGATATACAAACATCGCTGTCCCGTTTCGTTCATCATACTCTACTACATCCTTTATTGGCGGCAAGAAACAGGCAATCATCTTATCAAGGAGTTGCTTCTGGAATATGGTTTCTAAACCATTCTCAATAATATATCGTTCTTGGTTTGTAATTTGTCCGTTTCTTTGCAAAATCTTTTTTACGGCCTTTTTCTGTTTAGCTAAGACATGTGGATATTTTTTGCCAAGATTATTTGAACCAAGGAACTTTCCCAACTCAGATGTCATCATTTCGATAGTTCTTGCATACTCATCAATAATAGAATAAGTATTGGGGTTGTTTCTAAGATGGTTCTTGATTATTGCATATAGAGATTCATAAGTAGAAGACAGCCAATGCCTGCTGGCACTTTTTGCTTTATCCCCACCTAATGACAAGAGCAAATAATGCGCAACCTGATGAGGGAAATTCTGAACTATGATATCTTCGTATTTATTGGTTTGCCAGACGAAGGATCCATTGTTGTTTTTTGACTGATGTTCTAGAGACTTGAGCTTATTTTCAATTACCCATATCTCTTTATTCCCATTTCTGTCCTCAGTCTCTACTAAAATGTCAATATCGTTCCATTCAATTTGTGTTTGAATGGATTTGAACTGTTTGATAGGCTTGACTTGAAATAGCTCGCAGAGAAATTCGGATCGGATTGGTAGAGAAAAAGTGGTGAATTGACTGTTCGCTGACGATGTAGAATGAAGCATTTGATCATTTCTGTCGTCAAGAATCCAGGCAATCATTGCTGAATGAACTTTCTCCATATCAGCAACGCCAATAGCATTAAAGAAATTAATCATACGGAGTACTTAATTATACTTATTTATTTATTCTCGGCTGCAAATATACATTTTTCTTCTGATACCTTCAATGTCATTTCCATGTCATTTACGTTCTCGGCCTCATTTCCTTTAAGAAAGATGGGCCGATGGGCTGTTCTGGTGTCTTCTCAGTCCCGAAAGAAGACGGGTAAAGGTTAAACATGATGAAGCGTGGAACTGTATGTTCCATCTTCAAGCTGAGGTACGTAGGATGAACCCGAACGGTAAAGATGATTAGAACAGTTCCACGCTAACGCGTGAAGCTGTCATGTCTGTCTTTTACCGTTCAGAGTTCCTACGTAAGTAGGTCCTCCAGGAATTTGCAATGTTGAAAGTTTCCTACGTTTTCAGCTTGCAAGAGAAGAGCATAACGCTTCGTTTGTTTCGATAAGATAGCCGACCGCTGTCGGCGTGATTCACCTCAAAAGTCCTCTCGTGCGAGCACGAAAAGGGCCAAAATGAGTGGTATCACGGGGCAAAGATAGTAAAAAAGTGAATAGTGAAAGAATGAAAGAGTGAAAAAGTGAAGAAACGACGCCCTTTTTCCTTCTTTCGGCCCTTGATTCAGGTCAACGGATGGCAAAAATTGGCTTTGAGAGGAAATAATGTGAGAAAAAGTTTGGAGGATGGTATTACATTTCGAATTTCTTCTTTTCCCACTCGTCCCAATCTATAGTGGAGAGAAGGTCCTCAACTTGTTCTTTGAGCGGTTGAATATCATGTTGAATGACATCCCAAATGTCTTTAGGATTAACCTGATAATAGCCATGTACAATATGATGACGCATATTTGCAATCACATCCCATTCTACCTCGGGAAAGGTCTTAACGAATTCTCGACTAAGCTTGTAGGAAGCCTCACCAATAATCATCGTATAATAAACAATGCCTCCAAATTGAATCTTGTCCGAAACGAGGGCATCGTAAGTCATGCCCTCTGTTCGCTCCAAAATGGTGTTGATTGCATCTTGGATATGTAACAATCGATGCTTATCCCTTATAGGCTCTCTCATAGATTAATTCTTTATCTTGATTCACACTTTCCTCAACCCATGGGAACATCGTTTCTTGATCCACTAAATCAACTTCTTTTCCTAATAAATCTTCTAGTGTTAAATGCATCTTTGAAATCTTGAACAGACCAACAGGTTGGGCGCGGTCATATTGTACAAGTATGTCCACGTCGCTGTCCGGCCGCTGCTCACCACGCGCATAAGAGCCAAAAAGCCATGCCTTCAAGACGGGTTGGGTCTTGAAGTATTCAGCAATAGTCTTTGTCATGGTTTCAATAGGCATAGATATAGTATTTTTCAGTTTGTCGCTGCAAAGGTAGTAAAAATGTTCAAAAGTCGTTGACAAAATGTTCAAAAGCTCAATGCAAAATGTTCAAAAGTCGTTGACGAAATGTTCAATTTCGGTTGCAAAGATATAGATTATCCGTAGATTACGCAAATGTTTGACATTATTTTTTTGCCTCGTGCGTAAATATACCTTCTCCTGCCGACATCTTCGATGTCATTTCCATGTCATTTGCGTATTATGGTCTTTATTTGTAGATTCTTGGCTTTTTATTTGTTGTTATTGGGGAAGAATGTGTATCTTTGTCGGGTAAAAAACCAAAAATATCAGTGCTTATGTCGGAAGATTATCGTTTATTGTGCGAAGCCGTGGAACGCGAGGCAGGTAAGGCGGTGCAGACGCCGTCGGATTTCGAGTGGCTGGCGGATAAGATTGAAGCAAGGGTGAAGGAACGTGTGAGTGCTTCGACGCTGATGCGCCTATGGGGCTACCGAAAAGGGGTAGCCACGCGACAGGGGACGCTGGACACGCTGGCGAGATATCTGGGCTACGCAGATTATGTGACATTTGCAAATTGGACGCCAACAAACCCTGATGAGCCGCAAAGCGACGAGGTGTTGGCGCGTAGCTTGCGAACGGCAGAGGTGATGGTTGGCCAAAGGGTGTTGCTGACGTGGAACCCGAATCGCCGCCTGGAAGTGGAGCTGCGCGATGATGGCTGCTATGAGGTTAAGGCAGCGGAGGAGACGAAGCTAAGCGTGGGCGACACTTTCAAATGTGATATATTCATTGAGGGCGAACCGTTGTATATGAGCGAATTGGTTCATGAAGGGTTGGCGCCCATGGTGTATGTGGCGGGAAAGAAGGATGGGATTCACTTTGAAGTGAAAAGTGAAAAATGAAAAGTGAAAAGTGAAAAATGAAAAGTGAAAAATGAAGAATGAAAAGTGAAAAATAAAAGAGTGATCACTCTTCACTTGGCATCAAGTATTTGGCTCGTCGGACGATGTGATCGTGCCATGATTGCCAACGGTCGAGCATCTGGCAGAGGATGTCGTTGCGCTCGCGGTCGGTGCATCCGGTGAGCTGTGTCTCGGCGTAGTCGTAGATAAAGGCGTTGACGCTGAGGATCTTTTCGTTGACTCGCGGGTCGAGGAAGCGCCATTGAGAGAGTGTGTCGATATGCTGGGTGAGCCCGGTGGCGGCGATGCTGTCTTCGAGTTGTTCGATAGCTTGGGCGGTGATGCGGGGGAGGCGGTTTTGTGCGAGGTAGGTTGTCCAGATAAAACCGCAGATGACAAGGAGAAAAAGTACAGGTACAGAGAGTGTTAAAGCCCAATGCAGTCGAGTGGCACGACGTTGGCGTCGTGCGATGTCGGCCTGCAGGGCGGCGATGTTGGCGTAGCGTTGCTCTATGGGAAGCTGGCAGCGGCGGGCGACGGCAGACCAGGAGCGGCTTCCGCCTAACGTTGCATCGGAATATGAATGGAGTATCTCATCGATGATGACGCCTACGGAATAGATGTCGTTGCGCACATCGGGCGTGGTCATGGTCTCCTGTTCGGGCGCCATGTACTGACGGGTGCCGGAGGGTTGCTTGAGGATGGCGTGGCTGTCGGTGTCGGCGAGGGAGAAATCGATGATCTTGACATGCTGGCCATTGCGGGTGAGCATGATATTGGAAGGCTTCAGGTCGCGGTGAGTGATGCCTGAGGCGTGGAGGTAAGCGAGGGCATCGAGGAGTTCAGTTAAGAGTGAGGCCCCCTTCCAGCCTCCCCGAGAGGAGGAGCCGAGTAAATCGGACAATGTCTGGCCGTCTATATATTCGAGGACGATGCAGGGGCCGACGGAGACGAGGCGACCTTCGCTGTCGTTGTAGTCGGGCAGTTGTTCCAAGCCGAGGCAACCTACGATGCCAGGGTGCTGGAGCTGCATGAGGATCTCCATCTCTTTCCTCAACATCTGCAGATGAAACTCATCGTGGCGGCGTGCCGGAGGCAGTGCCTTGAGCATATACCAGCGGCCGAAACGCTTGGCACGGTAGAACTGATGGGCTTCGGTCTCACGGACAAGCGTCACCTCGGTGAACTCGCGTGACAACGGTTCGGCGGCAGTGGCCTCGAATCCGGAAATGGAGTTGTCGGTCATCTCAGGTGCTTGATGGTGTCTGTTCATGGCTGTTCCTTATTATATATAGGGAGTTCTTCGGCATGATAGCGGAAACGATAGGAGAGCGGGTTGCAGAGATAGGCATCGGCAGCGGCAGCAGGAACGACGAGGGTGGCAGTGGCGTAGGTAACCTCGTCGAAGGTGTCGTTGTTGTAGCTCTCAGGTGGGGTGATGGGGAGGAAGCGGACACGGCGCAGACTGGTGCAGCCGATAAAGGCGTGAGGGTAGATCACGTCAAGCGAGGCTGGGAGGGTGATTTCGCGTAAAGAGGTGCAGCCTTCAAAAGCGAGGTCGGAAATGCTTAGCAAAGAGTTGGGTAATCTTACCTCCTTCAACTTGGGGCATAGCTGGAAGGATCCTCTGGAGATCCATAGGACGGGTAGCATGCGACCCTCAAAGGGGACGCTGTCAGGGATGAAGACGGAGCCTTCAAAGTCGGAAGGTATGGACGGTTGTTGATATTCTTCTGTACCTACGGCCACCGACACCATGATGTTTTGTTGTGGATGAGCATGAAAAGTCATGGATAATGTGCCTTCACTACTGGGGATAAGATGGGTGAAGTTCACTTCGCCTTCAAGCAAAGCGTAGGCGGCAATGGCAGAGGTGAGCAGGAAGATGGTGAGGAGACGTTTCATGACGAAGTCCTTAAGCGAGGAGGTTGCGGGTCATGCGGCGCACGGGGAGCCAGACAGCGATGAGGCTGACGACGAGCACGGTGACGAAGGTGAGGAGGAGGTCGGAAGCCTGGACGCTGACGGGATAGGCGTCAACGACGAAGGTGCCTTCGCTCTGGCCGAGCTTGACGAAGCCGTAACGCATCTGCAGCCAGCAGAGGAGCAAGCCGGCGGCGATGCCGAGAAGGGCACCGAAGCCGCTGATGAGCCAGCCTTCGAGCAGGAAGATACGTGAGATCTGCTGGTCGTTGGCACCGAGGCTGCGAAGCGTCTGCACATCGGCACGCTTGTCGATCATGAGCATGGACAGCGAACCGATGATGTTGAACGAAGCGATCAGGAGGATGAAGGCGAGGAAGAGGTAGGCGATGAATTTCTCGACCTGCATGATGCGGAAGGTGTCGGCCTGCTGCTCATAACGATCCTCGACGAGGAAACGGTCGCCGAGGAGGGCTTTGATGTCGGATTGGGCGCGGCGCAGGTTGGTGCCGGGCTTCAGACGCAACTCCACCGCGCTGACCATGCCTTGCTGGTCGAAGAGGCGGCGGGCGAAGCCGATGGAGGTGATGATGTAGTTGGCGTCGTACTGGTTCTGGTTGACGGCAAAGACAACGCCGGGTGAGTAGAGCTCATCCTGATTGAAGCTTTGCATCGGGTTGCTCATGTTGACGCGTTCGCCGCGACGGGGTGCATAGATGGGCAGCGCACCTTCGTAGGTGGTGCCGAGGCCGAGCTGTGCGGCCAGCCGAATGCCAATGACGCCGTATTCGAGGACATCGGCATGCAGGACGAACTCGCCGTCGCCATAGAGTAGCTGGTCGAGGTCGGCTTGTCGCTCGAAGTTGTCATCTACGCCCTTGATGGTAATGACCCATTGCCGCTCGTTGCCTACGATGAGCGCCTGATCCTCGAGGACTTCTGTGTAGATGTCTATGCCCTCGTAGTTGCGCAGGGCGGCGAGTGCCGGGTCGTCGGCAGCAATGGTCTTACCCCCTGCCAACGTCACCTTGAGCTCAGGGTCGAAGGCCGTGAAGAAGGATGCTACCATATCACGGAAGCCGTTGAAGACGGAGAGCGTCACGACCAAGGCCGCAGTGGCCAGCGCCACGCCGCAGAGGGAGATGCCGGAGATGATGTTGATCGTGTGGTGGCTCTTGCGCGAGAAGAGGTAGCGGCGGGCCAGGAAAAAGGGAAAGAGCAGAGAAGACCCACCCCCCTGCCCCTCCCTGTGAGGGAGGGGAGGGGTCACCTGTGACTGCTTATTATCTATAGATATCATATCTCTTGTAAAGCATATATTCCCCACCCTACAGGGAGGGGCAGGGGGGAGGGTCCGTTATCCGTTTAGAAGTTTATCTATGTTCTCCGCGTAGTCGAGGCTGTCATCTACGAAGAACTTGAGTTCGGGAATGATGCGGAGCTGGAAGCGGGTGCGCTGTCCGAGCTCGTAGCGTATCTCGCGGACGTTAGTGTTGATGTTGGCGCAGATTTCCTCGGCACGTTCGCTGGGGAAGATGCTGAGATAGCCGCGGCACACGCTCATGTCGGGGCTGATGCGGCAGGCGGTGACGGTGACGATGACGCCACGTGTGGCCTGCGTCTGGCGCTGGAAGATGTCGCTCAGTTCCTTTTGGATCAAGCGGGCGATTTTATTTTGACGAGTTGTTTCCATCCTTAAGTGAAAAGTGAAAGAATGATAAGTGAAAAATATATGTTACCTTTGGCTATTGGAAAAGTGTCACTTCCCAATTTTCAGGCTATAGGCCAAAGCATAGGCCTTCATTTGTTTGAGCATGGCAAGGAGGCCGTTGCTGCGGGTGGGGGAGAGGTGATCGCGAAGGCCGATACGCTCGATGAAATAGAGGTCGGCATCGAGGATTTCCTGTGGCGTATGGTCGCTGAGGACGCGGATGAGGAGGGTGACGATGCCCTTGACAATCAGAGCGTCGCTCTCGGCGCGGAAATGCACGAGGCCTTCGGGTGTGAGGTCGGCAACGAGCCACACGCGGCTCTGGCAACCGTCGATGAGGTTCTGTTCGGTCTTCTCGCTCTCGGGAAGGGGCTGTTGCTCCGAACCGAGGTCGATGAGGAGTTGGTAGCGATCCATCCAGTCGTCGAAATCGCTGAACTCTTCGATGATTTCGTCTTGTATCTCGTTGATAGTCATGGTTCCTTAATTATCGTTATAAATCAATTGTAAAAGTGTTTGGCCTACAGCGCGCATGACCTCAGGGTCAATATTCTCGGGCGTGTCGTTGACGGTGTGCCAGGTAGGGCCGAAACTGGAGCGATGGCCTTCGACACTGGGAATGATGTCGATGGCGGGGATGCGGGCGGTGCGGGCAATGGGTAGGTGGTCGTCGGTGACGTAACCGCTGGTGCGTTGTGGGAAGTATTGTCCGAAGCCGAGCTGCTCAGCCAGGTGCCAGATCATGTTGACAAGCGTCTGACCGTAGTGTTGTGAGTAACCTTCCATGAGGAAACGGCTGTCGCGACCGCCTACCATGTCTAGGTTGATGGCAAAGCGTGCATGATAGCCAATGGCGAATGCTTGTTCGGCCCAGTAGTTGGAACCGAGGCACCAGAATCCCGTGGCCTCATCGCCCTCGTCGGAGCTGTCGTCGGCCCACTGCGGTGTGCCTTGGTCCTCGAGGTCGAAGCACACGAAGTCGATGCCGTAGTTGAGGCCGGTGGCGTTGATGAGGCGAGCCATTTCCAGCATCACGGCGATGCCCGAAGCGCCGTCGTTGGCAGCCAGGACAGGTGTGCGGTGGTTCTCTTTGTCGCTATCGTTGTCGGCCCAGGCGCGGCTGTCCCAATGGGCGGTGATGAGAATGCGATCGGCAGCGTCGGGGTTGAGGCGTGCCTGGATATTGCGACAGGGCAACGGCTGGCCGTCGTAGCCCTTGAGGGTTGTGCGCAACTCGCTGACCTCAGCTCCGAAACGCTGGAACTGGCTCACTATCCAGTTGCCGCAGGCCTCGTGAGCGGCAGAGCCGGGAACACGCGGACCGAAGTCGCACTGTGCTACGACGTACGCCATCGCCGAGTCGGCCACGAAGGTAGGTGCCGAGGCGAGGGGGATGGTGTCGGAGGAACCGTTGGCAGGTTTCGTGGAGCCTGTGCAGGCTGCAAGCATCAAATAATAAATAATAAATGATAATGAATAAATAATTAATCGAAGCTGGTGTGAATGTATCAGCCTCATATTTATTATACCTGTTTGTTGAAAGATAATGCTCATTATAATTTTTAATTTATCATTTCTTATTTATCATTTACCATTTCTTGAGTCTCTTCCATCACTCTCAAGAAGTTGCCACCCCAGATGAGGCGGAGGTCGGCTTCGCTGTAACGCTGTTGCAGGAGGCGACGGGTGAAGTTGATGAGCTCGGAGGCTGAGGCGAGACCCGGTACCCCGCCGTCGCCGTCGAAGTCGGTGCCAATGCCTACGTGCTCAATGCCCATGACTTCAATCATGTGGTTGAGATGCGCTACGGCATCGAGGATGGAGGCTTGGCCGTCGCTGCGCAGGAAACCGTTGTAGAAGGTCACTTGCGCTACGCCGTCCTTGGCGGCTAATGCGCGCAGCTGGTCGTCGGTGAGGTTGCGGGGATGGTCGCAGAGGGCACGAGCGGAGGAATGGGAGCAGACGATGGGCGTGGCGCTGATGTCCAGGGCATCGTAGAAGCTGTGTTCGCTGGCGTGCGAGAGATCGACCATCACGCCGAGCCGGTTCATCTCGCGGATGACGTCGGCACCGAAGTCTGTGATGCCCATGAGTTGCTCGCCTTCGCGAGGACGGGCCGATCCGCAGATGAGGTTATTGCCGTTGTGGCATAAGGTCATATAGACGATGCCGAAATCTTCCTTGAAGTGGCGCAGTAGCGAGAGGTCGCGACCGATGGCGTAGCCGTTCTCGATGCCAAGCATGATGGCGCGCTGGCCAGTGGCTTTGAGGCGGAAGAGGTCGGCAGGGGTGCGAGCGAGGGAAGCGGCGGACAAACCGCCGCTCACAGGACCCACGGCCGATGAAGGGGTGTTGACCATCTGTACGGCCGTTGAGGGGGAAGGGGTGTTGAGGGCGCTGACCATCTCCTCGACACGGCGAAGTTGGCTGTTGGCATAGGCGGTGGCTGCGGTGTGACCTTCGTCGGTGAGGGGGCCTTGGGGAATGTAGGCCACCATGATGCTGGCATCGAGACCGCCTTCGGTCATCTTGTGCAGATCGACGAGGATGCGTGGGTCGCGTTGTTCGAAATGGATGTCCTGGTCGAAGAACATCGGTGTGTCGCAGTGGCTGTCGAGGGTGAGGATACGGCTGTGTATGCGCCGTGCCTCAGCGTAGTTGGCGGCTTCGTCTGCGAGCCAGCGGAAGAGAGGTAACATTGTCTCGTCACCTGCCAGACAGAAGCACTCGGGGTGCCATTGCACGCCGAGGATGCTCTTGTGCTCTGTGGATTCAACGGCCTCGATGACACCGTCGGGTGCTTGAGCACAGATGCGGAGGTGAGGCCCAGGATCGCGGACGGCCTGATGATGGAAGCTGTTGACGGCAAGGGTAGTAGTGTCCATGACCTCGTGAAGTTGTGTGCCTTCGCTGATGGATATGCTGTGGGAGGCCACGGCGCGGTCAAGTGACTGGCTGTGTTTGAGGAGGGGAGGGATGAAGGCGGACGAACCGCCTTCCACAGAACCCACAGAGGCGAGATCCAACTGGGCAGGGGAATTGAGGGCTGCCTGATCTTGGTGGGCAGGGGAGCTGAGGGGTGCCTGGCCCGGCTGGGAGGAGGCATTGAAGGCGGTGGAGAGGTCTTGCCAGATGGAACCGTCGAGGGCGGCGGCTAACATCTGGATGCCGCGGCAGATGCCGAGTATAGGAATCTGACGGTCGTAGGCGAGGCGAATGAGCAGGAGCTCAAAGAGGTCGCGCCGTGGATTGATGCTACCGAGGGCCGGAATCGGTTCTTCTCCGACATAGAGCGGGTTGAGGTCGGCGCCGCCGGAGAGGAGCAGACCATCGATGCTGTCGAGCATCGTCGCGATGGCATCTTTGTCCTCGGTGGGAGGCAGGACGACAGGCGTGGCTCCGGCGAGAAGGATGCTCTTGAAGTAGCCTTCGGCCAGTTCGCAGCCCTTGTCGCCGAAATTGCTCGTGATGCCGATTACGGGGGTATGCTTGGTGCCGGGGAAGGTGGCGTTGATGGCGTTGTATGTGGATTTCCAGTTGAACATAGGCTTGAAGACCCTCGGGAGAACCGGGAACGGTGGTTAATCTTCTATGGTGTCAGAAAGGAGGGCTGCTTTTTTGGCGGTGAGGGCTTGAATGGCTGCAATGTCGGCTTCGGAGAGTCCGATGGGCACCTCTTTCTTGATGCTCTGTTTGAGCGAGATGAGGGTCTCGGTGGAGATGACACCTTCGATTTCCTGTAAACGGTTGTTGAGCAGTTCCATCAGATGGGCGTTGTCGCGAGCATAGAGCTTGACGAGCATCGTGTAAGGTCCTGTTGTAAAATGGCACTCGACGATTTCCGGTATCTTTTCAAATTCACCGACCACACGTTTGTACATCGACCCGCGTTCGAGTGTGATACCGACATAGGTGCAAGTGTTGTAGCCAAGCGAAGTGGGGCTTACATGATATCCAGAGCCTACGATGACTCCTATATCCACCAACCGTTGTACGCGTTGATGTATAGCCGCACGCGAAACACCGCATTCGGCGGCAACGTCCTTGAACGGAATACGTGCATTACGCGTGATGATTTCTAGGATTTTCTTGTCGAGACTGTCTATCTTCTCCATGTCTTTTAATGATTTTTTGTTTTCATTTTGCTTGCAAAATTAAGCAAAAAGTCTCGAATGGCAAGCATTTTAACGAAAAAAAAGACACCAAAAGGTGATTTTGGTGTCTTTTTGTATTCGGAGTCGTCTTTTTACTCAACAATCTCTATCAACTCAACATCAAAGATGAGCATGGAGAAGGGCGGAATCTTTCCCGCCTCACGAGCACCATAAGCGAGCTCCTGAGGGATAAAGAGCTGCCACTTCGAACCGACAGGCATCATCGTCAGCGCCTCGGTCCATCCCTTGATGACCTGGTTGCAGGCGAAGGTGGCGGGCTGGTTGCGCTTGTAGGAACTGTCGAAGACGGTGCCGTCAATGAGTCGTCCTTCGTAGTTGACCTTGACCTTTTGCGTAGCTGTGGGCACAGCGCCCGTGCCAACGGTGAGGATCTTGTACTGCAGGCCGCTCTTTGTCGTCACGACGCTGTCCTTCTTGGCATTGGCCTTGAGGAACTCCTCGCCTTCGATGCGGTTCTTGCCATACTTGGCCTCCATCTTGACGCTGTTGTAGTAGTCGAGCTGTTTGGAGGCTAAGGCCTGTGCGCTGTCGCTGGTGAAGGAGGCATTGCCGGCGATGGCATCGCGGAAGCCCTGAATGAAGCGTTCCTTGTTGAGCAGATCGATGCTGTCGTTGATCTGACGGTTGACTTGAGCGATGATCTGGTTCTCGACCTGATGACGGATATCTTTACCGGCGGTGTAGGCCTTCATCTGCTTGGTCTGTTCGTCGATGGACGGGTCGTCGAATCCGCTGAGGAAATAGCTGACGTAAGCCGTATCGACACCAAGGCGCTGCACGAGGTAGTTCATGAGGCCATTGGTCTGTGCGATGCCATAGGCATAGCTGAACACGTCCATACTGACGGTGTCCACCTTGGCCACCTCAGCTACCTCCTTGTTTTTCTTAGCCTTCTTGGCTGCGCTGGTGCTGACGCACACCAGGAGTCCAAGGGCGATAGTGATATACTTAAGCGCTTTCATTGTTTACTTCTCGATACCTTCCAGCTGGATGGTGAACACGAGTGCGCTGAAGGGCTTGATGTTGCCCATGTCCTGAGCGCCGTAAGCCTGATCCTGAGGAATGTAAACCTTCCACTTAGAACCAACAGGCATCGTGGTGAGGGCAGCCTTGAAGCCGGGGATTACCTGGCTGGCGCCGAACGTCGTGGGCTCGCCGTCCATGTTACCGTCGAAGACGGTGCCGTCGATGAGCTTACCTTCGTAGTGAACCTTCACGCGGCAGGTGTCGGCGGGAACTTCGCCCTTGCCTTCGGTGAGCACTTCATAGTACACGCCGTTGCCGAGCTCCTTGATGCCGTCCTTACCAGCGACTTCAGCCATGAACTTTTCGCCGGCAGCCTTGTTCTCAGCGTAAGCTTTTTCCTTGGCCGCGTTCTGGATGGTTTCCATGTTGGTCTGCACGTAGTTGTTAGCAGAGTCGAGATCCATGACGTCGAACTTGCCAGCAACGGCAGCCATGAAACCGGCATAGACGTTGTTCTCGTTGATGGTCTGAGTGCTGTCCTGACCGAAGATCATCTGGTTGATGTTCTTGACCATGCCCTGACTGACCTGCTGACCGATCTGAATACCAGCGTAGTAAGCAGCCTTCTTCTTGTTGTCGCTTGACTTGACGCTCTCGTAGAAGCCCTTGAGGAAGTCGTCAACGAGGGTGGTGTCGATGCCCATGCGAGCGGACAGATACTCCTTGAGACCCTGAGTCTGGCTCATGCCGATGGCATAGCTGAGGGTGTCGATGTCAGTCTTGAGGCTTGCGTTGGGAGCCGACTGGTTGCAAGAAGCCATGATCATAGCCACGGCTACTGCGAAAAGAACAGAAATCTTTTTCATTTTGCTTTTTGTTTTTAAATTATTAGGGTTAAACTGTTGTTTCTTTTAAAGAACCTTGATGAGCTCCACGTCGAAGATGAGGGTGGAGTAGGGTGGTATGCTGCTGCCTGCGCCGCGCTCGCCGTAGCCGAGCAGATAGGGTATGAAGAAGCGGTACTTGGCACCTTCCTTCATCAGCTGTACGCCTTCCGTCCATCCCGGTATGACGCCGTTCAGGGGGAAATCGGCGGGTTCGTTGCGCTGGTAGCTGCTGTCGAAGACCGTACCGTTGATGAGTGTGCCTTCGTAATGGCATCGTACCTTATCCGTCGCTTTGGGGCTGCGGCCGTTGCCTTCGCGAAGAACCTGATACTGGAGTCCGCTCTTTGTGGTGACGACGCCTTCCTTCTTGGCATTAGCCTCGAGGAATACCTTGCCCTCGGCGATAGCGCCTTCAGCCTGTTTGCGGGCTTGTTTGTCGAAATACTCGTTGAGCAAGGCCTGTGCCTCGCGGTGTGAGATGGCGGGTTCGCTGTCGGTAAGGACATCGCAGATGCTCTTCGTGAAATCCTCAACGCTGAAATCCTCAATGCCCATGCTCTTTAGCTGCTGGCCGATTCCGAGGCCCAGGGCATAACTGATTTTATTCATTTTTGCTATACTTATTATACCTTATTTTACATACGTACGTGCGCGTATCGCGATTTTCGCGCGCAAAGGTACTGCTTTTCTTTCATCTTTAGGCCTATTAACATGATTTTTTAGTTTTTTTTATCTACTTATTTTGTTTTGCACCATCTTTTTCGCTACTTTTGCTCCGATTTAAGGCAAAAAACATGAAAAAACTGGTTATTCTTACAGGTGCAGGAATGTCTGCAGAAAGCGGCATCAGCACGTTCCGTGACTCAGGTGGTTTGTGGGAACAGCATCGCGTAGAAGATGTGGCCACCATCGAAGGCTATATACGCAACCCAAAGTTGGTGCTTGATTTTTACAACGAGCGCCGCTGTCAGCTGCCCTTGGTGAAGCCCTGCCGTGGGCACGAACTCGTAGCTGCACTCGAGCAGTGGTTTGACGTGACGGTCATCACGCAGAATGTTGATGACCTGCACGAACGGGCAGGATCCACGAAGGTCATTCACTTACACGGTGAATTGATGAAGGCCACTTCGACCGATGAACCCAATGACCCGACTCAGATTGTGACGCTCGACGAGGATCACATGGATATTCATATCGGCGACAAGGCAGCCGACGGCAGTCAGCTGCGCCCCTTCATCGTCTGGTTTGGCGAGGCAGTGCCCGAGATTGAACGCGCTGCCGAGATTTCTTCGCAGGCAGATATCTATGTCGTCATCGGCACGAGCCTGAATGTCTATCCTGCAGCCGGTTTGGTGCAGTATGTGCCCGACCGCTCACCTGTTTATCTCATCGATCCTAAGGATGTGCCATGGAGTTCCGGCCATCGTTACCGTCACATCAAGAAGGGGGCTTCCGAGGGTATGGAAGAGCTGACAGAGATGTTGAAACTCATAGCAGAAGACTGATATGAAGAAACTACAAGCTGTTCAGGAAGAGTTGCGCCGCTGGCAGGAAATTGTCGGTTTGCGTACGGTCGCCGATCTTAATGCGGCCGTTCGTGCGGGCATGGCAACGACTATCATCAATGTCTCGGAAGCTATTCAGGAGCGCAAGATAGCTTCTGTTGCCGATCAGGTAAAAGCTTTGGGTTGCCGCATCGTGCTTCTTGCCGGTCCCAGCAGTAGTGGCAAGACAACGACGAGCAAACGGCTCGCCGTGCAGCTGTCTGCCATCGGTTTGCGTCCGCAGCTGATTTCGATGGACGACTATTTCGTTAATCGTGATGCCACGCCTCGCGGTGCTAATGGCGAATATGACTTCGAGTGTTTACAGGCTCTTGATGTACCTTTCTTCAATGAACAGCTGCAAACGCTCTTGTCGGGCGGTCGGGTGGAATTGCCTCGTTTCAACTTCCAAGCCGGTCTTCGCGAAGCCAGTGGTAAATCCCTGCAGCTCAATGATCAGGACGTACTTATCATCGAAGGCATCCACGCCCTCAACCCACAACTGACGCCACAGATTCCCCGCTCAGAGAAGTTTCAGCTTTATGTGTCGGCACTCACGACAATCCAGCTGGACGAGCAGCGCCGCATCTCTACGTCCGACAACCGCCTGTTGCGTCGTATCATACGTGACCATAAGTTCCGCGGTTACTCGGCCACTGAGACCATTCGTCGCTGGCCTAGCGTTCGGGCAGGTGAAGAGAAGTGGATTTTTCCTTTCCAGGAGAATTGCAATATGATGATCAACAGCGCGTTGCTCTATGAACTCGCTGTGTTGCGCGGCTATGTCCTGCCGCTGCTGGAAGCCGTGCCTGCCACCGAACCAGAATACGAGGAGGCTTGGCGGTTGCGGCAGCTCGTGGGCTTCTTTGAACCTATTCGGGACAAACAGATTCCACCCGTCTCGTTGCTTCGCGAGTTCCTTGGAGGATCGAGTTTTCATTATTAAAACGTTGAAGGGCGCGCGAATACGCGCTACACTTAACAAGCGGCAAAGCCGAGATAAAAGGTTCTCGTAGCGATGAGAGGAAGCTCGATCGAGATGTTGAAAAATAAATAATAAAATGAAAGCAGAAGATTATTCAGCTCATCTTGAGGCGCGTGGGGTCAAGCCGACCTCGACGCGGTTACTCGTATATCGTGCTTTGGCCCAGAAGCACCATCCACTTTCATTGCGCGAGCTGGATGACGAGCTGGACACGGTGGATCGTTCCTCCATTTTCCGCACCCTGACATTATTCTTGGCCAATCACCTTGTCCACGCCATCGAGGATGGTTCGGGCATGGCGAAATACGAGATCTGCGAGGGTCACGACGAGTGCTCGCTCGATGACCAGCACGTCCATTTCTACTGCCTTCGCTGCCAGCGCACTTTCTGTTTCCATAACCTTCATATTCCTCATCTCGAGATGCCGGAAGGCTTTGAGGCAGAAGGCGTGACGTTCCTGGTCAAGGGCGTCTGCCCCGACTGTGCCCGAATGCCTTATCCTAAAGATTATTTTGCTTGATAAACTTTGTTCCTCAATAGGCCACGGAACACTCTAACCCCAATGCCTGCACGCGTTCGGCGATTTCGTCCAACACGGCGGGCGTTGCTTTTTCAAGCGTTCGCACGGGCGTCTCACGATCGATCGTATAGATCATGACCTTTTCCGGGCGTATGCGTTGCAGTGTCTCGAGCCAAGGATCCACAAAGCGCTTCGATGTGTTTTGCACGTCGAAGCCCTCCTCGTCCGTTCCGCCGAGAAACATCGTCTGGATGATGACATGCCCGTTGAACGCTGCCAACTGTCGGATGATAGCCTCTAAGTCGTAGTGCCCGGTGGGGCGATCCACACGATGGATGAAATCCAGATCCACCGTGTCTAACTTCTGAATATTATTATCGACGAGCATCAGCGCATTATGTACCTCGGGGCGCACGACTTGCGTTGCGTTGGAAAGCACGCTGATGTGTGCGTTGGGGAAATAGCGGTCGCGCAGGGCTATCGTATCGTCGATGATTTCGGGGAAGTGAGGATGTGTAGTCGGCTCGCCGTTGCCGGCAAAAGTGAGTACGTCGGGCCGCGGCCCCTCCTTCGTCATGCGCTGTAGGCGGTCTTCCAATGCCTCGCGCACCGCTTCACGTGTAGGCAACTTTGCGTGAGGACGATGGTCGCCGTTCAGACCGCATTCGCAATAGATGCAGTCGAAGGTACAGAATTTACCATCCGCCGGCAACAGGTTGATGCCGAGCGAAACGCCGAGACGGCGGCTGTGAATAGGCCCGAAGATGGGCGAAGGATAGATAACAGTGCTCATTTCGGTAGCAAAGGTAAGCAAAAAGTGAAAAATGAAAGAATGAAAAGTGAAAAATGAGTGTTTCAGCGCAAAAACTTTAAACTTTAAACTCAAAACTTTAAACTTTTTACTACTTTTGTACCGAAATATGTTAGAAGACATCCGAAAACCCATTCTCGCGGAGCTGGAAAACTATCAGCAGCTCTTCCGCTCCTCACTGCAATCCGACAACGCATTGCTGTCGGCGGCTCTTGAACATCTGACGCGCAAACTCGGCAAGATGATGCGCCCCACGCTCGTTCTGCTGTGTGCCAAGGAGGCTGGCACGGTCACTGATGAGGTGATGCACGCGGCAGCTGGTCTTGAGATGCTTCATACGGCGAGCCTCGTTCACGATGATGTCGTCGATGAGAGTGATATGCGTCGCGGTCAGCGTTCCGTCAATGCACTCTTCGACAACAAAGCCGCAGTGCTCGTCGGTGATTTCATCACGTCGAAAGCCCTTGCCGAAATAGCCATGACTCATAGTCTCGAAGCCGTAGAGCGCATGGCGTTGCTTGGGCAGACGCTGGCCGATGGCGAGTTGTTGCAGCTGGGCAATACACAGCGCAGTACCTTCAGCCGCGAGGCTTACTACGAGGTCATCTCCAAGAAGACGGCTGCGCTGTTCTCTACCTGTGCCCGTTTGGGTGCCCTCCTCGCTGGCGGCGAAGCGGCCACAGTGGCGTTGCTTGAGCACTTCGGGCATCTTGTCGGGTTGTGTTTCCAACTGCGCGACGACATCTTCGACTTCGACGAGAGCCTCAATGTAGGCAAGCCCAAGGGCAATGACCTGCAGGAGGGTAAGCTCACGCTGCCCGTGCTCTATGCCCTTGACGGCTGTGACGACTACTATCGCCGTTTGGCGTTGAAAGTGCGTGCGCACGATGCTTCGCGATTAGAGATTCAGGAGCTGGTCGATTTCACGATCAGGCGCGACGGCCTGGAGTATGCTGAATCTGAGATGCTACGGCTGCGCGATGAAGCTGTGGCCCTGCTTAATGACCTCCACAATCGTGAAGTGGCTCAGGCCCTTCATCATTACATCGATTATGTCGTTCAGCGTAACCTTTGAATATTCATCCACTTCCCCTTTTAAAAGGTAATCTTTATTTTTTATTTTTCACTTTTCACTTTTCACTTTCCACTTTTCACTTAACCGCTATTCCTGCAATGAAAATAATTCAGATCATCAACGGCCCTAATCTCAACCTCCTTGGACGTCGTGAGCCGGGAGTCTATGGCTCTCGTTCCTTCGAGGATTATCTCAAAGAGCTTCGTCTGCGTTACCCCGATGTGCAGCTCGATTACTTCCAGAGCAACTGCGAGGGCGAGCTCATCAACTGCATACACGCTTGCGGCTTCGAGGCCGATGGCATCATCCTGAATGCCGGAGCCTATACGCATACCAGCGTAGCGTTGCACGATGCCATCCGTGCCGTTACGGCACCAGTCATCGAAGTGCACATCTCCAATGTTCACCAACGCGAGGAGTTCCGTCATCGTAGCCTCATCAGTGCCGCCTGTCGTGGCGTCATCTGCGGCTTCGGGCTCGACAGCTACCGCCTCGCTGTGGAAGCGCTGCTATGACGCTCGACGATTACATCCTTGCGCATATCGATCCCGAACCAGAGTATTTGCATCAGCTCTGGCGGGCGACAAACCTGCACCTGAACTATCCTCGCATGGCCAGCGGTCATCTGCAGGGCCGGGTGCTGGCGATGCTCGTTCACATGATCCGTCCCCGTCGCGTCCTCGAGATAGGAACCTTCACCGGCTACAGTACGCTTTCCATGGCCAGCGCCCTTGAACCAGGAGCAGAACTCCACACGATAGAAATCAACGATGAACAGGAGGATTTCACGCGTCCCTGGCTTGAGAACTCACCCTGGGCCGACCGCATCCACTTCCACATTGGCGATGCGTTGGAAATATTGAGAGACCCACCCCCCGCCCTCCCTGTTAGGGAGGGAGCAATTACCGATGACTCTGTGAAA